>Ga0302325_10005039_pt1 | contig 30323 bp, 25 predicted proteins | sample Palsa_T0_2_FD_201948 | JGI IMG/M metagenome (GOLD analysis project Ga0302325, IMG submission 201948) | Peat permafrost microbial communities from Stordalen Mire near Abisko, Sweden - Palsa_T0_2 | ecosystem: Environmental > Terrestrial > Soil > Palsa > Peat permafrost | place: Sweden: Abisko... | reverse complement strand
TAGTTTTTGTCTTTCTCCGCCAGGAGGCCTTTGAGCTGGTGAGCCTGCGCTGGCTCCAGGGCTTCGAGCGCCTGAACCACTCCTTGCGCCTTGTTCTTACCTCCGCCGACAATCCCTGGGGCAGCGGTGTAGAACTCGCCCAGGTCGGAGAGCGCGTCTACATTTTTATTGTCGAGGTGGACCGCACGCTCAAATTCGCTTCGCACCTTCTTGGCCAGACCGTAGGCCTTTATGGAGTGGATGCTATCGGCTTTTTCGCCATACGCCCGGCCCAACCAGAGATGATATCCGCTATCCAGCGGTGCAAGCTGGACTGCCGCCTCGCACTGGTGGATCGCATCATCCCAGCGCTGTTCCTGGTAGTAGACGCGGCAGAGCAGATTGTGCGCTTCCGCGTCTGCGGGTTTTTCGCTAAGGGATGAGTTCAGGCGTGCAATGGCATCGTCCGCCCGGCCCGCCGTCAGATCGGCAGTTACCGGATCCAGCGCATTGCTGTTGATCGAAGCAGCATGCGCTGGTCCGGGCTGCAGCACGCAAAGCAAGCCGAGGAGCAGACAGCAAAGCGGTAAAGCGTGAAGTATGCGCACCATCGCAGGGCCCGAATCGCCGCCTCGTCTGGCCGGCGTTTTCACCCGTAATGTTGATGTTCTCCAGGGAGCAAACGATTCGCCCCGCGAACCTTCATTCTCATCAGCAAAAAGCGGGCGCGTTCTCCATTGCCCACCGATCTAAGGAGATAGGCTTGCGCCCCAGGATCCGTTCCACGTTGTCCGTAACGGCCGCCAGCCGGCCTTCGCGGATCGCACGCCAGAGCGAGACATGCGCCTCAGTCTCGGCTACCGAACCGCTGACGGCTGAGTATCGTTGACCTGCTTCCTGGTCGGAGATCGCTTGAAACCTGAGCTCCTTCCCAATCGCAGATGCGATCTTCGCCGTCGCTTCGGCGAAAGTTAGCGCTTCCGGTCCGGTGATAGGCACGGACTCTCCGTCATATTCGTCGCTGATCAAAGCCGCAGTGGCGACGGCCGCGATATCGTCGGAGTGGATAAAGGCGCGCCTACCCTCCCCCGTAGAGGAACGAACAATCCCTTCGGTCTTGATGGACCTGGCCCACGCCAGCAGGTTCGACATGAAGCCGGTTGGCTGCACAAAGGTGAACGATATCCCGCTGGCACGAATGGCCGCTTCCCCCAGTTCGTGCCATGCGCCGATGGCCAGACCATGTTGCACATCCATCGACGACAGTTTTACCAGGTGGCGAACGCCGGCGGCCTTCGCCGCTTTCGCCGCCAACTCGTCCTGAACCGGAATCTGCGGACCGGAGTTAACCAGGAATAACTCGTCGACTCCTTCCAGGGCTGCACGCAAGCTCTCAGGTTCTTGAAGATCGCCAACGAAGATGTCGACGCCATGACCAAACTGTGCTTGCGCCTTCTCCGCGTTGCGCACGAAAACCCGCGGCCGATTGCCGCGCTGAAGTAGATGGTGGACCACCTTGGATCCTACATCTCCCGTCGCCCCCGTGATGAGGTATGTCATAAAGCTCCTTAGCAGCGACAGAATATGTTCTGTCGCTCATAAACTGCATCAAGCCTACGTAGTGATGGCAGGCATTGTAAACTCGCCTTCGGCGCGATCTTATCTCTCTGAAAAACAAGCAAGATGAAATAAAAAGTAAACGAATGCTCACATTTGCTCTAGACTCACCCTCATGGCACCGAGAAGTGCAAAGTCATCCATTCGCCGGCGGCCGCAGCAGCGGCGGGCACGGCAGACCGTCGAGGCGATCCTGGATGCTGTGGTCAGGATATTGAAGCGTGAGGGCTTCCAGGCGATCACCACCAACCGGGTCGCTGAGGTGGCGGGGGTTAGCATCGGCTCGCTCTACCAATATTTCCCTGACAGGCCCGCTCTCTTTGAGGCCCTGCACCAACGCCACATAGAGGAGATCGACCGCCTGTTCGCCGCCAGCTTTATGGAGCATGCCGGATCGCCACTCGATCAACTCATTCGCGCCCTGGTGGACGCTATGATTGAAGCCCACGCAACCGATCCGGAACTCTTTGACTTGCTATCGACGCAGGTTGCTCACAGAAAGGGAGGCAGCAAAGATTTCTCCGTGCGTCTCCACGGAGCCTTCCTGCTGGCAATTTCCTCTGCAGCCCCTGAGCTTCGCAAGCGTGGCCTCGACAAGGTAGTGTTTGTCGTCACTCACATGGTTGAGGCCCTCTGCCACGGAGCGGTCCTCCGGCGCCCTGCCGGGTTGTCACTCGAGAACGCGAAAGCCGAGATCACGAAAGCCGTGCTTGCCTACCTGCGCGCGTGAAGTGCTGCGTATCCAAGGGGACCGGTCTCGCTTGACAGAATCGCAGATTGCGATATGATTATCCCGGATCGCAATAACCATGAAGCTGGGCGAGAAATTACGGTACCTGCGGGAAGTGGAAGGCAGCCTGCGCGGCAAGGGCCGGGCGATGACTCAGCAGGAGCTGGTGCGCGCCATCAAGGGGGAGCTCAAGACTTCCATGAGCCAGTCCTACCTGTCGCAGATTGAAAGCGGCGCCCGCCCGCACCTGACGAATACCACGCGGCAAATGCTGGCGAAATTCTTCAAGGTGCATCCCGGTTATCTGGTCGATGACCCCGAGGGCTACCACGCCGAGCTGATGAGTGAGGCGCGGGTGTTGGACGACAAGCTGGACCTTTGGTTAGTCAACGGGGCAGAGCGATTCCCCCGAGATCCCGAGCTGAAGAAGGCTTTGCTAGCCCTTGCGAAGCATCCGGAGTCGAGGCAATGCCTGCTGTTGATGGAGGCATTGATCGAGACCCCGGGGCTGGTTGATCGCTTGGTTGAAGTGTTGCGGCCGGCGGCCAGGAGCGCTAAGCATTTTAGAGTCCGCCATCCGGACGCAAACGCTCAAGTAAAGGATCCAGGGGTGGCAGGAAAAACCAAGCGCGGCGGAAAGGAGAAAAGCCGATGACCTGGGAAATGTTCTACCTCATCTGTTTTGCAGTTGGCTTAGTGATGACCGTGCTTACCTTGGCCGGCGGTTTCCACCACCATCTGCATTTTGGGCTGCATCGCGGGCTTCATATTGGCCACGGCCATGGAACCGGCACCCGGGGTGGTGTTTCCCCAGTGAATGGCTTTACCCTTACCGCCTTTCTCTGCTGGTTCGGCGGAGCCGGTTATCTGCTCGAGCGCTATGGCGGCTTCGTAACGCCGGCCATTCTGGTCCTGGCCACGCTCTGCGGCCTGGCCGGGGGAATGTTGATCTTCTGGTTCCTGGCCAAGGTGCTGGCGCCGCATGATAAGGCGCTCACGGCGGAGGAGACGGAGATCACCGGCGTAATCGGGCGCGTGAGCGGAACGATTCGCGGCGACGGCACAGGGGAAATTCTCTATTCCCAGAGCGGCGCCCGGCGTTCGAGTCCAGCGCGCAGCGACAACGGGCTGCCGATTCCGCGGGATACGGAGGTGGTGGTGATGCGCTACGAACGGGGCGTTGCCTATGTGCGCCGCTGGGATGATGTCTCAGGTGGCGAATCGCTCTCGACCGACATGAAGAGAGCACAAACGTAGTTGGACGAACTTAGATGGTCCCTGATGAAAGGATCAGGAGGCTCTTATGATCAACACAGTTGTGGTTGTAGTTGGATTGTGCGTTCTTGCTCTCATCCTGCTGCTGGGTATGATCGCCAAGATGTTTCGCAAGGCAGGTCCCAACGAGGCGATCATCGTTTACGGCTTTCGCGGACCGCGGGTGGTCAAGGGGCACGGCACGGTGATCTTTCCCATGGTGGAAAGCAGCCGGCAGCTTTCGCTGGAACTGATGTCGTTTGATGTTGCCCCGCAACAGGATCTCTACACCAAGCAGGGTGTGGCCGTAACCGTAGAGGCGGTGGCGCAAATCAAGGTACGTTCCGATCAGGAATCGATTCTGACCTCTGCCGAGCAGTTCCTCACCAAGACCCCTCCCCAGCGGGAAGGGTTGATCCGGCTGGTAATGGAAGGTCACCTGCGCGGCATCATCGGCCAGCTCACGGTGGAGCAGATTGTCAAAGAGCCGGAGATGGTTGCAGATCGCATGCGCTCCACCTGCGCCGATGACATGAGCAAGATGGGCCTTGAAGTTGTCTCGTTCACTATTAAAGAGGTGCGCGACAAGAATGATTACATCACCAACATGGGCCGCCCCGACGTGGCGCGGATCAAGCGCGATGCCGATGTAGCGGCGGCGGAAGCGGAGCGTGACACCGCCATCCGCAGGGCGAACGCATTGCGCGAATCGGCGATTGCCAAAGCCCAGGCCGACCAGGAGCGGGTCATTGCAGAGACTGCTTCGCTGGCCAAGCAGGCCGAGGCGCAGCGCGACCTGGATATCCAGAAGGCGCAGTTCACCGAGCAGAGCCGCAAGCAGGAGGCAACGGCCGATAAATCCTACGAGTTGCAGACCAACGTAATGCAGCAGCGGGTGGTTGCCGAACAGGTAAAGATCCAGCAGGTGGAGAAGGAGCAACAGATCAAGGTGCAGGATGCGGAAATCCTGCGTCATGAGAAGGAACTGATCTCGACTGTGTTGAAGGGCGCGGAGATTGAGCGTCAGCGGATCGAGAACCTGGCTTCGGCCGAGAAGTCGCGCTTGACCGCGGAAGCCGAAGGCCGTTCCGCAGCGATTCGGATGCAGGGTGAAGCGGAAGCCTCCATCATCTTCCAGAAGGGCGAGGCGGAAGCCAAGGCCATGAACGTGAAGGCAGAGGCGTATCAGGAGTGGTCGCAGGCAGCAGTCGTTGACCGGTTGATTGCAGCCATGCCCGACATGATGCGTGCACTCGCCGAGCCTTTGTCCAAGGTGGACAAGATCACCATCGTCTCTACTGGAAGCGACGGAGTTACGGGGGCCAACAAACTAACCGGGGACATGATGAAAATCGCGTCCCAGGTTCCGGCGCTCTTCGAATCGCTCTCCGGCATGAACGTGGCTGAGTTGATGGCGAACGTCAAGAGCATGCAGCCACGTCACGACGGAAACAACTCGGCGATCAAGTAACAGCAGTTGAAGGAGGATGGTATGGCACTACTGGAACGAGTAAGTACGTTGCTTCGGGCGAACCTTAACGACCTGATCGACAAGGCCGAAGATCCGCAAAAGCTGTTGCGGCAGCTGGTGCTGGATATGGAGAACCAGTTGATGCAGGTAAAAACCCAGGTGGCGATCGCGATTGCCGACCAGCACCTGTTGGAGAAGAAGCGAAAGGAGCACATGGACAGTGCGGCGGAATGGCGCAACAAGGCTGAGCTGGCAGTCAAGAAAGGACACGATGACCTGGCCCGGGCAGCGTTGGAGCGTTCCTTGAGCCAGGACCAGATTGCCAAAGGCTTTTCCCAGCAGCTTGAAGATCAGCACGCGGAGGCGGACACGCTGCGCACCGCGCTGCGCAAGCTGGACCAGAAGTTGGTGGAGACGCGCAGCCGCTGCGAACTGCTGATCGCACAAGACCGCAGAACACGAATGGTCAGCCGGGCCACCGAGGCCCGCCAAACCATCACCAAGCAGCATAACTCGGTATCGCTGGACCGAATGAAGTCGCGCATTGTAGGCCGCGAGGCGCGCAATGAAGCGGAGGTGGAATTGCTAGGTGGGGACTCACTCGAAGATCGCTTCGCTGCATTGGATCGGGAGGAGCATATCGAGACGCTGCTGAAAGACCTGAAAGCGAAGCAGGAGAAACCTGCCTGACGCTAGCTCGAAGCCGTCCTGATTCGGAATGGAGACCCGCAGGGACGGCTGAGAGTATCCAAGCACGCATGGCTGGGCGCACATTCGAAGCACCTCAATTCCAATGGGACAGGATGGGTGCCCCTCGCCACACCCGCCCCGCCTGTCCCGGCGTGCCGTGGAGCGTACCGTGGAGCGTAGATGGGTCGAAAATGACGGGGCGACCCGGATTTTCCTGAACGCTGCACTGGATAGGACCGCATGAAGTGCGCCGAAGCCACAACGCTTCACAGGAAATCCGGGGGTAGCCCCATAAGCGCTAACTTGTTTAGGATGTTTTTCGTCGAAACTCCCACAAAATCGTCATCCTGAGCGGAGCGCCTCACAGATTTAACGCGTGACACAGCGCTTGTGCGCGGAGTCGAAGAGCCTGTCCCGAACGTAGCCGAGGGAACCCCGGCGGTGCTTATCTTACCCATGCCGCTCGGAACTTTTCAACCACGAAAGCCCGCACCGGGCGGACCCGCCACGGTCTTTCCTGTGGGGCCGAGAACCAAGAACTTGCATGAGTCAGATCCGGATCGGGGTTCAGTTACTCCTCATGGGAAAGCATTCGAAGACACCATTTTCGGCCCATGTACGCTGAGGCGAACATGGGGCACCCGTCCCGTCCTATTGAGTTCTGCTATAACACGCGCTTCGAGACGTGCGGCTGCTCAAGCCAACTGACCGACAGCTTGCCTGACGCGGGAGGTGTCTTACAAGCGGCCTCGCCGTTCGAGAGCAAGAATCGACTGCCTGCAGAATAGGAGCGGGACAGCTCCGAGGATGCCAAAGCTGCAATCGATCAGACGCCATGGGAGCGGTATCCCGCGGATGTGGCCGGCGATCAAGGCAAGCGGAAGCACGCCAGCGCACGCAATGAGGCCGAAGGTGATCACCCATTTGTTGCGGACGGGATCGATGTAGGGACCCACAAACACCACGGCGATGACCAAGTGAGCGAAAGCGAGCCAGTCTGTACCGTAAGCGAGAAAAGGGAAGTGAGCGTTTGTAGCCACGAGGCCCTCGTTCACCTTCTCGATCCACGGCAGTAGGTGAGTGGAATCAGCAAGCGGTTGCAAGGAGCTTGCCCGGAGAGCGGAAACGAGCCAGCTGAGCTCCGTCTGGAGCGGGAAGGCCGTGACCCCGCTGACCACCAGGCCGATGATGAAGACACCCAGCCAGAAGCGAATCCGTCGAAGAGCATCAGGTTGCGCCATGGCGGTATCCATCATCTTAGATTGCGGCAGACTGCGACGCGATCGCCGGTACCCGCCAAAGCGACGCTCCCTCCGCCTGAATTCCTCCAGCGCGGAGTCGAGGTCAGCCTGGTCAAAATCAGGCCACATCCGGTCTGTAAACAGAAGTTCGGCATAGGCGCATTCCCACAGCAGAAAATCCGAGAGCCGCGTCTCACCACCAGTCCGAATCAGTAGATCCACCTCTCCACTCTCCCCAATTAACGCTCGCGTGAGCATCGGTCCCAGCACATCAGGAGTGGGCGGTCCTTCCATACAGAGAGCAGCATTCGCACCCGCCGCCGCGCGCGTGATTGCATCGCGTGACGAGTAATCGATGGCAACGCGCAGATGAAGGCCGGTCCCATCAGCGGTAGCGCATTCGGCCTTCTCGATCTCACGCAGCACGGAAGCCGCCAGGCGATCGCGCCGGCCGATGATCTGGACCCGTACGTCGCGCTGCCGAAGTCGTTCCGTTTCCAAGCGCAGAAAAGCCCGCAACAACCAGAAGATGCTCTGCACCTCGGCACTGGGTCGGCGCCAGTTATCGCAGGAAAACGCGTACAGCGTAAGCCGGCTGATACCCACATCCGGAGCACGCTCCACCACGCGCCGCACCGCGGCCACTCCGGCACGATGGCCGGCGACGCGAGGCAGGCCGCGCCGCATCGCCCAGCGGCCATTGCCGTCCATGATGATGGCCACATGCATTCCCAGTAGGTTCGTCGTAAATCACCTCGGAACAGTGCTACCACTCGCCGCTTGGCCTGCCGCAAGCGAGCTATACCAGTCGATCCTGCGCGTGAAGTACATGGCGGCTGCAACCGCCAGGAAACTGGTAATAGCACCTACCAGCAGCGCATTGTCCTCGAGCCGCAATAGCAGATAGATGAGCGTATATAGCAAAGTGAAGATGGCCGCGGCCCTGATCCCCTGCAATCGGCTGGCGAATACCCATCCCGCATTGGCCGAAAGCAGGGCAACCGTGGCGATACCCGCAAGCATAAAGGCGAATTCGAAGCCGACTCGCTCGGCGAGGGATAACAGCAGTAGATAAAAAATGATTTGGGCTATACCCACCAGAATGTACTGTGCGGGATGAACCCGTTTGCCCGTCGTCACCTCAAATACGAAGTAGGAGAGGAAAAGCAGTCCCAGGAAGAGAGCTACATATTTGAGCGACCGGTTCACGGACTGATAAGGATCTGCCACCTCAACAAACGAGATACCCAGCGCGTCGAGACCAGTGATTGAGTCCTCAGTTCCTTCTGCGCGCACACTGCGGGCGATGAAGGGTACAGACCATTCTGCGCTGAAGCCATGACTCGAGACCTCCCGGCTCACGGGCAGGAATCCTCCATCGAATCCTGGGCTTGGCCAGTCGCCCTGGGCAGTGAGATGAGTAGTATTGCCGTACGCCAGCACGGCAACCCGCTGAGCCCCGGAAAAGCGCATCGCGGAGGTTACATCGAATCGTGCATCTGGCCTGGCTATGCCTTCGGCCTTGGCGCCGAAGAGAGTCAGCTCGATAGGCGGCTTTTGCTCTCCCCCGATATTGAGGTACTGAGTAATGGCCGAGGGGGTTAGCGTTGAAGTTTTTCCATTCGTCGTCAACAAGGCGTCAGTTTGCGCTCCGCGTGCATCGCTGACCCCAACCACAAGCTCGGCGCGGCTCCAGTCGAGCAGGGCGCCTTGCGGGGCCGCAGCAGGAACCCCGCTCAAATCGAATCTCGCATCCAGCTTCAGATCTGCCTGGAACACAGGGACCTTAAAGAGCGAACGGCGTCGCTCTTCCGTCACCGTCTTCAGAGCGGCTGAAGCAGTGGCGGGGAAGACCAGGTACAGGCCATGCTTTGCCGTATCAGTCGGAGACTGAGGCGGAATGGTGTAAGGAACGGCAAGCGTTGGTCCGAGGAAGATCTGCTGGCCGCCGACATGGCTGCTGATTTCTTCTACTACGTCTGCGGATCGCCTCGTCCTTTCCTCGATTAAAGACTCAACAAACAAAGCGGGCATGGTCATGAAAAGAGCCAGGCCGCAAACCACGATGAGTTTCATACCCATGGACCGAAAATTGATTCCCAAGAGCAAGCTGGATGGCAACGGCGAGATCTCGTCCATCTGTAACCCCCTATCGCTAAAGTTACTTTGCACTGCAAAGTAACTGCACAAAAAAAACTAAGCCTGGCGCGGAGTCATCCTGCCGGCCAGGCTGTAAGCACTTTCTTCCTGAGTAACTTTTGCCGCATCCAGCACAACCTGTTCGAGCGTGGAAAGATATTCGAGATAGCGTTTGCGGCCTGACGGAGTGATGCGACAGACGGTCTGGGGACGATTGCGGTCATGTCCTTTCACAATCTGCACTATCTTTTCTCTCTCCAGCACGCTCAGATGCCTGCTCAGGTTGCCGTCGGTAAGCGCGCACAACTGCTTGAGATCGCCGAATGTTAATCCTTTGGGATTGCTGATCAAAGAAGTGAGTACGCTGAGCCGTGCCCGCTCGTGAATCACCCGGTCGAGCCCTTCATATGCGAAACGCGCTTCGCTCGCCGCAGGCTTAGCTTTCATCGCTGCTCTCCCGTGCAGTAAAGAACAGGATTCCCGCTACCAGCAATTGCCCCACTCCGAAAGAAATCCCCATGGTCAAAGGCGAGAGGGCACGATTGTCGGCCAACGCAACGCACGCCAGGCCGGTAAGCAGATACCACACGCCCGCTGCAGCCATAGGTCGGGGAAGGAAGCGGCAGGAGGAAAACACGCCGAGGGCAAAAATGATCTGCCACAGCCCAGGAAGCATCCACAGAGCCGACGGAACAGCGCGTATGATCACCAGCGTCATCAGCCCGCCGGCAGCGGCCGATGGTAAAAACTGCTCTACCGCCATGCGGATCATCGCATCCGCCATGCCCGAGTGCATGCGATGCGTGCGGGTTACCGTCTGCACACCAATCAAAGCAGCCGACACAATCGCCGTGGAAATCCAGATGCCAAGATACAAGGGAATGTGACGCGCGGGGTCGGGAAGCCAGATGGCTTGCGCCCAGGCGGCGGAGATGGCAAGAAAACCAGTCACCGCCAGGGTCGCGGGGCCGTAGCCGCGAAACTCCGTGCTGCGCGCCATCTGCCGGCGTATGCTGCTGATGTCTCCGAGCGCTTTGTGCAGGTCGTCCATGGCCAATTAACTTTACACTGCAAAGTAAACTGGCTACGATCCATTGTCAATACCCAAAAGTCACGGGCTACTCCGTTCGCAAGGCGCGTATGGGATCAACGGAAGCCGCCCGTCGTGCCGGACCCCAACTTACCAGTAACGCGATCACAGTAATCGCCGCGATGATGGACACAAACACTGCGGGATCGTCGGGGCGCACGCCAAAGAGCAGATTGGCACTGAGCCGTGCCAGGCCAACAGCGAGGACGGTCCCCACAGCCACACCAATGCCGGTGAGCAGCGCTGCGCGGCGCAGAATCATAGCGAACACCACTTCAGGCCTGGCTCCGAGAGCGATACGCACTCCGATTTCCTGGGTTCGCTCGGCTACCATGTTGGCCATCACGCCAAAGATGCCAATCGCGGCCAGCAGCAGGGCAATGAGAGCGTCGATAGTCAGCATGACGGCAGCATAGATCAAGCCGGTGAGCTCGACCGTAACATACTTCTCGTACGTCTGCACCCCGTCAAGCGGTATGGCAGGGTCAAGCGCCGCCATCGCCTGGTGAACCCCGGCCACCAACGCCATGGGATCGCCGCCAGTGTTCACGACGTAGATAGTGCCGGCGGGCGGCATCTGCACGGCATTCAAATACACCGCTGGCTCTACGTCCCGGTCAACCCACAGATAGTTCACATCGTCCACCACGCCGACGATGCGTACCCAGGGTTCCTGAGGACTGCCGGCTGGGCCCATCTGAATGCGGTGCCCGATTGGGCTTCCACCAGAAAAATACTTCGCTGCAAACCCGCGGCTTACGATGGCTACTGGTTGGGTGTTGATGGTATCGCTGCGGCTGAAGTTGCGCCCGGCTATTCCAGGGATATGTAAAGCGTCAAAATAACCGCCGGTGACCGAGAGCCGCATGGCGCTTTGGAACTTGCCCGGAAGCAGGGGACGATTCTCGATGCGGAAATCGTCGCTCCAGCCGTCCTGGCCATGGGGAAGCGCAGTCGTGATTTCAGCACGAGTCACGCCCGGTAATGCGCGCAGCTTTTCCAGGCTGTCGTTGAACCATGCGGCGCGTCTCTCATCCGTGGCGTAGCGGGACGGCGGTAAGTCTACAGTGAAAGTGAGTATCTGCTTGGGCTGATAGACGTCGGCAACGTGCAGCATCGACCACATGCCCTTGCACATGAGAGCTGCTCCAATGACCAGCAGGACGGAGAACGATATCTGCGCTACCGAGAAGAGATCCCGAAGGCGGTGTGTCTCACGGGAAGCGCTGGTGGTGCGCGATCCTGCCTTGAGCTGGTCAACCAGATTGAGGCGCAGCGCTTTGAGCGCAGGTAGAAGTCCAGAGATCAGCCCTGCGGCCATTGCCAATAGGAGAGAAAACGCGAGAGCGCGGCCGTTGAGCGAGATGTTGCTCCACCCCGAGATATACTTCGCGATTTGTGCCGGCATGGCGATCTTGCAGAGATGCATACAGATGGCTGCAAGCACCAGTCCACCGGCCGCGCCTATCCCTCCCAGCACCAGGTTCTCTGTCAGCAAGTGCCGCAGCAATCGCCCGCGGCCTGCGCCGAGTGCGGTGCGTACGGCAATCTCGGGGCGGCGCGATATACCGCGCACAAACTGTAGATTCGCCACATTGGCGCATACCACCAGCAGAACAAATCCAGTCGCTGCCAGTATCAGTCGGTAGTAGAGCGGTGTCAGGGGTCCATTGATCCCATCCAGTAGCGGCTCGACTTTTGCCGACCACCCCAGGTTCGAAGCAGGATAGGCCTTGGCCAACCGCTCGCTGATCACGCGCAATTCTTCCTGAGATTGATCGACGGATACCCCGCGCCGCAAGCGTCCAACTACCAGATAGTCGTGGGCAACGCGATTCTCTCGTTGTTGCGCAGTAGGCGCCAGGGGCAAGAATACTTCGGAGATCGATGGGTACTGCATGCTCTTGGGCATGACGCCGATTACGGTGTACGCTTGTCCGTCCAGGTTGATCGACCGGCCCAGCACCGCCCGATCTCGACCGAAATGCTTCTGCCAGAAGGCGTAGCTAAGCACCGCAACGGTGTTGTGCCCGGGCTGACATTCGCGATCCTCATATACGCGACCCAGCAATGCGTTGGTCCGCATCACCTGGAAGAAATTAGCCGAGGTCAACCCCGCTTGCACATGGAGTGCTTCGCCTGCTCCAGTCAGGCTCATGGAGGCGTCGCTGCGGACAGCCAAGTCTTCAAAGGAGCGGCTCTGTTGTTTCCAGTCCTGGTAATTTCCCAGGGCCACCTGCTGGTAATCGTCGCCGCCGCGACCGTGCTCTTCCGCCACGATGACCACGCGGCTCATGTCCGGCACCGCGAGAGGACGCAGCACCACCGCGTCCATCATGCTGAACACCGCCGTGTTCATGCCAATCCCGATTGCCAGCGTGAGCGCTGTTGTCAGCGTGAAACCGGGAGACTTCCACAACTGCCGGGCAGCAAAACGCAGATCACTCCACAAGACCTCCAGGAAGGGAAGTCCCCGCCGCGCACGATAACTTTCCCTGGTTTGCGTCACGCCACCGAAGGCGCGCAAGGCGGCTGTCCGTGCCTCTTCTTGAGACATGCCTCGCTGCAGGTTCTCTTCCGTGGCGAGCTGGATGTGGCTGCGCAGCTCTTCATCTAGATCATCATCGAGCCGTTGCCCACGGAAGAGAGCTACGCAGCGACTCAGCAATGTGCGTATCAGGTCCATTTATGGCTCCTAGCTGGAGGGGGCGAGAAAGCGTGCCATGGTGGTGGCGACGCGCTCCCAGTTCTCAGTTGCCGTTTCTATCTGCTTGCGGCCGATGCGGCTCAGCGAATAAAACTTAGCCCGGCGATTGGTTTCCGATGTGCCCCACTCCGACTTGATCCAGCCCCGCTGTTCGAGACGCAGCAGCGCGGGGTAGATCGTCCCCTGATTGAGGCTGAGGGTATCGCCGCTTACTTGCTCAATGCGGCGGGCAATGCCGTAGCCGTGCAGCGGTCCCATGGTCTCCAAGGTCTTCAGGACCATCAAGTCGAGGGTGCCTTGCAAGACGTCGGATTTGCTTTCTCCCATTTCTCCCATGGTTGCTCCCTGTTGTCGTTCTACATATAGACTGGACCACGAATAGGCAGAATGTCAACAGGTATCTCTGAAGATGAGGAAGAAAGCAAAGTTGTCCGATGCTCAGATCAGGGTCCGTATTTAAAGGCCTTGTTGGGATAGGGTGGAGCCTTGGGGACCGGCCTGGGGTCGGTTTGAATCTCTTGCTTCAACAAATCCAGCGCGGCTTGCAGTTGCGCATCTGCTCCGTTGAACGTAGCGTAAGGAAGATTGTCGACCACGATATCCGGATCGACTCCATGTCCCTCGATCAGCCATTTGCCTTCGGGGCCGTATACCCCGACCTCTGCGGCTGTGGCGATACCTCCATCCGCCTCAAGGTTATTTGCGCTCAACCAGATCTCCCCGCCCCATGTCCGCGTGCCTATGACCTTGCCTAGGGTGAAATGCTGGAAGCCTGCTGAAAACGCTTCGCCATCAGAAGCGGTTTCCTGATCGCACAGCACCAAAATATGTCCGCGGAACGCGTACTGCATATTCCACCGTGGGTCGCCAACACGAGGCTGCCAATAGAACCACGCTTGCCGGAGCAGCTTACCCAGGAGCCAGGAGTCGATGTTGCCGCCATGATTGTGGCGAACGTCGATGACAAGACCCTGCCGGTTGAATACAGGGTAGTACTCTCGCGCCCACTGAGCGATGTCGTCCGGTCCCATCGCGTTCAGGTGGACGTATCCAATTTGGCCGTTGGAGTCTGACTCTACTTTGAGGCGGCGCGTATACTCCCACTCCGTGTAACGCAGCTTCGCCTCATCTTTAGCCTTCATGGGTGTTACCAGCACGTCGCGCGTTTCGCCGGAGACCGGCTTCACTCGCAACAGTACCTGCACGCCGGCCTTGCTCCGCAGCAGAGCGCGTTCGTCGGGAACACTGAGCAAACTCACTCCATCGATGCTGATGATCACCTCACCTTCGTGCACCATAGACTCCGGGCGTGCGAGCGGAGGAGCGGTATCGGGCAAATCCGGGTCATGCAGGTAGATATGCTCCACCACATAGCCGCCGGCCTTGTCGTCGCGCCGCAGCCGGGCGCCGAGCGCGGCAAGATCGATTTGATCGGTGGGCTTTCTGGAATCTCCTCCGCGCACGAAAATATGCAATGCGGATAGCTCGCCGACCATTTGCGCGATCACATCGTTGAGCTCGTCCCGGTCGGCGACTCGATCTACCAGGGGGAGATAGCGGTCGCGCATTGCATTCCAGTCGACGCCTTGCATGTTGCGATCGTAGAAGTAATCTCTCTCCAGCCGCCAGGCGTCGAGAAAAATCCCCCGAAACTCCTCCCGTGGGTTGGTGGAGAAGGTCCAGCGAGACAGGTTGATGGATGCCTTTGCGAGCGTCTTTGGATCGCTCACGGCGGCCGCCTTAACATCCGAATCAAGGATGTAAAAATCATCGCCCTTGCTAAGCAGAAGCTTCTTGCGATCGAGCGAGATCTCGTAGCTCTTTACATCCCCGATGACCGTCTCCGGCTCGTCGCCTTTGTTTGCTATATCCAGACATTGCAAGGCTAGTTTCGGTGGTACCTCGTTGTTCCCATTCAGCCAGCAAAGGCGCTTATCCGTGGCCTGAAGGCTTGTGTAATTTCCTGGAGGTGCCGGGACCTCGCTCAGACGTGAGGAGATGTCGGTAAAGTCAATCTTCACCTCCGCCGGTTTCTTTTCATCCTTCTTTTCATCGGGATGCTTTTCCGCGCCGGGAGACTTCTTGTCGCCGGCATCCTTCTTTGCCTCATCGGCCTTGTTGTCAGCGGCCTTCTCTTCATCTTTCTTGGGGGGCGGATCCGGGTGAAGTTCGTCGGCCGGCAAGAAGGGCGAGCGGACACCCGGCTCCAGGGCCAGCTCATACACTTTTACTGCGCGGTCAAAATTTGGGTCAGGTTGGCGTGAGCCCCAGGGGGAAGTCACGGTTGTCTTCAGCATGCGGTCGGAGAGGAAATAAAGCCATTTGCCATCGGAGCTCCAGACTGGGCTCATGCTGTCATAGCGGTCAGAGGTAATAAATTGAATGTCGCCCGAACTGACATTGAGCAGCTTGATCTGGCGAAACATGTTCGCCGCTGGTTCGACATATGCCAGCCAGCGACTGTCCGGGGACCAGCTGAGGTCGTCAAAGTCACCGGCCATCGACTGACCGATTCGCTTGTTTTGCTTCGTCTTGATGTCGTAAACCCAAAGTTGCCGATCTTTGTCATGGTGAGCTAGCCAATTGCCGTCGGGGGAAGGAATGCCCTCCCACCGCAGCACCTTGGAGTCATGCGTCCACTGCTCTGGCGTGCCGGCGCCGTTTGCCGGATACTTCCAGAATTCGGTTTCTCCGCTCTCTGTGGAAAGAACCACGATGCTTTTGCCATCCGGCAAAAATTGCGCTTCGCGATAGCGCACGGCTGAATTACCGGCAACCTTGATCGTGCGACCACTCTTGGCCGGCAAACTGAATACTTCGCCACGCGCCGTAAAAACAACGCTGCTGCCGTCCGGCGCAAGGTGAACGCCAGTCACGTAGTCGAGTGGCTTCTTCACCCAGTGCTCGCGCAGCTGATCAAAGTCGGAGAGGAGGGAAATGGGGATGACTGCCTCCTGCCCCGTTTTCAGGTCGAGTAGCCACAAGTCGCCGCCACAGGCGTACACCACGTGTCCGTCGGATGTGGAAGCCGACTCAATATCGAAAAGGCGCTGGTGGCTCTCCTGCTTCAGGTCGTGCCCCTGGTCGTCCATGGAGTACACATTCATGACTCCATCTCGATCGGAGAGGAAATAAACGCGCCCGTTCCAGAACATCGGGTTGTGTGACGTACCGGCCCAATCAGCCGTCAACGCCGTGGCCTCGGTGCGGCCATCGAAGCGCCAGATGCTCTCTGCGCTGCCTCCCCGGTAGCGCTTGGTAGAGCTGGGCTGCTTGTCCCAGCGAGTAAAGAACAGGGTGTGGCCGTCAGAGGAGTAAACCCCTTGCGAAGCTGAGGACAGCGGAACGATCTCCCGGCCGCCATGATTGTCGAGCAGAACCAGCTTGGGATCCGGCAGAGTCGAGTAACGCGTTGCCCGCACCATCAGGCGACCATCGGGTGTCCATCCTTCCGGTAACGTGTCGCCGTCCCAGGTCCGGCGCTGCGGCAAGCCGCCGCCCACCGGCATCGTATAGACCTCGGTCGGTCCCTCATACTCGCCCACGAAAGCGACGGTCTCCCCATCCGGAGAAATGGCCGCCATCGCCTCTGTGCCGTTGTTTGAAGTGATCCGCCGCGCAGAACCTCCGTGCGTGCTCACGGACCACAGGTCTCCCTCAGAGGTAAAAATGATGGTGTCTCCGTGAACGGCTGGAAAGCGATAGTAGCCGCGGTGGAGATCCCCTTGGCCTCTCGCGGAGAGTGAAATCGAGGCAAAAAGGCAAAACGCCGCGCCACGACAGAGCCGGCGCAACCTTGTATGGATAAGCTTTGGCATAGAGATCCCAATCCGATCAAGTGGTACCGCGCGATGCAGAGTGCAATGAGAGTTGCACGGGTGTACAGGCTGCGGAAACACTCTGTTTTGTATCAGGGCACGACTTTAGTCGGGCCGCAAATGATTGAGAATACGCCGGGCTTTAGCCCCTGAGGTATTGCTTTCCTGCCGGTACAGAGTTTTTTCCCAGCCTCTATAGCCGTCAATTCGCCGGAGAGCCCCGTGTCCGTTGCTGGGAAGCATACCATCATCCCTCGAGCCGGCAAATCTGGCCGGCGTAGCAAAGAACTCGCGGCCGAAAAAACCAACCGGTCAAGATTCCCATCACGGCGGGAACGGTCCAATACCAACCCCTGGGTCATGACGCGAGCTCCGGCCCTGCGCTCATTCCCTGCACAACGGCATACACTCCCTGCATTTTTCCCAGGCCACCCTGCATAGGCGTCGCACTCCTCCTCGGCAAAGCTGAGGTTGGAGTGGAGGTTCGGCAAATGGCTCACTTTGTACTCCAGGTCAATAATCAAGAGCGAGCCGTCGATGCGGAGCCGGCGATGCCCTTGTTATGGGCACTGCGCGATCTCCTGAACATGACCGGCACCAAGTACGGCTGCGGGATCGGTGCCTGTGGAGCATGCACTGTCCATCTTGACGGACAAGCAGTTCGCTCCTGTCAAACACCGGTGAATGCGGTTGGGAGCAGGAAGGTCACCACCATAGAGGGTTTGTCCAGCGATGGCAGCCACCCGGTACAGCGCGCCTGGATTGCCGAGCAGGTCCCGCAATGTGGCTACTGTCAATCCGGGCAAATCATGCAGGCCGCCGCGCTCATTGCGAAAACTCCGCATCCGACGCGTGAACAAATCAACCAGGCGATGACCGGCAACATCTGCCGCTGTGCGACCTATCAACGAATTCGCCGAGCCATTGAGCGGGCCGCCGGTGAAGAAGTATGACAACCAGCCTCAGCCGTCGCGAAGCCATAAAAGCTGGCGCGGCTTTCGTTCTCGGTTTCTACCTGCCAGCACGCGGTCAAGGACCACAAAGCGTCTCCTCCGATTCAGAAGTGTTCAAGCCAAACGCCTGGGTGCGGATCACACGGGACAACAAGATCACCGTATTGACCGAGATACCGGAGCTGGGTCAAGGCACGCGTACCGCGAACGTGATGATGCTGGCCGATGAGCTGGAAGTGGAGTGGTCCAGCATCCACTGGGAGCAGGCGCCTACCATTCCCACCATTTACAAACACCTCTCTACGGGCGGCAGCGGCGGATTGAAGGCCACTTGGCTCCCCATGCGCCAAGCGGGCGCACAGGTGCGGGAGCTGCTTCTGACCGCCGCGGCTCAGCAATGGGGCGTAGAGAGAAAGGATTGCAGAGCGGAAAACGGAGCAATTGTCCATTCCCCGACACAACGACGCCTGCTGTACGGCGAGTTAGCCCAGACCGCGTCGAAGATTCCCACCACCAATCCGGATCAGGTGCGGTTGAAAGATGCCAAGGATTTCCGCTTCGTCGGCAAACCCATGGAGCGGGTCGATACGCCAGGCAAGGTCGACGGCACTGCGCTCTTTGGTATCGATGTTCGTGTGTCCGGGATGCTGTTCGCCGTGATCGCACGCTGTCCCACCTTCGGCGGCAAGCTAATAAGCTGCGATGACTCGGCCGCGAAGGCGGTTCCCGGGGTGAAAGCGGTCTTCGCTGTTCCGCCCATTGGCTACGTGCCGGGAATGAGCATCAATTTCAATGTTGCAGGCGGCATTGCCGTCGTGGCGAATTGCACCTGGGCCGCATTGCAGGGCCGAAATGCTCTCAAGATCGTCTGGGATAAAGGACCCGGCGCTCAGGAGAGTACCGCCGGCTTACAAGCGCAACTTCGGGATAAGGCAGCCGGTCCGGCCACCGTCGTCTCCGCCGATCGCGGCAATGTTACCCAGGCGCTGGCCGCCGCGGACAAGAAAATCGAGGCCGATTATGAGATGCCTTTCCAGGCGCACGCCACCATGGAGCCGATGAACACCACCACCCATGTGCGCGCGGACGGTCATATCGAAGTGTGGACGCCCACGCAAATAGGAAACATCGCGCAAGCCGAGATGGCTCACCTTGCGGGCATACCGCCGGAGAACGTCACCGTTCATATGATGTTCGCGGGCGGATCGTTCGGCCGCCGCTATCAATGGGATTACCTGGCCGAATCCTATCAGGTAGCGAAAGAAATGAAAGTTCCGGTGCAGCTGTTGTGGACCCGGGAAGACGATATGCAGCACGATTTCTACCTGCAATATTCGTATCAGCGCCTGACCGGCTCGCTGGACAGTGAAGGTAATGTCGTGGCCTGGTCGCATCGCATTGTCTCCACCCCCATTCGTGCCGTTTTTGATTCACCGGAGGAGTTGAAGGATCCCAAACATGTGGCGAGTTATGACGTCACCGGTACCATTCCATATCAAGCGCTTCACTATCGCTCCGACTACGCTCCCGTTCTTTCCGTCGTCCCCCGTGCCTGGTGGCGATCTGTCTCCGCCCCATTTCATGTCTTTGGCATTGAATGCTTTGTCGATGAGCTGGCGCACGCCGCGGGCCAGGATCCATATGCTTTTCGCCTGCGCCTGTTGCATCTCGAGCAACCGCAAGAAACGGCTAAGCTCCGGACCGTATTGCAAATCGCGGCGGAAAAGTCGGATTGGGGTAAAGCATTGCCCCAGAATCAAGGCCGCGGAATCGCCTGTTCTGTCTTTGGAGGCACTTACGTTGCGCAAGTAGCCGAAGTGTCCATCGACAAAGGCGGTTCGCTACGCGTCAACCGCATCGTGAGCGCCGTGGACTGCGGCTTTGCCGTGAATCCCGACAGCGTGCGGGCGCAAATCGAGGGCGGCATTAACTACGCGCTGACCCCGGTGCTCAGCGGAGAGATCAGCATCAAGGAAGGCGCGGTGCAGCAAAGCAATTTTCACAACTATCAAGTGTTGCGCATGAAAGATGCGCCCGAGATCCAGGTGCATCTTGTGCCCGCCCAGGGTGATCCTGCGGATGGTGTGGGAGAAGCGGGAGTGCCTCCCTTGGCCCCCGCCGTGGCCAACGCAATTTTCGCCGCAACCGGCAAGCGCATGCGGCGATTGCCGATCGCAAGAGTCGCTTGAACCTAAGAGGAACCTACCCGGGATACGCCCCCGTAATGTAGCCTTCCAGTTCCTGGATAGTTTGCGCCTGGCCCGTGATCACCCATTTCACCAGGTCGCCAATCGAGATCACGCCGACCACCGTCTCATCCCGCAGCACCGGGAGATGGCGAAAACGATGCTGGGTCATCATGGTCATGCATTCATCCACCGTGTGTTGGGGACTTACGAAGAAAACCGGGCTGGTCATGATCTGGTGGACCGGGGTTTCCTTGGCAGGCTGGCCGATCAGGATACCTTTGCGCGCGTAGTCCCGCTCCGATAGGATACCGACCACCCGGTGGTTCGAAAGGACCAGTAAGGCGCCGACATCGTGCTCTGCCATCTTCTCCAGCGCTTCGTAGACCGTCTGATCGGGTGCTATCGACAGAACCCTGTTCTTGTCTTTGCTCTGCAGCACCTGTCCAATCGTGTCGGAGATTCGCATCAAACCCTCCTGACCGCGTATCGAAGCGTCCGGGGCGCGATCGAACTCCTCCCGAACTCGGCACGTGGACACTATAGTCCATCCAGAATGTGCAAGAACAGTGGAGAACTGGATTAGGCTCAATAAATTCTAAAAGTTACTTCAATGTTCACTTCAACCGGCACGGGCTTGCCCTGGAGCGTCGCCGGCTTGAACCGGTACTGCTTCACAGCGTCAACAGCCTTTTGGTCCAGTCCCATTCCCAGATGACGGACCACCTGCACCTGTTGCGGGTTCCCCTGGACATCGACCACCACCGAAACCACGCACACCCCCTGAAATTTGGCCCGTCGGGCCTCGTCGGAGAATTCCGGGTCCGGGGCAAAGATCAGCTGCGGAGCCGCAACCCCGCCACCTACGCGGTAGAGTCCGCCCCCATAGCCTCCGCCCTCGCCTGGGCCATATCCATTACCTCTGCCCGAGCCGATTCCGCCGCCCGATCCTGTGCCCATGCCGCTCCGCTCACCGGTTCCATTCGACGCCGGCCCGGCTACGCTCGTCCGCGGATCTCCCAGATTTGGCATATTGTTATTCGGCAACTGCAGGTCCTTCGGCATCATGATCGCCGCTTCCTGCGTCAGTGTGGGATGCTGGTTTTTCGCCACTATGGGCGGAACGATCGGCTGCTGCTCAAACTTTGGCAGCCTGCCCTTGGGCGCCTGCAGAATGTCGTGCGCTCCTCCACCTCCACCGCCGCCTGAAGATTGCTTCGCCGGAGTGCTCATAGGCAGGAACGCATCGATCTGGGTGAGCGTGGCATGCCTCTTAGCTATGCCCTGGTTTCTCGCGTGCAAGAACAGAAGCACGATCAGGGCGAAGGCGCCGGCGTGGGCTGCAATCGACCACACGCTTGACCACACGCTGCGTGTCTGTAGCGGTAGCAAACGGAAGGTTGGGACCGCGGTCTGACGGCGTGCGGCGAGGAGCCGTTGCTCGACCCGCACGATCAGATCGTCTGGCGCGGACACCCGGACGAATGTGGAGTAAAGCGCTTGCTCAAGTTCAGTGTCGGCGTCGTACATATAAGTTCTCCCTTTCTCTAGCGCAAAGCGCGCGTGGACTTTTCGCGCAGCAGGCGCAGGGTGCGTTGTAGGTGACTCTTGACTGTGGCGACCGGCATATCGAGCGTGCCGCTGATCTCTTCCGGGCTCATATCTTCCTGATAACGAAGAACCAGGATGGTTCGAGCTACTGCCGGAAGGGAACTGACGAGTTGCTGCAGCCGGCGGCTGAGCAACGGGTCTGGTTGGGTCGAGGCGCTCGACAAATCCGGTAGATCAGGCAATTCATTCCAATCCATCGCGACCTCCGGCCGGCGCTGCCGCCGGCGGACGAGATCGATGGAGCGGTGCACGGTGACCCGGCGCAGCCAATAGAGGACGTGTTCGTCCGAGGCAAGTGCTCCAAGTTTGGCGTGCAGTTCGATAAATACATCCTGGGCAGCTTCTTCGGCCGCCGAGCGGTCGCCCAGGATGCGGAGGGCGATGCTGAAGACCATGGACTGGTGTTCCAGCATCAGAGTACGGAAGCGCTGATCGTTGTCTTCGAAGCTGTGTGTCAAGTGGCCACTTGAGGGGATTGGCGGAGCCTCTTTTGCTTACCCCTTCATCTATTAATACGGCGCAGGCGCGCGGCCGGGATGCAATACTTTCGCAAGCGGTCCTCACCTCTCTGGATAGGAAAGATGGATAACCTGGAGCAATCCGCAGAGGAACTGTTCGGTGCCGCTTTGGATTTGCCGCCGGAGAGTCGTGGCGCCTTTCTGGATCAGGCATGCCAGGAAGCACCTGCGCTCCGTCGGTTAGTGGAGGAGCTGCTGCTCGAGCACGATCGCGCCGGTAGTTTCCTGGCCCAGCCGCTACTTGCCGCGCAGGCTAACTCCGAGCCATCTGCCGGCGGCTCTGCGACCAGCCGCCAGCTTCCCCCAGGGACGATGGTCAGTCGCTACTCCATCATCGCGCCTCTCGGCTCCGGCGGCATGGGGGTGATCTACAAGGCGAGGGACACGGAACTTGCCCGCTTGGTCGCGCTTAAGTTCCTGCCCGACGCAGTGGCGCAAGACCCGCAGGCCCTCGAACGCCTTCGCCGCGAAGCCCGCGCAGCCTCCGCTCTCAACCATCCAAATATCTGCACCATCTACGAGATCGGAAGGTCTGGGGACGCGTCGTTCATCGCCATGGAGTTCATCGATGGCCAGACTCTCAAACATCGCATCTCCGGCCGACCGCTGGATATAGATGCTCTGCTTCCATTGGCCATTGAGGTCGCCGATGCGCTCGACGCCGCCCATACAAAGGGCATCATTCATCGCGACATCAAACCGGCGAATATTCTTGTCACCGACCGTGGACACGCCAAGGTCGTGGATTTCGGTTTAGCCAAGCTGGCCGCGCGCCCCACTGGCAGCCAGGGGGTATCAACTGAAACCGAACCCGGGGGCGCCGATGACATTGTGGAACTCACAGCTCCCGGGTTCATGCTCGGCACCATCGCGTACATGTCCCCGGAGCAGGCCAGGGCGAAAGAACTGGATTGCCGCACAGACCTGTTTTCCTTCGGCGCCGTGCTCTATGAAATGGCGACAGGTCAGCCGCCGTTTCGTGGCGAAACCGCCGCGACCATCTTCGATGCCATCCTGAACCGGCAGCCGGTTCCCGCCACCCGCACCAACACCCGCCTGCCTGCTGGCATCGACGGAATCATTGAGAGGGCGCTCGAGAAGGAGCGCGAGCTGCGCTATCAGCGCGCATCCGATTTGCGGACCGACCTGCAGCGCCTGCAACGGGATCCGAGTGGGATCGCCGTGCCCGAACACAAGCAGCGTGTCTGGCGAAAACCGCTCACGATTGCCTCCCTGGTAGGGTGCGTCCTCTTATTCATCTGCGCCGCAGTCCTATATTTCCATGGCCGAAAACCTCAGCAAGCCGCTTCCTCGCCAGTGAATCGCCGTCGTACCATCGCCGTGTTGGGTTTCCAGAATCTTTCTGGGAAGCCTGACCAGTCGTGGCTTTCGACCGCGCTCTCCGAGATGCTCACCACCGAACTGAGCCAGGGAGACCGGTTACGCACGATTCCGGGTGAGAGCGTAGCGCAAATGAAGCTCAGCCTCTCCCTTCCGGATGCCGACAGCTATGGCCGCGAAACCTTGAATCGCATCCGTCAGAATCTCGGCAGCGACGATGTGGTACTCGGTTCGTACGTTCCCCTGGGCGATGGACTGCTGCGGCTCGATCTGCGGCTCCAGGATGCGATTGCCGGCGAAACGCTGGTCTCCGTCTCGGAGAAGGGAAAAGAATCTGAAATCGATCAGCTGGTCAGCAGAGCGGGCGCCGAACTCCGTGCCAAGCTCGATATTGGTCCTCTTTCCCAGGCGCAATCTACGCTGGTGAAGGCCTCTCTACCTTCGAATCCCGAGGCTGCCCGTCTCTATGCTGAAGGTTTGCAAAGATTGCGCGTGTTTGATTCGCTCTCCGCAAGCGACCTCTTGCAGAGGGCGGCGGCGCTTGATCCTGAACATGCCCCGACTTCTTCGGCATTGGCCGCCGCCTGGTCAGCCCTGGGTTATCAAGGCCGGGCGAAAGCGCAGGCTCAGCGCGCGCTGGAGCTTTCCAGCCGAACATCCCGGGAAGAGCGGTTGCTGATCGAGGCGCGAGCCCATGAGTTCTCGGCTGAAACTGCGCAAGCCATTGAGAGCTATCGCGCTTTGTGGGAATTCTTCCCCGACAACGTCGATTATGGTTTGGCTCTCATCCGTACCCAGATTGCTGGAGGGCACGCGTCGGACGCACAAAAAACAGTGGCCCAGATGCGCAAGCTGGTCGTATCCGAGGCGGACGCGGCCGGCATCGATTTGGGGCAAGCGAACATCGCGCTGTCTCTGGGGGACTTCCGTCAGGGGCAGTCCCTCGCCGAGCGGGCTGCCAACCGCGGTCGTGCGATTGGCGCAAAGCTGATCGAGGCGCAAGCCCTTCGGCTGGAAGCGAACGCGTGGGAGCGTTTGGGGCAAACGCAGAAATCGATGCAACTTTCGCAACAGGCGAGAGATCTCTTTGTGGCTGCGGGCAACCGTCGAGGCGCCGCGGTCACTTTGCTCAACGTAGGCGATGTGCTTTTCGATCAAGGTGACTATGTGGGTGCCAGGAAGCAGTTCGACGAGGCACTTCGAGTCTTTCAGGAGATTGGGGATCAGCGAAATATTCGTTCCACCGTCGAGCGCATTGGCAATGTCTACTACAGCCAGGGAAACATGCACGAGGCGGAGAATTATTACCAGCAGGCCTTGCGCTTTGATCAGGAGATGAACGATCCGACCGGTCTGCCCGGCGACTATGGAAACCTGGCGAGTGCTTACGAAGGGCTCGGTGACCTCGCGGGCGCACTCAAGATGCATCAACAATCCCTGGCTGCCTTCAACCAGGTTGGCAATCGGCGTGGGGCCGCGGCAACCCTGAATAACCTTGGTGACGTGCTTACCGAAATGGGTCATCTTGACGAGGCCAAGGGTTACTACGATAAGTCGCTGGCGTTACATCGGGAGATCGGCTATCACGGCGGTGAAAAGTATCCGATCTCCGGGCTCGGCGACGTTCTGCTCGCCCAGGGCGACCTGACAGGCGCACGGAAACAGTACGAGCAAGCACTGGCCTTGTGTAAAGAAATCAACGATGAGGAATTTGCCGCGCAGCTTCAAGTCGTCTTGGCGTCGGTTGCTTTGGCGGAGAAACGCTATAACGACGGAGCGTCTCTGGCGCGGCAGGCAATGGTAGTGTTCGAAAAATCCAATTCCAGCGAGAGCGCTGCATTGGCTCAAGCCCTATTGGCGAGGAATTTGCTGGGTGCAGGAAACTTGGTAGAGGCGCAGAGCGCGGCCGAGAAGGCGATGGCTCTATCCCGGCAAAGTAGCGCCCTGCGTTCGAACTTCGAGGCAGTGTTGGCCGACGCTCGGGTCAAGGCGAAGATAGGTAAGTTGGCTCAGGCTCGTGAGGAACTTCAAACCATGATCACTTCTGCGCGCCGGTTCGGGTTTCTCTCTTACGAGTACCAGGGCCGCCTCGCTCTGGGTGAGATTGAGCTATGGTCCGGATCCGCTTCCGCCGTTGCCCATCTGACTGCTCTCGAACGCGACGCCAGAGCCCAGGGGCTTCTGCTCGTCGCGAACCAAGCGCATGCGCTTTCTCAGGCATCCGATCGCCATCTGATGACTAGTGGGTCGCGATAGCCACCGTTTTATTCCCGGGCTCCGCCGTCAATTCTTCCGGCGAGAGAAATTGCTTGCTAATCCCATGTGCGCTATGCGAAGAGCTTTGCGTCGCGACATGGATCCACTCATGGATCACGACATGGGCGATTGCCTGAGCCATTTCATGCCGGCGCTCCCCGTTAGTCAAACCGGCGGATCGCCTGCCAAGCACTTGGGCGATTCGGCCGCAGTCGACAAAAATATAGGGCTGGATCCTTCCCGACACATCCAGCACCCAGCCCAGCGGCCCTTTCAGCGACGGCCGATCGAACAGCGGGACCACATCGCAGCGACCTAATAACTTAACGACAATCACCTGTGAGACGTTTCCCAAGGCAAGGTCGTCGTTGCCGCGAAAGTAGGTGGGGTTTTGCTGTAAAGAAAAACCATTTGGCGATTCGCCTATACCGGAGGCCAAATCAGCGCGCAAGGATTGAAACAAGTCGGACCATAGGTCTTCGCTCGCCTGTGATTGCGCGTAGAAGACCATCGCCGTCCCCGGCTGCTGAGCATGCAAAGCAGGGGTTGGAGCGTAGGCGAGGAAGAGCGCGAAGAAAATCCCAACAGTCACTGGAGATACCTCCCGATTCTGAAGTGCAAGCAAACTCATAGGCTGAGTCTCCGCCCGCGCTATACATCCGTCCAATAGATTGTTATTATAGGATCGATCTCAAAAGGAGATTGCAAGATGGAAGTCAGGCAGCTGCAGACATTCTGCGTTCTGGTGGAAGAGTTGAATTTTACCCGCACCGCCGAACGGGTTCACACCGTGCAGTCCAACGTGACCTCACAGATCAAGTCGCTGGAAGAAGAACTGGGAACACAACTCTTCGATCGCTTGGCGAAGCGTGTCCTGCTTACTGAGGCGGGTCACCGCTTCTTACCCTATGCAGAGAAGGCGTTGGCCGCGATGGAACAGGGCTGCCGCGCGGTGAAGTTTGGCACTGAACCCGCGGGTCCTTTGCGCATTGGTGCGCCCGAGAGCGTGCTCACCTACCGTCTGCCCGAAGTCCTGAAGCTCTTTCGCAAGCGCTATCCGCAGGTGGAGCTTATCTTTCGTCCTGGTTTGGACGACAAGGTGGGGGACGCCCTGGAGAGCGGCAAACTCGATCTGGCTATCGGCATGTGCGATTCGGTCGAGGGCGAGCAACTGCGTTCCATGAGGATGCGGACCGAAGAAGTCTATCTCTTCGCCACACCCGATCATCCGCTGGCCAACGGCAGGACGGTATATCCCAAAGACCTGTTGGACCAGACCCTGCTTCTCACGGAGGCCGGTTGTGGTTACCGCAAAAAGCTGGATACGCAACTGGCATTAGCCAATATCAGGCCGCAGCACATCACGGAATTTTCCAGCGTCGAAGCTATTAAGCAATGCGTACAGGCCGGCATGGGCTTGGGTCTTTTGCCCAGGATCGTCATCGCTTCTGAACTCAAGAAGAAGCAGTTTGCATTGTTGAACTGGCACAATGCAAAGATGACCATCGCAACCCACATCGTTTGGCATAAAGACAAATGGATGTCTCCGGGCATGCAGGCATTCCTGGATGTGATGAAGGCCAAGTTGGAAGAAAAATCGGCGCTGGCGCTGGTGCAGCGCCCATAGGCTGCTAGGTGTTCCCTCCGCTGCTGGGTAGGTTCGGGCTTTAGTCTGCTGGATACGTCCCCTGGAACGGCATCATGACCGATGCGTCCAGCGCGAAACAATGACGTCCTGCGGGATGGACCCATGGGCTCGGGCTAGTGGCAGCGATCTCCCGGGGGTCGCTGCTGCGGGCGAAGACCGCACACAGCTCGTACTGGCTTCCTTGCTTGGAGTGATACTCATAAGGGGCGTGCGTGATGGGATCGACGATGGTGCTGCTGGGAAGTTGATCGAGGCCTGGGGGAAGTTGAGAGCCGTGTCCCGCCCAATATCGATTAAGCTCCGAGCTGAGCCGGTAAAGCTGGCGGACGCGTTCAGCGTCTGCGCGAAACTGGCGTTGCGCGCTCGGCGGTCCTGACTGCATAAAGCCCAGAACAAGCATCAGCGCGACAACGGCTGAGCTGAGTCCCGCCATGAACCGATCGCGGCCTGGCTGGGCGTCAGCCTTCCGCAGGCCGCCAAAATAGTAGTAAAAAACGCCGCCGGAAAGCACCAACACGACAAACGACTTGGCCAGAAAGCGTGAGGTCAGCTCGCCCCGCAACAGGTAGGTCAGCGCCGCGATCAGATCGCCCGCGAAGACGCACGCCGCGACCACCAGGGCCATGTATGTCAGCCATTTCCGGATCGAGGAATCCAGCTTCTCCGGGTGTGCCGCCGCTTCTGCTACCACGGTCCGCGAAACCAGCAGATAGATCGGAAACGCAACGATCAGCGCAGCCAGAGACGAGGTGATGGTGTAAGTATCGAAGCTTTGCTGGTAGCCGTAGAAGAGCGGGTCAGCCAGCCATCGATCGATGAGGGCGAAGGCGAGGAATCCAAAACTGATCGTCCACGTAGCCAGGGTGGCAAAGACAAGTAAGTAGTAAAAAGCTTCTTTGGCGGAAGCTCCGGCCCCGGCCCGGCGCGGAATATCGATTCCGGTCAGGCGCACATAATGGTCCGCGAGAGCATCGTAGACGTCTTTTTCCGGCCAGCCACGGGTGGTAAGAACTCCCACCAGCGACTCCTGCGAGATGCCGGCAGCCAGCGCTTTCTCGACAAACTCGGTGATCCTCGGATCCGTGGGCACAAACAAGTTTTACAACATGTGCAAGGCCCTGCGTGAGGAAGTTTCTTAGGCGCTCGACAGGAAATCCGGGGGGAGCGAAGCGATCTGCAGTCAGACTTGTCCAAATTAGTTCTTTTCCATCGGCTGACTTGGACAGCACTTGCTGAAAACAAAGCAGCTATCGGGGCAGATCGCGACCAGTCCCGAAGGGACGGCTGAGTGTAGCCCAGGACGTTAGTCCTGGGTGTACATTCCCACCGCGACCAGTCCCGCAGGGACGACTGAGAATGCCAAAGGACGTCAGTCCTGGGTGAACCTGAGTTTCACCTTCGGGCGCAGTAAATCTACCAGAGTAGTCGCTACCCGACAGGCTTCCAGGGCGTCAACCATGAGGGATAGGCCGCGGATTTGTTCCTCGCCCGCTGCTGGCCCTTTGCACGGAATGACCCCTAGTAGCTTGGAGATGACCGCGATGTTTACACCAAAGAACCATCTGCGATGTGGATTCCAGATTTTCGAGAGAACGGTAAGCTTGCTGGTCGCTGGATCGGCCATAAGCGCTCCGTTGCTTGCGCAGAGCACCGGCGGGATCAATGCGGACACTTTGTCGCTCTGCCGGGTGGGGCTCGCCGTCGCGAATGGACAGCAACCGGTCGTGCAGAATGATCAGGCCGAAGCGATGGGCGAGTACCAAAAAATGCTGCAAGCCAACCCGCGGAGTTCGCTGGCTAACTACCGCGTCGCAGATCTGCTTTTCAACCAGCGTAACTACCAAGCCAGCGCGAACCACTATCGTGATGCGCTGCGTGGCGACGGGGATCCAAGATGGACTAGGGTCTGGAGCCACCTCCAACTGGGTAAGATTTTCGATATTACCAACCAGCGCGATCGAGCGGTGAATGAATACCGGCTGGCATTGCAGACCAACGACAACACCCGCGGCGCTCTCACCGAGGCGGAGCAATTGCTGCAAGAGCCCTATAAAAGACCGGACGCTCCCTGATCCACCGATATTGCTCCCGGCGCAGAGCAGCTAGCGAAAGTAACCCCGTTTCGCTCGCACCAGCAAGTCCCGCTTTCGTACGTTAGTTCGTTGATAGGCAGCGGCAGTCAGGCTAACTTCGAGTTTGCAAAATGACCCCGGCGTTTCTGCAGTCGAAGGCTTGTAACCCAGCGTGTATCGCTCCCGGAGCTGATCTAACAGCTCTGAGAGCCGTGCGGTGATTTCTTTCTTGCTGCTTTTGAGGACTGGCCCTCCCGTAACATCCGCATATCGGTTGATGTCCCCGAGCCGCCCGCCCGCAATGAAAGATAGGGGACTGACGTCTGTCACAGCCAGGAAGGCATCTGTCTTGGCGGACCTGTCGATGAGGGCAGCCACGACAACGCCAGAGCGTAGTAGCTTGGTGGTCGCTTCTTCCTTAGTGTGCAAACGTTCTGGCGCTTGTTGCCCGATCGCCTTTCGCGTGACTGAGTTCTCAAAATTTGCTGTCCCGTCCGTAAGCCAAACCATCACCCGCCGGCTTTCCGGCACCGTGGACTTGCTCGCCTGGTCGACGGCTTCATACATGTCTTCGTGAATGAATGTCCCTTGTCCGCTCTTCATCTCAGACGCTCTTTCGATCGCAGCAGAAGCAACCGCGCGGTCGGTGGTGAAGCCCTGCAACACCTCCGTATGGGAAGAAAACACCATAATCGACACCTCGTCCTCCGGCTTCAGGTGTTTGAGTATTTGATAGGCCCCCTCTGCCAGCGGCTTTAAAGTCGGTTGCACGGTTTCGGTGAGGTCGAAGAGAAACACCACCGACAACGGCAGTTGATCGTGGCTGAAGTAGGAAATGTTTTGCAGTTTTCCATCTTCCAACACTTGAAAATCTTTCATTTCCAGGTTAGCGATCGGATTGCCGTGAGCGGTATGTAAACCGCAGGTCTGCTATTCAGGCCGGGCGGAGGCTGTAAGCTTCCACTGGTCAGGGAGCCAGGCAGCGAGTTGATGAGCGGCCGT
>Ga0302325_10005037_pt1 | contig 30326 bp, 21 predicted proteins | sample Palsa_T0_2_FD_201948 | JGI IMG/M metagenome (GOLD analysis project Ga0302325, IMG submission 201948) | Peat permafrost microbial communities from Stordalen Mire near Abisko, Sweden - Palsa_T0_2 | ecosystem: Environmental > Terrestrial > Soil > Palsa > Peat permafrost | place: Sweden: Abisko... | reverse complement strand
TGCCGAGGTCGATGGAGAGGACGGCTGGGGATTGCGCGAAAGCGGTGGCCGAAGCGGCCAGAAAAAGGCCCAACAGCGGGCGGAATTTGCGGTGGCTTGGAGCGGGAGACATTTCTGGCACCTCGTTGGGGAAAAGGTTTTCTCGAAAGCCGAGTTTATCGGCTGGAGCTGCCATTGGCAAGACGATTTACGGAGACCCGCGCCTGTTGCGTTCTGAGTCCAAGCAGATTCCCTGCGGGAAGGACAGAAAGAAAGGCAAAGGCAGATCCTTCGCTGCGCTCAGCTCAGATGACAAACGCTGGTTACGAAGTCAGGCGCGGGCGACTTCTACCAGAGTGGAGTAGAAGGTGGCGGCGCGGCCGATGTCGGTGAGGCGTTCGCTGGTGAGGACGTTGATGTTGCGGCCGCCGGGGCTGAGTTTGGCCCAGTCGAGGCGGCCGGCTACTACGCCAGCGGGGACGCGATCCGAGAGCAGCGCGGTCAGTTCCAGAGAGCCGCGGTCGTTCCAGATACGGACCTGATCGCCGTCAGCGATGTTGCGGGCCGTGGCGTCGGTGGGGTGGATTTCGAGGCGGTGATTGGTCTTCGCTTCCATTTTGCGATGGCCTTCGAGGTTGGCGAAGGTGGAGTTCATGTAGTTGTCGGCTTTGCGGGGAAGGAATTCGAGCGGATAGCGGGCTGCCTCTGAGCCAAGGCGCGATTCTTCGGGGGCGACAAACGCCGGGAGGGGGTCTTCTCTGGAGGCGGCGAGGGCTTCTGAGTAGAACTCGATCTTGCCGCTGGGGGTGGGCAGCGGCTCGGGGTGGCTGAAGGGCAGGAAGTGCTTTCCGGCTTCCGGGAAATGCAGCGGGATGTGTCCCTGCTCGTCGAGGAGTTCGGGGGTGATGTGCTCCATGCCGGGATTGCGGGAGTGGCCGGATTGGCCGGGACGGAGGGCCTGGCGAATGATTTCTTCAGGAGTGTCCTGAAAGCACGGCTCCTGGAAGCCCATACGCCGCGCGAGTTGCGAGAAGAGCCAGACGTTGGAACGGGCTTCTCCGAGCGGCTGGATGGCCTGGTGGGAGCGCTGGACGAAGTAGTGGCCGTAGGCTCCCTGGATGTCGTCGTGTTCGAGGAACGTAGTCGCTGGGAGGATGTAGTCGGCGTAATCCGTCGTGTCGGTGAGGAACTGCTCGTGGACTACCGTGAACAGTTCCGGGCGCTCGAAGCCGCGGCGAACGGTGTTCTGATTGGGTGCAACGGCGACGGCGTTGGAGTTGTAGACGAGGATTGCATGCACCCGCGGGCCTTCCGCCGTGTCGTTGCCAAGTTCGGTGAGTGCGTGGCCCAGGCGGGACATGTTGACGACCCTGGCGGGGCGGCCGAGGGGCGATGCGAGCATCAGGTCGGGGCGCTCGACGGCTTGCGAGTCGAATTTGAAGGCTCCGGACATGGAGAGCTGCGCGCCGCCGCCCTGGTGACGCCAGGCGCCGGTGATCGCGGGCAGCATAGCGATGGCGCGGACGGCTGTGCCTCCGTTTTGGGAGCGCTGGACGCCGTAGTTCAAGCGCAGGACGGCGGGCTGGGTGGTCGCGTATTCGCGAGCTAACTGTTCGATTTCCGCCGCGGTGAGGCCGGTCCAGGCGGCGACGCGCTCGGGGGTGTATTCCTGGACGCGTTCGGCGAGAAGCTCGAAGCCGTGGGTCATTTCGGCGATGTAGGCGCGGTCTTCGAGGCCTTCGCGGAGGATGACGTGCATTATCCCAAGGGCGAGCGCGGAATCTGTGCCGGGGCGGATGGCGATATGCCAGTCGGCGAGGGCGGCGGTGCGGGTGCGGTAGGGGTCGATGACGATGAAGCGCGCGCCGTTGCGGCGGGCCTGCTCGACGAAGGGCCAAAGGTGGATGTTGTTGCCGTGAATGTTGGCGCCCCAGGCTACGATCAGTTTCGCTTTGGGAAAATCTTCGTTGGGCGTGCCGAGTTTTTTGCCGTAGACCAGCTTCCAGGCCTGGCCGCCGGCCTCGGCGCAGATGGTGCGGTCAAGCTGGGATGCTCCCAATCGGTGAAAGAACCGTCTATCCATAGAGCCGTATCCCAGGACGCCGATGGTGCCGGCGTAGCTGTAGGGCAGGATGGATTCCGGGCCGTGGGTGTCGCCGATCTGCTGGAGGCGGCGGGCGATGGCGTCGAGGGCTTCATCCCAGGAGACCGGCTCGAAGCTTTCCAGTTCCCTGCCCTTTTCGAGCGGGCCTTTGGCGACGCCGGGTTTGCGGCGCAGGGGATGGAGAATGCGCTGCGGAGAGTAGACGCGATCCAGATATTTGGCCACTTTGCCGCACAAAAATCCCTGCGTGACGGGGTGCGACGGGTCGCCGGCCACCTTGACGGCGCGGCCTTCGGCGTCGACGGTGACGAGGACGGCGCAGGAGTCCGGGCAATCGTGCGAGCAGACGGTATGCACGATTCGAAAAGGCGTGCTTGCGCTCGGAGCGGCCATCCCCTCATTGTAGAAGGACGGCGGAGGGAATACTATGCGGCGAGTTTGGATAGTGCTGGGTGCGGTTTTGGTTGTTGCGGCGGTGGTCTGCTGCAGCGGCTGGTTGGGGCCGGTTTTTGGCCATAGCGTGTATGCTCAGGGCGATGTAAAGGCTGGGGACGAGGCGGCGATCCGGGCAGTGCTGGATGCTCAGGTGGCGAATTGGAATCGCGCGGATGTGACGGCATTCATGGCGGGATATGAGGATTCGGCGGAGACGACGTTTGTGGGCGCGACGTCGATTCAAAAGGGGTTTCAGCCCATTTTTGAGCGCTACAAGAAGAATTATGTTGGGCACGAGCAGATGGGCACGCTGACTTTCAATGACCTGCACATTCGTTTGTTGCCGACCGCGGCTGGGGTGACGGAATATGCCGTGGCGACGGGGCATTTTCATCTGGAACGGACGGCGAAGGGCGCGGCGACCAAGGACGAGGGCATTTTCAGCCTGGTGTGGCATAAGGGGCCGGGGGGATGGAAGATTGTGCTGGATCATACGGCGTAGGAATTGTCGGCCCGCAGGGGCTAAAGCCCCGTCTATTGGATTGGATTTATCGGCACGACTGAAGTCGTGCCCTGTTACAAGGCAACGGCGAATTTCTTGCCTTGTTGCAAGGCGTTGGAGTTGAGGAGAGATGTCGATGGCGAAGAGCTTGCCGCTGCAATGTTTGTCCGCGTTATTGGGTGTTTGCCTTGCCGTTTCGTTGCCGTCGCAACAGGATGATTCCGCTAAGAATGCGCAGCAGGCGCGGGCTGCGCTGGACCTGATGGTGAAGGCACTGGGCGGCGATGCTTGGCTGCATATGCAGAATCGCGAGTATATCGGGCGCACTGCGGCTTTCTATCACGGCAAGCCCTCCGGCGCGACGGCCGAGTACTGGGAGTATCATGCGTGGCCGGACAAGGATCGCGTGGAGTACACCAAGCACCGCGACGTGGTGCAGATCTATACCGGCCGCGAGGGATGGGAGATTATCTACTCGGGCAAGAAACCGTTGCCGCAGGATCAGGTGGACGAGTATCTGCGCCGGCGGGACCACTCGATCGAAACGGTGATCAAGCAGTGGCTGAACGATCCGAAGACGATCCTGATCTATGAAGGGCAGCATCTGGCGGAGAGCCACATGGCGGATCAGGTGACGCTGATTTCGGCGCAGAATGAGGCGGTGACCATCCAGATGGATACGCAGACGCATCTGCCGCTGCGGCGGTCGTTTCAGTGGCGCGACCCCACTTACCACGACAAGGATGAAGACGCCGAGGAGTATGACAACTACCGGCCGGTGGATGGTTTTCAAACGCCATTCAACATCACGCGATTCAAGAATGGCGATATGGTGAATCAGCGTTTCCTGTTCAAGGCTGTCTATAACCAGGCGCTGCCGCCGGATGAGTTTTTGCCGGATGCCGCGGCGGGGAAGATTGTGAAGAAATAGCCTGCCCTGCGCGGCTTGCGCGGGCGTGGGGTTGCGCTCCGGACATTTATAATTGTCGTTTGCGCCCGTGTGCGCAGGCACTTTGCCACCGGAGTTCAACACGATGTCCTTGAACGAAGTCCTGGAAGAACCGACGACGATGCAGACTCTCGATATTGGGCAGATCATGGATTTTCTTCCGCACCGCTATCCATTTCTGCTGATTGACCGGGTAGTCGAGCTGACCAGGTCGAAACGGATTGTTGCGATCAAGAATGTGACCATCAACGAACCGTTTTTTCAGGGGCATTTTCCCGGCTATCCGATCATGCCGGGGGTGCTGGTGGTGGAGGCGATGGCGCAGGCTGGATGCATTCTGCTGCTGCACGAGGTTGCGGACCGCGAGAAGAAGCTGGTGCTGTTTTCGGGCATTGAGAATGCGAAGTTCCGGCGGCCGATTACGCCGGGGGATCAACTTCGGCTGGAGATCGATGTCATCTCATTCCGTTCGCGCGGAGGACGCATGGAAGGCAAGGCGTATGTGGATGGCAAGCTGGCTTGCGAGGCGACACTGACCTGCGCCGTGGTCCCCCGGCAGCGCGGCAGCGCGGCAGCGGCAGAAGGCGCGCCAGAGTGAGTATCCACGGCAGTACGGTGATCGCGCCGGGCGCCGTGGTGCCTGAGTCCTGCACCATTGGGCCTTTTTGCACGATTGGGCCTGACGTGACTCTGGGCGAGGACTGCACGCTGGTTTCGCATGTGGTGCTGGATGGGCGCACGACGATTGGAGCGCGCAACACAATCCACCCATTCACCTCTGTCGGCATTTCCCCGCAGGATTTGAAGTATCATGGCGAGCCGACGAAGACGATAGTCGGCGACGACAACACAATTCGCGAGTGCGTGACGGTTTCGCGCGGGACAACGAAAGGCGGCGGCCTGACGCAGATTGGATCGAATTGCCTGATTATGGCCTATGCGCATGTGGGCCACGACAGCCAGGTGGGCAGCCATTGCATTCTGGCCAACGCGGCAACATTGGCCGGCCATGTAACGATCGGGGACTATGCGACGGTGGGCGCCTTCAGCCCGGTGCATCAGTTCTGCACGGTGGGCGCGTATGCGTACATTGGCGGCGGAACGATTGTGACGCAGGATGTTCTGCCGTACTCGCTGACCTCTTCGCGGCGCGAGAACAAGGCGTTCGGCATCAATAAGGTTGGGTTGTCGCGGCGAGGCTTTTCTGAAGAGCGCCTGAAGCTGTTGCAGAAGGCGTACAGGCTGTTGCTGGCGGCGAAGTTGAATACTTCCGCGGCGATTGAAAAGATGAGAGAGCTGAAGGGCGACGCCCAGGCGATGGAAGACATCGCGGATCTGATCGCCTTCATTGAGCGCAGCGAGCGCGGAGTGATCAAGTAGCCGTGACAAGCGAGACGAGGGCCCCACGCAAGCTCGGCCTGATTGCCGGCAACGGGCGCTTCCCTTTCCTGCTGCTGGATGCGGCGCGAGCCGAGGGCTGCGAGGTGGTGGTTGCGGCGATCCAGGAAGAGACCGATCTGGAAATCAATGAGCGCGCCGCAGCGGACGCTGGCGTCACGGTACACTGGCTGTCGCTGGGCGAATTGTCGCGGCTGATTGCTACGTTCCAAAAGGCTGGTGTGACGCGCGCCGTGATGGCCGGCCAGGTGAAGCACAAGCAGATTTTTTCGAGCATCCGGCCGGACTGGCGGCTGGCCAAGCTGCTGCTCAACCTGCGTACGCGCAATACCGACATGCTGCTGGGCGCGGTGGCCAAGGTGCTTGGCGATGAAGGCATTGAGCTGATCTCATCCACCGCGTTTCTGGAGCCGCTGCTGGCGAAAGAGGGCGTGCTGACGCCTCGCGCGCCGGATGAAGAGGAGCGGCGCAACTTTGACTACGGGCTGAGCGTTGCGGCGGGACTGGCGGCTTTCGATATTGGGCAGACGGTGATCGTGGCGGCGCAGGCCTGCGTGGCTGTGGAAGCGATGGAAGGCACGGACGCGGCGATCGAGCGCGCCGGGGCGCTGATGCAGACGCTCGAAGCCGATGCCTCCACGCTGGAGCGTAGGCTGACCGTGGTGAAGCTGCCCAAGCCCAAGCAGGACATGCGGTTCGACGTGCCGGTGATTGGCTTGCGGACGCTGGAGACCATGATCCGCGCCGGAGCGAGCTGCCTCGCGATTGAGGCTGAGCGCACGCTGCTTTTTGATCTGGACGCAATGATTCTTCGTGCTACGGACGCGAATATTGCCATTGTGGCCTTGCCGCGACGATACTGAGTGTGTTGTTGTACGCCGCAAACTCTTCGCTCTTGCTTTTTTGAGCCCCTTTTCCGCCTCGTAGCACACCCAGTTTTTGGAGGTTTCACCCGATGAAGAAAATTGCATTGCTTTCGCTTGCCGCGGCGCTTACGCTGTCGGTTGCCGTTCCTTCTGCCCTGGCGGGAGATCCGCTTACCGCCGGAACCACCGCGCCGGGATTTACTCTGCCTTCGCAGGACAACTCGCCCATCAGCCTCTCGGAATACAAGGGCAAATGGGTGGTGCTGTATTTCTATCCCAAGGACTTTACCGGCGGCTGCACGCTGGAGGCGCATAATTTTCAGCGCGACCTGGACAAGTTCAAGACTGCCAATGCTGTGGTGCTGGGCGTGAGCCTGGACACGGCGGACAGCCACAAGAGCTTTTGCACCAAGGAGAGCCTGAGCTTCAAGCTGCTGGCCGATCCCAGCCACAAGGTGGTGGATGAGTACGGCGTGCCGGTGAAGACTTTCGACAATCCCAACACGCACGAGAAGGTCACGATCGCGATGCGACAGACGTTTCTGATCGATCCCTCGGGCAAGATCGTGAAGTTCTGGGACGTGAAGGACATTGCCAACCACAGCGCGGACGTGCTGGCGGCAATTGCCGACGGCGGCAAGTAAGCTCAAGCTTCAAGACAGCAATCCATTTGGCCGCCTGCGGCTCGCTTCTGCGGTGTTTACCGGCGGAGGCGAGCGGCAGGTGGCCAAAATTGTTCAACGCTCCTGCGGATCCAACTGAAATCCTATCTTTTTGCGAAGTGCGATGGACCAGGATGTGACTTGGGGCTTAACGAGGGTATTGCATGACTCTTGATTCAGATCGACGGTCCAAGAGTTCATCCATCAGGGGCTAAAGCCCGGTTGATTTGATCGGCTTTATCGGCACGACTCAAGCCGTGCCCTGTTACAAAGCGATTGGAATCGAGTTTTTCAGTCCCCTCTAAAGCGGCCTTCCGCTTTCAAACCTGACACCGCAGGGAGACGCCATGGGTTCGATTCTGCATGTTTGGCATGGATGTTTTTTTGCCCTTTTCTTATTTTGCGCGGCACTGGTCTTTTCCAATTCCTTTCACTGGATTTTCTTTCATGTACTGCGGCGGCAGCAGGTGAGCAGCGGCGCGGCGAGCCTTGGATGGGGCATGCAAAAGCATCTGGGCCGCCCGGCGCGCGCTATCTTTATCCTCACCTGCCTTCTGGCGGTCTTGCCCTGGGCGCCAGAGGAACTGAAGCCCTTTCTCGATCAGCCACTGCATCAGATTCTGGCGGTCGCCATGGTGCTCGCGATCAGTTGGCTGGTCATCGGACTCGTCTATGTGCTGGAAGGCGCCATGTTGCGGCGCTACGATCTCTCCGCCGATGACAATGCGCGGGCGCGGCAGATACAGACGCAGATGCTCATCTTCCGCCGGTTTACGATCGGCTTCGTCTTCATCCTCACGGCTGGCTGCATTCTTTGGACCTTTCACGACGAGCGTATATGGCGGGCTGGCAGCGGATTGCTGGCGTCGGCGGGCATCGCTTCGCTGATTCTGGCGACGGCGGCCAAGTCGACCTTCTCGAATTTCCTGGCGGGCTTGCAGATCGCTATCACATCGCCGATTCGCATCGACGATGTAGTGGTGGTGCAAGGCGAGTGGGGACGCATTGAAGAGATCACCTCCGCTTATGTCGTCGTCAAGATCTGGGATCAGCGGCAGCTGATCGTCCCGCTCACCTACTTCATCGAAAACTCGTTCACCAACTGGACCCGCCGCTCGGCGGAGATTCTCGGCACGGCATTTCTTTATGTCGATTACGCTGTCCCGGTCGAGGAGATACGCGCGCAGTTGCAGAAGATCGTGGCCGGTTCTCCGCTGTGGGATAAGCGCGTTTGCGTGTTGCAGGTGACCGATCTGAAGGAACACACGATGGAGATTCGCTGCCTGATGAGTTCGAAGAACTCGGGCGAGAGCTTCGACCTTCGCTGCCTGGTGCGGGAGCAGATGATGGCATTCCTTCGCGACAATTATCCGGAGGCTTTCCCTCGCTTGCGCGTGTTGGATGGGACGTTCGCAACTGAGGCCGACTCGCTTGGTTCAAGGGAACGCCCTCGCGAGAGCCTCACAACCGGGTCCCGTGCTTGACGATCGCCTGGAGGCGCATCGCCCTTTGCGCTTTTCGACGGCGACCGAGTACAGACGCAAAAAAGCCCGGCTTGCGAGATAGGTCTCGCGGCCGGGCTTTTTTGCTTGCCTGGGTGTTACTGGGTTAGCTGGTTGCTTTCTTGGGAGCGGCCTTCTTGACGGCTGCCTTCTTCACAGCGGCCTTCTTGATGGCTGCCTTCTTTGCCGGAGCCTTCTTCGCCGCGGCCTTCTTCGCCGGAGCCTTTTTCGCCGCGGCTTTCTTTGCCGGAGCTTTCTTCGCTGCGGCCTTCTTCGCCGGAGCCTTCTTTGCTACGGCCTTTTTCGCCGCAGCCTTCTTGGCGGGAGCTTTCTTTGCTGCCTTCTTTGCAGTTGCCAAAGTCTTACCTCTCTTGATTGGTTTGGTGGTGCTCTTCTTCGTGGTACCCGGTTTGATCGCAGCCTTTTTCACTGCAACCTTGCCGCCGCTCTTGACACCCTTACTGCTCTTCTTCGCGGCAGACACTTTCGCGGCCTTTTTCGCCGGTTTCACGGCCTTCTTGATGGCGACTGCTTTCTTCACAGCCGCCTTCTTGGCCGGCGCCTTCTTGGCTGCGGCTTTCTTTGCCGGAGCCTTCTTGGCGGGAGCTTTCTTTGCTGCTGCCTTTACAGGAGCCTTTTTCGCAGCTGCCTTCTTGGCGGGAGCCTTTTTCACAGATGCTTTCTTGGCTGGCGCGGCCTTCTTTGCAGGCGCCGCCTTCTTGGCTGGCTGCGCTGCTACTTCAGCAACCACAACAGGCTCAGCGATGACAATGACCTCGACGACTTCGACTTCGGTCGCGCTGGCGATGCTTTCCTCTTCTTCATCTTCGAGTTCTATTTCCTGAGCCGGATTGCTTTCGGCGAAGGGTGCGTCTTCGCCGGACTCGCTGCTTGCGTACATGCGTATCTCTTCGGTCATGCAATTTCCTCCAGCGCTGATGCGCTGCGTTGAGTTTGTGCGTTGCGTCCGCAAGCGTTTTTGAAAAACGAGCTTGAACGCACTCGCCTTCGGCGCACATTGTAGCAATAGCTTGCACCGTTTTTACAACGATGACAAGTATGTAACTAGCTACTTTTGCAGTTTTTTATGAGGTTCTTGCTGAGATGGGGCTTTCTTCTTCTTCGCATCGGTAGTTTTCGCTGCCGGCGCGGCGCTTTGCTGCTTCGATGCGGGCTTTGCAGTGGGCTTCGTTGAGGAGGAAGAACTGCTGCCGGTGCGCGACTTGCCGGTTGGCTTCGCAGTTGCAGCACCCTTGCTCTGAGGCTTTGCTTTCGTGTTGTCCTGCTGGCCTTTGACATGATTCGGCTCAAGAGAATGCGATGCAACATGCGCAGGCTCGGCTACGCGAATGCGCTGGCCCGCAACGATCGCCGTGCCGGTCGAATGATTCCAGCGATGCAGATCTTCGAGCGAAACTCCGAAGCGATCGGCGATAGTGACGAGCGATTCGCCGCGGCGCGCGCGATAGACTTCTGTGTGCGAGGCAGGCGCGTACACTGGCGCGACTGGGATCACGAGGGCATCGACGTTGTCGAGAGTATCGCCGCTATGCAGTTGATTGGCTGTCGCCAGTTGCTCGACCGAGACGCGATAGCTGCGGGCCAAGCTGGCCAGTGAGTCATCGGGTCCAACGCGATGATAGCGCCACGTTGTTCTGCGATCTTCGGGAATCTCCGCAATGCGCTGCTGAAAGAGCGTGACCGTGCCTACCGGCACATGCAGGTCAAAGGGCGCGTTCAGCAGGCTCGCAGGCGGCGTGAGCGTGCGCAGGAGGCTGGGATTGAGGGCAGCCAGTTCCTGCGGATCGGCACCGACGATATCGGCGACCAGGCGCAGATCGACGGAGTAATTGATGGGCACGGTCTCGTAGTTGATGGGCGTATCGAAGTCGAGATCGTCGAAGCCGTACTGATGCGGGTTCTTGGCGATAATGATGGCGGCAATAATTTCCGGCACGTAGTTCTTCGTCTGCTCAGGAAGGTTGTTGCGCTTGTAGAGCTCCCAGAAGTCGGCGTAGCCGGTCTTCTGCACGGCCTGCTGCACGCGTCCCGTGCCCCAGTTGTAGCCGGCCATGGCGAGATACCAGTCGCCCAGCTGGTTATAGATGAACTTCATGTAGCGGGCCGAGGCGCGCGTGGATTTCTCGGGATCGAAGCGCTCATCGACGTAGGCATTGCGAGCCAGGCCATAGAACTTGTCGTTGGGCATGAACTGCCACATGCCGCCGGCGCCCGAACCTGCGTTGACCGCGCGCGGCTGAAAGCCGGACTCGGCGACGGCGAGGTAGATGAGATCCTGCGGCACGCCTTCCTCCGTCATGACGCGCTGGATCATGGCCTTGTACTTGCCGCTGCGCTCGAGCGAGTGCTTGAGAGTGTTGTGGCCGCGCTGCGAATTTGCGAAGAAGTTGATGAAGCCGGCGACGTAATCGTTGATGACCAGCGGAATATCGGACTTGGTGGTGCTGAGCTCTTCTTTAGCTTTGGCGACGAGATTTGGATCGACGACGAAAGTGACATCGTTGGCTACATCGGCCGGCGTCGGCTCGACTTGAGGCGCGAAGCCGTTGCCCTGCTTCAGCGCTTCCGTTTCCAGAGCATTGACGGCGTCGAGGATGCGATCGAATTCGTCGCTGAGCTGCGAGTCGCCGCGGATGTCGAGGCCGCTGGCCAGCATTAGATCGACGGAATGATCGAAGTCGGCTTTGGCTTCGGTCAACTGGCCATTGCGGTAATGCACTTGGCCGCTCTGGAAGGCGCGCTCGACCTGGGCGATCAACTGCTGCACGCGGCGCTGCGCGGGAGTTTGCGGATTGGCTGGAGCGGGGCTGGCCTGAGGTGCTGGAGGCGGAATGGCGGGAGCCGTGGCCAGCGCGGTGGTCATATCGGGAGGCGGCACGGGCTGCTTCGTGTCGCAGCCCATGCCGACGCCGAAGGCCATCGGCAGCAGGAATGCGAGAGGCATGCTGCGAAGAATGGAAGTCCGATTTAAGAGTGGATTCTTTTGCATCAAACGCCGTTTTGTCAGCCGCTCCGGCTGGGTCGAAATCTGCCTCGACTCTCGCGGACACTCTCCCGATGATAAGCTATAAGTTCGAGGGTGTTGGCGCCGGATTGGGCTGACTCCTCCCCGTGACGCCTCCTCATGAACGCAAGCCTGCTACGAAATTTCGCTATCATTGCTCACATCGACCACGGCAAATCCACGCTCTCAGACCGTTTGCTGGAGATGACCGGTTCTCTTACCGCGCGGGAGATGCAGGCCCAGGTGTTGGACGCAATGGATCTGGAACGGGAGCGCGGCATCACCATCAAAGCGCACGCCGTGCGCATGATGTACAAGGCGAAGGACGGCATCACGTATCAGTTGAACCTGATCGACACGCCGGGGCACGTGGACTTCAGCTATGAAGTTTCGCGTTCGCTGGCTTCCTGCGAGGGCGCGCTGCTGGTAGTCGACGCGAGCCAGGGCGTTGAGGCGCAGACGCTGGCCAATGCCTTTCTGGCGATCAATGGCGGCCTGGAAGTGATTCCGATCATCAACAAGATCGATCTGCCGTCTGCGGACATCACGCGCACGCAAGAGGCTATTGAGCAGGCAGTGGGGCTGGACGCGACCGATGCGATTCCGGTGAGCGCCAAGACCGGCCAGGGCGTGGAAGACATCCTGGAGGCGATTGTGCACCGTTTGCCGCCGCCCAAGGGCAACATCGACGCACCGCTGCAAGCCTTGATCTTTGACTCCTGGTTCGATCCGTATCGCGGCGTGGTGGTGCTGGCGCGCGTCGTGCATGGGCGCTTGCGGCAGGGTCAGAAGGTCCGATTTATGTCCAATGGCCGCACGTTCCTGATCGACACACTCGGGGTGCTGACGCCGAAACCGGTGCCGATTCAGGAATTGACCGCGGGCGAGGTTGGCTTCTTTACCGCGACGATCAAGAATGTGGCCGACACCAAGATTGGCGACACGGTGACGGACGACGAGCATCCGGCGGCCGAGGCATTGCCGGGCTTCCTGGAGATCATGCCCATGGTCTTCGCCGGGCTGTATACGGTGGATTCGCATGAGCACACGCTGCTGCGCGATGCGCTTGAAAAGCTGCGGTTGAACGATTCCTCGTTTTTCTTTGAGCCGGAAAGTTCGGTAGCGCTGGGGTTTGGCTTCCGCTGTGGCTTCCTGGGCTTGCTGCACATGGAGATCATTCAGGAGCGGATCGAGCGCGAGTACAATCTGGACCTGATCACGACGGCGCCGGGAGTGCGCTACAAGATCACGCTGACCAGCGGTGAGGTGGTTGAGGTCGAAAACCCGTCGCGCTGGCCTGAGCCTACCAATATCGAGCAGATTGAAGAGCCGGTGATCAACGCCATGATCCTCACCAATGAGGAGTATGTCGGCGGGATTTTGAAGCTGGTGGAAGAGAAGCGCGGACGGCAGAAGAACTTCGAGTATGTTTCGGCGACGCGCGTGATGCTGACCTATGAGTTGCCGTTGAATGAGATTGTGCTCGATTTCTACGACCGGTTGAAGTCCGTCTCGCGCGGCTATGCTTCGCTCGATTATCAGTTGGCCGGGATGTGGGTTTCGCCGATGGTGAAGATGGATATTCTCGTCTCCGGCGAGCCGGTGGACGCACTCTCGATCATTGTGCATCGCGATCATGCGTATGAACGAGGCAAGGCGCTGGTATCGAAGATGCGCGAGCTGATTCCGCGGCAACAGTTTGAGGTTGCCATCCAGGCGGCTATCGGCGCTAAGATTGTGGCGCGCGAAACTGTAGTTGCTCTCCGCAAGAATGTGATCGCCAAGTGCTATGGCGGCGACATTAGCCGCAAGCGCAAGCTGCTGGAGAAACAGAAGGAAGGCAAGAAGCGGATGAAGCGCATCGGCAAGGTAGATATTCCGCAGGAGGCTTTTCTGGCGGTGCTGCGTGTGGGCGAAGATACTCCCAATTAGACACTTCTGCAAGTTTATGAAGTGCAAATCGGGAACGCGCCAGTCACAGCCTGTTCATGGAGTTCTGTGGAAACCTTAGTTCAATCGCTGCAATTGAGACTGCCATGCCCTGAGCGCGTCGCGTCGGAGCCGAGACTGTAAATTCTATTGAAAAATAAAGACTTAATGCGATAAGCAAATAATTGCAGCACTTGGCAAGGGGAAGTTTGGAGATTTATTTCTTCCACTGCCCAGAAATAATCCACAAAGTTTTCCACAGCAGAACGCGGATCGTGCAAAATTCTGGATGGAGATTCCGGTCGCCGTCGACCCTCTGCGCACGCTGGCGATCCGCTGCGATTTACACCGAAAACGATGCCTCTGAGTGGGCCTTTCCGCGTTTGGCGTAGGGCACTCTCAGAGGCGCGTTCGAGACCGGAAATGGTCTTTGTCTTGCTACTGCTTGGGAGCAGCGGCTCCGGGGGTCTTCGCTGCCGGTTTAGGAGCGGCGACGGGAGCGGACGGGGCGGACGGCGGAGGCGCGGGAACGCCGGACTTGGTGTTGTAGCCGTCGATAACCGCCTGGGTGATGTTGGTGGACTCGGCCGCGTAGAGGACCGGGCTCTGCTGCTGGCTGACGTCGATCACCAGCGTGTAGCCCTGCTCCTTGGCGTAGGCTTCCACAACCTCGTAGACCTTGGAGGCAAGGGTGTTGTACATGTCGCCGATGGCCGTCTGGTAGTCGTTGCGAGCATCTTCGGCGGAGCGCTGCAGTTCCTTGGTCTCGTCGTCGATTTTCTTGGTCTTGGCGGTCTGCTCGGCAGGGCTCAGCTTGTCGCCCTGAGTCTGCAACTGCTTCTTGAGGTTCTCGATGTCGTCGTTGAGCGTCTTGAGCTGGGCCTGCTTGGGCTCAAACTTCTTCTGAACGTCGGCGAAGTTGCGCTGACCTTCGTTGGTTTTCGCTACCGCGACCTGAAAAGCGACGACAGCGATTTTCGCGGGGCCTGCTGGAGCAGCGGCGGCGGATGCGGCGGGAGTTTGGGCAGCAGCATTCAGGCTGTTGACAAACAGGCCGGAAGCCAGCAGAAGTGCTAGGGCGACAGTACGCTTCATTTGAATCGGAGACTCCTTCGATATTCCTGGTGTGTGCCCGCATTCCTTCGGGGGAAGCAAGACATTGCTTCCTGTTCAACCTCTGGAGTCTTTACGGGATTCAGCTCGGCCGGAACGACGGAAGCAAAACGAGTGTAAGACGCGAACAGAGACATCATCAGGAACTACTTGGATTATAGGAGGCGGAGTAGGGATGTGCAAACGGCAAAGCTGCGAAATTTGCCGTAAATTCGCGAGCTTCGCTAGGATTTGTGCGGAATCAGACCCAGCGCGGCGGCCACGGTATACAAGACTCCCAGCAGGCTGAGCAGCAGCATGGCCGTACCCAGGACGAAGAACGGGATCTGCAATTTGGGCCAGAGAAGGCGCGGAAGCTGGTCCACATACTTGTCGCCAAAAGACTCGCTGAAACGCGTGGGACGGTCTTCCCCCTCGGCAGCGGGCTTCCATTCAGAAGCAAGAAACGTGGCGCGGAGATTGGAGAGCAGGATCAGAGTAAAGGCCACTGAAAAAACGTTGGGCCTGAGCAGTACGTTGCACAACTGCACGGCGAAGAGGAGCGCGGCGGCCGACCAATTTGCCTCGCGAATTCCCATGCCTCCCAGAATAAAGAAAAGCGCGCTGAGTACTGCGATGGCGATAAGGACCGGATTGCCGGTGAACAGCGAGCCAATCAAGCCAAACACGGCGACCACGGCGCAGACCCATAAGCCCTGTTGGCCGAGGTAATCGACATCCCATGCGTTATCGACTGTAGGCCAGAGAAGGCTCTTGAGCCAGCCGTCGCTGCGCTGGCTTTCGGATGAGAGTCCAAGGGTTTGCTTGTTGCCCATGCTCGCTTGAAATCGCTGCCTGCGTCAAGTGACGAATGGGTTTGCCGCAAAAGGCGACGGGACCGCCGTAAAGCGGTCCCGTCACAGTCCTCGATGTTCTAACGATCGATTCCCGGCTAGAAGGTGGTTGATACCGTTAACCGGAACGTTTTTGCCGGTTCGCGCAACTGGTAACGCGAGCCATAGAGTTGCTGGGATTGCGCGTAGGAGTAATCGCCTGCGCCGCCCGGCGGGAACATGGCGCGAGTGATCAGGTTTTGCCCCTGCGCCTGCTCGGAGAGACGGAGCGGATTGACCGCGTAGTAGAACCGGAACGGCGCGTTGATGATCGGCATGATGACCTGGAACTCGGCGCCGGCGGACATGCGGGGCACAAAGTTGGTGCCGGGCAGCGGCCGGATGAACTGGTTGAAGACAATCTGCGTTCCGCCTTCGCAAGCGCCGTTGTTGTAGACCGGGCAGCCATAGAGCGGAGCATTGAGGCTGGCCGCGCCTTCCGGGCTTTCCTTCAACTGACGCTGGTCGACGGCGGAGTCGATGCCGAAGTCGTCGAAGAAGGCGAAGGTGACCGGACCCGCGACTGGGATACGGTACTCGAGGTTATTGGTGAAGTTGAGATCGCCGCCCACCGATACGACGCTATACACCGGCAGAAGAACCTGAATGCACTGATTCAACTGCGGATTGTTCGGGTCGCGTGGAACGCAGCTTCCATCGGGATTGGTCAGGTTGAAGTTGATCTTGTTGGGAATATACGCATACGGCGTTGCGGTGCGGACTTCAAAGCCGCGAACATCGGCCTCGCCGCCGGCATAGAAGCGGTTGTTGGGCGGCGCGACATCGCCGCCGTAGCCCTGGATGTACTTCAGCTCAGCGCGCCAGCCGAGGACGTTGCGTCCATCGCTGGTAGGCGTGAGATAGTGCATCGGAGTGAAGCGCTTGTAGGCAACAGCCGGGAAGATGTAGCGGACATTCCCCCCGATGCCGGCGACCTGCATGACGGCGGAGAACTCCTTGCCGGTGCGCGGGCGTTGGGGATTGTTGATGGTGTTGAAGATATAGCTGAGCGAGACAGAGCTGTTGACGATCCCGTTCAGCGCGTTCTGCCCCTGAATACCGGAACGGAATGCGATGTTCTGGAAGAGGTTCTGGGATGCGCTGCTGAAGGCGGTGATGTCGGAGTCGGTCAGCGAGTACGTAAAGCCGACGCGCTGGAAGTTGTGCCTCGGCAGCGGGTAGCTGACCGACATATTCAAGCCGCGCGTGGAGTTGTTGTAGTTCTGCAAGAGCGAGCTTTGCTGCGCGGTAAGATTCGCCCCTCCGCTCGCAGTGCCGGTGGCTGCCTTGGCTGCGTTGTAATCCGTCTTGGTATCGAAGAGCTGGAAGCCGAGGTTGAGCGGGCGATTGCGGAAGTAGGGCTGCGTGAAGCCAAAGGTAAACTGGCGGTTGACGTTGCCGAGGTTGGCTTGCAGGCTGAGGGTCTCGCCCAGACCGAGGAAGTTGTTGGTCTGGTAGTTGAGGCCGAGGAAGGCGCCGGAGATGCCCGATACGCCGCCGTTGAGGCCGATCGAGTTCTTGCCTTTTTCCTTGACCTTGAGAAGCAGATCGACGGTGCCGGCTTCCGTGTCCTGATGAGCTTCGGAGTCCTGATCCACCTTGAGCGGGTCGAAGTAGTCGAGCTGGTTGAGGCGCAGGAGGCTGTATTCCCAGAGCTGGGAGTTGTAGACCTGGCCTTCCTCCAGCATCAGTTCGCGGCGGATGACGCGGTCGCGAGTGAGGGTATTGCCGGTAATTTCGATGCGCGAGACATAGAACGGCTTGCCTTCGTCGATATCGATATTCATGACCAGGGTCTTCTTGGCTTCATCGAATTCGAACTTGGGGATCGCGCCGAAGTTGATGTAGCCAAGCTGGCCGTAGGCCTTCTTGAGATTCTCCAGGCCTTTGCCTACCAGCGTCGCGTTGAAATACTCGCCATCCTTGATGGCGAAGGTGCCACGCAACGCGCGGAGGTTTTGGACCGCTTTGTTGCCGGTGAAGTGAATGGCGGTGAGCTTATAGCGATCGCCTTCTTCAAGAGGCATCAGAATGTCGATGCGCTTGCCCTTGTTGGGGCGGAAGGTGAGCAGCGAGAGTCCGCCCTGATCGCGGACCTGGGTGCGCGGCTCTTCCACGGCTGCGTTGTAGTAGCCCTTGTCGCGGTAGGCCTGGCGCACGCGATCGGCGTCTTCTTCAAGCTTGGAGCTGTCGAAGGTCTTGGCGAAGAGGTTTTCGAGAAAAATGGAGTAGGGAATGCCGATCGGCTTCAGATTCTTCATCGAGCGGCGCAGTTCGAGGCTGCTGATGGCGCGGTTGCCCGTAAATTTGATCTCGCCGACTTTGACAGTCGGGCCTTCCTTGATATTGAAGTTGATCTGCACCGAGGCCGGCGGAATGTTCTTGACGTCGGTCTTGATCGTCGCGAACTGGTGGCCGTGTTCGGCCAGCAGCTCCTTGAGAACCGTCTCGGCGCGCTTGACCTTGGTTGGGTCATACTGGCTCTCCTGAGAGACCGAGACTTTTTCCTTCTTGAAACGATCCAGCACGTCGGAGAGCGAAACCGAGTTGAGGCCCTTGTAGTTGACCTCGCGGATATTCGGCTTCTCTTTCAAATAAATGTTGAGGATGACGCCCTTTTCGGAGTCTTCGCGCTCAATGCGCAGATCTTCGAAGTAGCCGGTGTTCCAAAGCGAATTGAAGTCGCGCTCGATCGAAACCGGATCGTAGGTGTCGCCGACGTGGGTAAAGAGCCGCGCGAGAACAGTCTCCTTGGGAATACGCCGGTTGCCGATGACGCGAATCTGCTCAATGGTGAGCGACTGCGCCAACGCGGCGGCCGAAGAGGCGGCGAACAGGACGACCAGGAACAGCCGCGCCCAGAGCGAGAAGTATCCCTTCCGGCCAGGTTGCGAGCTGCGATTTCGGGAGTGCCCGGATTTCACCGTGGATAGACCCTGCGGCAAACCACGGGACGGAAGCTCTACCCAGTGCGGCGCATGGCTCGGTGCATACTTCGGTGCATGTTTCGACTTGACGGGAAAGATAAGCACACCCTCACTGCTCAAAAAATTGTTCCTGATCCCGGTACCGGATCTGAAATCCGTTCCAAAATCCGATTTGCGAAAGACTGATTATATTGGACCGAACCTGCCCAACCCAAATGCGCCGATCGCCTGACTATTCTCAGACCGGCCCGCTTCAGTTCTGTACAACCTCAGGTACGGCATCCGGCGCTGCCCATCAGCTCCGGTCAACTCTCCAGCTCCGACTCGATCCGGTATGCCGCCCGCCTGCCGTCCCAGACAATATCCAGGACATTCGGCTGGCAACATACCTGGCAATCCTCAACATAGCTTTGCCGGTTTCCGGCCGACTCGTCCACGCTGGTTTCATTCCATTCCCCGCAACCTGCACATACAAAACCGGCTTCCAGGGGCATTCGACGATCCTGCCTTTACCCTTTCCAGTCTATCGGAACCGGGCCGGTTCCACGCGCCATCACCGAAATGATTGGCGTGAGGAAAAGCCCCGAGTCAAACGGATTGGGAGCAGCATCCTTATAGACGCACCACATACAATCTCGTGAGGTATGCTGCATGACTGAGGCAATTCGACAGACGCTGTACGACTTTTCGGCCGTTTCGGCCGACGGCCATGAAGTGCCGCTGGCCCAATACCAGGGCAAAGTGCTGATTATCGTCAATACCGCCAGCAAATGCGGCTTTACTCCGCAATATGCCGGCCTGGAGGCGCTTTACAAGGAATATCGGGATCGCGGAGTCGTGGTGCTGGGCTTCCCATGCAACCAGTTCGGCGGGCAGGAACCGGGTTCCGAGGCCGAAATTGTCCAGTTCTGCGAGCTGAACTACGGCGTGAGCTTTCCGCTCTTCGCCAAGATCGACGTCAATGGCCCGGAAGCTCACCCCCTCTTTAAATTTCTCAAATTCGAGCAGGGCGGATTGCTTGGCGCCGTCGGGCTGGACGCAATTAAATGGAATTTCACTAAATTCCTCGTAGATGCCTCCGGAAACGTCGTCGGGCGCTTCGCTCCGACCGCGACTCCAGCGAGTCTGAAGCCGGAAATTGAGAGGCTGCTGGCGTCCTGAGGCGGTCAATCCGTCCGGAGTGTGCCAAATTGGATACCTCCAGCCGGTTTTCGGTGGCCTATACTCATGGGAACGGCTCTGCCGGCCCGGGCGAGTTTCCGCGTCTGGGCGAGGCGCGCCGGTCAGTGATTCCGATCGTTGACGATCCTGAAACCATGAGGGGTGGTCCGAAGCATTGGCCTTCGCATTGCCGTAACGGAGGATAGCATGGCCGCACAATCTGCTCAGAAGCGCCTCCAGCCCAACCCCGAGATTCCCGACAGGCTCTATTTCCGCATTGGCGACGTGGCCAAGATCTGCAGCGTGGAACCGTACGTTCTGCGCTTCTGGGAAACCCAATTCCCTGCCCTCAAGCCCAATAAAGGCGGAACGGGACAACGGCTCTATCGCCGCCGCGAAGTGGAACTGGCGCTCCGGATCAAACAACTGGTGCATCAGGAGGGCTACACGCTGGCTGGGGCGCGTCAGGCGCTGGAGGCGGTTCCCCGCGCTCGCGGCAAACAGGCGAAGCTGCCCCTGACCAGCGAGCAGTCGCAGCAGCGGCTGGATGCCGCCACGGCGACCATTGGAAGGGTGCGGGCGGAGTTGCGCGAACTGGCCAGCCAATTGGCGATCGAAAGACCCACGATTCAGCGACGCCGCTCCAGGGTATCCACGTTTCAAGCGAACTCTGCGACCCTGTTCGCAGCATCCGTCGCTCTGCCAGGCTGAGGGCTGAGTACCAAGGTACATGTCCCGACGAGACGCGCAAAGGTAATGTTGCCGCAATAAACGTTGGTAACAAAAATAGCGGTTTGTTTCAATTTGAGACGGAAAATCGAGATTAAGTTGTGCTACCTTTGGGGTTAGGTTCGATACCGCTTTTGGGTCCTTGACAGCAGTCCGGGGGGAATGCTACCGGATGAAATTCGGACCGAAGGAATATGCCACATGAACTGTCCATATTGCGGTACCCCAAAATTCAGAACGTCGCGCATTCGCTTTTTCGATTTACCTCGTTTAGCCCTATTGCAATTCCCTGTGCGCTGTCGGCTGTGCAGGGAGCGATTTCATGTCGGGATGTCTCTGGCCATGCATCTATCCCAATCGCAAAAGATTCGCGAGACGGAAGAAGCTGCCGAACGCCGCGAAAAATATAAAAGCAAAGACAGCACAGAACACGTCGCGTGACTCGGTGCCATCCACCCTGAGAAATCGTAGAGAGATTTCATCCCTGCGCCTCCAGCTTTTCCGCACTGCGATTGGCGTGCTCGGCGCGCAGATCAGTGCATCTGTTTCACCGCAGGCTCAGCACGGCGCCATTGCCTGAATCCGGCAAAGTCAGGTCGAAGTGATTGGCTTGCTGGCGCAGGACGAGATTGGTCTCACTTCCATCCCGCATGACTTTGCTCTGCGTGGGTTTCCAGCCATAGACCTCGACACGAATTTCCTTCCACCAGGGGACGAAGGTTCCTTGATGTTTTGAGATGCCAACTTGCATGACGCCGTCATTCACCGTGCAGGTGAAGTTCATGCGCAGAAAATCGCCGCGCGTATAAGCATAGCTTTTGCCATCGTCGGTGTAGAGGCTGCCTCGGCAATCGTCTCCCGCATAGACTCGAAGGGTCAGCGGTCCCTGAGGCGTCTCCTCTGTGCTCTGCACCAGAGGCGCCATGGGCAGGATGGCTCCCGCGCGGACGTAGACTGGCAGCGCCTGAAGGGACGGTTGGACGTTGGCGTTGAGCGGAACCCGGCTGGCTGCGGATGCGGGCGCATTGGGGTCCGGATGTTCGTCGGGCGCGGGGCGCGGGACTCGATCGCCGGTCCAGAGGTCGTACCAGCCGGCTGAGGGAAACTCAACCGTGTACGCATCCGGCGCTTCTGGATACGGCGATGGCGCGATGAGCAGATCATGCCCGAGAAGGAACTCGCCTTCAACGCCGGGGTCGATGTCGATGGGATGCTTGTCGCGAGTTGCTTCGGGGTAGTCGAGAAAGAGAGGACGCATCATCGGCAAGCCAGTGCGGCTGGTTTCCTCGGCGAGCGTATAGAGATACGGCATGAGGCGATAGCGCTCTTCGATGAAGCCGCGGCGGATATTCTCCTGCTCCGGGCCACCGGCCCACGGCTCCTGATCTCCTGTGCCCTTCTCCGTGTGATCGCGGTCGATAGGGTGAAATGCGGCGATTTCAAGCCATTTTGTGAGCAGTTCGGAAGTTGCTGTGCCGGCAAAGCCGCCGGCATCGGCGCCAGCGAAGGAGAATCCGCTCAGACCCAGGTTCTTGAGCATGGGCGCGGTCATGCGGAGATGATTCCAGGTGCTGCTGTTGTCGCCGGTCCAGGTTGCGGCGTAGCGCTGGCCACCTGCGTATGAGGCACGGGTAAGCACGAATGGCCGCGTGTCGGGTTCGAGCTTGCGCAGGCCATCGTAGGTGGCGCGCGAGTTCTCCATGCCGTAGACATTATGGATTTCGGCATGAGTTACGCTGCGCTCGACAAAGCCGAGCTCGTCGATGCGATGCAATGCGTTCTCTTCGATCGTAGCGGTTGGTGAGTCGAAGACAGACGGCTCGTTCATGTCGTTCCAGAAGCCGTCTAAACCCATCTGTGTGAAGTTGTTGTAGAGCGAACCCCACCAGTCGCGTGTCTTCGCTTGCGTGAAGTCGGGAAAGACGCTGGGGCCGGGCCATACCGAACCGACATAGACCGAGCCGTCTTTGCGATGCACGAAGTGATCGCCGGCCGTGCCGTTGTCATAGGGCGCGTAGCCCTGATTCGGTGCATAGGCGATGTGCAGGTCCGTGATGGCGACTACGTGGAACTGCATCGCGTGGAGAGTCGCAAGCGTTTTCGCGAGATCCGGAAATGCGGCTTTGTCCACGGTGAAGGGACGGTGCCTGTCCTGGAAGTCGATGTCCAGATAAAGCGCATCGGCAGGGATGCGGTCCGCGCGAAGACGCGTCGCAATCTCCATCAGCTTCGCTTCCGGAGTGTAGCTGTAACGCGATTGCTGAAAGCCGAGCATCCAGAGCGGCGGCATGGGTGGCTTGCCTGTCAGCCAGGCGTAGGTCTCGACCACTTCGTGCGGGGAAGGACCGAGCAATATGTAGTAGTCGAGCGGACCCGCTACCGCCCCGAAGGAGTAGGACGATGCCGACTCGACGCCGAAATCGAAGCTGCTGCGCCAGGTGTTATCGAGAAAGACGCCGACTGCCGTTCCGGCGCGGTAGGCCATGAAGAAGGGAATGTCTTTGTAGATCGGATCGGTCGACTCCTGGAAGCGGTAGGCGTCGGTGTTCCACATGGAGAAGGCGTGTCCACGGCGATCGAGTGGGCCGGTCTTGTCGCCGAGTCCGAAATAGTGCTCGTCCCTGGGGCTAGCCTTAAAGATTCGAAAGGCTGCGTCTTCGAAGACGGGAGGCTTTGCATCCTGCTGCACCATGTTGCCGTCTGCATCGCGAACCGTCAGCCTGGCGTCGGATCGCGCGATCTCAACGTGAAGCTTGGCGGTCCGGAAGCCGACTGCATCCGCGCTGTCCTGGTTGACGGTTGCGACGGATGCTTTGTGCGACTCCGGCAGCACATCCCACGAGACATCTTCCGGAAGCTGGTTGGAGCGTGAGATTCGCACGCGCAGAACGTCGTCGCGCAACGCTGTCACCTCTTCCACAAAGCCGTTGGCCGTGGTGAAGTGAATCCCGTTCGCCAGCGGTTCCAGATGGACGAGTTTACCCGGCACTACCGGCGCTGAATCGGGCTGCCGCGCCTGTCCCGCGGCAGAGCCCATAGCTGAGCCAAGAATCGCTCCCAGGAGGAGTGGCACAAAACATCGGATTGGAAATCGCATACCTCTCCCATGTGCGTGAATCATTTCTGGATCGGTGGAATGAGGCAGGAACGGAGGATTTCCGCCGCCCCGCAAGGTGAAGTATCGATGCCAGGTTGTTGCTGGGTGTGGAACTGCGCGGCAGGCTATGCGGGGCACGGCTGGAATCGTGCCCGCGCATAGGGGATGCCTCCCAAAGTCCCGTTATAGCACTTTTCGAAATGGTGTAGACCGAAGCCACAGAGGCCCAGTCAAAAAGTTCACAGTATTTCGGAAAGTGCTCTAGAAGTTGAACTTCGCCGACACCTCCACCAGCCTGCGGCCAAGCTTTTGCGGAGCGGAACCAAAGCCTTCCGCGGGGTTGTAGGTTGCTGTCGTTGGCGATCCGTTCGGCGAGGTATCGCTCAACTGCAGAGTAGTCTGCGATGCATAGCCTGTACCGAAGCTGTTGAGCGGATGATTGAGGAAGTTGAACCCTGCGATTCGAAGGCGAAGGTTGCGGTCTCCGCCCAGGCCGAAGCCTTTTTCCAGCGTAAGGTCGGAGTTGAAAAATGCTGGACCGGGCGCGTATGGCTCAATGTCTGCGCCGTTTGTTCCCAGTGCAGGAAGCCCGAAGCAGTTTGGATTGAGGTACTGGTGCGACCCAAGGCCCGATCGCGGATTGCACTTGAGCACCGGCTGCAGGTTCACATCCGGCGTGCCGAGTATCGACTGCGAGGAGACGGAATAGGCCGTCGCGCCCGCTCCGATGTTGCCCTGCACATAGTAGCCCGGCGAGGCGCTCACACCTGTCTGCATATTGGGGCCGCTCTGGAGATTGGTGATGCCCGAGATGAGCCAGTTGTTGATGAAGCCACCCACGAGGCGCTCGGAGGAGAACTTGCCGGATTGGTAGGAGTAGCTCAGGTTGAGAACCTGAGATCGATCGAAGTTCATCGGGCCGTAGTTGTTTTGGAGGTTGAATGGATCGATGCCCGCGGTCCAGTTGAAGTCCGCCGAGGAACCGAGGATGCCGAGAGCTTTCGAGAACGTGTAGTTGACATTGAAGTTCAGCCGTCCGGCGCGTTTGATCGCCTCAATCTGCAAGCCGTTGTAGTTGGCGTAGGTATTGTGTTCCGGCTCCAGGATTTGACTGTAATTGGGATACGGCCGCGCTTTCTGGACTGCTTTGTCGCCGGTGTAGTTATAGATATTGTCCAGACTTGAGGCCTGCTGAGGTGTGCAGCCCGTCGGATTGCAGGCATTGTAGCCGGCGGCTTTGTCGATCTTGGCTGCCGCTGTCGCGGTGAAGAGAGTTCCAACCGGAATCGCGTTGATATTGTCCAGCACCACGGCTTGCGTAGTGCCGTTATCCATCAGCGAGTTTGAGTTGTTGCCGACGTACGATGCCTGAAGTATCCAGTTTCCGGGCATCTGATGCGCGATGCTCAGGCTGTAGTTGTTGGTGAGAGGCTCTTTGTTGTCGTTGGGATCGAGACCATAGACGGTCGAGGGTGAGATGTAGGTTTCGGTGCTGCCTGGTCCTGTATTGCCATAGGTGTTCGGATTGAGATGCAGCGTGTTCACGCCCTCTAGCGTGTTGTCGCCAAAGCCCTGAAGGTCGGTGAACCGGACGTTCTCAGCCTCGGCGAATTCACTGGTTACGTCCACCACCGAATCGTGGAAATGGTACATGCCGGCGCCACCGCGGACGATGGTTTTCCCATTCTTGAATAGGTCCCATGAAAATCCAGCGCGTGGCTCAAAGTAGACCGGGGGCGTGCTAACGCCGGCGTTTGGAATAGACGGCGTATTGCCGTGCCAGGTGATACCGGGCAGCGGATTCGTTGTCGCGTTATAGGTGGAAGTATAAAGGTCGGAGTTCCAGATAGCTGCGCCAATACCGTGCTGATCCTGCCAGGCGCCGAGCTTGGAAACGCGTGCGCCAAAGGTTACGACCGCGTTCGGAGCTACGCGCCAGGTATCTTGCGCATAGAAATCGGTGTTCCAGAAGTACAGATTCGTGTAGGGATTGAAGTTCTGCTGGTGCCAATCCTGAATCTGTCCTTCAAAGAAGTTGGCTAAGGCATTACCGCTGTTGAAGTGCGGGTTGCCGTATGCCGGCGAACCGTCGGGATAGGTCCCGTTGTAGTCGGCAAAGTACGCGCCGGCTGGGCCATAGTAGTAATCCTGGATGATCCCGTTGGTGGAGGGGTTGGTCGCGGTCTGGTTATTCTTGGTGCGCTGGCTGAAGACGCCGGCTTTGACCGTGTGTTTGCCCCAGACCTTGGTGATGTTATCGCCAAAGTTCGGCTGAAGTTTCTGCAATTGCAGCGGATTGAGCGAGTAATCGGGCCAGAGTCCCAGCGGCAGGCCGCCGTAGGTCGTGTACGTTCCAAGCTGCGGATACTGCGTATCGCCGTTGTTGAATGCGCCATTATATGGATAATTGAACGCGGTCTTCTGGAGAGCTGCGATCTCTCTGGCGTCGAACGACTCGGTGAAAGACGTAAGCGTCGCGTAGAGTTCGTTGGTGAGTGTGGGGTTGAAGACCGTGACGTAGTTGGCCGCCGCGCTATGCACCCAGGTGTCGTTGTCGACACCGTAGCCCGGCGTGTTCACTTCTCCCATCACGCTGGTGGGCTCGTAATAAGGCACGAGCGGCTGGCCCTGCTTGCCTTTTTCAAAACTGTAGCGCCCAAAGATCAGGTTGCGCGGACTCACGGCATAATCCAGGCGGCCGGCAAACTGGCTGACGTTGTTGTTGACCAGATCGAGTTGATCGTAGTTGAAACCGTCGGTGCCGGTTTGTGTGCGGGTCGGCAGCGGCAGCGTGTTATCGACCAGCGCCATCGCACCCGGATTGAGGAACGCGGCGATATTGCCGTTGCTCAGAGTTGAGCCGTTGTCCCCGACCGTGGGAGGCGTGTTGAATGTGCCGTAGTTGCCGCTGGTGACGTTTGGCCCCAGAAAGGCCGCGAGCGATGCTGCGCTGAAGTCGCCCTTGCGCATCGCAGCCGTCGGAACCAGCGCGTGAATGATGGCGCTGCCTGAGCTGCCGTAGGCGTAGACATTGCGCTGCGCGTCATACTCGGCGCCGGCGAAGAACGTAAGCTTCTTCAAGTGCGGAATCGGCCCGCTGATCGTTCCACCGGGATAGACAAAGCGATCATCGGGGCGCCCGATCCCGTTGTAGTTTGCCAGCCAGTCGTTGGAGTTGAGCTGACTGGTGCGCGCGTAGGTGTAGAGCGAACCGTGATAGCTGTTCGTGCCCGATTTGGTGACGCCGGTGATAACTACCGGGCCGTTGGACTGGTCGGCGCCGAAATTTGAAGTCTGCACCTGCACTTCGCTGACAAACGAGTTGTTGATGTTCTGCAGGTTCGCGCCGAAGTTGCCGGCGTCGGTCAGGTTTGCGCCATCGAGCTTGAGCGTAATGCCGGCCACGGGCGCGCCGTTTGAAGCGTAGGGAGTCGGCTGGCCCACCTGGACCTGCGAGAAATCGGGCGCAGCATTCGTCGACCCCAGGTTGCGAATCGCGAATCCAGGCAGAGTCCGTTCCAATTCCGTAGAATCGCGGCCGACAATCGAAAGCCGTTCGAGATCCTGCGCCGAGATCGTCGCGCTCAACTGCCCGTTGTCGAGGGGCAAACCGCCAACGCTCTCCTCCACGCTCACCGTTTCGGAAGCCGCGCCTACTTGCAGGTGAATATCCGGAATGGCCTCGTTATCGCCCGGGTCGAGATGAATTTGGTTCTCGGTAAAGCTCTTGAATCCGCTGTGGGCGACAGTCAGGCTATAGTCGCCGCTAGGAATTGCAGAAAACGTGAAGGCGCCGGCGGCATTGCCCAAGGTTGTACGGTCCTCGCCGTTCTGCAGATTGTGTAGCGTGACCGTGGCGCCTGGAACGAGCGCTCCGCTGGGGTCGGTGACCACTCCCCCGAGACTTGCGCTGCCCACCTGCGCTCGAAGGGGCGGCACGGAAAGACTCGCGATGAACAGGAAAACCAGGCATAGGTGCAGGTAGTTGGGACGTCTCGTTCGTTTCATTGAGGCTGCCTCCAGGTCCCGCTGGCCGACGGAGCTGAATTCTTCAGCGCACGGCAAGCGGGACAAATGAAATCGAATGACCTGTAGCGGTCTGGAACGGTGCCTGCAAAGTGCCTTGCGGCAAATCACCCAGTCTTATCCGTAAGGACTTACAGTAAGCACCACGTTTTCGCGGAACGGGCACCCGCAACTGTCGCTTGCACTTCGTCCTTTACAGCGGGGGTATAATTCGCGATGCAGGAGGCAGCACGCTTTGAGTTCCTCCACCAGTCCGCGGGAGACATTTTCCCACGAAGAAAAACTCGCTGCGGAAGCGCAGGTCGAGCGCCTGCTGGCGACGCAGTTTTTCAATCACAGCCGCCGCTTTCCATCTTTTCTGCGCTACGTAGTCGAGCAGACGCTGGCCGGAAATTCTGAAAATCTAAAAGAGCGGACGCTGGGGATCGAGATTTTTGGCAAATCGGCGGACTACGACACGGCGAACGATCCCATCGTTCGCGTCACTGCGGCGGAGATCCGCAAACGAATCGCCCAATACTACCAGCAGCCGGGACACGCATCGGAGTTGCGCCTCTCATTGCCACCCGGCAGCTATATCCCGCAGTTCTACTTTTCTCCCGCAGAGGCGGCGTTGGAGCCGGAGACTGGCATCGAGGCCGATATACGGGGGTTACCCGAGCAGCCGACCCAAATCAAACCCCTCTATTCTCGCTGGACCCTCTGGATAGGCGCAGCGACCGGAGTTTTAGCGCTGGCCGCTGTCTTGTCCTTCCTCGCCTGGCGCCAACAGAAGCAGGCTGCCTCCAGCGAGTTCTGGGGCCCCATTCTCAGATCGAATGAACCGGTGCTCTTTTGTGTAGCGGACCAGCCGCAGTATACGGCTCTCGCCCTGCGCGATGCGGATCAGCCGGCAAATCAGGTGGTCTTGAACGAAAAAGTGACCGCGGTGATAATCGACGACCTGAGCACGATCACCAAAGTTGCCGGCGTCCTGCAGTCGGGAGGGAAACGGTACACCGTTCGAGGGGAAGGCACCACCAGTTTAACGGACTTGCGCAACGGGCCATCGATTCTTCTCGGCGCGTTTGACAACGCCTGGACGCTGCGGATGCTGCACCCGCTGCGTTACCATTTCGCCAACAACGCAACGATGACCATTTTCAGCATCGTCGATTCCGCGTCCCCGCAGAAATCCCGCTGGGTCGTGGACCGCGCGCAACAGATCGCCACGGGCATCTATATGGATTACGCGATTGTGGCGCGTTTCACCGATCCCACAACGGGTAAACCAACCCTGATCGCGGCTGGAATAGGCCGCGGCGGGACAAACGCCGCCGGCGAGTTCCTCACCAATCCCGACCTGATGCAGATCGTTCGCAATCAGAAGCCTTCCCCGTCCATGAAGAATGTGGAAGTCGTTCTCAGCACGCAGATCATCGGAGGAGAACCGGGAACCCCCAGGGTCGAAGGCGTCTACTTCTGGTAGTCGTGCCATTCATTGCGCCTGGCTCTTCATTGCTTGGCGAAGTCTGGCTTCCGCCTCCGGCGACCAGTACTTGCAGTCCAACTGGATAAAAACGGAAGTGTAGGGAACGGCCAGCTGCGTCTTCAGCACCAGAATATGAAACGTCTTTCCAGCCTCATCGATCTTGCTTAACGCCGCCTCGTGCGGAATGCTGGAGACCGGCCGGCATCCAATACGCCGCGAATCTCGCCTCGATATTGCTCCACACCGGGAGCATCGTTTTCCGTTACAAACGGAAGCTCGGCATCCATATAGAGAACCGGTCGCACATGAATCGATCGATCCACTTCCTGCAAGACCTCTCGCACCACTTCGACCTCCGAGCCGTCCGTTTCGATCGTCTCCACCCCCCGGAGACGTTTGCAGCGGATAAGCCGAGTCAACGATGAGAATCCAGTTGCGATGCCCAAGCAACGGCATGGATTGATGCAGACGAGTTCGCCATCCCTCGCTCGATCCTCCATGGGGATTTTGCTGCGCAGTAGGGTAGACCCTGCCAATCCAGGCAGTTTTGGGACAGTTACCAAGGCCGCCGATCCACGCATCGGCCAAATTGTGGCAAAGTTCCGCTTTTAGTGGGATGAGGGAGGCTAACAGTCTCCCTCTTTCTTCCAGATCAACAGAATGGAGAAGGACAGGATCCGAATCGGTACACTACAGTTTGCCATTCGCTTGTTGCTCGCAATTGCATTGGGCGCGACGATTGGTTTGGAACGGCAATGGCGGCAGCGCATGGCTGGCACACGCACCAATGCGCTCGTTGCCGCAGGGGCCGCGGCTTTCGTCATGTGCGGTCTGCCTCTCGACAATGATCCTTCCGCGTGTGGACGGGAGAAGCTGAGATTTTCAAGATATGCGGGTTCCAGTCATTTGAAGTTGATAGAGAAAGCATCGTTTGCGAACCGGAATCGCGACTGTCGCGATTGAGGTCTATATGAGACTTAGAACGGAACATCTGCTCCAGTTCATTGCCTCTATCCTCCCAACTGGAATTGAAGCTTGGTTTGAAGTTGGTGGAATGTCACCACCCAACCGCATGAGCACGATCGGTCGCACTCAGTAAATGAGCTTGAGCGAAAACTGTATCTGCCGCGAGGTTCCGGCAGTTTTGGAAATCTCGCCGAAACCGGAGCCGGTGAGGATGTTTGCGGGCAGGCCCATGTTGACGATGTTGAAAAGATTGAATAGCTCCGACCGGAACTGGAGATCCATGCGTTCGGCTCCGCTGCGGCGATGACCGACGGGTGTGCTCTTGATGAAGGCGAAGTCGAAGTCATAGTATGCAGGGCCGCGGAAGCTGTTGCGGCCAAGGGTGCCGAAGACGCCCCGATTGGGGCCGGTGCCACCGGGGATGTCGATGGGGATGGTAAAGAAATCGGCTGCGTTGTTTGCACCTTCGCCGAAGTAGTCCTGGCGGTTGGAACGCGCGGTGGAAAGGTGCGGCGTGGCGATCTGGTTGGGGCGATCGACGCCATTGGAGCCCGCACCGGTTTGCTGGATGCCGGAGTAGACGGTGAAGGGCGCCCCGGAACTGATGCTGGAG
>Ga0302325_10005036_pt1 | contig 30339 bp, 21 predicted proteins | sample Palsa_T0_2_FD_201948 | JGI IMG/M metagenome (GOLD analysis project Ga0302325, IMG submission 201948) | Peat permafrost microbial communities from Stordalen Mire near Abisko, Sweden - Palsa_T0_2 | ecosystem: Environmental > Terrestrial > Soil > Palsa > Peat permafrost | place: Sweden: Abisko... | reverse complement strand
CCTTGAGGGCGATGAGCTTGCCGGCGTCGAGGGGCGAGCCGCCGCCGACCGAGACGATGCACGTGGCCCCGTGCGCGCGGTACGCGGCGACGCCGTCGGCGATGTTCTTCTCGACCGGGTTCGGGTCGACCTTGTCGAAGACCGACGCGGCCACGCCGCCCGCTTCGAGCAGCGCACGCACACGCTCGGCGATGCCGACTTTGACCACGCCCGCGTCGCACACGACGAGCGCGCGGTTGCCGCCGATCCTCTTGACGTGATCCGCTACACCCGAGACCGCGCCCACCCCGAACACGATCGTGGTGGGAAATGACCAGCTGACAAGCGCTTGGCTCATAGCGCGAGCCGTAGCATGCGCTTGCGGGCCGATCACACGGCTTCGAAGTATCGGCCCAGCTCCCACTCGGTGACAGTTCGCTCGTACTGGCGGCACTCCCAGTCCCGGGTGAGCACGTAGTGGTCCACGAATTCGGCCCCGAGGATCGACCTCGCGTGCTGGCTGCGCGCCAGCCAGTCCGTGGCCTCGCGCAACGTGCGAGGTAGTGGGACGAGGTCGGTGCGCGCGGAGGCGTCGCCCCCCACCGGCGTGGGCGGCTCCTTGGCCACTTCGATGCCCCAGAGGCCTGCGGCGAGCGTCGTGGCCATCGCGATGTACGGGTTGATGTCGGCCGCGGTCTGCCGGTACTCGATGCGCGTCGACTTGTCGCTCCCGGGGATGACGCGAATGGCGCAGGTGCGATTCTCGAAGCCCCAGCTGGCGTTGAGCGGTGCCCACACTCCGGGCACGTAGCGCTTGTAGCTGTTCACCGTCGGCGAGATGAGCGCGGTGAGCTCGGGCATGAGCGCGATCTGGCCGCCCAGGTAGTGCCGGGCAGTGGCGCTGAGGTGGCCCGCGGCATGGGCATCGTAGAAGGCATTCTTGCCGTCCTTCCAGAGCGACTGGTGCAGGTGTCCGCTCGATCCGGGAAGGTCGTGGCTGTATTTGGCCATGAACGTGACCGCGTAACCCAGCCGCGTCGCGAGCTGCTTCATCCCCGTCTTGAAGAGGGCGGCCTTGTCGGCCGCGCGGATCGGGTCGCGGTCGTATTCGATGGCCACCTCGTAGACACCGGGGCCCGTCTCGGTGTGCAGGCCTTCGATCGGGATGCCGAAGGCGGCCATGTCGTCCTGGATGGCGTGGCAAAGGTCGGCGTTCTGTCCTTCGCGAACCCACGAGTATCCGAACATCCCGGGCGACAGGTGCTCGAGCCCGCGGAAGCCCTTGGCGTGCAACGACGCTGGCGACTCTTTGAAGACGAAGAACTCGAACTCCGATCCGATCGCGGCCTCGTATCCGAGGGCCCTTGCCCGCTCGACGACACGGCGAAGCAAGCCCCGCGGACACGCCGGGTGCGGCGATCCGTCGGCCAGGACGAAGTCGAGCAAGAACGCCGCCGTGTCCGGCTCCCACGGGATCACGCGAAAGGTCGAGGCGTCGACCCGCGCATGCGTATCCGGGTAACCGGTGTGCCAGCCGGTGACCTTGGCGTTGTCGTAGAGGACGTCGACCGCGTCCCAGCCGAAGATGACGTCGCAGAACCCGATCGGGTCCTGCAGGGCGGCCCAGAACTTCTCCATCGCGACGTACTTGCCGCGCAGGATCCCGTCGACGTCGTAGCCGCCGACTTTGACGCGGCGGATGCCGTTCTTTTCGAATGCCTCTCGGAGCTGCTTGCCGTCCATCGGAGAAGGCGAGCTTACGCCGACTCGCCGGCTCTCAGGGGCTCATCCGGACGTACGCGTCGACGATCTGATCGTACGCGGCCGCGAGGAACAGGCGCGGGTCAGCGACCGATTCGGGCGGGTCGCCGGGCGCCGGCGCGGTGAAGTCGCGCTGCTCGGCGTGGAACTGCGCGCCGATGACGGGCCACCCGGAACCCCGCGAGCGAAAGGTCTCGGGTACGGTGTCGCACCACCCCGGTCCGTTCGGGTTCGCGAAGACGGCGTCCGCGTCGTTCGAGGCCATCACGTCGGGCGCGCAGAAGGAGCTCGTGGCGACGACCTGCAACCGCTCGAGCGGACTTCCGGGACGAAAGGCGTCGAGGCGCACGGCGTCGGAGTGAAGCTCGGGCAGCGCCTTGGTCGTCGTGCGGCGGTCGGCGCCCGCGAGGTCGGCAAAGAGCGGGTCGTCCGGCAGGAACGTGATGGTGGCCCGCTGCGCGTGCGGATCCGTGGGCCATGCTCGTTCGACGTCGACGGGGGGCGCGAAGCCGCGGATGCGGTGCCCGCTCGTCCGCTTCAGGATCCGATCGATGCTGCGCTGATCGTCTTCGAACGACGTGTCTGCGGCCTCCGCTCCCCGGGCCTCGAGAAGCGCGAGGAGCTGCGCCCCCCCGCAGAAGCCGAGCAGCGGAGCGACGCGATCGCGGACCGCGGGCGCGAGCTGGCCCATGCCGCCGAGGCGCGCCTCGCGCAGGGGATCCCAGTGCCAGAACTTGGGTTGCTTGGCGTCGGGACGCGTCGCCGAGGCATAGTCCCAGTCGTTCGAGCCGCTGAGCACCGCGATGGGCGGCGGGCTACTCTGCGAGAGCAGCTGCGCATCGAGCAGCGGGTCGTCGCCCTCGATCGACTCGAGGGCCTCGCCCGCGCGATCGCTCGGCGGCGCGTCGAGCGGCTCCCCGTGGTCGCCGAGGGCGCGCGAGAAGCGATCGTCTTGCCGCAGCGCGGGAATCAACGCCGCAAAGCGGCCCTGCAAGAACTTGGCGTGGTACGCGTCGTTCGTCAGCTCGCCGCCGGGGGTGAGGCGCGACTCGGCCGCCGGGTTGGCGTTGATGCTGAGCACCCAGGGGGGCGCGAGCACGGGCCGCGCGTCGTCGGCGCGGTACGCGGCGATCTCGCGGACGACGGGGACGCCGGCGGGTGAAGGCAATCCGTCGGCGCCCGTCGCTCCCGTCATCACGAGGCGCAGCGCGCGCAAGCGGCGCGCCTCGGGCAACGCGACGAGGCGGCGTCGCAAGGGCAGCAAGGTCCCGTCGGCCCGGAGCGGCTCGGTCGCGATCGGAGCGAAGTGGCGGCCGTCTTCGCTCCCCTCGAGCGTGTAGTGCACGGGAGCCCACGCGATCGCGTAGCTGCGTCCTGCACCCGCTCGTGGCGTGCTCGTGGCGTCGAACCCGAGCACCAGGCGCACGCGGTCGATCGGCTGCGGGTCCGCGAGATCGAGGCGCAGAGTCCATCGAGACAGGCCGGGCGCACCCGCCCAGCGCGTGCCGTACGTTCCATCGACGGCGCCGGACGGGCGCATGCCCGGGAACGAGGCGTTCGCGCTGGCCTCGGCACCCTTGAGCACGTCGCGCGCGCTCTCGATCGCTTGGACCTCGCGGAGCACGGGCGGCCCCGCGTTCGTCCGATCGACCACGAGCCTCAGCCCGCACGAGTCGGCGTCGACGAACCAGGAGCGCCGTGTGGGGGCCGCCGAGGAATCGTCCGCCGCGCGGGGGCGCTGCTGCGCGCCCTCGAGGGCCACCCAACCAGCGTCGACGGCCTGGGCGGCCGCGTCGCAATGCGTGCCGTCGCCCGTGGGAGGGCGCGTCTCCCATCGGAAGTCGACGGGGACGCCGCTGGTCGCCGAGGTTCCGAAGCGCGCGCGCAGGAGGCCCACGTGCTGGGGCTTGGCGAACGCCGCGGTCCACCGCCACTGCATCTCGCCGGGCCGGCCCCTCCACTCGGTGTCCTCACGGCCGTCGACCGCGAGGCGCGCCGCGTCGCCGCTGGGATCGGCCGCGCGGACCGCGAGCAAGTCGGGGGCGTGCAAGGCGTCGAGCACCGCCATCGGATGATGCGCCAGGGCGTTGGCCGCGGCCGCGTGGCCACGAACGCCGCCCAGCATGACGGCCACGGTGGCCACCTTGGCAAGGCGTACGCCCGCCCGGCGCGCCTTGGGCCATCCGTTGGGTGATCGATCGCTCATCCGGCCGTCAGTCCTGCGAGCCGCCCCGGCCAGGCCGAGGCCAAGGAATAGCGTCCCACGGAATCGGCCACGTTGGCGAGTCCATGGAGAAGGCTAGTCTGGTCTAGCCGAGGTGATGTACGTCGGCGGCCCCGACCAACATCGGAACGCCACCCGCGATCTCGAAAGAAGTGATCGACGCCGTCGGGCACGCCACCAGAGACCGGAAGCGGGCCAGAGGTATTCCCAGAAGCGCGCACGTCATGATGCGAATCGTCGCCTTGTGGCTCACGACCATGACGTGGCCGCCGGCATGCGCGCGCTGGATGTCGACGAGGACCGGCATGGCGCGGGCTGCGATCGCGAAGGCCGTTTCTCCGCCGGGAGGGGACCGCATCGCCGGGTCCGCATGCCAGGCCTCGAACGCGGCGGTCTCCGTCACCTTGAGATCCGCCTCGCGCATCCCTTCCCAGCGGCCGTACCCGATCTCGCGCAGCCCGTCCGCGATGACGGGCGTCTTGTGGGACGCACGCGCTGTCGGCTCGGCGGTCATCTGCGCGCGCTGCTTGGGGCTGCAGTAGATCGCGGCGAGCGCGAGCGGTTCGAAGACGCGCACCAGTCGCTCGGCCTGGGCTCGACCGGAGTCGGTGAGCGGGGGATCGAGGTCCCCGGAGAGAATGCCTTCCGCCGCTTGCACGGTATCGCCGTGGCGGACGAGGTGAACCGTCAGCATCCCCCGATAGTACCCGTCGTCGGGCTGCATTACCCTACGCAGACGCCCCGTGAACCGACCGGACCGAAAAGGCGCCCCCTTGGCGTTCGACGCGCCTCGGGCCCTGCGCCATCTCTCCGCGGCCGACGCTCGGCTCGGTGAGCTCATCGAGCGCGTCGGTCCCCTGGCCCTCTCGCTGCGGACGACGCGCAGCACGTTCGAAGCGCTCGCCGAGGCCATCGTCTACCAGCAGCTGCACGCCAAGGCGGCGTCCACCATCCACGGTCGGGTCGCCGCGCTCTTCCCCCGGGGACGCCTCGCGGCGGAGCCGCTGCTCGATCTCCCCGACGACGCGCTGCGCGCCGCGGGCCTGTCGCGCGGCAAGACGCTCGCGATGCGCGACCTGGCGGCGCGAACCATCGACGGAACCGTCCCGCCGTTCTCGCGGCTGCGCTCGATGAGCGACGACGCCATCGTGGAGCGCCTGGTAGAGGTGCGCGGCATCGGGCGATGGACCGTGGAGATGATCCTGATCTTTCGACTCGGCCGTCCTGACGTGCTGCCGGTCGCCGACTTCGGCGTGCGCAACGGCTTCAAGGTGGCCTACCGCAAGCGGGTGATGCCCACACCCAAGGCGCTCGAGCGCCACGGGGAGAAATGGCGACCGTTTCGCACGGTCGCCAGCTGGTACCTGTGGCGCGCCGCCGACCTCGCGCGCTCCAAGTAGGCCAAGCAGCCAAGCCACGAGCGGCGGCGGACTCAGCGTCTCGGCGCGGGGTCGAGAGCTTCGACGTCGGCCTGCGCCCGCGCCAGCACGTCTTTGTCCCCATCGAGGGCCATCCCGCTCTCGCGCGCCCGCAGCAGCCAGCCTGCGGCCATGACGAGCTCCGGGTCGCCTGCGACGGCGCGCGTGAGCCGTTCGAACGCAGGAGCGACGCCATCGAGCGCGCGACGGCGATCGCTCGCGCCGCGGGGCTCGGGCTCGAAGCGATCGAGCAGCGACAGCGGCACCAGGTGGCGTGCGAGAGGGCGCCCCCACTGCGACGCGAACGCCACGGCGACCGCACGGTGGACGGCGAGCGACGAGAGAGACTCTTCGCCTGGAGCGTCGGAGAGCTGGAGATCGCGGCGAAGGGGGACCAGCGACTCATCCGCCGCCAGGTTCCGCCACGCCGTCGCGGCGTGCGGGTAGGCCGGGATGAGCGCGAGGTCCGGACGGAGCGCGTCGCAGGCTTCGTCGGCGCGCGCGCGCTCGTAGAGTCGTGGGTCGGGCAAAAGGACCGCGGTGTGCGGTGGCAGCGCTCCCCACGTCGCGTCGCTCCAATCTGCGGCCGCGCTCGACCTTCGGCGAGCGGTCCGGGCGATGGCGTCGTCCGCGCGGTCCACCGGCATCACGACCTCGAGCAGCAAGATCATGGACGCGCTCGTCCGCGCCATCGGAACGTGCGCCCGTGCGACGGCCCGGACCGTCGCCTGCATCGCCACCGCCGCGAGGCCCGCGACAGCCGCAAGCCCCGCGAGAAGAGGCGCGCCGAAGCGGGTCGGGCCCACCGGCGCTCCGAGCCACCCGGCGCCGAAGCCGCCGATGGCCAGGGCGGCGAGCGCGGACGCCAGCGGTCGCGCGCGGCCGACGAACATCGCGAGCGCCGTTCCCACGAGCGCGAGCGAGACTAGGACGAGCCCCACGTCGAGGCGAACGAAGGGGAGCGGCGATCCGGCGTGCGATGCACCGCGTTCCCCCGACCACGCGACGGCGAGCGCAGCCGCGACCGACACGCCCGAGCCGCGCGTGCGCCCGAGAGCGACGGCAAAGGGCGCGAGCCCCAGAACGAAGGAGGGGACCAGCGCTCCGGCGCGCGCCAGTGCGCCGCGGGACGTGTCGTGAAGGAGGTTGTTCGTCAAGACGAACGTGAAGTACCCGCACGCCGCGCAGAACCCGACGAGCGGCTCGTAGCCCGTGGCCAGTCCCAGCGCGAAGGCCGCCGGAGTCGGAGAATGAGGGGACAGGAGGCTCGACGACCCGTCTCGCGCAGCGAAGGCCAGCGGAAGCAACGCGAGCAGCGCCCCCGTCACGGAGCCGCCCACCGAGCTCGCCTCGATCTGCCACGGCGCGCCGACGAGGGGCAGCGCGGTGGCGAGCGCAGCGACGAGGGGCCCGAGGCGTCGCGTTTCGGCGCACTCCGCGAGCAATCTCCGGATGACCGTGTAGAGGGCGACGCCGGCGGCCGCCGTGACGAGCACACCCCCCAGCGCGGCCCGCGCGGCCCGCGTTCCCAGCGGCAGCATCGTCAGCAAGCCGTCGATCCCGACGTCGAGGGCGCGCCATGGCTGCTCCGCCAGCGCCAGCACCCGCACGACCGCCGTGTCATGGGCCGCGTCGGGGACGTTGGCGATGTGCGACGCCGCGAGGCACGCGGGCGCGAGGGCGCAGAGGACGGCCATCGCCGTGTCGATCCGTTGCCCGCCCATCGCGGGGCGCGACGTTATCAAGGCTCCCGGCGATTGTCCGCGCGCGCGCGGCGTGTATGTTGCCCCTACTTCACCATGGCCCGATTCATCGACGAGCTAAAGCGCACGCACCACAACGGCGAGCTCCGCGCCGCCGACGAGAAGAAGAGCGTCGTGCTCTTCGGGTGGGTGGCCAGCCACCGCGATCACGGCGGTCTGGTGTTCGTCGATCTGCGCGATCGCGAGGGCATCACGCAGCTCGTGTTCGACCCGGCGGGCGTCCTGCTCAAGAAGCGAGGTCTCCTCGCGGAGGACAGCGCCGAGGCGCAGGTGGCGCACACGCTCGCCCAGTCTCTCCGGAGCGAGTGGGTCATCGGCATCCGCGGCTACGTCCTCGGGCGCGAAGGCAACAAGAACGACAAGATCGGCACGGGCGACATCGAGGTGCACGTCGTCGAGCTCACCGTCTTCAACCGGAGCGAGACGCCGCCCTTCGAGATCACCGACGCCATCGACACGAGCGAGGAGAAGCGCCTCCAGTACAGGTACCTCGATCTGCGCCGCGCGCCGCTGCAAAAAACGCTGCGCGTCCGTCATCGCATCAACCAGATCACGCGCCGGTACTTCGACGAGAGCGGTTTTCTCGAGCTCGAGACGCCGGTGATGGTCAAGTACACCCCCGGCGGCGCGCGCAACTTTCTCGTGCCGTCGCGCATGCACAACGGCAAGTTTTACGCGTTGGCCGAGAGCCCGCAGCTCTTCAAGCAGCTCTACATGGTGGCGGGATTCGACAAGTACTTCCAGATCGTCAAGTGCTTCCGCGACGAGGACCTGCGTCTCGACCGCCAGCTCGAGTTCACACAGATCGACGTCGAGATGTCGTTCGTCAACCAGGACGACGTCTTTCGGGTGATGGAGGGCCTGGTCGTCCGCATCTGGCGCGAGATCCTCGGCGTCGACCTCACCGCGCTTTACCCCGGCGGGCAGTTCCCGCAGATGCGGTTCGAAGAGTCGATGGGCAAGTACGGCAACGACAAGCCCGATCTGCGTTTCGGTCTCGAGCACGTCGACCTCACGGGCGTCGTCATCGAGCAAGCCGGTGGGGGCGTGCCGTTCTGGAAGGCCATCGCCGACAAGTTCGCGAGCGGCCAGTACCGGCGCGATCTGCCCCAGGAGATCGTCAAGGCCATCCGCGTACCGGGCGAGCTCGCGGCCAAGATGTCGCGCGCGGAAATCGAGAAGCTCGAGGACTTCGTCAAGGGAATGGGCGCCAAGGGGCTTGCGCGCGCCAAGATCGACGCCGAGGGCAACTGGGTCCAGTCGCCGCTCGCGAAGATGATCACGACCGAGGCGCGCCGCGCGATCAACGAGCGACTCGGGACCAAGGACGGAGACCTCGTCCTCTTCCAGTTCGGCCGCGAGAGCACCGTGCAGACGGTGATGGCCAACCTGCGACTGCATCTTGCCAAGAAGCTGGGCCTCATCCCGGAGAGCGGGCACGGTGGCAAGTGGAACCTGCTCTGGGTCGTGGATCCTCCTCTCTTCGAATACGACGAGGACCGCAAAGGCTGGGTCGCCGCGCATCACGCGTTCACCCGCCCGCACGACGACTGCGTTGCCATGCTCGACACCGACCCGGGCAAGGTCCTCTGCTGGCGCTACGACCTGGTGCTCAACGGGTTCGAGCTCGGGGGAGGCTCGATACGGCTCCACGATCCGGCCGTTCAGGCCAAAGTCTTTCGTGCGCTGGGCATCTCCGACGACGAGGCGCGCACCAAGTTCGGGTTCTTGCTCGAGGCGCTCAAGCTCGGCGCGCCTCCGCACGGCGGGATCGCGCTCGGGATGGACCGGCTGGCGATGCTGCTCAGCGGCGCCGAGAGCCTGCGCGACGTCATTCCGTTCCCCAAGACCCAGAAGGGCACGGATCTCATGACCGACGCTCCCAACGTGGCGGCCCCCGCGCAGCTCGACGAGCTCGGGATCCGCGTCGTGGAGCCGCCGGGCGTGGTCTAGTTTGGGCAGCTATCGGCGGAGCAGGGCGCCCAGCGCCGCGAGCGGATCGAAGCCGAGCAGCGCCCCGATGTCTTTGCCGGTGACGCCGCCGAGCCGCGCACGTGCGGCGTCGAGCACGGGGCCAAGCGCCGCGAGCGGCGCGATGCGATCGGTCAGCGAGCGCAGGCCGCGCAGGGCGTAGCGGGCGCCGTCGAAGCCCATCGCGACGCCGACGGCGGCAGGCATCGGCGCGATGACGACGTCGCGGACCGCGATCGCGCGGCTCCAGGCTCCCGGGCGACCATCGGTCTGGAGCGCGCGGAACGTCGCGAGCTCCGCGAAGCAACCGAAGCCGACGGGCGCGTACCTCTCGGCGACAGCGCGTTCGAGGTGCCGGTAGTCGCGGCGCCAGTCGCCGGAGAGCAGGCCGAGCGCCGGACGGAGGCCCTCGGGCCCCGCAATCACGTCGAAGGCGGGTCCGCGCCGGCGCGCGACGAACGCGGTCCACAGGCCGCCGCCGTCGAAGAGGCCGAGGGTGATGGTCCGCCCGTCGGCGCAGAGGGCGTCGAGCGTACGGCGGACGACCTGCGGCGTGGGCACGGGGATGCCGCGCAGGCGTTGCGGCCAGGTGGCGATCGCGCCCTCGGCGATGAGATCGCGAACGATGCTCACGAGGTGCAGCGCCTGGGCGGTGAGGTCGTCGTCGCGCCGGACGCCGGCACCGAAGCGCTCCATCACCTCGTCGAGCGCCCCCAACGTCATCCCGATCGCCCAGCTTGCGTGGTGGTCGCGGGCGATCCGACCGAGCGCCGTGGGCTGCCCGGTGCGCAAGGCGAGCGCGTCGGCAGGAGCGTCGGCGTAGGCTGGCGCCGCGGTGGCCGGATCGATGCGACCCAACCGAGTATGCAAGACCTTGAGCGGAATGCCGTCCTGGTGCACGACGACGACGCCGCCGCGCGGCCGGGTGGGTTCGAGCTCCGGCGCAGCCCGCGGTTGCCATAGCCGGACGAAGCGGACCCAGTCCTCGGTGGTGAAGCCCTCGAAGCGCGCGTCCTGGGTGAGCACCGGAAGTTGCGCTGAGCATATCGCAGAGCACGTGCTATCGCGTGCTAAGAGGCGCGGTCGCCAGTGAATCCCGAGGAGTTGTTCGCTCGCTACTTCTTGCCGCTCTACCCTCCCGACTGCCGCGCCGATCTGGCGCGTGCGCGCACCACGGACGCCAACCCGGGGCGCAACCCCGCGCTTTTTGGTCACATCGAGGAGGCGACGCAGCGCTTCGTCGAGAACGCTCCGGCGCTTCTCCGCGCCGACGTGCGCCTCGATCGCAGCAGCGCCAGCGTACACCGTCTCAGCGCGGCCCTCACCGCTGAGCGCCGGGATCGATGGGCGTCCGATGGCGCGGCGGGCACACCGGAGAATGCTCTTTTCAACGTCGTCGTTCACGGAGCCGCGTACGTGGGCGCGTGCATCGTGGCCGCCCATGGCGGCTCCTGGAGCGTGCGGCGGCCGCTCTGGGAGAGCGTGGTCCGGTTGAAGTCCCACGCCGGCGAAGCCGATCTCGCTGTCTTCCACTGGTGGCTCAAGTCGCTCGCGGACGACGCGCTCGCGCCCGTCGGCGACGAGGGTGCCGCGCAGCCAATGGGGGCGGCCACGCTCGCCGACCGCTACCGGGCGCACGTCGAGGTTCCGACGACGCGCCCCGAGCATCTGCCGATCATCGCGCTGCTCGCCGACCGACCGCTGCCGCGCCTGAAGGCGCCGACGTACGATCTGCTCCACAAGTATCTGCGCGCGCACCTGCCGATGCTCCGCGACGTCGGCACTGACTTCCCGTCGCCGGAGCGATTCGCCGCCTACGAGTTCAAATGGCTCGACTTCCACGTCCTCGGCGCGGGCCGCCTCGTCCTGCTGTCGGGTGCGTCGGCGCACGGCCTACACCTCTTCTGGCTCGGGGGCGCCGGCTTCGAGAAGAGCGCGTTCTTTGCTTGCGACGCTTTCCCCGAACCGCTCGTCCGCCTGCAGGGCGATCACCTGGTGGCGGTGACGAGCGACCACGGCGAGACCCGCATCCACGAAATGCTCTGGTGGGGGCCTTGACCTCAGTCCGCCCACCAGCGGATGCACAGATCGTCGCTCGGATGACGCACGACCATCTCGGGGGCGATCGTCGTGAGCGGCTTGTTCGGCGGGTCGCCCCCCTTGGCCGCCGGCACGACGAGCGAGACCGAGAGCGGCCACGGCGTCGCGTCGGGGCCGCATAGCGCTGCCTCGACCCGTGCGATCGCGGGTTGAGCCTCGCGCGACGCAACCTGAATCCGCCCGAGCGTGAGCGGCATCCCGCCCGAGACCCCCAGCCGGACGATCACGTCATGCGCGCCGTCGGCATCGGCCCCGGGCGCCGGCAACAGGCTCCGGATGCGCAGGACGGCGGCGCTGCCGACCGCGTACGCCCGGCGCAGCTGCGACTCCTTCACGTGAACGACGATGCCGGCCATCTGGGCCTTGCCGAGAAGCATCTGCGATCCTGGCGTTCGCCGGATCGCGGTCTCGACGGCCAACGCGTCTCCCCCCTCGTCGGTGCGGGCCTCGGGGCTCCCTCCCGGTGCGGGCAAAAGGTGCGCGTCGACGGCGACGGGCGTACCCGGCGCGCCGAACGCCACGTAGAGATCGAGCGACCCGGACTCCCAGTCGCCGCGGGGCAGGTTCACCTCTTCGACGACGACGACGTGGTCACGCGCGGCTTCCACGCGAACCCGGCCGACACTGGGCAGCATCGGCAGCGGCGGCGCTGGACGGACCCACACGTGCGGCGGCGGAGGCGGCGGCGCAGGAGGCGGCTGCTTGGGCGTACCGTGCGCCGCAGGCGGCTTGCCCGGTGTCGGCGGCTTGTTCGGTACACGCGTGAACAGAGCAAGCGCGATGCACGCGATGGGTTGGGCGCGGTTCATCCGAGCGCCTCCTCGAATGTGCGCGCCAAGGCGATGGGGCCCGCCTCGAGGCAGCCTTCCTCGAGGCTCTCGTACGCCGGCGCCGCGGCTCGCGCCAGCAGATGGGCCCACGCTTTGGGGTTCCGGAACCAGTCGGTGTCGAAGGAGTTTCGCGTGGCGAGCCGCAGCGCCGGTCCTTGCACCAGGGCCGTCCACCGGGCCGGTTCGTCGTCGCGAGACCGCGGCCAGGCTCCCCGCAGGCGAGCGTCGAGGGGCGCACCGAAGAGCCGCTCCCCCATCTCGTCGAACACGTCGCGCGCGGGTTCAACGCCGCCACCGCCGACCACCACCCTCGCCGCGTCGATGCGGGCGTCGAGCAGCGCCGTGCGCGCGAGGATCCGGCATTGCGCGGCGGCTCGGGTCTGCCCGAGCGCGAGGACGCGCACGTGAAACACGGGATCCGCCGCCAGCGAGCCGAAGAGGACTGCATCTCGGTGCGCCCCGACGAACGCGGGATCGCTTCGCACGGCGAAGGGTGCCGAGCGCGGCGCCGCGGCGACACGAACCGCGCCGCCAAAGATCCGGAGCGCGCGCATGAAGCTGGAGGCTCCGAGCGGCTCGGGGAGCGGCGGGAGCTCGATAGGCAAGCGGCTCACGCCGGCTCCGAACACGTCCGAGAGCCACCGAGGGGTCAAGCGCGCGGGCCACCCTTCGCCCGCTTCACGCGCCAGCGCGAACTGCAACACGTCGGCGGTATCCGCTCGATCCGTGCCGCGCAGCGCTTCTCGGCGTACCACACGCCACAGGTCGTCCGTCCCGTCGAGGAACCGTCGCGCCGAGGCGAGCAGCGAAGGCGCGGTCGCGGGCGGGACCGCCGCGTCCCACGGATGCACGAACCCGAGCCGCCTCGCGACCTCGGCGCGCCGTTCGGAGCGCGTCCGACGAGCATCGGCGATCGGCGTCGCCGCTTCTGCCGCTGCTAGCAGCCACCGACGCGCCTCCCATGACGTGCGCGCTCCGACGATCCCGCGCCACGCCTGATGCCACGATACGTCACGTGGCGGCTCTCCCTCGAATCGCGCCCGCGTCGCGGCCTCTTCGCGAGCCACGGCCACGTCGTCGGTGGCCGAGAGGCGCGCTTGCAGCAAGGCGGCCGTCCAGCGGCGCAATCCTGTTCGGAGCGGCTCGTCCGCGGCGTTCACGGAGAGCGCCCCCAGCGCGTCCCACGTAGACTTGCCGGCGATTGCACGAAACGCTGCCAGCGGCTCGGCATCTGCGCCGTCGGCATCCAAAGCGACGTCGCGCCGCCAGCGGGTGAGGGCCGCCACGGCGCGGGCCACGTCGCGGTCGAGCGTGACTCGATCTTCGACGTTGACGTCACCCATGGATCGACGCGCGGTCCGACGACGCGCCTCGTTCCGCGAGCCCTGTCACGATCGCGCCCTCGACGATCGCGAGATCATCGAGGCGCGCGACCACACGAGCGCGCTCCCCCCCGGCCGCGCGCACCGCGAGGTCCACGAACGTCCGATAATGCCGGGCCTCGGACGCGAGGAGCTCGTTCCAGAGGGCGCGCAGGGTCTCGTCTTTGGTGACCGCGGCCAGCAGATGGAACCGTTCGCACGAGCGCGCCTCGATCAGCGCACCGACCAGAAGCCGATCGACGATGGGCGGCAGGACCCGGTCGCGCGCAACGGCCGAAGTGGCGCGCCGCAGCTCGGCCGCGTACTCGTCCACCGCCGGGGGACCGAGGGCGACGCCGCGTTCGGCCAGGATCGTCACCACGCGCGCGAAGTGCTCGATCTCCTCGCGCGCCAGGGCCGACAGGGCGAGCACGAGCTCGAGGTCGCCGGAGTGCCGCGTCGCGAGCGAAAGCGCGTTGGTCGCCGCCTTCATTTCGCAATGGGCGTGGTCGACGAGGGTGGCGTTCGCGTCGCGAGCCGCCGCCGCCGCCCACCCTTCATCGGTCGGGACTTTCAGGCAGAGCATCAGGGACGCGCCACGCTAGCTGGCGCGCGCGCGTCGCCGCAAGCCGAGCATGCCCCCGAGGGCCGCGGCCGGGACGATCAGGAGCGGCAGCACGGCCGGCGCGGGCGAAGGTCCGAGCGACACCCACGACGCCCCCGCCGCAGCGAGCGACGCCACCAGGCCGGAGAGCGCAGCCTCCCGCAAGCCGGCCGCCGCGGCCCCCCAGCGCCCGACGACGTAGCCGCCCGCGACCGCGCCGAGGGTCAGAGCCAGCGCGTACGCGCCCTCGATGCGCAGGACGTCGCCCGGCAAGACCTGGCCCGACCGAACGGCGAAGCGCGCGACGAAGGCACCCGCGATCGCCGCGGCCGGCACCCATGTCGTGACGATCGCGAGCGCGCCGAACACGACCCACTGCCATCGTGCGCGCGGCGGGTCCTCGTCCGCGGTCGCACCGGATTGGAGCATCGGAAGCCGGCGCTTGCCGTCGGGAGCTGCGCGGTGCTCGGCCACATGCACAAGGTAACGCGCCCGCCCTCGCCCGTACCCATCGTTGCGCGGCGGACGACGTATAGTCTCCCGATGCCCGATCTCGACCCCGCTGCGGCCCTGAGCGTCGTCCGAGTCCGCGTTCGGTTCGGCGAAACGGACCTGATGGGGATCGTCCACCACGGGAGCTACGTCTCGTACATGGAGGTGGCGCGGATCGAGTGGCTGCGACGCCGCGGGGTGACGTACGCCGACTGGGCCGCGCACGGTGTCCATCTGCCGGTGGTGGAGCTGTCGATGCGCTACCGCGCGCCGGCGCGGTTCGACGACGAGATCGACGTCCACACGTCGCTCGTGGAGATCGGAGCCGCGAGCGTGCGGTTCGACTACCGGCTCGTGCGGGCATCGGACGCCGCGCTCTGCACGGAAGGGTCGACGCGCCTGGCCTGCATCGACGCGCGCCACGCGTTGCAACGGATCGCGCCCGAGGTGGTCGAGATCCTCCGGCAGCCCGAGCTTCCCGGGTGAGGTTCGCAGGTGACACTGCGCGCTCGGCCGCGCCGCATCACCGCCGGATCGCTTCGCGCGCGACGCGCAAGCTGAGCGTCGTGCCGTTCCGTCGCACCGCGACGAGGACGTCGTTCGCGATCGGGCCGTTCAGCCGCGCTCGCGCGTCCTCCATCGTCTGCACCGGTGCTCCGTCGACGGCGAGCAGCACGTCGCCCGGGGCGAGCCCGGCGCGCTCCGCTTCGCTTCCGTCGACGACCGATACCAGGACGACCTCCGGGGGTACGCTCGTCACGCCGAGTGTCACGGCGACTCCACCGCTCGCGGCGCCGGGGTCGCCGGCGTCCGGCGTGTCGTCGGCGCTCGGTGTCGCGACGAGGTGTACGCCGTCGGTGGTGCGGCCCGAAAGCACAGCGATCTCGCCCGATCGCGCCCGACCGACTCCCGGCGCATACGCCTCCAGCGTGGCCGACCCCTCGGCCACTTGATGAAGGGAGAATCTCCCTTTGGCGTCCGTCACAGCGAAGGCGTCGCCGCCCTCGCGGTTGGCGCCGACGAGGAGCCACGCGGGGACGTGTCCCGCGGACACGCGCGCACCGGCCACCGGATCGCCATGCCCGTCGACGACGTCGCCCTCGACGACCCCTTCCGCCTGGAGCTCGATCGGAGCCATCGCGTAGGCCCGCCGCCCGCCACTGTCGGGAACCGTCAGCGCCGTCGCGACCGGGGCGTAGCCGGGGGCCCGGACCTCGATACGGGCCGCCCCGGGGGCGAGCGCGGCGACGGTGAACGCGCCGCCGGCATCGGTGCGCGTTCGCCGTACCCCGAGCTCCGTGCGGAGCGTGACCTCCGCTCCGACGATCGCGTCGCCCCCTCGCGCGGCGACGACCTGCCCCGACGCGGACTCCGCCGGTGCCATTTCGATCCGCAGCGACTCCTCGCTGCCATCGGTCGTCACGATGCGCGGCGCATGCGCCGGGGCGTGCACCTCGACCCGCAGCGGCAGCCCCCGCATCGCCTTCAGCGTCGCGTCGCCGTGCGCGTCGGTGAAGGCCGTCGCCCGGACCGGCGCGTCGGATGCGATCGAGCTTGCGTTCACCTGGGCCGTCTCGATCCCGAAGCCGCGATGATCGACGACGCTGACCGGCAGGGCGTCGCGTCTGGCCGGAAGGTGAACGAGGATCTCCTGACGCCCACCCTCCGCGATCGCCACCGTGAGCCGCGCCTCGGGCTGATCGTCGTCGTCGGACCCCACGGTCAGGTTCACGGACGCCGGCAGCGCGGCGAAGGCAAACGTGCCATCGCGCGCCGTCGACGTCGAACGCTCCAGCATCCCCGTCGTGGCCGACGCGATGATGCGGGCATCCGCGACGGGTTGATCGCGCGAATCGAAGACGCGCCCTTCGAGCGAGCCGCCCTGATGCATCACGACTTCGACGTGAGCCTCGCCGCCCGGGGTGAGCGTGACCAGGTCGCTCAGCGCCTCGACGAACTCCGGGCTTCGCACGATGGCCCGCACGCGACCCGGTGAGGCGGGAGCCGCGCGGAAAGTCCCGTCGTCGGCCGTCACCCACGCGCTCATCTCGGCGTGGAACGGCCCGGCGGCGAACGCGCGCGCACCCGCGGGCCCCGCGATCGCGATCGCCGGCACCGGGCCTGGCACGACTCCCAGCTCGCCCGCCGGTACGAGCGGCGCGAGGCCGCCCAGCATCGCGTCGAAGTGAGCGGCCTGGAAGTTCGAGCGGCGGGGATCCTCGACGATCGGGCCGCCGCTCATGTCGGTGCCCACGATCTCGACCGTCGCTCCGGTCACCGGATCGCCTCGCACGTCGACGACGCGCCCCGTCAGCACACCGGCCCGCACCAAAACGACGCGCGTCTCCGGCGGCGCCGGGTCCGCCACCGCGATGGCGCCCTTCGGAACGAAACCATCGGCGCGGGCGGTGAGCGTCGCGGGTCCCGCGGCGATCGGCCCGATGTGCGCGCGTCCTTTCGAATCCGTCGTGGCCTCGAGCGGAAAGGGAGAGAGGCCACCCTCGGCGAGCGTCACCTCGGCGCCGGAGATCGGGTCAGCGTCCTGGCCGTCGCCGTCGGCAACGCTGACGCCCACGAAGTGCCCGCGCGAAAGCCGCAGCGTGGCCGCTTTTTCTTCGCCCCGCGCCACGCCGACGTCGAGCTCGATGGGCGAGACCAGGTCCCCTTTGCTCGCACGCAGCGCATAGGTCCCGGCCGTGAGGCTGCCGATGCGAACGTCGCCCGCCGCGTCGGTGCTCGCCGCTCGCGCCGGCCAGAGCGCCACGCCCGCGATCGCGACGCGCGCGGAGGCCGCCGGGCGTTCGTTGTCGTCGACGACGTGGACGCGGATGGCTCCGAGCTTGCGCAAGACCACGTCGACCGTGTCCCCGTCGTGGCGCGCGCGTGCCGAGCCGTCTTCGTAGCCGGGCGCACGCCCGGACACCCGCCACGGACCTGCGGCGAGCTGTCCCACGTGGGCGCGTCCGTCCGCGCCGGTGCGTGCGCCGATGGGCAGTGGATCGCCAGCCTCGACGATCTCGAGCTCGGCGCTGGCGACGGGCGCCGAGAGCTCGTCGTGGACGGTCACGTCGATCGCCTGCTCGGGGGCGAGCGCCAGCGTTACCGCGCGCCCCGAGGCGTCGATCAAGACGTGCGTCGAGGCTCGCGCGCGGCCGGTGGTATCCGCGAGGATCCACGCTTCGCCTCGCGGCAGGCCCGCGAAGCGCGCGTGGCCCCCGCGGTCGGTGTTCGTGGTGGCCGTCGGATAGGCGCGGCCGTCCAGGATCGAAAGGACGCGGACCCGCGCTCCTTCGATCGGCGAACCGTTCGCGCTCGTACCGACCGACACGTCGACGGCACCGTCGCGTGCCGGCGGATGGACGCGCATCACGCGGTCGCGCGGCAGGGATGCCAGCGAGTGAGACGGCGCGCCTGGAATCCCTCCGAAGATCAATGCCGTGGCCACCGATGCAGCCGTCGCCCGGAGGACGTGGAGCGGCGTGGGGGCGGGAGAGGCCACGGCCAGATCCTGATGCTACGCTGACGAGGGATGGGGCGCGGGCGTCACGGCTTCCTCATCGTAGCGGCGATGGTGACGCTGGTCGTAGGCGTCGCAAGTGGCGCCTGCGGCGACGGCGACAGCCGGCCCCCGCTTCTGGCCGATTTCGTGGCCGACGCCAGCAGCACGACCGACGCAACGACGTCGTTCGTCGAGCCGGCGGTCGCGCCGGCGAGCTGCAACCTGGGCCCGGACGGCGGCGTGTGCGCCTGCGTGGATCAGCCGCTCGTCCTCGATCCACCGACGATGTACTTCGTACTGGATACGTCGGGCAGCATGAACGACGACAACAAGTGGCGCAGCGTGCAGCTCGTGGTCGGCAATCTGGTCACCGACCTGGGTCCGCGCGCCAAGTTCGGCGCCGCCACGTTCCCGAACGAGCGCTCCACGATGACCTGCGCCGTCGGCACCGAAGTCTTTCCGCCCACCGAGGGCGATCCGACGTCTGGTACCGAGGGGACGACCGCGCGTGACCTGCTCAGCGTGCTGGGTGCCATTCCGGCCTACGGAGGGACCCCCACGGCGGCCACGCTGCGGAGCTTGACCAGCCACCTGCTCTCGCTGCCCGGCCCGACCTACGTGATCCTGGCGACCGATGGTGGGCCCAACTGCAACGCCACCCTCGACTGCGACGCCAGCGCCTGCCAGCTCAATATCGAGGGCGACGAGGGCTGCACCCCCACAGGCCCCAACTGTTGCACCGCGTCCCCCGACGGCCCGCTGTCGTGTCTCGACGCGCAAGCCACGATCGACGCCGTGACCGCCCTCGCCGCGGGGGGCATCCCCGTGTACATCGTCGGCGCGCCAGGGAGCGAGCCGTACGCCAATCTGCTCGACCAGCTGGCTCAAGCCGGTGGCACGGCTCGAGGAAGCGAGCCCCAGTACTACGCGGTGACGACCTCGACGACGTCGGCGTTCACGCAGGCCATGTCGACGATCGCGGCCGCGATCACAGGCTCGTGCACGCTGCAGCTCAATCGGATGCCGCCCGACCCGAGCCTGGTCAATGTCTTCTTCGACGAGCACGCGCTGCCGTCGTCCGGCGCGAATGGCTGGACTCTCTCGGGAACGACGGTGACGATCCTGGGCTCGAGCTGCACCGAGATCATGAACGGCGACGTCCTCGACGTCCGCGTCGTCGCCGGCTGCCCGACTCAGTTCCAGTAGTCGAGCCGACGCCGTCGGCGCTTCAGTGAAGCGTATGCCAGCGGCCGTCGTGCTCGACGACAGGAACGGACGGCACGCGCGCCGAAGGCACGTCGTCTTCGCCGGCCGCCGCCACCGCGGGTGTCTCACGGCTGGCGCGCGTGGTCGCCATTGCGGCCTCGGCCTCGGCTTCCTCTTGGGCCCACTCCGCGAGCTTGGCCTTTGCCCGGCGGCGCCGTTTGATCCAGGCCGCAACGGCCAAGCCGCACATCGCGATCCAGAGCAGCCCGCCCCCGGTCAACGTGGGGATGATGCCGAAGCGGTGACTCAGCTCTTCGCGCCACTCGTACTCGAGCTTTCGTACGTCGACGCCGTACGCGTCCTCGAGCGTGCGGTCGAAGGGAATGCCCGTGCGGGCCTTTTGCAGCAGCGCACCAAAGCGAGCGCGGTCCGCGTCGCGCATCAGAAACCGGACGAAGTCGGCCGATTCCGCATAGGCCTCGGTCACCTCGTAGTGGTCGCTCGGAAAGCCACGGTCCAGGTCGGCCAGCGGCAACAGGCGACGACCGACAGTCGCGTCCCAGAGGGCCTTCGTGCGCATGTAGGGCGACTCGCCCGACTCGCGGATGGCGACCCCTTCGTCGAACCATCGCGGGACGTGGTGGAAAGCGACGGCCTCGGACAGCGCCACGTGCGAGAGCTCGTGCTTGAGCACCTCGCCGAGATCGGGCGCTTCCCACGTATCGGGCGCCTGGAGCGTGAGCAAGACTGTGTGGAGCGCGGGATAGGCCACGCCGGCCGCGTAGTCCGGCACCTGGACGCCTTCGGGTGCAAGCGCGACCATCTGCTCGGGACTGCGAGCCACGCGGACCAGCACGTGATCCAGCACGGGTTGCCCGAAGTCTTCGGCCAGCCGCGCGCGAAAGTCGTCGGTGGTGCGGAGCAAGGCCTCGCCCCGATCACGAACGCTCGCCGGGACGTCGAGCTCGATCCACGCGTGGTCGAGGCGCACAAAATCGGCAGGCAGGGCCGGCACTTTGGCCGCCGCGGGCTGCATCACCAGGATCTCGTCGCGGGGCGGTGCGTCGCCCGATTCGTCGGCGCTGGCTCGCGCCGGTGTGGCCCAGAGCAGCGCGAGCCCCATCGCCACGAAGGCGACCCACCCCGCGAGGCGTCGCGCAAGCGAGCGGCGTGTCGTCGATCCGTCCATCAGTGGATTACCTGCGCTTCAAGATGGATCGTCGGCGTGCTGCTGTCTCGCGTCGCGAAGAAAACGGCTCCGCCAGCAAGAGCGGCGAGGCCGATCGCCCCCCAGAACCACCCCGATTCATAGAAATGTCGCGAGGATGACCCGTCTGGCGGCGGGAGCTCGTGGGTCGCCAGCGGCGCGGCAGGCACCTGGCCGTAAGCCCGCGCAAACGACCCGGTGGCTGCGGACCAAGATGGGGGCCCGGGAGGAGCGCCGGCTGGCACGTCGTCCGGCGAATAAGACGCCGCATCGAACGTGCTGGTCGCGGCGAGGAACACGCGCGCGGTCGACGGGTTCGAGCCCGTCACGGGGCGCACGACGACAACGCCGCGGAGACTGAAGCGACGGGCAACGCCGTCGAGCAGCGCGCGCGAAGGGGCGTCGTCGCCGTGAATGGCGGCAACGGTATCGGCGAGATCGCGTAGCTCGGGAATGGCCGAGGGAGGGGCTGGTTCGCCGCAGAGGATGCGAGCGTGCGGCTCGTCGATCGTGAGGGGGCGGAGCGACGGCTCGGCGTAGATCTCCTGGGCGAGTGGCCACGCAGATTCGGCGGCGCCCGGGAGGGCGACGACGCCGAGGCCGAAACCGGCGGGGGTCGGGGTCGGGGTCGGGGTCGGGGTCGGGGTCGGGGTCGGGGTCGGGGTCGGGGTGGGGGTCGGGGTGGGGGTCGAGGTCGAGGTCGAGGTCGGGGTCGGGGTCGGGGTCGGGGGCGCGGGCGCAGGGCTCGTTGTCGCGGGTGTCGCGTCGGCTCGGGCGGTGCCGGGGGCCAGGAGGAGAAGAAAGACGGCCGGTACTACGCGGCGCATGAGGTCCTCACGGGAGGCCAACGGCTTAGCACGGCCGCTGGTCAGGGAGGCGCCACGACGTCGAGGGTCGGGGCGTACGCGGGGGCGTGTTCGTGGATCGCGGCCACCAGCGCCTTGTCTTTGAGCGCCGCCAGGCCGAGGGCCACCAGCGCGACGGCGATCGGCGGGCCGACGAGGGCGAGCGTGCGGCGAACGGCGAAGGCCGCCACCGAACGTCGCGAAGCGAGGAACGCGGCCAGGATGAACGCAAGGAGATCGAGGACCATCCCGGACGCGGCGACCGAGGCCGGGTCACCGGCCACGGCCCTCGAAAAGCCCAGCCCGATCCACCCGATCGCGCCGGCGGTCACGGCGCCGAGCGCGATCCCGGCTGCGCGCCGAACCTCGCCTCGTGCGCCGCGCAGGATCGCGACGATGCGTACACATGCGACACCCACCCCCAACGCCAGCACGACCGCCCCAAGGGCGAAGGTCACTCCGGCGAGGGCATGTTGGTGCGTTGTCCGCCGCAACGTGCTTCCGAAGAACGTGAGCAGGACCACGAGCCAGGCCAGCCAGAGCAAGACGCCGTAGATTCGCAGCTGGGCGCCGGGCCCGCCGAACGCGCGGAGCCCCTCGCGAGCGGAGCGCAGCACCATGACGGCGGCCAGCATCGGCACAAGCGAGGTGGCGGCCAGCGCGAACCACGCCTGCTCGACCGCACCCTCCACCCCGGGGAGCGATCGCGCCACCCGTACGGCCGCGGGGACGCTGCACGCAGCGGCGGCTGCGACGGCGAGTCCGACGACGGCGCCGAACCGCGTGACGAAGGATCCCGGCTCCTCGACGGGGTTCGGCGGAGGCGCGGACACGGGCATGGTCGGAAACCGCCGGCGCGGGCGAGCCAATGTAGCGCGTGCGGGGTGAGCGGCGCGCGGCAGAAGCTGGCCTACGGCGAGCGCCTCGTGCTACGGCCGAAAGAGCCATGTCGACCGGCGCGTCGAGCAGCGGGTCCGATGCAAAGGACCTTGCGGGAGGGCGGCTCGGGGGGGCACGCGCCGACTTCGTCGCGTCCCTCGGCCGCAAAGTCGCGGATGCGCGCGATATCCTGGCGGCCATCGAGGCCGAGCCGTCGTCGATTGCGGCGCGGAGCGAGCTGCGGCGTCGGATGCACGCCCTGGGCACGGGCGCCCGCCTGCTCCACTTTGGATCGATGGCCGGCGCGATCCAGGAGGGGATCGCGCTGCTCGACCGCGGAGCCAACGCCGGGGCGCTCGGCGTCGAAGAGGTCGCGTTCCTCGCGCAGATGCTCGGCGACCTGCCTGCGCTCGTTTGGGGCGATGCCCCGTCGACCGAGGCGTCGGGCAGCTCGGCCGACGACCGCGCCGAGTCGCTCGCCCAGCTTCCTGTCTCCGTTCTCGTCGTCGGCGACGAGGACCTCGCCGACCTGCTCATGGACGGCTCGGGTACGCACACGTTCGAATGCGAGCGTACGGGGGATCTTGCGCTTGCTCGCGAGCTCGCGCGCGCCTACGCGCCCGACCTCGTATTGATCGACGCGGATCTCGAGCGGTCCGTGGAGATCGTGGCGTCGCTGCTCGACGATCCGCTCACCGAGCCTGTGCCGATCGTCGTCGTCGGCACCTTCCGCGCCCCGGAGGACGAAGCACGGTTCGTGGCGCTGGGGGTCGCGCGCTCGCTCGCCAAGCCGGCTTCCGGCGACGCCATTCGTCGTGCATGTGACGACGTCCTCGACGCGCGCGAGGATCGCACGATGCGAGTGACCCTCGGCGAGCCGACGCTCGAGCAGCTCGCGGAAAGGCTCGCCCAGGAGCTCAAAGGCGCGCTGGTCGACGGAGTCGAGCCGGCCGCGCGATCCAGGCGCGTCCCTCTTGGCGAGGGGACGGAGGTGCTTGGCGCGCTCTGGGGTGCCATCGCGCGCGTGCAGGAGATCGTCGCGCAAAAGACGGGGGGCACGATTCGCTTCGCCGGCGGCGCCCCCGAGGGCGCAATTGCGCTCGCGCCCTGGTTGCACCAGGATCTGCCGGGCGCCGAACGCGCCGCAATCCGTGGTCGGGGCACGGCGGCCGACGTTCGACTTCGCGGGCGGCGCGTGGTCGTGGCCGACGACGACCCCGGCGTGACCTGGTTTCTCTCCGACTTGCTGAGGACCGCCGGTTGCGAGGTCCACGAGGCGCTCGACGGGATCACCGCGAGGGACCTCGCCTTCCGCTTGCAGCCCGAGCTCGTCGTCAGCGACATCCTGATGCCCGGGCTCGACGGCTTTGCCCTGTGCCGCGCGCTCAAGCGCGACGTCGCGCTGCGCGACACGCCCGTCATCCTCTTGTCGTGGAAGGAGGACCTCCTGCAGCGCGTGCGCGAGCTCGGCGCGAGCGCCGCCGCCTACATGCGCAAAGAGAGCGACTCGCGGGCCGTGCTGGCGCGCGTGCGCGAGGTCCTGAGGCCTCGAGCGCGGATCGAGGCGCGGCTCTCGGCTCACGGCGAGGTTCGCGGCCGGCTCGACGAGCTCTCGCCGCGCCTGCTGCTCGATCTCGTGTGCAGCATCCGCAAGGACGCCCGCGTCGCCGTCCGCGACGCCACGTGCCTCTACGAGGTCGAGATCCGCGGCGGCTCGCCGCGTCGCGCGACGCGTACAGCAAGCGATGGCGGTCACCAGGGCGGTGAAGCCGCGCTCGCTCGCATGCTCGGAATCGGCGCTGGCCGCTTCGTGGTGTCATCGAACACGGACCCCGTGCGCTCGGAGATGTCCGGGACGCTGCAGGAGCTGCTCGCGCGTCCCGTGGCTGCCGCCCGCGGCGCGCTTTTCGCCACGACCGGCGCGCGCGTGATGGACGTCGATCGCATCTTGCTCGACTCCGTCGTGCTCGAGGAGTACCTCGCCGCGACCCCCGACCCGGCACGGACGCTCCTGCGACAGCTCGCGCAGGGTGCATCGCCTCGGCAGATGGTCGTAGACGGCGCGGTATCGCCCAGCCTGATGGAAGACGTGCTCGGCGATCTCGCGGCCCGTTGCGTCATCCGTGCGGTGGTCGCAGAGGACGGCACCGACCTGCTCCTGCCCGCCATCGAAGCCGCGCTCGCCACGCTGACCACTGCGCCTGCGCCGTCCCCATCGCGCGCACCGGGAGCACGTTCCAGCGTGGCTCCTCCCCCTCAGCGCTTGGAGGCCCGTGCCGAACCGAGAGTCACGACGTCCGTTCGGCCCGAGCCCCAACCGCTCTTCTCGGAGACGTCGCTCGTCATCAGCGAACCGCCGCCGCCGCTGTCGCCGCCCCGCGCGCGATCCGTCGCGCCGCCCCAGCTCTCGAGCGAAGACGACGAGGGTCCGCCGTCCTCGCTCGAAGACGCGGTGATGCGCGAGATCAGCGATCGCTCGCCGGCTCCCGGCGTCGCCCATCCGAGCTCTCCGAACTTGCCGCCGCTCATCGAGCCCAGCGCCCTGCGTCCGCGGTCCTCCAATCCGCCAGCCAACGAGACGGTGGCGGAGCCAGACGACCGCGCCATCCTGCCGTCGATCCCGCCCGACGCCATCGTGCCTGCTGCCTCCTCGGTCGACGACTACGTGGCCGCATCGGCAGCATCGGTGCTTCCCGCGGTGCCGTCGACGCCGCCCGACGGCGATGCTCTCGCCTTGGTCGCAGCAGCGTCGGCGACGGGCGAGCCCGATGCCACGCCCATTGCCCCTCCCCCGCACATGGAAGACGCGTCCGCGAAGCCCGCGGACGTCGAGCCGTCGCTCTCGCCTTCGCAGCCACCGCTTCTTTTGCCTTCGCAGCCACCGCCGTCCCCGGAGCCGTCCGCGGACAGCCGTCGCTCGCAGCCTCCAGCGAAGGTGTCCGACGAGCCTCCCGAGCCGGAGCCGCCGTCCCCCTTCAAGGGGCTGAGGGTCGTCGCGATCTCGTTCGGGCTCCTCGTCGGCTTCGTCATCGGCGTGATTCGCTTGTGGAGCGCGCAGTCGGAGCCGCCGCTGCGCATGCGGCCGCCGCCCGCGGTCTCCGCCGCACCCGCTCCGCCCGTGGCCACTCCGTCGGTCTCGGTGGTCGCGACGCCGCCTGTCGCGACACCGTCCGCCACGACGCCGTCGGCACCTACAGGCGACGAAGTTCCTCCGGGCGCCGACGTTCCGGCGGGGTACGGACTGCTCGACATCGCGGTTGCCCCGGGCGTCGCCGTTCAGATTGACGGCCGCGTCGTGACGCCGCCCACCGCGGTGCCGCCAGGCCATCATCAGGTGCGTATCGAGGTGAACGGTCGCGCCCAAGAATACGGTGTCGACGTTCGTGCCGGGCACGTGACGCACGCGAGGCCTCCGACGGTACCGTGAAGCGATCCGCGATCGTGCGCCCTGCGGCGCTGGCGGTTCTGGCACTGACCGCGTCATGCAAGAGGCCCTCCGGGCGGAGCGAGACACCGTCCGCCGCTGCGGCGGCACCACAAGCCCCCGGCGCGCCGGTCATCGGCGGCGTCGTGCTCGACGTCACGCACGACCTCGACGAGTGCACGTTCGGCCACCGGGGCGTGCTCCTCGACTTCGGCGATCCATCGATGCGCGCGTCGCTCCGGCCCGGCGGTGTCGCACGTCTGCTTGCCCGGGCTCCGGACGAGGAGGTGGAGCACGAAGGCGCCACGTGGCTTCGCGTTCGATCGCGCTCTCTCGCGGCAACCTTTTATTGGCCTGCCATGGCGTCGTCGACGTCCGAGGCCAACGTCTACGTCGAGGCGCGCATCCGCGGTGGAACGGCTCACTCGGTCGGGCTGACGGTGGACGGCAAGCTCGTGGGCGCGTGGTCGCTCGGCAAGGGTGACACGCGCGTGATGGTGGCGCGCGCCGCGACTCCCGTGACCCTCGCGCCCGGCGGGCACGAGCTCTCTCTTCGGTTCGTCGGCGGAGCGCGCTCCGGTGCAGAGCCACTCGCCGACATCGACTGGGTCCACATCGGCACGGGCGAGCCCGGCGAGCCGTACTCGGCGCCGACGCGCGCCGACGCCATCGTCGACGCGATGGTGGGCGATCGATCGGAGCGGGCCGTGTCGCTGCGCGCGCCGGGCTTCGTCCGATGTTCGGCGTGGATCCCGGCCAACGCGACCCTCGAAGTCTCGCTCGCGACGGCGGGAGGCAGCGACGCTGACGTCGAGGCGCTGCTCGTCCGCGACCGCCGCGCGCCGATTGTTCTCGGCACGGCGCACGTCGTGGGCGACGCGCCCGCGTGGGTGCCCTGGTCGGTGCCTGTCGCGGGTATCGAGGGCGCGGGTGCGCTGGCCTCGATCGAGCTCGTGGTGCTGCGCGCCGACACGGGGACCCGCGTCCTTCTCGGGGGCCTACGCGTCATCGCATCACCCGAATCGAGCACTGCGGAGCCCGCGGCCGCGCGGAGCCTCGTGCTCGTGGTATCGGGGAGCACATCGGCCCGAGCCCTCGCGCCCTGGGGCGGTCCGCACCTGGCGCCCGAGCTGACGCGCGAGGCCTCTGCGGGCACCGCGTTCGAGGCCAACCGCGCTTCGAGCTCGCTCGCCAACTCCGTCGTCGCGTCCATGCTCACGGGGCTGCCCCCCTTGCTCCACGGTCTCGACGACGCCGAGGCGCGCTTGCCGGATGCCCCGGTGATGGTCCAGGAGGCCTGCCGCCAAGGCGGCATCGCGACCGCGATGTTCACGGCCAATCCCACCACGGGGGCGACCTTCGGCTTCGCGCGCGGGTGGGACACGTTCGTCGAGCAGGACCCGCTCGAAGACGCCCCGGCGACACGCGTCTTCGACGACGCTGCGGCGTGGGTCGAGGCGCACAAGGCGACGCGGTTCTTCGTCGTGGTGCACGCGCGGGGCGGCCATCCGCCGTGGGACGCGTCGCCCGAGGAGCTGCGCGCGATGCCGCCGGAGTCGTACCTCGGCGTCCTCGAGCCGCGCCGCGCGGCCGAGGCGCTCGCGAAGGTGCGCGCCCATCCGGCTCGGTTCAAAGACGATGATCGCGTGCGCGCGTGGGCTCTCTACGATCGAGCGATCGACGCGCACGATGAGGCGCTCGGCCGCCTGCTGACCGCGATCCGCAACGCCGGGCGCGACGGCGACACGGCGATCGTCGTCACCTCCGACGTCGCCGCCAACGAGGCCCTTCCGGTTCCCTTCGTCGACACCGACGTCCTCGACGAGCCACTGCTCGCGACCCCGCTCGTCATCCGGTGGCCCGGCGTCGGCGCGCTCGCAGGCCGCCGCGTGCCGGCTCCGAGCAGCCCGGTCGACCTCGCGCGCACGATGCTCGGCGCGCTCGGGCTCGCGCCGCCTGCCGCGTACCAGGGCGTGGACCTGGCCGCGCTCGCGCAGGGCGCGATCGTCCCGGCCTCGCGCCCGCTCGTCGCCACGCGTGGCAGTCGCTTCTCCATCCGCTGGGGGCCTTACGTGCTCGTCGGCGTCCACGAGCGCGAGACGCGCGTCTGCGACCTGTCGCTCGACCCGGCGTGCATCGCCGATATCCGCGCGACGTCGCCCCTTGCCCTCGAGGTCATGCAGCGCTTCGCCGTCGACGTCCTTGGCACCCGGGCTACGGCTCGCCCGCCGCGCGTCCCGCTCGTCCTCGACCCGCATACCAAGGCGGAGCTCGTGCGGTGGGGTGGCCGGCTGGCCGACGAACGGGATGCCACGCGAGACGCGGGAACGCCGTGAAACCGAACGAGACGGCACTTTGTGCTCACGATGTTTCGAACATCGTTCCTTGTCCGCCCCAGGTTTCGCCGGACGCGGTTCCGGCCCGACATGCGAGACCTGCGGTCCCGCAGCATGGCCCTCGGGCCTGACCTCGGGTCTCCCTAGTCCAATCGGCGCGGATCCAGTCGTGAACGGGGGCCCGTCCAGCGCGGCCTGACCCCTCTGCGGTCACGCCGGACGGGAACGCGGTCGGACCGGTGGCAAGCCTGGCCACGCGGGACGCGCGAGCCGCGATGTCCGACCGGGCTACGGTCGCGCGTGACCTATCGGTGGCCCGTCCGCGCCCACCTCCGCCGGAACCGGAAGGCATTCCAGTGGCGCCGGCCCCGGGCGATATGGGGGAGCGGGGAGGGAGCGATTGCGCTGCTCGATCGGCGGAGAGAGAGGGATTCGAACCCTCGGTACCCTTGCGGGTACACATGATTTCCAATCATGCACCTTCGGCCACTCGGTCATCTCTCCGGCCGCCGGGTCGCGAGCGCTGCGAGCCGTACGACGTGGCGCGAAGCGTCGGGGGTCCGAGGCGGGCACCCGTTTAGCACGGTGGCGGCACCGGAGTGCAAGCGCGCTTGACAACCCGTCGGCATCCTTGCAGGTTGCGCGGCGGAGAGCTGTCCGAGTGGCCGAAGGAGCCTGATTCGAAATCAGGTGTACCCGTGAGGGTACCGTGGGTTCGAATCCCACGCTCTCCGCTACCGAAGAGCCCCCGGGGCCCCCGCCGGGCTGACCGGGAGCTCTCTGTCGCTGCGTGCGTCGCCACGCGCGAGTGCCCGTATTGCAAATCGTTTTCATTTTCAGTACGGTCGGCGTCGATGAAGGTCAGGGCCGCGTGCGCGGGCAGGTTCGTCGCGGCGGTGCTTGCGGTCGCGGCGGCTGGCTGCAACGGAGGCGACGCGTCGGACGCCGACGCGGGCTGCGTGGCGTTCGACCCGCAGGAGAACGCGAGCAGCGTGGTGCCCGCGTTCGACAACTTCTGCAACTGGAGCTCGGCGCCGGCAACCAACTCGGAGGACGCGAGCGACGGGGTTCACGCACCGGGGCCGCTCACCGTGTACTGGAACAACTCGCCACCCCACGGGTCGTCCACGTTCCCTGTCGGGACGATCATCATCAAGGAGCCGCAGGGCGGCAATCCCACCATGCGCCAGGCCTTCGCGATGGTGAAGCGCGGCTGCGGCTACAACGGCGAAGGAGCCGTGAACTGGGAGTGGTTCTCGCTCGAAGACAACGGCAACTGCACCATGACCCAGCTCTGGCGCGGAGCCTTCGCGCCGGTTGGCGAAACGTACTCGGGCAAGCCCGCCGGAGACTGCAACGGGTGCCACGGGATGGTCGTCGACAACGACTACGTCTGGGATACGGCGCTGCAATTGAGCAATTTCTAGGCGTTCGGTAGGCCGGCCCATCGGCTCGCTGGTCGTTCCCTTCCGGCGGGCGTGGCGCTGTCTTTTTGAAATAGGTTTTCACGTTCGCTTTCGCCTTGACGGGATGATGAAAATCAAGTTCAAGAACGGCATGCAGCGAAGGGGTCGTGCCTCCGGGGTCGCGACCTTCGCCGTGGCCGCGCTCTTGGCCGCGTCCTGCCGCTCGAGCGGTGGCACGGAATCGACGGGGCACGTGGCGTCCCTCGCGAGCACCGCCTCCGCGTCGATCGTGCCGCAAACGCTTCGGCTCGACGTCAGCGCCGTCGACACCACGTTCGTCACGCGCGATCACTTCGTCGCGTCGGTGGAGATGCAGATCTCCGGCGAGCCGTTCGCGCAGGCCATGGGTCGCCAGCTCGGGGGGTTCAGCCGCGACTACGTGTGCCAGTCCTGCCCTTGCCAGGCGAGCAAGTACTACGACCCGGCCTTGAACAATGGCGTCGTGGGCGGTCCGATCGGCCGCACCGACATTCCGGGCTTCGCCACGGCCGTCGAGTCGTACGAGTACTCGAAGCAGCCGATGAACAACATCGCGTTCGAGTCGGGCGCGGGGACGTCGCTCGCCTTCGGACCCGTGCTCAATCCCTCGGGCGCCATGGGGGCCGACGCGCTCGCGGGTCTGCGGGCGTGGGTGCAGCGCATGATCGTCGAGGCCGATACGGTCGCGCGCTCGGCCTCGCCGATCGTGACGCCGAGCAATCCCCTGGGCTGGCCGGGCTTCTGGCCCACGTTGCAGCCGTACACGCAGTGGGATCCGTCCATCGACGCGACGAGCGACAACGCCGACGCGGACGGCGTCCTTTGCACGATCAGCTCCGACGACGATCCGGGGGCCAGCGGCGCGCTCGACTGCAATGAGTACGAGTGCGACTACACATCGCTGCACCTGCCCAATCGATCGTCGCAGGTGACGATGACGATCGGGCCGGGGGCGTCCGGTTGGACGGGGTGGAAGGAGGCGCTCTGGACGCTCA
>Ga0302325_10005035_pt1 | contig 30342 bp, 24 predicted proteins | sample Palsa_T0_2_FD_201948 | JGI IMG/M metagenome (GOLD analysis project Ga0302325, IMG submission 201948) | Peat permafrost microbial communities from Stordalen Mire near Abisko, Sweden - Palsa_T0_2 | ecosystem: Environmental > Terrestrial > Soil > Palsa > Peat permafrost | place: Sweden: Abisko... | reverse complement strand
CGTGACACTCGAGATATAGTAGTTCGCGACGTAGATCTTCCCGCTCGCGTCGACCGCGACGGCGTCGGGACCACCCAGCCCCGTGCTGTTTGGGGTGGTCGGTGAGCCGGGTCCGGTGATCGTCCCGAGCGGGGCCTCGTCGACCGTACCCGTCGGATTTGCGGCATACACCGTGACGATGCCGCCGAATTGGAATTGAAGGTTGCCGACGACATAAATCTTCCCGGCCGAGTCGACGGCAACGCCGCGAGGATCGTCCAGATTCGTGTCGAGCCCGGTGATCGTCGCGAGCGGGGTCTCGTTCAGCGTCCCGCTCGGATTCGCGGCGTAGACCGTGACGCTGCCAAGGCCAGCCGGGTTCGCGACGTAGATCTTGCCGCCCGTATCGAGGGCAATGCCGGCGCCCTGGAGCCCCGTGTTGCTCCCGGTAATCGTCGCGAGGGGTGCCTCGTTGACCGTCCCGCTCGGGTTCGCCGCGAAGGTCAGAGCACTGTCAGTGGTTCCATTCGCGACGTAGATTTTTCCGCTAGCGTCGAGTGCAATGCCGTCGATTCCGAAGAGAACGTTGGTGCCACTGTCGGTGATCGTCGCAAATGGCGCTTCGGCGACGGTCCCGCTCACGTTTCCCGCATAAGCCGCGATGCTGCCGCTCAAGCTCGGGACGGACCCGTTCGCGATGTAGATGGAAGGCGCGGAGGCGGACGAAGACGGTGTGGCGGACGGGCTAGGCGACGGCGAAGGCACGGTCGATGGACTGGGCGTCGCAGCCGGCGTGCTCGAGGGCCGGCTCGACGGCGCGCCGCCGGAGGCTTGGATCGGCGCAACGGGAGCGCCGTTGTTAGCGCTGCAGCCGCCAAATAGCCCGGCGAATACGACAGCCAAAACGGGATATCGAAAGGGCGATTGCTCATAAAACGACTCCGGCGGCAGTCTTCATTCACCAGCCTAAGTATCGCATCTCCGGCCCCGTACCACAGTGGGGGTTCCCCTGCTCTTGCCGCGACCGGCAGTCAGGCGCGCGACGACGCGGCAGCGGGCCTTGCCGGAATCGTGCGGGCATGGGCAATGCGGTTCGCGCCGAAGGTCGACGCAGATGAACGCGCGGTGCGCCGGCCCCGGCACGTCGCCGCAGCCGGCCCAAAACTCGTGAAGTCGCGCAAAGCACTCCACAGTTTCGAGCAGTCCGAACGGCGGAGGAGAGCCGGCGAGGTGGCAAGCGGATTTCTATCGCCCGCCGAATTCGAGCGCGTGGTCAGCGAGGCATTGGAAACCCTTCCGAAGCGCTTCGCCGACCTGGTCGTGAACGTCGTGGTCACGGTCGAAGACGAGCCGAGCGACGACGACTTCGAAAACGTCGAAGACGATGCCCACGCCGGTTCGGAACTCCTGGGCATCTACCGCGGCGTTCCCCTCACCAAGCGCTCGCACGACATGCCGATGCTACCGGACCAGATCGCCATCTTCCGCGGCCCGATCAACCGCATCAGCCGCTCCCGGACGCAGGCCGTGCAGCAAGTCCGCGACACCGTCATCCACGAACTCGGCCACTACTTCGGCCTCAGCGACGAAGAGATGCCGCATTGACCTCGCTTGAGGCACCCGTTCGCTCGCGCGCCGGCAGGTCGTTGGCCGGCCCGTAAACCTCCTCGTCCCAAGAGCATAAGCTCGCGCTCGAATTGGCCGGCCGGGCGGAGCACGTGAAGACGCACGCCCGCGTCCGCGACCCGGAGCCGCTGCCATGCTTTTCGGGCCCGCCCGTGCAACGACACCCACCATGACGACACGAAGCTTCGAAACGCTGCTCTACTCGGTCGAAGACGGCATCGCGACGATCGTCCTCAACCGGCCCGAGAAACTCAATGCCTTCACGACCACGATGATGCTGGAGCTGCTCGACGCCTTCGACGCGACCGACGCGGACGACGCGGTCCGAGCGGTGATCGTCACGGGATCGGGCCGCGCGTTCTGCGCGGGTGCGGACCTGGGCGCCGGCGGGGCGACCTTCGACTACGCGGCGCGCCGCGCCGAAGCGAAGGGCGAGACGTTCGAGGGCGGCGTCTACCGCGACGGCGGCGGCCGCGTCACCTTGCGGATCTTCGACAGCCTCAAGCCGGTGATCGCCGCCATCAACGGGCCGGCGGTCGGCATCGGCGCGACCATGCTCTTGCCGATGGACATCCGCCTGGCCTCGGTCGACGCGCGAATCGGTTTCGTCTTCTCCCAGCGCGGCATCACGCCCGAGGCCGCGTCGGCCTGGTTTCTTCCGCGCCTGGTCGGGATCTCGACGGCGCTCGAGTGGTGTTACTCCGGCCGCATCTTTCCGGCCGCCGAGGCCAAAGAGCGCGGCCTCGTGCGCACGCTATTCGCAGCGGACGAACTTCTAGCCGGCGCCCGCGCCCTCTGCCGCGAGCTGACCGAGCGCTCTGCCCCCGTTTCGATCGCGCTCACGCGTCAGATGATGTGGAAGCTCCAGGCCGCCGACCACCCGATGGAAGCGCACAAGATCGACAGCCGCTCGATCCAATCGCGCGGCATGTCGGCGGACGCTCGCGAAGGCGTCACGGCGTTCCTCGAAAAACGTCCGGCCGTCTTTCCAAACACGGTCTCCGCCGATCTGCCGGACTTCTATCCCTGGTGGATCGAGCGCCGCTTCGAGTAGTCGAGTTCGAGGATGAAGGCGCAAGAACAGTCGTTCACGGCCAACGCCGTCCTCGTGGTCTTGACCCTGTTTCCGGGACTGATCAACACGAGCGCCGTCAACTTCGCGGCCGGCACGATCGCGCGGGACCTGTCGGAATCGCCGTTCCGCGTGAGCGCGCTCGTCCTGCTGAACGATGCCGCGCTCGCGTTCGGTTGTCTCTTGGCCGCCGAACTGACGCGCCGCATTGCGAACCGCCCGCTCTATCTCGCGATGCTCGTCGTCTCGGTCGCGGCCTCGCTCGGCAGCTGTCTGGCTCCGAACTTCGCGTTCCTCGGGGCCGCTCATTTCGTTCACGGCCTTGCGGGCGGCATGCTCTTCGTCACCGCGCTCCCACCGTTCTTCGTGAAGTTCGCGCCGACGCGCATCCGCTCGCTCGTAGCCGTGCTGATCCCGAGCTTGTTCGGCGCGACGACGTTGGGCCCGATCGCCGCGGCAGCCCTGCAGCGCCCGAACGAATGGCGCCTCCTGTTCGCCGTCGAAATCGTGTTGGCGATCGTCGCGCTGTTGCTCGCGCGCGCGACGCTCCCGCGCACGCCGCTTTCTGCAACCGCTGCCCCGGTCGATTGGATCGCCCTGGTGCTGGCCGGTCTCGGTTCGATCGGAATCTTCGTGGCCGCGGGCAATCTGGCGCGAAGCGGCTGGCTCGACCCTGCCGCATTCATTCCGGCGGTGATCGGCATCGGCTCGTTCGTCGTCATGTTCGGGTGGGAGGCGATTCAGAAAGACCCGCTCGTACCCGTTCGCCATTTGCTCGGCTCGATCGCCATTGTGGGAACCGTCTCGACCGTCGCCGGCAGCGCCGTCTACAGCGCGACGCAAACCACGATGACGCTGGAGCTGGAACGCTTGTGGGGTTTCAGTCTCTCGGCCACGGGCCTCGCGTTCTGGCCGGCGGCCATCGGCGCACTCTTCTCCGGCTGGCTCTACGCTCAGCTCGTCACGACGCGCTGGGTGACGATCGTCGGCCCCGCAGGCATCGCCGTTTCGCTCGCTGCGGTCAGCTTGGGCCTGCTCGTGCGCCCACTGCCGGCCGGCGCCATCGAAGCGACGCTGTTCGTTGCGGCCGTCGGTGCCGGCTTATCGGTTACGCCGGGCCTCTTCATGGTAGGTTTGAGCTTCGAACGCGCGCTCGTCACGCGCGCGATCGCTCTGCTCAACATGCTCCGGCTGACGGGCGGCTTCATCAGCGTGCCCGGCGTCGAGCACAGCATCGGTTCGCGCGCCGCCGAGCACGTGCACCGTTCGTTGCCCGCGATTCCCCCCGTCGAGACCGAGCACGCCGCGCGTACGTATTTGCTGACCGGCGCCGGCCAGAGCGGCATTCCGCACGCGGTTCTCGCGGACGCGGTGCGTGCCGGCATCGCAGGTGGCCTGGTGGTCGCAGTGGGCATCTGCATCGTCGCGCTGGCGATCGTCGCCGTGCTGCTCGCGACGCGAGGAATCCGCCTCGAGGCCCCGCGCGTGCAACTGATCGCCGAGGGTCGCCCGGCACTCGGGACCTCGTAGCGAGCGGCTTACACGGCTCTGGCAGCAGGTACCGGATAGCGCACGTCGTTGAGCACGCGTCCGTAGAAACCGCAAAGGTGCGAGTGCAGGGCCTGCGCCGCGGCCTCGCCCTGACCCGCCCGGATTTTGGCGGCGATGTCGAGGTGCTCGGTGGCGAGCAGTTCGCGTTCGGCGTCCCAGTCTTCCAGGCGCGAGAATGCAACTAGCATCACGCGCGCCATCGATTCGCGAATGGCCTCCATCAGTGCCGGCGCGAGTGTGTTGCCCGAAGCACGCGCGATCATGATGTGGAACTCGGTATCGGCGCGCAAGAACTGCTCGCCGTCGGTAATTCCCACCATGTCCTGCGCCGCGACGAGCAATCCGGCTTTTTGATCGTCGGTCGCGCGCGCCGCCGCCGAGCGCCCGGAAAGCATCTCGAGCGATTCGCGGATCTCGAGCAGATCGGAGAGCGGAATGCGCTGCAACGATGAGTAGAGGTCGAGGATCGCGCTGAGGCCGCTGGTCCCGTCGGCCGATACGGTCCAGCCCGAATCCGGTCCGGCCCCGCGCCGAGCCGACAGGACGCCGAACGCCTCCAGCATGCGAAGCCCCTCGCGGACCGACTGACGGCTCACCCCAAACAGCTTCGCCAGCTCGCGTTCGTGGGGAAGCCGGTCGCCGACCGCAAGCCGGCCTTCGGCGATCGCTTCTTTCAACTGCAGGATGACGTCTTCGAACGCCCGGCGCGGCCGGATCGGCGTAATCCCGGCCAGATTGTTGGACCTATGGTTCGACCTTTCCATGGCGGCAGTATAGCATGGCGGCGTTTGCTCTGCCCTTGGCCAATCGGCGATGAGCACGCGAAGCGTTCTTGATTTGAACCCTTGACACCGGTTGGTCTGATAATTATATTGGTCAGACCAATTATCCATATAATTGGAAGCAGAAACGGGCAAATCTAGAAGCCGCCGGAATCGCCGATCGAGTAAACTTTCCTTCAGGCCGCTCGCAGCCCGCAATCTGTGCCGCCCCCGCGCAGAACGCCAGCTCCGCCGGAACGAGTCCGGCCTTTCTTGACTCGATTTCGCCAAAATTTGGAGATGAACGTGAGTCAACCGATTCGAGTACTGGTCGCAAAAGTTGGCCTCGACGGCCACGATCGCGGGGCGCGAGTCGTCGCCAGAACGCTGCGCGACGCCGGCATGGACGTAATCTATTCCGGCCTGCATCGCACGCCGGAAGAAGTCGTGAACGCGGCCGTACAGGAGGACGTCGACGTGCTCGGCGTCAGCTTGCTATCCGGCGTGCAGATGACGGTCTTTCCGAAGATCTTCAAGCTGCTCGACGAGAAGGGCGTCAAAGACATGATCGTCGTCGCCGGCGGCGTCATGCCCGACGAAGACGTGGCGGCGCTGAAACAGATGGGCGTGCACGAGGTGATGCTGCAGGACACGCCGCCGTCCGCCATCGTAGCGACGCTGACCAGATTGGTGAGCGAACGTGGCCAGCGCTAGCCCCATCGCCGGTCGCGTGATCGACCCATGAGCTATGTTCCGTCGCGCGAGCTGGTCGAACGCGTCGCGAACGGAGAGATCGCCGCCGTCGCCCGCATGATCTCGCGCGCGGAAGCCGGTCTGCCGGAAGCGCGCGAAGCGCTCGCCGAGATCTATCAACGTGCCGGTCGCGCACACGTCATCGGGCTGACGGGCGTACCGGGAAGCGGCAAGTCGACGATGGTGGCGGCGCTCGCGGCCCGCCTGCGCGCCGGCGGCTCGAAGGTCGGCATCGTCGCGGTCGATCCGTCCAGCCCGTATTCCGGCGGCTCGATTCTCGGCGACCGGATTCGGATGACCGAGCTGAGCCACGATCCGGGCGTCTACATTCGCAGCATGGCGACGCGCGGCGCGATGGGCGGCATGGCGCGCGCGACGATGGACGCCGTCGACATCCTCGACGTCGCCGGCTTCGAAACGATCGTCATCGAAACGGTCGGCGTCGGCCAGGACGAAGTCGAGATCGCGAAGGCGGCGGACACGACCGTCGTGGTGTCGGCGCCCGGCCTCGGCGACGAGATCCAGGCCATCAAGGCCGGCATGCTCGAGATCGCCGACGTGCACGTCGTGTCCAAGTGCGATCGCAGCGACGCCCACCGCACCATGCTCGACCTCAAGCAGATGTTGACCCTCGGCGTGAAGGGCGGCAAGAAATCGGACTGGCGCGTCCCGGTGGTCGGCATCAGTTCGTACGACGGCACCGGCTTCGACGAGCTGCTGAGCGCGCTCGAGCGCCATCGCGAGGTCGCGCTGCATTCCGAGATGGGCCGCCAACGCCGGGTTGCGATCGCCGGTTTTCGGCTGACGAAGACCGCTGAGAACCTCTTGATGGAGCGCTTCGCCCGAGCCTGCGCATCCCTGACGCTCGACTTCGCCCAACGGCTGCACCGCCACGAAGGCGACCCATACTCGCTCGCCGGCGAACTCGTCGCCGCTTCATTCGGAAAGGAACTAGCATGAGAGAGACCATCGACAGAAACATCATGGATCCGAAGGCCGTCGAAGAGCTGCGCGAGCAAGAGCGTGACTGGGAAGCGAATGAGGTCGCCCAGTTCCTTCAGAAGCAGGCCGAACGCAAGCCGGATTTCCTCACGCTGGGCGACTTTCCGGTCAAACGAACGTATACCGCCGCCGACCTCGCCGAGACGCCGATCGACGATATCGGACTGCCCGGGCGTTACCCGTTCACGCGCGGGCCGTACCCGACGATGTACCGCTCGCGGAACTGGACGATGCGCCAGATCGCCGGCTTCGGCACGGGCGAAGACACCAACAAGCGCTTCAAATTCCTGATCGCCCAGGGTCAGACCGGCATATCGACCGATTTCGACATGCCGACCCTGATGGGCTACGACTCTGACCATCCGATGAGCGATGGTGAAGTCGGCCGCGAAGGCGTCGCGATCGACACGCTCGCCGACATGGAAGCGCTCTTCGAAGACATCGATCTGGAGAAGATCTCCGTCTCGATGACGATCAATCCGTCGGCCTGGATTCTGCTCGCGATGTATGTCGTGCTGGCCCAGCAGCGCGGTTACGATCTGAACAAGCTCTCGGGAACGATCCAAGCGGACATCCTCAAAGAGTACATGGCGCAGAAGGAGTACGTGTTCCCGATCGACCCCTCCGTTCGGATCGTGCGCGATTGCATCACCTACTGCGCCAAGAACATGAAGCGCTACAATCCGATCAACATCTCGGGCTATCACATCTCCGAGGCCGGATCGTCGCCACTTCAAGAGGCGGCCTTCGCCCTCGCAAACCTGATCGTCTACGTCGAAGAAGTGCTCAAGACCGGCATGCAGGTCGACGAGTTTGCTCCCCGCCTCGCGTTCTTCTTCGTAGGCCAATCCGATTTCTTCGAGGAGATCGCGAAGTTTCGGGCGCTCCGGCGCTGCTATGCGAAGATCATGCACGAGCGGTTCGGGGCCAAGAATCCCGAATCGATGCGGCTGCGATTCCACTGCCAAACGGCGGCCGCGTCGCTGACCAAGCCGCAGTACATGGTCAACGTCATGCGGACGACGTTGCAGGCGCTCGCGGCTGTTCTGGGCGGCTGCCAATCGCTGCACACCAACGGCTACGACGAGGCCTTCGCCATCCCGACCGAGGACGCGATGCGCCTGGCACTGCGAACCCAGCAGGTCATTGCCGAGGAGAGCAACGTCACCCAGACGACCGACCCGCTCGGCGGTTCCTACTACGTCGAAGCGCTGACGACGGAATATGAGAAGCGCATCTTCGAGATCCTCAAGGACGTGGAAGCGCGCGGCGGTACGATCAAGTTGATCAAGGAGGGCTGGTTCCAGCAGCAGATTGCCGACTTCGCGTACGAGACGGCGCTGCGCAAACAGTCCGGAGAAAAGCCGGTGATCGGCGTCAACACGAATGTCGACGACACGCCCGATCCGAAGATCGAGACCCACGCCTACGACCAAACGACGGCCGACCGGCAGGTCGCGCGCACCCAGCGGGTCCGGCGCGAGCGCGACGCGGTCAAGTTCGATCGGCTGATTCAAGAGCTGCTCGTGGTCGCGAAGGACGATTCGCAGAACATCATGCCGATCACGATCGAGCTGGTACGGGCCGGCGCGACGATGGGCGACATCATCGAGTCGCTGAAAGCGGTCTGGGGCACCTATCGCGAGACGCCGGTATACTAGATGGCGGTGGCGCACGATCGGGATCTGCGAACGCGGCGCTCCGGCGGCGCGGGCTGGATCACGCTCGATCGGCCGGCTAAGCTAAACGCGCTGACTCCCGAGATGGTGGCCGAGATGGCGCGCCTTCTCCAGGAGTGGGAGCGGGACGCGGACCTGCGCCTCGTGCTGCTCGACGGCGCCGGAGCGCGCGGGTTCTGCGCCGGCGGCGACATCAAGTTCGTTCGCGACAGCGGCCTGGCGCGCGACGGGCAGGCGCAGATCTTCTGGGCCGACGAGTACCGGCTGGATGCGCAAATCGCCGGCTTCGGCAAGCCAGTGGTGGCCTTCATGACCGGCATCGTGATGGGTGGCGGCGTCGGCTTGTCCGCCCATACGCGCCACCGAATCGTCACGGAATCGACCCGTCTCGCGATGCCGGAAGCCGGCATCGGGTTGATCCCGGACGTCGGCAGCACGTGGCTGTTCTCGCGCGCGCGGGGTGAGACCGGTACCTATCTCGCCCTCACCGGCAGCGCCGTCGGCGCCGCCGACGCGATCGCGCTCGGCTTGGCCGATCATTTCGTCGCGGAAGCGGCCTTGGAAGCGCTGAAGGCGGCACTCGTGCAGGCCTGCCCGCACACCAGTGAGCAGGTGCGCGCCGTCGTCGAGCGCTTCGCCGGGCCGCCGGGCGAACCGCTGCTCGCCGCGCGGCAGCCGCTGATCGATCGCGCCTTCGCGCACGATACGATCGAGCAGATCTTAGCCGCGCTTCGCAGCGAAGGATCCGAGTTCGCGCTCGCGACCGCGCGCGAGATCGGCGCGAAATCGCCCACGAGCCTGAAGTTGACCCTGCGCGCGCTGCGCGAAGCGCGCGGTTTCGAGTGCTTGCAGGACGGCCTGCGGCTCGAGTACCGCGTGGTCTGCCGTCTGCTCGGCGGCCACGATTTTTACGAAGGCATTCGGGCGGCGGTCATCGACAAGGACCGCCGCCCGAGCTGGAGCCCGAGCCGGCTCGACGGCGTCGCGCCGGCCGCCCTCGACCAGTATTTCGCTTCGTTAGGAACCCACGAATTGCGGCTCTGACCTCACGCAACGCTTACGGCTCGATCCAGGCATCGATGCCAGCGGCTCAATCGATGAGAAGGAGAACGATGGCCTCCTTTACGCTCGAGTGACACACGCCGGAGCGGCCTTCAGCCGGCCAATCCTCCAAATCGAGCTTGCCGAAGGTATCACCGTCGGTAGGCTCATCGTGATGTCGGCTGCGCTGGTTTCGCTCTTCATCGATCAGTCGTTCGGCGGCGTCTACCTCGCGATCCAGAGCTACGTAGGCGGTACGCTCGGTGCAAGCGCCGATGAGCTGCCCTGGACGTCGATCGGCTACAACGCCTGCTACTACGTGCTCATTCTGCTCACGCCGTGGCTCGTCGACCGTTTCGGACGAAGAGCGGTCTTCGGCATCGGCCACGTCATCTTCGGTTTACTCTCGCTCTATCTCGCGGCGACGACTTCGCTGCACGGCTTCATGATCGGGCGCTGCTTTCAGGGCTTCGCGCAAGGAACGTTCTTCGTCTGTTCCGTCGCTACCGTGCTCACGCTCTTCCCCGCGAAGTATCGCGGCATTGCGTTCTCGATATTTTCAGTGATCTCGCTCTCGGGCGCGGCATCGGGAACATTTATCGGCGGGTGGTTCATCGATCACGCTTACTGGCGCGGAGCATTCGTCCTGTATGCGCTGTTTGCCACGTATGCGGGCCTCGTCATTGCCATGCTGCTCGAAGCGCCCGGTCCGAGGATAACGGGCAGATTCGACATCCCGGGGATCTTGTTTGCGTTCCCGGCATTCTTCAGTTTCCAATACGTCTCTTCGTTCGGCGAGCGCCGGGATTGGCTGTGGGCCCCCGATATCGTCGCGTTCGGAATCATCTCCATTCTCGGGTTCGCCGGCTTCATCTGGCGTGAACTCTGCGAGGATCGCTGCGGCTTCATACAGTTGCGCCTCTTCAATATTCGCAATCTGTCGGTCGCGAGCGTTCTCGGCTTCGGGCTCGGCGTGCCACTGTTCGGCGCTAATCTCTTCGTGCAGTACAGTGAAACGGCGCTCGGTTTTCCGCCTTCGACGGCCGGCGCACTGCTGACCCTGCGGATTCTCGCGATCCTGTTCGTGGCACCGATCGCGGTCTTGCTCGTTAACGCCGACAAACTCGACGTGCGCGTTCCCGTAGCACTTGGCTTCGTTCTCGTACCGGTCTCCTATGCTCTGCTGGCCGTGCAAACGACGCCTCAATCCGAGTTCGGGACGTTTGCGCTCGCCATGGTCCTGTCGGGCGCGGGGTTCGCGTGTCTCTTTTCACCGATCGCAAACGTCATGGTTCGGTCCCTTCCGGAAGGCGTTCGCGCCGAGGGGATCGCGATTTTCAAAATCGTGCTGCTGCTGGGCGGCTCGGTCGCGGGCACAGCCCTTGCGGTGGTCTACGATCATAGCTTCGCCGCATTCCAAACGCTGCTCGCCGGTCAGGCTACGTTGCATCATCTCGCGCAGGTCGGCATCACGCGCCCAAGCCCGTCTATATTGGCCCACGTGGCGCAGCAGTCAGCAGTCCTCGCCTATGCGGACAATTCGAAGGTGGTCGCACTCGCCACGCTCGTCAATTTGCCGCTCGTCATTCTGCTGAGGAAACCCGCACCCCCCGGACCCGCTCCCCAACCGTCCCCGTAGCGGGGGCCCGGTCGCGACAGGTCCGCGAAAGTACGGTCGCGGGATTAGTCTGCCGCCGCGAACAGCGCACAGACGTCGATCGCAAGCCCGGGAAAGCGCTCGTCGGTGACGGTCGCGCGCTCGGAAAATCGGGCTTGCGTTCGCGCCGCGTCGACTAGGAGAATGCTACGGGTTTCGGGATCGACGATGAGAACCGCCGTCGCTCCGAACTCGAGGTACAGCGCAATCTTCTCTTCGAGGATGCGCTGGCTGTCATCTGGGGAGAGTATTTCTACGGCGAGATCGGGCGCGATGGTCGGCTTCTCGCGCCACTCGGGCGGCGCATCCTTCGGCAAGCGCTCGTACGATACGTAAGCGACGTCGGGCACGAGCGAACTCCAGTTGCCGCGCGGGGGTATCAGATAGAATCGCCACTCCGTCGCAACGTCGCCGCGGCCGCGAGCCCAGGCACGCAGGATCCCGCCGATTTCCAACTGCAGCACGCCGTGGCGGCGCTGGGGGCTCACTTTCGGAACCAGCCGGCCGCGGAAGGATTCGATAGGAGGTTTGGTTTCCGGGAAACCGAGCACCGGAGCTTCGCGCAACATCTCACACGACCTTATCACGACGGAGCGGTCCGCAACAAGGCCTACCTAACATGCTTGACGACGCGGGTCGGAGCAAATTGATACTTAATCCAGGTGATCCGTCTGCAATATCGTTGCGGCATTCTGGTGAGGCATCGCGGGAACCGCACTCGGCCGCGAAGAGTTCGCCGCGCTCCTTAGGCCACGTGAGTAGCCGGAAGAACAACCGCTATCCGTGAAGCAAACTCTGCCAATCGGCCGGCACACGCCCTTTCGGCCCAGGCACGGGCTGATCCAAGGGATGCGAATGCGGCTCGTGGAGCTTTGGCCCTTTTAGGAATTCTCCGTTGCGAAAGTCGTAGAACCAAGACTCTCCGGGCTCGAAGCTTGCAATGATCGGGTGGCCGGAGGCCGCGTGATGTTTCGAGGCATGTTGGCTCGGCGAACTGTCGCAGCACCCGATGTGCCCGCACTCGCAACAACGTCGTAGATGGAACCACCACCCGCCCGCCGTCAGGCACTCGACACAGCCGCTGCCGCTCGGTTTCGCCGCCGTATTGATCCCTTCTGTCTTCGGGTTCACGAAGTCTCCCTTCATCTTTGCGAAACGAGTCCACATCGATTGTAACCCATATCGGGCGAGAAGGGGAGGTGGCCTTCGTCAAGGACGGTGGCGAAGGGAACGTATGCAGTTAGCTTGCGATCGGTGCCACTGTGGCCGCTTTCTTGATGAGCTGCGCGACCTCGTCGGGGTGCGATACGGTGCAATTCGCAGCGATCGCGACGGAATGCGATATTCGCCCGGCTCTCTACCGGCCTCGACGCGTCCGCAAGCGAAGAGGAATTGATCTCGCACTGCAGGATGTGGCTCTCGAGCTTTAAAGTCCCTAAGAAGATCGACTTCTATGGGGAGATGCCGATGTCGACATTCGGCAAGGTTCTTCGGGGTGAGGTTTGGCGCAGATACTGGACCGGCGGAATCCAGTTGTGAAGAATCCAATTGGCACCGATCCCGAAATCGCCGTTACGGTCGAGCGCCTTGGCCACGTTTTGCTGATCGGCCTCAACCGGCCCGCGAAGCGCAACGCCTTCAACCTGGCCATGATCGATCAGCTGGCCGCCGCATACTATCAACTCGAGAACGACGACGAGGTTCGTTGCGGCGTATTGTTTGCCCATGGCGACCACTTTACCGGAGGGCTCGACCTCGCTGAGGTGGGTCCTCTTATCCGGGAGAACGTCCTCGATTTTTCAGCACCCGGACGCAGCGACCCGTGGCGCAAAGACAACATTTGGACGACCCCGCTCGTGGCCGCGGTGCAAGGCTGGGTGATGACGCTCGCGATCGAGCTGCTACTCGCGGCCGACATCCGGATCGCGGCGTCGAACTCGCGTTTCGCTCAAATGGAGATCAACCGCGGGATTTACGCTTTCGGAGGCGCCACGATAAGGCTGCCCCGCGACGCCGGCTGGGGCAACGCCATGCGATGGCTATTGACCGGCGAGGAGTACGGCGCGGCCGAGGCCTATCGGATCGGACTCGTCCAAGAAGTCGTCGAACCGGGAAAGCAGCTCGAACGAGCGATGGAAATCGCCGAGGCGATCGCGACGAAATCGGCGCCACTCGGCGTCAAGGCCACGCTCGCCTCCGCGCATCGCGCCCGGCTCGGGGGCGAGGCCGCGGCGTTCGCGCGATTGGAACCGGACATGGCAGAACTTTTCGCTAGCGAGGATGGCGTCGAGGGGCTGCGGTCGTTCGTGGAGCGGCGCGCGGCGCGATTCACCGGTCGTTGAAGGCCCAGAGCTAGGCCGGCCAATCGGGACCCGTGACCGTAAGAGGCGTGCGAAGTCGCTTACGCTGAGAACTCGGCTAAACTGCGCCGGAATGGCCGCAACTCGCGCAAGCCGCCACGCGTCGCTCGAGGAAGCGGCGTTCGGAGGAATTGCGCGCCAGCGCGAGGGCGGAGCGGAAGTGCTCGCGTGCGGTCGCTGCGCGGCCACAGCGTAACTCGAGTTCGCCGAGCGCTGCCGGATAGAACGGATACGCCGCCAGCCGCTCGGGATCGGCGATCGTGCGCAACTCCTCGAGCCCCCGCTGCGGCCCTTCGACTTGCGCGATCGCGATCGCGCGGTTCAGTTCGACGACGGGCGAAGGCCGCACGCGCAGCAACGCGTCGTAGAGCGCGACGATGCGTCGCCAGTCCGTCTCGCCGGCGCTCGGTGCGCAGGTATGCACGGCAGCGATCGCAGCCTCGACATGATATTCGCTCAGCTCGTCACCGGTGGCCGCCAACTCCAGCTCTCGCCGGCCTTCGGCGATCAGCCTCGGGTCCCAGCGCGAACGATCCTGGTCGGCGAGCGAAACCAGATCGCCCGACGCGTCCACCCGCGCCGCTAGGCGCGCCGCGTCGAAGCACATCAACGCGTAGAGAGCGCGTGTCGCGGGCGTCGCGGCCAGCGGCTGCTCGAGCAACAGCGCCGCGAGCCGGATCGCTTCGCGGCACAGCTCGACGCGCACCGCCGTCTCCGGCGACGCCCCGTGATAGCCTTCGTTAAAGAGCAAGTAAAGCGCGCGCTGCACGGCGCCGAGGCGCGCCGCGAAGTCGCCCGCGTCGGCGATCTCGAACAGGCGCTCCGATGCCGCCAGGACTTTTTTCGCCCGCGTGAGCCGCTTCTCGGCCGCTGCGAACCCGATGAGAAACGCCGCCGCGATCTCGCGCACGCTGAACCCGCATAGCAGCTGCAGCACGAGCGCGATTTGCGCTGGTTCGGAAAGCCGGGGATTGCAGCACGAGAACATCATGCGCAGCTGATCGTCCTTGATCGCATGCGGGCCGAAGGCTTCCTCGAGGGTCGGGGTCAGGGTCCACTCGGATTCGAGCAGCCGTCCCATCTCGGGCGCGAATCGCCGCGCCGTACGCTCGCGCCGCAGCACGTCGAGCGCGCGGTTCCTGGCCGCGGTCATCAACCAGGCGGACGGATTGTCGGGAACGCCTCGAAACTTCCAGACCTCGAGCGCGCGGCAGAAGGCGTCTTGGACGACGTCTTCCGCCAGCGCGAGGTTGTGCACGCCGAAGATGCGCGTCAGCGTTGCGACCATGCGGCCCGCCTCGCGGCGGTAGAGATGATCGCTCGGCTCCACTACATCTTCATGATCGGACGGATCTCGACGGCGCCGCCGACGGCCAGGATCGGGCAGCCGCCCGAAAGCTCCGCCGCCTGTTGGATGTCCCTGGCCTCGACGATCGTATAGCCGCCGACAAGATCCTTGGCCTCTGCATAGGGACCGTCGGTTAGCGTCTTCGACTTGCCCGTGACGACCTTGCCGGTGCGCTCGAGCGGCTGGCCGGGATCCTTGAGGTGGCCCTTCTGGCCCAAGTCCCCCATCCAGGCGGTCCACAGCTGCATTTGCTTTTCGTGCCACTCCGGGGACTCGCCCGACTCGCCACCGCGATAGAGATAGAGATATTCGCTCATTGGAGATTGCCTTTCAAACTAGCGTTGCGTGCGGGCACCGCGGCCCTTCGGCGTCCGTGCGCCGCCTCCGTTCCGATGCCTCGACCCTACGACGTTCGGCGCAAGCCGAAACGGACAAACGCGAGGGGCTACTTCAGCTGTGTCATTACGTACTCGGCCACGTCGTGCAGGTCCGCAGCCGACAGCCGCCAGCGCGGCATCACGGTACTGAGTTTTTGCCCATCGTTGTCGATGCCGGTCGAGATCGCGCGCTCGAGGAGTGGTAGCGTGTACGGCGTCTTCTGCCCGGTGACGAGCGCCGCGTGCCGCAGGTCAGCGCTGACCGCGCCGCCCGGGAGATGCTTGCCGCCCGAGCCGTCCGCGTTGTGGCAGGCAGCGCAACTCGGGAACAGCGCCGGCGGCTTGGCCACGATCCGGTGCCCTGTCAGGTCCTTGCCCGATTGGAAGATGCTGCGCCCGTTCGCATATTCAGCGCTTGGCGCCGCGGCAGCGGTCGTCGTAGCGTGCGCGGCCTCGAGGGCGCGAAACCCAACCCATCCGGCGAGGGCGGCCAAGGCGCTCAACAGCGACACCTGCACCTTGGACAGGTTACAACTCCTGTTCGGTTGGCCGGATGAGCATTTCGTTGATCGCCATATGGCGCGGGCGCGTCACGATGTACGCGATCGCATCGGCGATGTCTTCGGCCGCAAGCCGTTCCATGTTGCCGAAGCGCTGCGCGATCATCGTTTGAATCTCGGGGCGGTTGTGGCTCGAAAGCTCGGTTGTGACCGCACCGGGCTCCATCAGCGCGACCCGGACGTGGCGCTTGGTCACCTCCTGCCGCAACGCCTCGCTGAACGCGTTGACCGCCCACTTCGTCGCATTGTACGCACCCGAGCCGGCCCGCGCGACGCGGCCGGCAACCGAGCTGACGTTGATCAGATCGGCGACGTAGCGCGGCTCCTTCGTAGCGGCCTCGAGCAAGTGCGGAAGCGCCGCGTGCGTGCAGTGCATGAGGGCGGAGACGTTGATCTCCAGCATGCGCTCCCATTCTTCGGGCGGAGCGCCGACAATCGGGCCAAGCAGCATGACGCCGGCATTGTTGATCAGGGTGTCGAGCCGGCCGAACGCCGAGAGCGTCCGTTCGATCGCAGCGGTCGCCTGGGCGGCGTCGGTAATGTCCGCTTCGATCGTGAGTGCCGTGACGCCGAGGCCCCGCAGCTTCTCCGCCAGCGCCTCGAGCCGGTCGCGCCGCCGGGCTAGAATCGCGACGTTCGCGCCCTGCGCAGCGAGCGCCAGCGCGGTCGCTTCGCCGATCCCCGAGCTAGCGCCGGTTACGAGCGCGGACGTTCCTTTGAGTGTCTCTGCCATCACGCCATCCCTTTCCGAGCTGCGCTTCGAATCACTGTGCCGGGATTACGGTCCGCGCGTCGAGGGCGCGTTCCGCATCGGTGCGCATCGCGATCAAATGTGCGCGCGTCTGCAGGTCGAGTCCCGAGCGCGTTAGGCTGTGGTTGATGCGATCTCGCAGGTCAGTCAATTCGAGCCGTGCCAATGCCTGCGCGTCGAGCGGCGTGCCGATGGCGGGCGCCGTGATCATCTGCGCGAGCAGCTGCGTGTAGGCGCGCTGAAGGTTGCGGTGGATCTGGCTGCCGCCGAGCCGACCCGTCGCGAGATCGCCGAAAACCGACACCTGGGTCCAGCCAAACAGGTCCGCCAGCGACATCGTCGTTCCAGGCCGCGCCTTCGTCGGCAAGTCCGCCAGGCGCTGCAGAACCAGCGGCGCAAACATCCGTCCGAGGGCGCTCGTCTGCATGTCGCCGACCAACTCGACGACCGGGAGGTCGTGGCGCGGCGTCGGATCGTATCCGAAGTTCGCAACCGGCATGTACTCGGTGTACGTCAAGCGCTCGAGCGTCGCCGGCGAGAAGTCCCAATTCGAGTCCGCAAACAGATACTTGTCGAGCAGCGAGAACGCGCGCCATTCCTCCGAGCGTTCGACCGGCGAGAGCGCCGTCCGTACGCCCGGATCGCCGACGCGGCTGCGCGTCAGGTATTCGCCCGCGATGTAGTGCGTCAGTGACTGCGCGCAGGTGTTGTAGCGCACGAGCAGGGAGAGAAACGCCACGCGCTCGTCCGACCACGACTCCTGCGCCAGCGGGAAGCGGCGATCGAGCGTCGCGATGAACCCCTTGGTGAGCCCGAGCTGGGCCGCGCACCAATCGATCGGCCGGTTCGTCAGCAAGTACGGCGCCGTGCGTGGATCGATCGCATGGCCGCCGTCGAAATAGCCGTCTTCGTCGCCCGCGAACGTGTAGCGCGGATCGGTCGCAGCCGACGCCCAGTGCGCGAGCGTCGGGACTTCGTCTTGCGGCGTCTTCGCGCCGGGAACCGGCGCGTAGCCCCAATGGATCACGTGATAGTCGTACGTACCGAGCGTGGTCGGGTAGTAGGTGCCGTGCGAGGTTCCCTTCGGCCAGAGGTTGATCGGCCAATAGTCCATCACGGACGCCGTCGTACCGTCGGCCTTCGTGAACGCTGCGCTGTGCAGTTCTGCTGGGCTATACGCATTGTGCGCGATGAAGTTGTGGGAGAGGCCGAAGTCGTGGCCGACCTCGTGCATCGCAACCGCCTTGATCCGCTGGTAAACGAACTGTTCGAGGTCGCCCGTTTGTCCCATCAGCGTCAACGCCGTCGCCCCGAACGCGCTCTGCGCGGCGAGTCCGCGGCCGAAATCCGACTCGTCCCCTGCCGGCCCGAAGGTCTTCGCCTTCACCTTGTGTTGCGTGGTGCCGGGGGTGCCTGGCCCGAGGAGCGCCTCGAGCAGGTCGCGCTCGCCGAACTTCGCATACCGACCCAGGTTTGCGTCGAGCAGGACGCCGCCCCGGAAGATCTCGCCGGTGCGCGGATCCCACACGATCTGCGCCTCGGCTCCGAACTCCGACGGAGCGTCGGTCACCCAGCGGATGACGCTATAACGTATGTCGTCGGGATCCCAGCTCGGATCGTCGGGCGGATCGAGCACCTGCACCGCGTTGCTGATGCCGATTTTTTCGAAGGCCTTGTTCCATTCCAGGATGCCGTCGCGCACGGCACCGCGATACTCGGCCGGAATCGAGCGGTCGAGGTAGTAGACGATCGGCTTCTTCGCGGGCGAGACCGGCTGCGACGGATCGGACGCTTCGAGGTTCCAGCGCACGATGTACCAGCGCCCGTTATCGATCTGTGAGTCATAGTCGAAGCCGACGTGCGGATCTTCCCAATAGCCTACCCGGTCGTCGTACAGCCGCGGCATATAGCCGGGCGAGCTGAGGATCTGCGTGAAGTTGTATTTGACCCGCATCTGCACGAACCGTGGATCGGGAACGGTGTTGATCGTGTCCGGCTTCGCCGACGCGAACGTCTGGTCGGCCTCGATGATGACGTTCTCCGGAAACGCTTTGCTCGGCCCGAAGTACGTGCGAGTGGGGTCGAGGCGGTACCCAGCTTCGGGCTTTTTGTCCGCACCGACGACATCGTTCAGCTCGTTGCCGAGGTCGAGGATGTCGCCCAAGAGGGCCGACGCGTCCAGGATGCGCGTCTTCCCGGGCTTGTTTTGCGCGACCATGGGTAGCAGCGTCTCGACCGAATCGGCCGTCGATTCGCGGACCGCGGTCGCGAGCGCCGTACCGGGGGTCGCAACGAACAGCGTGTGCGGCCAGATCAGCGCGACGTCCTTGCCGGTGTCGTGGAAACGGACCAGTCGCGCTTCCTGTACGAATTGGTCGCCCGAATGAAAGCCAAAGCCGCCCAATCCGTTCGCCGGAACGACGTGCTCCAAGAAGTCGGTGTCGAGCTGGTCGTCGCGAATCTCGAGATAGACCTTGTCATCCTTACGCCAGAGCGTGAACAGGCCGGCCTGCTTTTCGGCCGTTTTCACGAACTTGTCATAGTCCGCGGTGTCACTGGGCGCTGGGCTCGGCGCGCTCTGGGCCCGGGCGCCCGGCGATGACAACAAGAACAACGCGGTCACGCCAAAGACCGCGGTAAAGGCGGCAGCTCTCATACGCGCTGCTTTCCGCGAGCGCCCAAACCGGCCCTCGCGCAACCAGCAGCCCGAGCGGGCCGTTGGCAGACCCGCGAGGGTAGGCCGCACGAAAGCATCGCCACGAAGCATCGCGATAAAGTCGTCGTCCGCAAGCTCGACGAGGGTCATGTGGCGCTCGAATCTGACCGGCGGGACTAGCGTTCTTTGAGGGCCTCATCGATGGCTGCGGGCGCAACGAGATTAAGGCCTGAGATGAGGCGGCGGAAGTCTTCCAGCGACCATGGAGTGCCCCTCTCTTTGCCGATCTGCCGGGCCAGAGCTTCGTTTGTCCGCTTCACGCAAAGAGTGAAATTCGTATCCGGCGGTCTTGGGCTCATGGCCTCGGGGTCCAGGTTGCGTCGTCCCAGCTCGGCGCGGACAGCTCCGGAGACCTGCGAATGCAGTTGAACCCGAGCCGCGATGCGCTGGTCTTGCCGGGTTGCGAAGAGGCTGAAAAGCGCCACGGGGTTGGCTCGCCGCAGGCGATTTAGTATTTCTGAATCCAAACCGGCTGCCGCGAGCGCGTCCACCGCCCGGCTGATCTGATCGTCCCGTTCTAAAATCAGGGTTCCTTCGTGGTCGCCGGCATTCTCAAACGACGGTTTTTCGGGCAACTATGGCTCCATGCTAGTGCGGGCGAACTCGAACTCGGGTAGATGTCGTCCGTTTTTCGAGCGCCGTAGCCGTGTTGAAGGATGGCGGCGCGAATGGCGTTCTCTGCTTCGGTTACGGACGGGAACTGATGCTGGCGAACGACTTCGAGCATCGAACTCCCGAGCAAGAAATCGAGTAGGGCGTAGATCCCGAGGTCGCTGGGCGCGTTTGAGGGTGACTCAAATGCAGAGCGGTTCAACGCAGCATTCGCAAGCTGGGGTAGGTTGCGACACGCCGGCGCCGGTGCTGCTTGTGGTCGCCGGAATCAGCAAGAGCAGTACGCTGAGTAGTGCAGTCGCCATGGGTGGCCTCCTTACAAGGGTGCCACCTTACCGTAGTGAAGCCGCGCGCTGCGGCCGCAATCAAGGTTGACTATCTACTCCGTTGGAGTGCTAGCTCAGCAGACCGCGGTCCCTTGCGATGGCAACGGCTTCGCCTGCGCGGGAAGCCTCGAGTTTACTCAAGATCGAGCGTGTATGGTTGTACACGGTGTTGACGCTGCGTTCGGTTGCGATCGCGATCTTTCCGGCGCTCCAACCGTTTCCGAGCAGCCGTAAGACCTCTAATTCGGCGCGCGTCAGGCCGGCGGGAGCGCTCTCTTGGCGGCGCTGCTCGAGCGCAGCTCGGACGACACGCGCGAGTCCCCGCAACGAGGGACTCATCTCGTCCCACTTTGACGCTCGAATGAGCGCCGGAAAGCGTTGCACGCTCTCGCCCTGCCGGGCCTCGTACGCGGCGACCGTTCGATCTGCGCGAACGTCGTCGCCAAGGATGACGCAGGCGGCCGCTACCGCAGCGCGTGCCAGCCTCCGGTAGTGTTGCTCGCAGGCGGGCTCTACCGAGGATGGCCGGCCGAGATGGGTGACGGCTTCGCGCAAGCTTCGCCGGGCGCCGTCGTCGTCGGCAACAGAAGCGTCCGCCACGGCGATGAGAGCCGTGCACAGGGACCATTCGCCGCGGCTCCGATTCGGTGTGTCGCGCAGCACCCGAAGCAGAGTCTGCATCGCGACGAGGTCCGTGGCGCCGCGCACGAGCGCGTGGGAGTATGCGAGCGAAAACCTTTCGTTGTATTGCTGCGGGAGGAGGCGGCTCGCAATCAGTCGCTCGAGCGTCGCAATGCGCTGATCGTCTGCGAAGCTTGCTGCCAATCCAAATTCGGCGACGAGTGCGGACTGCACGAACGATGCATCGTTCGATTTCGTTGCAGCGATCCGCCAGAGCGACGCGAATCGGTCCGCTTCCGCGGCGTCGCCCGTAACTTCGTTGTGGATGTTGTAGGCGATCGAGTAGCCGGCGGCGGCCGCGCGCCAAGCGTCGAGGGCTGCTGCCAAGCTCGCGCTGGAAAGCGCGAGATCGAGCGCCTTTTCATACTCATGCAGGTAGAAGGCCGCGCGGGCGAGTCGTTGCTGCACCCGAAATCGAACGATGACATCGTGCTCGTCTTCGAGTGCTGCGAGAGCAGCCGCGAAGTGCCGCCGCGCTGCGTGGCGGTTTCCTTCGTCAGCCGCTGAGAGTGCGCGGAATGCTTCGGCCGAGGCGATCCAACCGGCTTCGGCGATCGTCTGCGAAAGCCGCCGGACATCGTCGTTCTCGTGGCGCATGACCAGGATCGGCGCGAGCATGTCGGCGATGTAGACGCGCTCGGCTTCCTTGGCTACCTTGAGCTGGTGGCGCAAATTGCTGACGGCACTCCCGACATCCCCTTCGTATTGAGCGAGGATAGCCTTGAGCAAGGATTTTGGGGTACCGTGCGCTCGGGCGGCGGTTTCGCGTATATCGTCCCGCGAGCCCACTGCGGCGAGGCGGAATGCTTCAAGCACCGATCAGCGGGGCTCCATAGGCATGCGTTTGCGGGCGCAATGAACGCCTTACTCTCCGTTTCGATGCGCTTTGCATCGACTCCTCAGCGTCCTTCGGTTATAATAAGCCTTATCGCCTCGCGAACTTGATCTTCGAGAGGTTCGTCCTGGTATTGCTCGACGAGCCGCGGGTCGACGGCGAGCGCTAAGGCGCCCGTTGCCCGCTTGCGGGGCGCCGCCCGCAACGGCTCGAACGCCCCTCTGGTGGGTTCGCTCCTGATCCGCGGCGGCCGCGTCGTCGACCCTTCGCAGCAGCTCGATGCACTGCGCGACCTCCTCATCCGCGACGGCCTGGTCGCCGAAATCGGCGAGCACCTCGACGCTGCCGGCGCTGAAGTCCTCGATGCGACCGGCGCCATTGTCGCTCCCGGCTTCATCGACATGCACGTGCATCTGCGCGAGCCGGGCCAAACCCACAAGGAGACGATCGCGACCGGCTGCGCCGCCGCGGTCGCCGGCGGGTTCACCGCCGTCGCCTGTATGCCGAACACCGAGCCGGCCCTCGATTCCCCCGCCCTGATCGCCGAGGTCCTGCGCCTGGCGAGCAACACGGGCCTCGCGCGCGTCTACCCGATCGCCGCGATCACGCGGGCCCGCGCCGGCAAAGAACTCGCGCCGTACTGGCGCCTCCACGATGCGGGCGCGGTTGCCTTCAGCGACGATGGCTTCGCGGTCGCGAACCCGCGCGTCCTACGCCAAGCCGCGCTCTATGCACGCGACGTTCCCGGCGTCTTCATCTCGCACTGCGAAGACGGCGACTTGCGCGGCGACGCCGTGATGAACGAAGGCGCCCGCAGCTTCGAACTCGGCCTCGACGGCGCCCCGGGCCTGGCCGAAGACGTCCAAGTCGCGCGCGACGTCCTGATCGGCGGCGACACGAAGAAGCCGTTCCATATCGCCCACCTTTCGACCGCGATGAGCATCGAGCTGGTTCGTTTCGGCCGCGCCCAGGAGATCGCCGTCAGCTGCGAAGTGACGCCCCATCATCTGCTCTTGGGCGACGATCGCTTCGACGGCTTCCGCGCCGACGCCAAGGTGAACCCGCCGCTGCGCCTCGAGCGCGACATCGCCGCGTTGCGCGCTGCCGTGCGCGACGGCACGATCGATGTTTTCGCTAGCGACCACGCTCCCCACACGCGCGAGGAGAAGGCCCAACTGCTGGCCGACGCGCCGCCCGGCTTCACCGGCCTCGAAACCGCGATCGGCGCCTACGCAACCGCGCTCCCCAATCTGCCCCTCGCGCGTTTCGTCGCGTTGCTCTCGACGAACCCCGCGCGCATCCTAGGTGTGCCGGGCGGTTCGCTGCGCATCGGATCGGTCGCCGACGTCACGGTCTTCGCCGAACGCACCTGGCGCGTCGACGCAAGCGCCTTCTATTCGCTCGGACGAAACACGCCCTTCGACGGCGCTACCTTCACCCGTCGTGCCATCGCAACCGTCGTCGGCGGCGCGATCGTTGCCCGCGACGGCATCGTCAAAGAAAAAATCGACGCCCTACGCTAGGAGGATCGGTGCGGATGAAGTCGACGATGATGAACGTCCAGTTGAGTGTGAACCATTTGCTCGACCGCGCCGGCCTGTATTTCCCCAGCCACGAGATCGTCGGCCGCCGGCCGGATAAATCGCTCGCCCGCAGCACGTACGGCGATCTGCGGCGCCGTGCCCGCCAAGTGGCCCAAGCGCTGCGCGAAAAAGCGGGCATCGGGCGCGGCGATGCCGTCGCGACGCTGATGTGGAATCACTCCGTGCACCTCGAATGCTACTTCGGCATTCCCGCTGCCGGAGCCGTGCTCCACACGCTGAACCTGCGTCTCTCGCCCGAGGACATCGCGTTCATCGTCGAGGACGCGGGCGACCGCATCGTGTTCGTGGACGACGTGCTGCTGCCGCTCTGGGAACGGGTCAAGCCGCTGCTGCGGACCGTACCGCGAACGATCGTCCACGCCTTTACGAGCGAGCCGGTGCCGGACGGCTGCGAAGACTACGAAGACTTCATCGCGGACGATGCAACGGATTACGTCTATCCCGAGCAGGACGAGAACGAGGCCGTCGGCATGTGCTACACGTCCGGCACGACCGGACAGCCAAAGGGGGTCGTGTACTCGCACCGCTCGATGGTGCTCCACGCCCTGACCGAATGTGCGCCCGACGTCATCGGCCTTTCCTCGCGCGACCGGGTGCTGGTCGTCGTTCCGATGTTCCACGCCAACGCTTGGGCGCTGCCGTTCGGTGCGGTCATGGTCGGCGCGAGCCAAATCTTTCCCGGTCCGCACATGGGCGGGGAGGACCTGCTCGATCTGATGGAGTCCGAGCGGATAACGCTCGCACTCGGCGTGCCGACGGTCTGGCTTATGATCCTTCAGTCTCTCGAATCGCCCACCCGCAAACGGTCGCTGGTCCCCGGCATGCGGATGCTGGTCGGCGGCGCCGCGGTACCGGTCTCGCTGATCGCCGCGTTTGAAAAGCACGATATGCACATCGTGCAGGGCTGGGGTATGACCGAAATGTCGCCGCTGGGCTCGATCTCGACGTTGCGACCGAAGCACGCGAACCTCAGCGCCCCTGAACAGTACGCGTTGCGCGCCCTGGCGGGCGCGGCTCCGCCGCTGGTCGAGATGCAGATCGTTGCCGACGATGGCGCGATCCAGCCTTGGGACGGCGTTTCCGCCGGCGAAATCCACGTGCGCGGCCCGTGGGTCACCGGAAGCTATCACAATTTGCCGGCCGACCCAGTGAAATTCACGAGCGATGGCTGGTTGCGGACCGGCGACGTCGGCACGCTCGACGCCGACGGCTATTTGCGCATCGTCGATCGCAGCAAGGATCTCATCAAATCGGGCGGCGAGTGGATCAGTTCGGTCGACCTCGAAAACGCCGTGATGGGTCACCCCGAGGTTGCCGAAGCGGCGGTCATCGCGGCGCCGCACCCCAAATGGGGCGAGCGGCCGCTCGTCGTCGTCGTCCCCAAGAGCGGCCACATGCCGACCGAGGAATCGATCCGCGCCTTCCTCGCGCCGAAGTTTGCCAAGTGGCAACTGCCGGACGACTACGCCTTCGTCGACGCGATCCCACGCACGTCGACCGGCAAATTCCTGAAGACCCAACTGCGCGAGTCCTTCAAGAACTACGTCTCGCGCACGCCGAATTAGCGCGCCGAAGGGTTCGGCGACGGAACGTCGAGCGGTAGCCCGTCGTGCAGATTGTCGGTCTGGTTGACCACGATCGGCATTCCGGCGCGAATGCCGCCCCCGGAAATCTCGATGTAGTTGGACGTCTGCAATCCGAGACGAACGGTTCTGATCCTTGCGACGGTTTGGCCGGCCTCGGTCTCGACGGAAAAGATCGTGCCCCGGGACCCGTCCTGGATGACTGCCGCGCGTGGCACGGTGAGCACGTCGCGGTGGATTTGCGTAGCGACCCGCACCGAAACCTCGAGCCCGCCGCGTAACGAATAATCCGGATTGCGCTCGACGATCCGTGCGCGGTAGAGCAGTGTCCCCGTCGTGGGAACCGCGTTGACGCCGGAAACCGTTCCGGTATAGCGCCGCGCGGGATTGGCCGAGGTCGCAAACGAGACGAGCGTGCCGCGCGAAACGATCGCCAGATCCGTATCCTTGGCGTTGAAATCGACGTAGACCGGATCGATCTGCGATATCGAGAAGATCGCCTGGGTCGGGCTCGCGTAACTTCCGGGGTCGAGCGTGCGCGCGGTCACGACGCCGTCGAACGGTGCGTCGATCGTCGTCTGCGAGACGGCTGCCTGATATTGCTGGACCAGCCCTTCCGATTGAGCGACCGCGCCGCGGTTCTGCACGATGACCTGTTGCTGGAGCGGAGTATTGGCTAGGTTCTGTTCGGCTTCCGCGACCGCGGCCCGATCTTGCGCTAGCTTATCGTCATCCTGTTCGAGCGTTTGCTGCGCCAAAACATACGTCGCCCGCGCCTGTTCGTACACGTTCTGCGCTACGTACCCTTGGTGCAGAAGCGTCGCATCGGCGTCGAAGGTCAGCTTGGTGTTGGTGACGTTTGCGGCGTCCGCGATGCGCGTCTTGATTTGCTGGGCCAGCGTGCGCCGCGCTTCGATCAGCGCCGAATCGTTCGAGACGGTCGTGATCGGCAGCTGAATCTTCGACTGGTTGAGCTTTGCGACGTTTTGGGTGTCGGCCGCTTGCTGCTGAGAGAGCGTCGCGCGCAGGACCGAATCGTCGATCTTGGCGAGAACCTCGCCCTTGTGCACGCGGTCGCCTTCGCGCGCGTACGCAGCCACAAGCGTCCCCGACTGCTGCGGTGCGAGGTTGGCCGAAAGGTACGGATCGACTTGGCCGTCGAGCGACTCGTAGGTTGCCATCGTCCGCCGCTCGATCGTCGCCGTCTGGACGGCGACGGCTGCCGGCGCCACCGGCGATCCGGCGTTGGACGAGCACCCCGTCGCCAGCGTTCCAAGTTCGACGCCCAGAGCCAAGCTCGTCAGTAGGCGCAGGCTCATGCTAGTTCGGGTTCCTCGTGGGCGTCGAAGCGCCGGTCGAACGCGGCCACGATCAGGTACAGTGCCGGGATCACGATCAGGTTGAGTGCGGTCGAAACGATCATTCCCCCGAAGACTGCCGTTCCAAGCGAATGGCGGCTCGAAGCACCGGCGCCGCTCGCCCAGACGAGCGGTGCGACGCCGAAGATGAACGCGATCGAGGTCATCAGAATCGGACGCAGACGCGTCTCGGCCGCGCGAACGACCGCATCGGCCGCCGACATTCCGCGCCGGCGCAACTGATTCGAAAACTCGACGATCAGGATCGCGTTCTTGCTGGCTAGCCCGATCAGCATGACGTAGCCGACCTGCGCGTAGACGTCGCTCGAAACCCCGCGCAAATGCAGCCCCGCGAGTGCCCCGAAAATCGCAAGCGGCGTGGCGAGCAAGATGATGAACGGTTCGGTGACGCTCTCGTACTGTGCCGCGAGCACGAAAAACACGAACAGCAAACCGAGGCCAAAGATCAGCGCTGCTTGGCCGCCGCCGGTCAGCTGTTCGAGTGCCAGGCCGGCCCAGTCGTGAGCATAGCCGCGCGGCAGCGACTGCGACAGTTTTTCCATCGTCTGCAGGGATTGACCGGTACCCACGCCCGGCGGCGTGGAACCGGTGATTTCGATGTTGCGAAAGAGATCGAAGTGCGTGATGATCGGGGCACTCGGATGCTGCGTGTAAGTGATGAATTGCGTGATTGGCGTCGTGGCCCCGCCAGACGAGCGCACGTACACCTTGTCGAGGTCCGAGAGCTTTTCGCGGAACGACGCGTCGCCCTGCATGTAGACGTGGTAGGTCCGGTCGAGATAGGTGAAATTGTTGACGTAGTAGGATCCGAGATCGGTCTGCAGCGCGTTGAAAATGTCGCCCACGCTGACTCCGGCGTCTTCGGCCTTGCGCCGGTCGACCGTGATTTCTAGATGCGGAGCGATCGCCGAATAGATGGTGTTGGCGTTGGCGACCGTGCCGCTGGCATTGGCTTTCGCGATCAGGTCTTTCGCGCTGCGATCGAGGTCCTGAATCGAGCCGAAGGCCCGGTCCTCCAACTCGTATTGAAAGCCGCCGACGTTGCCCAAGCCTTGCACGGCGGGCGGTCCGAAGGCTAGGATTTGCGCGTCCCGCAGCTCCGCCAGCGGCGGCCGTACCGCGGCCAGAATGTTGGGCAGTTGCGCGGCGGGGTCGGTGCGCTGCGACCACGGCTTCAACCGCACGACCACGAAGCCCAAGTTCGTTCCGTTTCCGGAACCGCCGATGCCTCGGCCGCTGATGTTGAAGATGAACCGGATGCCGGGCTGGTTCCTCACGATGCGCTCGACCTCTCGGCCGATCTGCTGCTCGCGCCAGAGCGGCGTCCCTTGCGGGGCTTGAATCGTAACGAAGAAATACCCCAAGTCCTCCTCGGGCAAGAACCCCGTCGGTGTCCAGAGGAAGAAGAGGCCCGTCCCCACGAGCGCGAGCACGAAGCCGATCGCGATCGCGTTGCGCGCGCCGACGATCCAAAGAAGGAGCCGCTCGTAGCCAGCCCGCGTGGCGGCGATGCCGCGGTTGACGACGGCGAAAAAGCGGCCGCGGCTGGCCGGCTCATCGTGGACGAGGATCACCGAGAGGGCGGGCGTCAAGGTCAGCGCCATGATCAGCGAGATCGAGACCGAGCAGGCGATCGTGAGGGCGAACTGCTTGTACAGCTCGCCGGTCGTTCCGGGGAAGAAGCCGACCGGGACGAAGACGGCGAGTAGAACCAGCGACGATGCGACGACCGCGCCCGTGATCTCTTGCATCGCCTCCGAGGCATTCTCGAAGGGCGATCGATCCGGATGATTGTGCATCAAGCGCGCGATGTTTTCGATCACGACGATCGCGTCGTCGACGACGAGCCCGGTCGCGAGGGTCAAGCCGAAGAGCGTCAGCGTATTGATCGAAAAGTGCAGCGCGGAAACGAGTCCGAACGTTCCAATGAGCGAGACGGGAATCGTAACCGCCGGGATCAGGGTCGTGCGCCAGTCCTGAAGGAACAGGAAGATCACGACGATGACCAGCGCGATCGCGATCGAGAGCGTAATCACGACCTCGCGGATCGATTCGCGCACGAAGTCGGTCGTATCCGACGGCAGATCCCAACGGATACCCGGCGGGAAGCGGCGCGCGAGTTGGGCCATCTCGGCGTTCACGGCCGCGGAGACGGACAACGCGTTTGCTCCCGGTGTCTGCTGGATGCCGAGCCCAATCGTCGGCTTATCGTTGAGCTGCACGACGGAGGTATACGTGTCCGCGCCCAACTCCGCGCGGCCGACGTCACGCAGCCGAATGATGCCGCCGCTCGGTGTCGTGCGCAGGATGATGTCTTCGAACTCCTGCGGAGCTTGCAGCTGTCCTAGCACGTCGACCGAGAGGTAGTACGGATGCCCCGGGATCGCGGGCTCGCTCCCAAAGGCGCCCGACGGTACCTGAACGTTTTGCGCCTGGAGCGCGCTCGCAACGTCGGTCGTCGCCAGCCCGTTGTCGGCCAACTTCTTGGGATCGAGCCAAAGCCGCATCGCATAGAGCCGCTGACCGAAAATCGTGATCTGTCCGACGCCCGGAATGCGCTTGAGCGGATCGACCACTTGTAAGGAAGCGTAGTTTGAGAGGAAGAGCGGATCGTAGCGATTGTCCGTCGAGGTCAACGTCACGATCATCAGAAAGCTTCCCACGCTCTTAGTGACGGTCACGCCCTCGTTTTGCACGACGCTCGGCAGCGAACCGTTGGCCTGCTGAATCGCGATCAGAACGTCCGTGGCCGCCGAATTGATGTCGCGATTGAGATCGAAGGTGGCGCTCAGCGCGAGCGAGCCGTCGTCGCCGCTCTGGGAGGAGATGTAGCGCAGACCTTGCGCTCCGTTGATCGCCTCTTCGATCGGTGTGGTTACCGCTGCCTCGACCTGGGTCGCATTCGCGCCCGGATAGGTCGCCGAAACGTTGAGCTGCGGCGGCGTGATCTGGGGGAATTGGGAGATGGGAAGGCCGGGAATGGCGATGATGCCGACGGTGAGGAAGATCGCCGAGATGACGGCCGCGAAGATGGGCCGTCGAAGAAAAAAGCCTGCCACTCCTTGGATGTATCCGGCGCCGGATGCTCCTAGTCTTTCCGCTTCGGCCGCGGGAACCGCCCGCTTCCCCTTCTAATGAAGGCCCTTTGAGATGCTGAAACCTGCGTCGCTGCTGCTCGCCGACGGGACCCGGTTCGACGGCGAGGGCATCGGCTACGATGCGCTGGCTCTGGGCGAAGCCGTCTTTTACACCGGAATGACGGGCTACGAGGAGGCCCTGACCGATCCGTCTTACGCCGGCCAGCTGCTCACGTTCACCTACCCGATGATCGGAAACTACGGCATCTCCGGCACCGCGGCACAGCACGGCCGGGCCTGCGTCGCCGGCGCCGTCATCAAGCGGGTCGCCGCCCACCCCTCCCATCATGCCATGAAGACCGACCTGGCTACCTGGCTCACCGAGCAGCGCGTCCCGACGCTCGTCGGCATCGACACCCGTGCGCTTACGATCGTCCTGCGCGAACACGGCACGATCCGCGCCGCGCTCGCCGTCGGCGAAAGCGCTCTGGGTAAGATGGAAGCCGCGCTCGCGCCATACGCGCGCGAAACCAGCACGGTCGGCTTGGTGGCCGACGTTGCGACGCGCAGCGTCCAAAGCGTCGCGCCGGAAGCGCGAGGCCCGCACGTCGTCGTCATCGACTGCGGTGTGAAGCGCGCGATCGTGCGCGATCTCGCCGCGCTCGGGGCGCGCTTGACGATCGTTCCCTACGGCGTCACGCGCGAGGAACTGCTGGCCCGCAGGCCCGACGCGGTCGTGATCTCCCCCGGCCCCGGCGATCCCACCGACTTGCCCGAAACGATCGCGACGCTGCGCGGCTTAGTCGGTGTCGTGCCGATGTTCGGCGTGTGCCTCGGCCACCAGTTGCTCGCGCTCGCCTGCGGTGCGAAGACCTACAAACTGCCCTATGGCCACCGCGGCGGCAACCAGCCGGTGAAAGACCTCGTGCGCGACGCGGTCCTCGTCACCGCGCACAACCACGGCTACGCCGTCGACGGCGCTTCGCTGCCGTCCGAACTCGAACCGACGATG
>Ga0302325_10005034_pt1 | contig 30343 bp, 28 predicted proteins | sample Palsa_T0_2_FD_201948 | JGI IMG/M metagenome (GOLD analysis project Ga0302325, IMG submission 201948) | Peat permafrost microbial communities from Stordalen Mire near Abisko, Sweden - Palsa_T0_2 | ecosystem: Environmental > Terrestrial > Soil > Palsa > Peat permafrost | place: Sweden: Abisko... | reverse complement strand
CGCGGTCTCCGCAGTCTTGGCCTGCACCCGGTAGCCGCCCATCTTGTGTACGCTCTGCGGAGTCAATCCAAGATGCCCAACCACCGGAATCTCCGCGTCCGCAAGCGCCCGCACCAGTTCCACGCGCGGCCCCTCGATCTTCACCGCCTCGGCTCCAGCTTCCTTCACAAAGCGCACAGCGTTGGCTACACCCTCAGCCATAGTGCCGTGATAGCTGCCAAACGGCATATCGGCAACCACCAGCGCACGACGTACAGCGCGGCGCACGGCGCGAGTATGGTGCAGCATCTCGTCCACGGTAATGGCCAGCGTATTGTCGTGGCCCAGCACCACCATGGCCAGCGAGTCGCCGACCAGAATCATGTCGATTCCGGCCTCGTCCACCAGGCGCGAAGTGGCATAATCGTAAGCGGTAAGCGCGGTAATCGGCTTGCCCTGGCGCTTCATCCCGGCCAGCGCGGGCATGGTCACTTTGGTTGTCATTTGGGAGGTAGGCGCGGCTGCCGAACGGCCGCCGTCTCGAAACGTGGTAAGGCTCATATTTATCTCCAGTGCCGCTCCGTTCACTCAGGATGCGGCCCGAACCTCTTCGAGTCTACTCCTATCGCCTTTGCCGAAGCAAAGTGCAATCGCTCATGATGAGACAGGAGCCAAAGACGGGAGTCTGCCACGAATGGGTTTGGAAGTCAGTTTGGGAGTTGGAGCTTTAATAGCCGCGGCGGGCGCCGGATTAGCCGTCGGCGCGGGCGCATATTCCGCGCGCTGGCCCACATCGCAGATCTACGGCCAAACGCTCATCGCGCCACGCAAGCCAAACGAAATCGCGCTCACCTTCGACGACGGCCCAAATCCGCGCTGGACCCCGCAGCTCCTCGATACGCTGGAGCGGCACGGCATAAAAGCGACATTCTTCCTGATCGGCCAGTACGCCGCCCAGCAGCCGGAACTGGTCCGCCGCATCCACGCCGCCGGCCATCTCATCGGCAACCACACCTGGGACCATCCAGACCTCGCCATCACCAGCAAACTCCAGACCCGCGAAGAACTCACCCGCACCAACAGCCAACTCGAATCGATCCTCGGCGCGCCAATCCAGTATTTCCGCCCACCCTTCGGCTCGCGGCGTCCTGCTACGCTGCGCATTGCGCGGGAGTTGGGGCTGACGCCTGTGATGTGGAACGCCATCGCGGCCGACTGGCGGGCGACGGAGCCGGAGCCGGTTGCTGCTTCGCTGGCGAGGTCAATCGAAAAGCACAGCCGGCGCGGTTGGGCGACGACCATTGTGCTGCATGACGGCGGACATCTGACGCTGGAGGCGAACCGGGCAGCTTCCGTTGCCGCGGCCGGTTTGGTGGCGGAGCGATTTCATGCGTCGCACCGGTTTGTGACGGTCGACGCCTGGTGATTTTTTCGGCATCTGAGAGCCGTTTTCGCGGCTCATTTCAGGCGAGTTTGGCCATGAAAATGCGCGTTTTCGCCTAAAAAGGGGTGGGTGGGTCGAGATTTTCTTCGTAACCCTTTGAAAGCAATGGCGATACGCCGGAAATCAGGGCGCTGGGATGGTGCAAAAACCGCGTTTTTCCGCGCAAAAAATGCAACAGCAGATTCGCGTCTGGCAAGGACGGCAGGAACAGGGCCTGAAGCAGATCCTTCGCTCCGCTCAGGATGACAACAGTCAGGGTTGGAGCATGTATTCCGGTGCGACAAACGACGCGTCCAAGGATCGAACATTTTCATTGTGCGCCAATTAGCGATAATTCAACGCAACTGCGCGGGGTTACCAAAGGGCTGTCACTCGTTTGCCTCGCACGGTGGTGAATTCCACATGGTTTGGGCCGGACGAGATGGTCGAGTCCTGAGGATAATCCGCTTCCGGAGGGTCGGGTTCGTCGCCGAATCCTATGCAGGGCGTACTGAGGTCGCCGATGGGGAAGGCTGGAAACCGCGGAGCGTACCACGCACCGCAGTTGTGAAGATATCTCGGATGGGAAGGCATAAACATATACGATTGGTGCGGCTCCGAGTCCGTGCGAGTAATGAATACGACGGTGTGCGACCGGTTTGTGTGTACGTAGCCATCGCGGACTCCGTCAACCTCCACATGCCCGCTCGACAGGAGCCACCATTCTGTGTAGCCCTTCGTCGTGGAGTAAATGACGGGGCCGGCTATGAGGAGCGCGAGCGAGAGTAGGGTTACAAATCTGGACTTTGCCAAGGCTTTCATGGAACCCATTCTAGACTTGGCGCGTCATACGTCGAGGGCGCGAATCTGCGGAAGGAAATACAAAAGCAACAATACAACTGGCTTTTGTGGTCTCCCACGTTAATCGCCAACAGCGGGCGATGAAGGTGGGGTACCCACATTTGTGGTGAGTTGAAATGAAGGCTGCTGGGGTTGGCAGCCCGTGGTGTCAGGCCTCGCGGGCGGCGGCTTCCAATGTGGGCAAGTCCATCTTGATCATGGCCATCATGGCTTGCATGGCTTTGGGATGCTTGATCAGGTCGCCGATGTTGCGTGGGACGATCTGCCAGCATAGGCCGAAGCGGTCGGTGAGCCAGCCGCAGGCCATGGGTTTGCCGCCTTCGATCAACTTGTCCCAGTAGGTGTCGATCTCGTCTTGAGAGTCGCAGCGGATGAAGAAGGAGATGGCGGGGTTGAGCTGATAGGTTGGGCCACCATTGAGAAAGACCAATTCCTGGCCTTCGAGTTCGATCGTGATGGTGGCAATCGCTCCCACGGGCCAGGGGCCGACTCCTTTGGAACGCACCTCATCGAGCTTGCGCGCGTGCGGGAAGACGCTCAGGTAAAACTCGGCGGCTTCTCCAGCGTTGTCGTTGAACCAGAGGAATGGGGCGAGTTTGTTCATGGCTGGGATGGTAGCAGAGAGGATGCTAGCTTCGACAGACTCGCTTGCCCCCTGCCGATTTGTGCGAAGGACTGCGGATTCGACTCGCCTCGTGTTCCCAAGTTTCAAAGCAAGCCGTGTTATACAAATCTCATGCGTGATTTGCTTTTGATTTGTGCTCTCGCCATCTGCGCGACTGTGACCGTCTTCGGGCAAGCTTGCCCGAAGGCCGATGGGACGGGAGCGGATACGCCATCGGAGCCTCGAACGCTCGAAGGGCAATTGGTTTACCACGATGGCATTCGGCAGTGGTTTGAGCTGAAGATGGACAAGCCTGAGTGCAGTCAGTCCTCGACCGAATTAGTGCGGGGAGAGCGCGACTGGACCCAGTTACAGGTTCTCAGGGGCTGCCGGGTGCGATCCAAGGGCGTGATCGATTTCTCGCCCACAGGGTATTACTCGCTTGACACCTACCAGGACGTAACGGAGATTGAACCAGTAGGATCTTGTTCGCGAAAACAGCCTCTCCCCGACGACTCCGTCACCAAGCCGAGCAATGCGATACGTGCGTATCGGGTCGATATGTTCGTCGATTACGAGCCGGGCGACCACCCGGTTGTCTTTCGGGTCTCGAGTGCTGGCAAGTCGCTAAGGCCGTGGCAGGCTTATGCGAGTTACTGGTTCACGGGCGGGTTTGTGCTTTACGGGCATTGCGGTAAGGGATTTGTTGTTAACACTGTATTTGGAACGCCGCAGGCGAATCCGGGCCACTTCGACGAACCGCGGACATCGAGCGACATGGCCATGTTCGATCCTGAGAGCGCGTCGGTGGCTGGAGTTACGAAGTTGCATCTGGGTTATACATGCGTGCGCGGCAGATGAAGGTGCGGCCTTGGTTTGAGCTTGGTGATTTGGGGCGCTTGTCGCGAAGGCTTCCCGAGCGTGGCAACGCAGTACCCCTCAGGGGCTAAACAGGCTGCGGAAAAACCCCGGAATTTGGGCGAAACCGACGGAAAGCCTGCCTCAGGGCCTAAAGGCCGCGTTGATTCCATTGCCTTTATGCCGGAAATGAATCTCCGGCCTACCCTAAAACCGGATTTTTCCGCAGCATGTAAAGCCCTTTGATTCTATGTGCTTTATTGGCACGACTGAAGTCGTGCCCTTTCACAAAGCGATCCTCTTGCGCGTTCTTGCATTCGTTATTATTCGGCGACTTCCGCAAATACCGCCCGGGCGGCGGCGATGGTGGCTTCGATCTCTGTGGGGCCATGGGCGGTGCTTGAGAACATGGCTTCGTATTGGGATGGCGGCAGCCAGATGCCCGAATCCAGCATGGCCCGGTGGAAGCGGCCGAAGGCTGCGGTGTCGCTGGTGGCTGCCTGCTCGTAGTCGGCTACGGGCGAGGTGGTGAAGAACCATGTACCCATGGAGCCTACACGGTTGAGGGTGATGGGGATTCCGGCTTTGTTCGCTTCGGCAGCTACGCCTTCGAAGAGGACTTTGGAGGTCGATTCCAATTGCGGGTAGACTTCGGCGGCGTGGTCGCGCAGGTAGCCGACTGTGGCCTTTCCCGCGGCCATGGCGAGAGGGTTGCCGCTGAGGGTACCGGCCTGGTAGACGGGGCCGAGCGGGGCCAGCAGGTCCATGAACTGGCGCTTGCCGCCGAAGGCTCCGCAGGGCAGGCCTCCGCCGATGATTTTTCCCAACGTTACCAAGTCCGCGTCAAGGCCGTATAACTCCAGTGCGCCGCCAAGACTAAGTCGAAACCCAGTCATCACCTCATCCACAATCAGCAGCGCGCCCCGCTCCTGAGTGATCTTGCGCAGCCCTTCCAGATAGCCGGGATTGGGCGGAATGCACCCCGCGTTCCCCACCACTGGCTCCAGAATGACGCAGGCAATCTCGTCCGGGTGCGCCGCGAAAACCTCTTCCACAGCCGACAGATTGTTGTACGGCAGCGCCAGCGTCAGGCTGGCAATCTCCTCCGGAACGCCCGCCGACCCCGGAATTCCCAGCGTGGCCACGCCCGAACCGGCTTTCACCAGCAGCCCATCCGAGTGCCCGTGATAGCAGCCCTCAAACTTGACGATTCGCTTGCGATTCGTCGCCGCGCGCGCCACGCGAATCGCGGACATCGTAGCTTCCGTGCCCGAGCTGACAAAGCGCATCTTTTCAATCGCCGGGTAGCACTCCATCACCAGCTCGGCCAGGTCGCCCTCCGCGCGAGTCGAGGCGCCAAAGCTCGCCGAATCCTGCGCCGCGCGTTGAATCGCCTCCACGGCGGGCGGAAAAGCGTGCCCCAGAATCATCGGCCCCCACGAGCCAAAGTAGTCGATATAGCGGTTTCCGTCCGCGTCGAAGAGATACGCGCCCTCCGCGCGGGCCACAAAAGGCGGTTCGCCGCCCACCGAGCGAAAACCGCGGACGGGCGAATTGACTCCGCCGGGAAAGAGACGTTCGGCGCGGGACTGCAGAGCGTGGGACTGTATGCGGGTCGTCATTCTGATCTCCAGTATATGAGGCGGCATCGGCGATAGCTGGTAGAATCAAGCTTTCCGGGCTGCATTCGCAGACCGCAATCCATCACATCCCTGAAGGCCCAAATTGCCCAAGACTACCGCCAATACCGGCGCAAATAAAGCAGATCAGTCCGTTGCCGCGCCTGCTTCCGCCGCCAGCAAACCCGTGACCTACGCCGACGCCGGCGTGGACATCTCTTCCGGAGATCGCGCCAAAGACCGCATCAAATATCTGGCCAAGCGGACCTTCAACCGCAGCGTCCTCGGCGGCGTGGGCGGCTTCGGGGGACTCTTTCAGTTGGATCTGAAAAAGTGGGCCGAGCCGGTGCTCGTCAGTTCTGCGGACGGCGTGGGCACCAAGCTGAAACTGGCCTTCGATCTGGGTATCCACAACACGGTAGGGCAGGATCTGGTTAATCACTGCGTCAACGACATTGCCGTGCAGGGCGCCGCACCCCTGTTTTTCCTGGATTACCTGGCCACCGGCAGGCTGGACCCCGAAGTTACCGAGCAGATCGTGACCGGCCTCGCCGACGGCTGCAAAGCCAATGGCTGCGTCCTGATTGGCGGCGAAACAGCGCAGATGCCCGGCTTCTATCAGGATGGCGAATACGACCTGGCCGGCTTCATCGTAGGCGCTGTCGACAAGTCGAAAATGATTACCGGGGCAGGAATTGTCCCCGGCGACGTGCTGATCGGCCTGCCCTCGACTGGTCTGCATACGAATGGCTATTCGTTGGCCCGTAAGCTGTTCTTTGAAGTAGCGAAGTACAAGCCCACCAGCTACGTCGGCGCCATCGGCGATAAAGCCGGCGCAGCGCTGATGAAGGTCCATCGCAGCTATCTCTCAGTCACGCAAAAGCTCACCAACGCCGGCCTGACCGCAGGCATGGCGCACATTACCGGCGGCGGAATCACCGAAAATCTGCCCCGCATTTTGCCCAAAGGCACGGCAGCGCAAGTGGAGTTAGGCTCGTGGCCCGTGCTCCCAATCTTTGAGCATCTGCGAGAACTGGGCCAGGTCCCGCAGGACGAAATGCTGCGCACCTTCAACATGGGCGTGGGGCTCATCGTCGTGGTGCCAGCCGACAAGTTCCGCAAGGCCCAGGCGCTCTTGAATCGCGCGGAAGAGAAATTCCATGTAATCGGGCGCGTGGTCAAGGGCGACCGCAAGGTCCAGTTTGTATGAAGCGGCTCGGCATTCTCCTCTCCGGCCGGGGGTCGAATTTTCTGGCCATTGCGGAGGCGGTTTCCGGCGGGATTTTGCGCGGCATCGCCGAGATTGCGGTGGTGATCTCGAACAACCGGGAATCCTACGGCCTCGAGCGAGCGCGGGAGCTGGAACTGCCCACCGCTCTCTTCGTCTCCAAAGGCCGCAAGCGCGCTGAGCATGATGCGGATGTGGCCGCCTGTCTGCGCGAGCACCAAGTCGATCTCGTAATCCTCGCCGGCTATATGCGGCTCTTGTCACCTGACTTTGTGGCCGCGTTTCCAAACCAGATACTGAATATCCATCCCTCGCTCCTGCCGGCGTTTCCGGGGCTGGAAGCCCAGACGCAAGCCTTCGACTATGGCGCAAAGATCGCCGGATGCACGGTCCATTTTGTAGATGAGCACCTCGATCACGGCGTAATCGTGCTGCAAAAGAGCGTTCCAGTCCTGGAAGAGGACGATGCGCACACGCTGGCCGACCGCATTCTGATTGAGGAGCATCAGGCGTATCCCGAGGCTATCCTGCGGGTGCTTTCTGGTGAATATCGGATCGACGGGCGGCGGTTTTTGCGGATTTCCGGGGATGCCGCGCCGGCTGTCAAGTAAAATTTCCTACGGCTCCCACCTAAACTATTGAAACCATAGGCGTTTACCGTTTCGGTAGAATTGCGTAAATTAACGAGCCCTGCGCCTACTCTTGAAATTGGCCGGAGACATGCATCCCCGCCGCCGATGGAAATTCCTCAGCCCTCCCCCAAATGGCACGGATTGACCGGAGCTTCCTATTGGCGGCGCGGGACACATGCGTCTCCGGTCAATCGACGGCTGGAGCGGCTCGGAAAGAGCGCGTCCGGCAGAATGAGGAAGCAATCGCGATGGCCAATATTCTGGTGAACATTGAAAAAGGCATAGAAGTAGGCGCGACGGACGTACTGCAGTGGCTGGGAAAAGCGCACACCGCGCTGAACGCGGCTCCGGCAGTTGTTGCGGCGCTGGCCACACTGGTGGGTGCGGTGGACAAACCGCTGGTGGAATTGAGCGGAGCGGTGGCAAATCCGCTGAATTTTACGCTGGATTTTCAGACCGCCAGCGATCTGAAGGCGGTGTGGCCGGATGTGAAGACTTTCCTTGGCACGCTCGGCGTGAAGTTCTAGGGGGCTGGGGAAAACGAGGGCCGCTTCCAATCAGGAGCGGCCCTCGGACTCGCCATTTCGGGAAACCGGCAATCCAACTCTGCGTGACAATATGCTCCGAACCAAGCATAATCGAATACATCTAACGCTTTTCTGCGTCGCGCCGATGTTGGGATGGAGACAATTGCAACCGCAGACGGTTTCTACGCGTCCAATCCTCAGTTGTCGGGGTCGTATCGGCTCTGATATACATTGGTGCTGCAACAAAAAGGAAGTAGGGAGAGAAATGCCAGTTCAAAGACGCAGTACGCCAACCCTCGCAGGCGTTGCACGTCAGATCAAGGCTTTTGAAGTCCAGTACTGCATGAGCAGCACAGAATTTGTGGGTAATGACGATCGGGCCTGCTCGGTGGACGAAGATGACGCGATGCAGTGGCTTTATCTGATCGAGCAACTTTCTGCACTTCAGGAAGCTGCGGTCGGTACCCTGTATTCGACCGTTTATGACAGCGGTCCATTGCAAAACAGCGAGAGTTCGCCTGAGCTTCTCGCAGCCTGAAATGCGCTATGACGATTACTCAAGGTGGCTCAGTGCGGAGCACTCCAAGGCGATGTTGGAGTTGCACTATGATGATGTCCAGGCTGGGCCCTACCTTGATTGCACCATCATTCCCAATAAGCCGCCATGGCAACTCAATTGGGCTGTAAAATTTTCGGATGGTAAATTCCTCCGGATCACCGAGAATTGGTTCCGGCGAAGGATACATGGCTCTGTCGCCGGAGTTTTCGGTGCCCGTGAGCATTTCTCTTTTCACTACGGTCCCGCGAATCCCCTCTGCGACGCAGACGGTCTCCCAATACGGAGCGTCGCATTTCCTGCGATATTTCGCATAGACTGCGACAGACACGGGCCCCATCTGCATTACCTGGGACAGGACCACATACCCCAGAGCAGAGTGAAAAACTTCAGAATCCTAGAAACAGATCCTTTCCACTTTTTCCGGGCGGTTCTTTCGCACAGAGCTACCGGCGATGGATTTGATTCGATTTTTGGATTTCAGGTGACGAGCTAAAATGCCGAATTCCGTAAGCGCCGCGATCGAGTACTTCTTTCAAGAGGGGAAGGAGAACCTTGAGCATTGCCTTAGAATCGCCTTTGAAACCGCCGCACATAGGGATGTAAAAAAGATTGTGATTTTCACGGGGATAGGCGAGGGCCCCAAAATGGCGATAGAGAGGTTCCGCGTTCAGCCCCGATTCGCGGATATCAAGGTCATTGCAGTTACGTTCCCCAACGGCCTTTTTGAACACTCTGTGATTTCCGACGACGACCGCAAATACCTGCACTCCAATGATGTTCCAATCGTTCGAGCTCATCTTCCGTTCGACCCGATTAAGGCGCATCACGAAAATCACGGCATCCTAGGTCAAGATCTGACGCTCATCGGAAACGCGCTCAGCATATTTTGCGGCAGCATGAGTCTATGTGTTCAGGCGACTGTCATGGCCTGCGACGCCGGCGAGGTGGATCTGGGTGAACACATAATCGCGCTTACTTCCGACACGGCGATACTTGTTCGTTCCGCTCCAACATCCCGTTTGCTGACGGACCTAATTGTTCGCGAGATTCTTTGTAAGCCGATGAGCCTAACGATAGGCAAGAAGGAAAAAAGCTTGGCCAGCACGGAACCGCTTACCCTTGAGGCGTCTATTGAGCAGACCGATCTATTCGGTCCAACGAGCGAGGGTTGATCTCTCCGGCACTACCGCCACGGAACCTGTCTGTCGGAAAATGTCATGTCCCGGTGTAGTTCCGCGGAACTGCGGGTTTCTGGCCCTACACTTGGGTAGTGCTGGAATTCTTACTCCGGCTCCCCGACTCCGAACATTGGCATGGAATCGCTCCAAAGCGCGCAAAAGTGCGCAAAACGCGCCAAAAATCACCCGTATCTCAATCATTTCAAGCGAGATACACGCAAATGCGCACCACCCCACCCCTTTCAGGAGCCGAACGCGTTTAGGTATTCACTTCCTTGGCGTCGCCAAGCGTGACGCGAGCGGTCATTTTCTTGCGGCCCCGGTAGAAGGTCACGGTGACTTCGTCGCCGGGCTGGTGTTTTTCCATGATCGTGCTGATGTCGGAGGTGTCGTTGATTTCGCGGCCGTCGATGGCTACGATCAAGTCGCCGCCGAGGACGATGGCCATGTTGCCGAGGTAGGCTTGCTCGCTGCCGCCGTGAATGCCGGCGCGGTCGGCTGCTCCGCCGGGAACGACGCGCTGGACGAGAACGCCGGAGGCTGCGGCCAACCCCATCTGATCGGCGAGATCGGGGCCGATGGGCAGCGAAACGATGCCCAGAGACGGACGGCGAACGCGGCCGTAGCGGGTGAGGTCGCCGAGCACGGCTTTCGCCGTGTTGATCGGAATAGCGAAACCGATGCCAGAGCTCTGTTCTGCGCCGCCGGTAGCAATCAGCGTGTTGATGCCGATCACTTCCCCGCGGGAGTTGAGCAGCGGGCCACCGGAATTGCCTGGATTGATAGCAGCATCCGTCTGGATAGCGTCTTCAATCGGCGACCCTTCCGGCCCCTTGATCGATCGGATGGAGCTGATAATGCCGCGGGTCATAGTTCCGTTGAGGCCAAAGGGGTTGCCAATGGCATAAACCTTCTGCCCCACGGCCAGGTCGGAGGAGTCGGCAAGCGTTACCGGCTGCAAGTTGGGTGCGTTGATCTGCAAGAGAGCCAGATCATGCGTTCTATCCTGGCCGACAATGGTGGCCTTGTACGTGCGTTTATCGCTGGTCTTGACCTCAATACGATTGGCGTCGGCGATGACGTGAAAATTGGTGAGCACATGACCGGCCTTGTCGAGAATAAAGCCCGAGCCCTGCCCCTCCTGCGGTACCTGGCCGTAAAAGAAGTTGAAAGCCACGGACTTGGAGGTGATATTGACCACCGAAGGTAAGCCCTTTTTGTAGACTGCGATATTGTTCTGCTCTTCCGCGTCGAAGGCCGGCGCGGCCTGCGCCTCTGTGAGCGCCAGCGGCGAAGCGGAGCCGCCGACGGTCCTAAGGTTCAAATCGCCAATTTTATCGGGAAGATGGGAAGTCACCCACCAGAAACCGCCAACCAGAAGCACGATCAGCAAAACACGGCGCAAACGCATACGATTCCAAGCCTTTCGAGAAAACAAAAACAAATGCAATGCAATGCAACAGGGAAAATACGGGAAAACGACGATGCGCGTTCCCGCTCTTCTCTATTGTATTAACTCTTTCGCTGGGGAATTGTTGCTTTAAGCGCTGGCCAACTCGGCCAATTGCGTCCAGACCGCCCGGACCTGGGCGCTGAGCGTGGCCAGGTCTCCAGTGTTTTCAAGGACATAGTCGGCGCGGGAAACTTTGACGGCGTCACTGAGCTGCCGGGAGACGCGGGAGCGCGCATCGGCCGCGATTTTCTCGTCCCACCCTTGCGGCGACAGGCGCTCGACATAGCGAGCGATGCGAATTTCTTCCGGAGCCGTGACAACGACAATGCGATCGAAGCGGCGGCGCCAGTAGCTGAGCACGCCTTCGGATTCGCCGCGGCGTCGGGCATCGCGCTCAACCTCGTAGATGAGGGCGGACTCGACGACGGCGACGGCTCTTGGATTGCGGACGAAGACTTCGCGCATCCAGTCTCCCTGGGCGGCGATCACGGCAGGGTGAACAATGGCGTTGAGATCGTCCAGGCGGTTGCCGCGAAAGGCGAGGTCGGCGAGTTTGGCGCGGTCGAGCTTGCCGTCTGCGCGGACGACTTCGTTGCCGAATTCGGCGACGATTTCTTCGTAAACGGGCTGGCCCGGCTCCATTAGAGCGCGGCCGAGTTCGTCGGCTTCGACGACCTCAGCACCCAGTTCACGCAGGATGGTGGCGACAGTGCTCTTGCCGCTACCCAGGCCGCCGGTCAATCCAACGCGAACCATGGCGCTAGCGCCCCCGCCGGAGCTGCATGGCCCGGACCGTATTTCCCATGAGCATGGCGATGGTGAGCAGGCCGACGCCACCGGGGACTGGCGTGTAGGCTCCGGCGATCTCAAATGCGTGAGGATCGACGTCGCCGACGATGGTTGTGCCCCGCTTCGCGAAAGTCTCGGCGCGCTTGGCGTTACCGGCGAAAAAGCGGTCGAATTCGGCCTGTTCGGTGATGCGATTGATGCCTACATCGATGATGGTCGCGCCGGGTTTCACCATTTCCGGCGTAATAAAGCCGGGACGGCCGATGGCCGCAACCAGAATGTCCGCCTGGCGAGTGATAGACGGCAGATCGCGGGTCTTGGAGTGGCAGACGGTGACGGTGGCGTTTTCTTTCAGAAGCAGCATGGCGGCTGGCTTGCCTACAATGTCGCTGCGGCCCACGACTACGGCGTGCTGGCCGCTGATGGGAATGCCGCTGCGCTTGAGGATTTCGATGGCTCCCGCAGGCGTACAGGGAGCAAGCGCGGGACGGCCGGCTTGCAGGCGGCCGGCGTTTTCCGGGTGCAGGCCGTCCACGTCTTTCGAGGCCAGGATGGAGTCGAGGACAGTGCGGGCGTCTACGTGAGCCGGGAGCGGAAGCTGGACGAGAATGCCGTCGATTTCGTCGCGGGAATTGAGGCTGGCTACGATTTCGCGCAGTTCTTCGGTGGTGATGGAGTCTTCCGGGGTGATCAACTCGCTGAAAATACCCAGTTCGCCGCAGGTTTTCACTTTGCTGCGGACGTAGATTTCGGACGCCGGATCGTGGCCAACCAGGACTACCGCGAGGCCGGGCTGCAGGCCTTTGGCGGCCAGTTTCTTGACCTCTTCAGCGACTTCGGATTTGATTTCGGCGGCAATGGTAGCGCCGTCCAGGATTCTGCTCATTCTGTAACCTGCTCCAAAGCTTTATGGTATCAACTGCCGGACTCTCAAGTGCCGCCTGCGCAGTGCATGTTGTCGCGTGCGGGCTTACTTTATCTGACGTTGCGGCGGATGCGATTGATTTTCCCGGAATGGATACGCTTTCGATCACTTTCGGACTTCGATGATGGCTTGTGTCCGCGAACGGGTCAAGTTGTCGCCGCTGCCGCCGATACAACGCTCAAGCGGTCTTGCTGGAGCGGCGGACGATGGTGGAGAGCGTAGACGACCGGGAAGAGATACTGGCAGCGGCCTTGTGCCAGTTCGAAGAGGGGATTGCCGTGCTCGACGCCGGTTCGCGGGTTCTGTTCTGGAACCCGGCGGCCGAGGCGATCACCGGCTATCTGGGCGCGGAATTGCTTTCGCGCACGCTTCCCGCCGACGCATACGAGATTGACCCGCAGCACCGCGCGGCGCAGGCTTTGTGTTCGCAGGCGACGCCGGGTACACAGGATAACGGCGGACCGGTTGAGCGGCCTCTCCTGGTGAATCTGCGCCACAAACAAGGGCATTCGCTGCCGGCGATGCTGCGGCGCATGCCCCTGCGCAATGCACTCGGTAAGCGATTTGGAACCCTGCTGCGGTTTCATCCCGTCGAAGAGATCGATACGCTGCCGCATGGCTCGGTGGATGAGGATGACTCGCGCGAGAATCGTGTTGAATCCTCGCAGGCCGATATGGAAGAGCGGCTGGACGAGGCCTGGCAGGAGTGGCACAGCAACGCCGTTCCCTTTGGGCTGCTCTGGATCTCGGTCGATCAGGCGGCGATGCTGCGCAAGACGCATGGGCGCGACGCCGCGGACGCGATGCTGGGGATTGTCGAGCATACGCTGCTGCATGGGCTCAAGCCGGCGGAGATTCTCGGCCGCTGGGGAACGCATGAGTTTCTAGTGCTGTGCCATGAGCGCACGCCGGAGATGCTGGATGCACATGCGCACCGGCTGGGCAGTCTGGCGCGGACAGCGGATTTTCGCTGGTGGGGCGACCGGGTGAGCCTGTCGGTCAGCATCGGCGCGGCACATGCGGCGGAGGATGAGTCGCTGCGCTGTTTGCTGTTGCGCGCGCAACGCGGCATGCAGGAGAGCACCTATCTGGGCGGCAATCATGTGGTCGGCAAAGCTTTCAAAGGGGGAAGGGAATGTTCGCAATCATAGGCATCGTGGTGGTTTTTGGCGCCATTGTGGCCGGATACCTGATGGAAAAGGGCAATCTGCTGGTGCTGGTGCAGCCGGCGGAGCTGATTATCATTGGCGGCGCGGCGCTGGGCACGCTGTTGATCGCGAACCCCATGCATATCCTCAAGGCCATGATTCCGGGCGTGATGGACGTGCTCAAGCCTTCGCCGTTCAACAAGGAGCGCTACCTGAACACGCTCAAGATGATGTTCGAGTTTCTGAACAAGATCCGCAAGGAAGGGCTGCTGGCGGTCGAAAACGACGTGGAAAAGCCGGCAGAATCGGCGATTTTCAAGAAGTATCCGGAGTTCCTGAAGGACCATCATGTGCAGGATTTTGTCTGCGACACGCTGCGCATGGCGATTACCGGCGGCGTGGAGCCCTTTGACATGGACCAGATGATGGAGCGGGATATGGAAGTGCATCATCATGGCGCCGCGATGCCCATCGCTTCCCTTTCGACGGTTGCCGACGCGCTGCCTGGGCTTGGGATTGTGGCTGCGGTGCTGGGCGTCGTGATTACCATGGGCGCCATCGGCGGCCCTCCGGAAGAGGTTGGGCACAAGGTTGCGGCGGCGCTGGTGGGGACGTTTCTGGGCATTCTGCTGTGCTACGGGCTGGTGGGGCCGCTGGCGGCAAACATGACCAAGTGCGCCGATGCGCGTAACGAATACTTGCAGGTGCTGCGGGTGTTGATTTTGGCGTTTCTGAAGGGCCAGGCGCCGATTATCGCGATTGAGATTGCGCGGCGGGCGATTCCGGCGCATGTGCGGCCAACCTTCGACGAGATGGAAAAAGCCTGCAAGGGCGGCGGCGCGGTAGCTGAGCCCGCGGCGGCAGCGTAAGGAGCATCCACTATGCCCGCGGATAAGCGGCCGATTATTGTCATCAAGAAGGTCAGCCGCCATGACGGCCACCACGGCGGCTCGTGGAAAGTGGCGTACGCGGACTTTGTGACCGCGATGATGGCGCTCTTTATCGTGCTGTGGCTGTTGAACTCGAGCGTGAAAGTAAGAAAGGCGGTGGCTGGATATTTCAACGATCCGTTGAGTGCGCTGAAGGAGTCCGGATCGCAGAAATCCGGCGATCTAGACAACACTCCCATCGACCAACTCAACGCGCAAAAGCTGAAGGAGCAGATTCAAAAGGCAATCCAAAGCCGGCCGGATCTGGAAAAGCTGGCCAAGCAGATTGAGATCACGATTACGCCGGAGGGGTTGCGCATCGAGCTGATCGAGGACAAGAAAGGGACGTTTTTCGAGAGCGGGAGCGCTCAGTTAAGCCAGACTGGACAGGAGTTGCTGGGTATGCTGGCCGGGCAACTGAAGCCGCTGCCGAACAAGCTGTTTTTGGAGGGGCATACCGACGCGAAGCCGTATTCGGCGGACAATGCTTATACGAATTGGGAGCTTTCGGCGGATCGAGCCAACTCGGCGCGGCGGCTGCTGCAAGCCGATGGCGTGGGGAAGAACCAGATTTCGCAGGTGCGCGGATATGCGGATCAGTTGCTGCGGGTGAAAAATGATCCGATGGACCCGTCGAACAGGCGGGTCTCGCTGATTGTGCAGTGGGCCAATGCGCCGCTTCCATCCAAGCTCTATGCTGAGGCTGTTAGCGGCGCAAAGGCCTCAGGGGCGAAGCCCGCCGTGGCACCGGCGAAGAAGTGAGGCGTCTCAGCAGCAACGGTAGGGCGCGGCAGGTTCGAGCGCGACTTTGCCGGGTTCGCCGGTGAGCGCTTTGGCAGACGGAGGCGGAACGCCGCGCAAGGTCTGGATGCAGCGCAGTCCGGCAGAACCTACGATCGCAATTGCCCCGAGAATGAAGATCGCCATGAGGCCGGTCTCGATCCAGCCCTGGAGCTTCGTGCCGGCGTGCAGCGCCATGGGCCAGAAGACGTTCTGAATCGAGAGAACGCCGGCGCAGACAGTGGTGACCAGAACGAAAAGCGCGGGGACGAGCGTACACCATGCGTAAGCGGCTTTCTTGTGGTTCACCAGATACGTGGTCATGGTCGCCAGGGCGATGGAGGCAAGTAGCTGATTCGCGGTGCCAAACAATGGCCAGATGGTAGCGATGGTGCCGCCCCAGATGAGATATCCCCAGCAGAGAACGATGATGGCTGTAGCCGAGAGGCTGGAGGGGAGCCAGTTGGTGCGGCCGAGCGGCTTGTAAACCTTGCCCATCAGCTCCTGCATGACGTAACGCGCCACGCGCGTCCCGGCGTCGATGGTGGTCAAAATAAAGAGCGCCTCAAACATGATGGCGTAGTGGTACCAGTAGGCGGTGAGCGCCTTCATGCCAGGGAGACCGCGAAAGATCTGCGCCATGCCGATGGCCAGCGAAACTGCGCCGCCGGTGCGCCCTGCAAGATGTTCGCCGACCTGCTGCGAAAACTCGGGAAGGTTGACGGTGTGCAGGCCGAGCTTCGCAAATGCCGCCGCAGGCACGTTGATAGCGAAGTAGTCTCCGGGAGCGAGCGAACAGGCGGCGATGAGCGCGAGCACGCCGACCAGCGACTCGGCCAGCATGGCTCCATAGCCGATGAAGCGGGCGTCGGTTTCCTTGCTGATGAGCTTGGGGGTGGTGCCGGAGGCGACGAGGGAGTGAAAGCCGGAGATGGCTCCGCAGGCGATGGTGACAAAAAGGAATGGGAAAAGCTTGCCGGGAATCACCGGTCCGCCGCCGTGAATGTATGGAGTGAAGGCGGGAAATTGCAAATCCGGATGGACGAAGAGCACGCCGACAATCAACGCCGCAAGTGTGCCAAGCTTCACATAGGTGGAGAGGTAATCACGCGGCTCCAGCAGCAGCCAGACGGGCAGGACGGAAGCGAGGAAGCCGTAGGCGCAGAGGATGACGACGATTTCATGGGGGGTGAAGAGCAGCAGATGCGCGAATGCCGATCCGGCGAACCAGTGACCGCCGATCAGCGCGGCGACGATGGCCAGAACGCCGAAGATGGACGGCCCGAGCACGGTCACTTTGCCGGTTTTCCCACGGAACATCCATAGGCCCATGAGCATGGCGATGGGGATGGTCATACCGATGGTGAAGATGCCCCAGGCGCTCTGGCTGAGCGCGTTGACCACGATGATGGCAAGGCCGGCCATGGCGACGATGAGGATAAGCAGGACGGCGATCATAGCCAGCAGGCCGGTGACGGGGCCGATTTCGCGCTGGACGATGTAGGGCAGCGACTTGCCGTCGTGGCGGAGGGAGCCGATGAGGACGGTGAGGTCCTGCACGGCTCCGGCGAGAACGGCTCCGGCGACCAGCCAGATCAGTCCTGGCGCAAAACCGAACTGCGCAGCAAGCGTGGGGCCCACAAGCGGGCCGGCACCGGCGATGGCCGCGAAATGATGGCCGAAAACGACCCATTTGGGCGAAGGCACGTAATTGTGGTCGTCTTTGAAGCGATGGGCTGGAGTGACGTTGCGATCGTCCAGCATGAAGGCGCGCGTGGCGAGCAGGGCGCTGTAATAGCGGTACGCGACCGTGAAGATGCCCAGGATGATCAGTAGGAGGGGTAGGGTGTTCACGGTTGGACTGCAACCTCTAGGCCGTGCAAGGCCAATTGGGGAAGTATACCAACGGACCTGAGACATGCTCTCCGTCGGATGGCAGCACGCTAGGCCTGTTCGTCGAGATCCTTGAGGGATTTTCCGCTCTCGGTCTTCCATGCGATGAGGCCATTTGCGCTCCCACCGTGGATAACCGCGGCAGCAGCGGACGGGCTTGAAAACTCAGTGTCCTTGCTGAATTCCAGAAATCCACCCTTTTCAATCAGGGCTCCGCTTGCAATCAGTTCCTTGCGTCTCGCGAGGGCATTCGGGTAGCTTTCGGCCGCCAGGCGCTCTTGTAGCACTGCGGTAGATGCTTTGAATATTACGAAACCATCTGGCGTTCGCTGACCCCGAGCAACAGCGCCCTTCATTTTGCAGAATAGGATTCCCCCGGGTTGGATTGGCGCAGCGGCCTGAGTGATAGGCGAAAGGATATCCGAGCCCAGGACGGGTAACAGTTGTTTGATGTGAGTCAAGAATACTTCCATGTCTGCTTTATCGGACTCTGGGAGTCTTGCGCCCCCGGCTTGATTTTGATCGAGGACAAACCGGTTGACAATCGCTGCCTCGGCTAAAAGACGCGATTCAAGGTACCTGACATGAGCCTTGGTTAGATTCTCGTCTTTGCTAGTGAAGACGATGGCGGAAATCCATTCTTTCGCTTTGTGCTGCTTCAATCTGTCCCGAATTATCTCGGCCTCGCCTATGTAGGCTTGTGGTGCGTTTGTCTTGGGGTCATTGCAGATGAGGATGTAGACCCCGGCCTTTTCTAGCTCCTCCCGAGCCAGCAGTTGCTCCAGTTCGGTTCGAGGAGCGGCGACGGCCTTACCCGTCCAATTCGATATTTCGGCGGTTCGGAGGCTCTTTGCATCCCCGAACGGGAGGAAAAGTGTGATCGTGGCAGTTGGCATCGTCTGTTACAGCTCCATAATTCGCGCATTGATTTTTCAAGAATACTCTTCAAAGCCATCCATGCAGTCGCGCTGAGGCGCGAACAAGTTCGAACCGCACGCCCTGCGACTTCGAGGCCCACACTACGCAACAGTAGCGAGTCCCTTTTGGGCTACGAGCGAGAGCAGCTTGAGCGATGCTCCCTGCGGACGCCTTTCACCTCGTTCCCATTGGCTTACCAGCCCGGTGGTCACATTCAGGTAACGCGCGAAGACGGCCTGAATTGCTCCTTCGCGCAGGCGCAGAGCGCGAATTTCTTCGGGAGTTAGCGGCTGAACGGGCGTAAGGCAGAGTTCGTCAAACTCGCGCAGCGTCTGCTTGTTCATCATGCCTTCAGCGGTCAGCCCCTCGGCGGTCTCATGAATGGAAGCCATTAGACTGCTGCGATATTGTGTTGCCTTCGGCATGGAGTGTGATCCTGAACTCAGGATACGCGAAATCGGGACCTGCTCTATGACTTGGAGGATCAATATCAATATCGCACAGGCGTGACTTCTCGGGCGGCGGATTCGGAGAGCGAAGGCGATATGTCGGGCCGTTGGCCCTTGGGTGGTTAGGCGGCATTTTCCTGGGGCGTTGCCCCAGGCTGGTATAAAGCGGGCCTTTGGCCCTGAGTGAGCCGGCCAAGTGCGAAGCCCAATGTTTGTCGTCGCTGGAAAAGTTCCGGACTTCGCTTGCGCGCGGAGAGGACATTTCCACGACGAAGTTTTGCACGAGTTTGGGCTGGTCTGCTGAGTTCTGCATCGGAGCGCGGGACAGACGCATCTCTTACCCATGTCCAATTATCCGCGTCTTTTTTCTTCTTTTCCTATTGGCGATCTCAACTTGTCGCATCGTGTTGTTATGGCTCCGCTTACCCGCATGAGGTCCACGCAGCCTGGCGATATTCCCAACCCCTTGAATGCTGAGTATTATGCGCAGCGGGCTACGCCCGGTGGGCTGATCGTCTCAGAAGCAACGCAGATCTCCCTGCAAGGGAAGGGATATCCGGCTGCGCCTGGGATTCATTCCGCCGAGCAGGTGGATGGGTGGCGGCTGGTGACGGAGGCGGTTCACGCCAAGGGTGGGCTGATTTTCCTGCAGCTTTGGCACGTGGGCCGGGTGAGCCATTCTTCGCTGCATCCGGAGACCGGATTGCCCGTTTCGGCTTCGGCAATTCCGGTTGCCGACGGGGCGAAGGCGTTTACGGCGGATTTTCAGCAGGCGGAATACGAGACGCCGCGGGCGCTGGAGACGGCGGAGTTGCCGGGAATCGTGGAAGATTACCGCCGTGCTGCGGTGAATGCCATGGCCGCGGGATTTGACGGCGTGGAGATTCACTCGGCCAACGGCTACCTGCTGGACCAATTTTTGGAAGACAAGACCAATCACAGGACCGACGAGTACGGCGGCTCGATTGAGAATCGGGCGCGGCTGTTGCTGGAAGTTACGGATGCGGTGATTGGCGTCTGGGGTAAAGGACGCGTGGGCGTGCGGCTTTCGCCCTTTGGAACGTTCTCCGATATGGGCGACTCGAATCCTGTGGCACTATTCAGCTATGTGCTGGAGCAACTTTCAGCGCGCGATGTCGCCTATGCGCACATCGTCGAGCCGCGGGTGGGCAGCGCGGGCAGAGGCGCTCCGATCGATAACTCGCAGCCGCGCACTTCTCATATCTTCCGCAAGGCTTTCAAGGGTGTGCTGATTTCGGCAGGCGGATATACGGCTGCTACCGGCGAGGAGACGATCTCCGAAGGATTTGCAGACGCAATCGCTTACGGGCGGCTGTTTATCGCCAATCCGGACTTGCCGGAACGGTTCCGCGAGAACACGGAGTTGAATGCGCCGGATCGCAGCACGTTCTATGGCGGGACGGAAAAGGGCTATATCGACTACCCGAGTCTGGTGCAGGTATCAGCCAACGCTTAAGCAGCACCGACAGCGGTTTCAAATGTATTCAAGAGGCGGGCATCTTCCGAACGGAGAGTCCGCCTTTTGGGTTTTTCGGAATTCGATGGTCAGGTGTTAGCATGACTCGGCCAGGAGAATTCAGTTATGAACCCGTCAAAATTGAAAACCTTTCCAATTTTGCACTTTGCGTTTGGCCTCGCATTGCTTGCTATGGCCGGAGCGGCATTTGGCCAGACGGCGACTTCATCGGCCAAGCCCGATCCGGCCTCGGGGGCGGTCTTCCGGCTGGATGGCGGCGACGCTACCTATGCCTTTGGCGTGAATGAGCGCGGCGAGTTGCAGCAGCTTTATTGGGGTGGGCGGATCGCCGCGGCGGACGCGGTTCCGCCGGCTCATGCGGAGATAGAGGCGGCTTCCTTCGACTCGTCCTACAACAACACGCCGCAGGAGTACGCTGGCTGGGGTGCGGGCCTGTTTCAGGAGGCGGCCCTGAAGGTGACGTTTGCCGATGGCAACCGCGACCTGGTGCTGCATTACGTTTCAAGCACGCGGCCGGATGCGCATTCGATCGAAGTAAAACTCAAGGACATCAGCCGCGCCGTTTCGGTGACGCTGCACTACAAAATCGATCCGGAAACGGGGATTCTGGCGCGGTCGGCCATGATCGAAAATGAAGAGCCGAAGCCGATTCAGCTTGAGCAGGCAGCCGCTGCGGCGTATTCGCTACCTCCAGCGCACTACACGCTGAACTATCTGACAGGCCGCTGGGCGGGCGAATGGACGCTCAACAGCGAGGCGATTCATGGCGGCGAACGGGTGATCGAAAGCCGCAGAGGAACGACAGGGCATCAGGCGAATCCATGGTTTGCGATTGGCAAGGGCGACGCCGATGAGGAGCATGGCGAGACGTGGTTTGGCGCGCTGGCGTGGAGCGGATCGTGGCGAATCGTGATCGAACAGGACCAGTTGGACAAGGTGCGCGTTACCGGCGGTTTCAATCCCTTCGACTTTGGCTACCAGCTCAAGCCGGGCGAGAAGCTGGAAACGCCAGTTTTCTATGCCGGATATTCGGACCATGGATTTGGCGGGGCTTCGCGTCTGCTCACCCGGTTTACGCTCAAGGATGTGTTGCCGCAGGCACCCAATCCCAAGCCGAGGCCGGTGATTTACAACTCCTGGGAGGCCACCGGTTTCGACGTAACCGAGGCTGGCCAGGAGGCGCTCGCAGAAAAAGCCGCTGCGCTGGGAATCGACCGGTTTGTGACGGATGACGGTTGGTTTGGCCAGCGCAAAACCGATCATGCTGGGCTAGGCGACTGGTATGTGAACAAGGAGAAGTTTCCCAACGGGCTAAAGCCGCTGATCGACAAGGTGCATTCGCTCGGGATGGATTTTGGCCTGTGGGTCGAGCCGGAGATGGTGAATCCGGACTCTGATTTATATCGCAAGCATCCCGACTGGGTGTTGAATTTTCCAGGGCGTCCGCGCAGTGAGGAGCGCAGGCAGTTGGTCTTGAATCTGGCGCGGCCCGATGTTCGCGCCTACGTCTTCGGGTTTCTGGACAAGCTGCTTTCTGAGAATCAGATAGCCTTCCTCAAGTGGGATTACAACCGCAACTGGAGCGAGCCGGGGTGGGACCAGGTTCCGGTAGCCGAGCAGAAGCAGGTTTACGTCAAGTTCATCCAGAATCTTTACTCGATTCTGTCGGAACTACGGGCGAAGCACCCTGGAGTTGAGATTGAGAGCTGCTCAGGCGGTGGCGGGCGCGTGGATCTCGGCATCCTGCATTACACGGATGAGGTTTGGCCCTCGGATAACACCGATCCGCTCGACCGATTGGCGCAGCAGGATGGGTTTACGCGTGCGTATCCGAATCAAGTGATGCTGTCCTGGGTGACGGATTCGCCTCACTGGCTCAATGCCCGCTCCACCTCGCTCGCGTACCGGATGCTCGTCTCGATGGAGGGCTCCTTGGGGATTGGCGCGAATCTGAATAAGTGGACGGACACGGATAAGGCAACAGCCAAGCGGCTGATTGCGGCCTACCACCAGCTGCGGAAGACGGTGGTACAGGGTGATCTCTACCGGCTGATTTCGCCAACCAACGGCAGCGAGTTCGCGGCGACCGAGATGGTAACTCCGGATAAGTCGCAGGGCGTGTTGTTCGCATACGTTCACTCGACGCAGGAGGGCCGTGGATTTCCTCGCCTTCAGTTGCTGGGATTGGACCCGGCGGCAACCTACGCGCTCAGCAGCATTGAGGGCAAGACGCTTCCCGGAACACCGTCGGAAGCCAGCGGCGCGTGGTGGATGCGGCATGGACTGGATCTAGACCTGCGCGGAGATTTTCAGGCAGCGGCTTTCCGGTTCGACAGAAAGTAGCCACAAAACGAAACCGCCCTCCTGTGCGGGAGAGGCGGTTTCAGATCGATTCGGCATGATTGATTTTCAATGCCGAGGAAGATATAAAAGCTAATTTGTTCCCGGCGGATTGAACGCCTTGCGGATGACCGAAACACTCGAGGACGACAGGACCGTTTGCGCAGTTGGACTGACAAGAGCGGCGCTTCGCACCGTCGCATGTGCGGGGATTTTGCCGGCAGAGGGTGCAACCAACTTTGCCGCCACAGCGGGGCGCACAGGGACCGCGGCCATCGGTCCATCTGCGGCTAATTTCGGAGCCATCGCTTTGCGCACGGAAGATGTCCGCAGGATCGCGGAATGGACGGGCTGGGATTGCCAAATGGCCGTCTGAACGAAGACTCCCGATTCGCCGCGCAGACCGGCAAGGAAAGCCGGTACTGCGATTGGCTGGTCGGCCAAGGCCGCGTGGATTTCCGCCGATTTTTCTGTCAGTTCGGCCTGCTGAATCGCCGCTTTCTCCATCTCCGGCGCACCCAGAAAAGCGAGAGTGCCGAATCCGGCGACGAAGCTGTAGTTGGGAGCGGCGAGCGTTCCGACGCCGCCTTTGATGGCGTAGTTGGCGCGCGGGCTATTGTCTTTGGCTGTGGTGGTCAACACGGGAGTTCCAGAGATTTGCGCCGTCGCTTCCGTATCGCCATTCACAAATCCCTGGATGGAGTAAGCGCTGACGGCTGGCAGCGCAGCGCCTACCGGAGCGTCGACATCGGCTGGCAACACGGTGAGAACGGCTTTGTCTACCGCCAGATTGCCAAATGTTACCTGGGATGCGGGGTGGCCGGCGACTTGAACGCGTACGTTGGAGACGCCCGCGGCAAGGGCGGTTGCGGTCACGGCGGCGAGGCCGCGTTCGTCGGTCACCGCGGAGGTTGAGCTCAATCCGATTCCAGCGCTGGCGGTGAAAGTGACTTGCATGCCCGCGATCGATCGGTGGGTTGTTGCGTCAGCCACCCACACGGTAAGAGGCGCGGCAAAGCTGGAGCCGTAGACGGCTTCTTGATTATTTCCCTTGAGGATGCGAACCCCGGGCTCAGCGGTCAAAGTGACCGCGGCAGTGGTGACCGCCAGAAGCAGAGCGAGGAGACGAATCCGCGAAGGCGCCCCTGCCTTGTGCGGACTCGCGGTGTTGGAACAGACCCGATTTGAAGCGGAAGCGAACATATCGACTCTCCTGAACTCTCGCTCACCGCAAACAACCGCGGGAGCGGGACTGAATTTCCGTTTTCCGGAGCGGTTGGTAGTTCCGGAAAATCTTCATTTCGTCCTGAGTATCCGGGCGACGTGGATTGGTTGACCATCCAACTAACTTCCATCCTTCTACGTATTTCCTTTTTGTCGATGGCGCGACGGGTACTCATTTTCCTCTATTTGGTAATAGTTACCTTGATGCCGTGAGCGGTCCGGCGTTTAGGAATGAAGGCCGGTGACAGCTTTGGCGAGGATGCGATAGACTTCGGGGAGTCTCAGAAATCGTTTTCTCGGAGAATCCCTTATGCCTATCGTTGCCGGCGTCGACTTTGGCACCCTCAGTGTTCGCGTCACCCTTGTCCACAGCCAGAAGGGGCCGATCGGCACGGCTTCGGCGGAGTATCCGCTGCACCGAAAGCGCGACGATCCGGATTTTGCCACGCAGTCTCATCAGGACCAGATGCAGGCGCTGGTGCGGGCCACGCGGGCTGTTCTCGAAAAAACTGGCGTAGCCGGCGAGGGAATTGTAGCGATTGCGCTGGACACGACCGGTTCGAGCGTGATTCCGGTGGGTGAAAATCTCGAACCGCTCGACGACTACTACCTGTGGTGCGATCATCGCGCGAAGTCCGAGGCGGAAGAAATTACAGCGCGCGCCCATGCAGTTGGGTTGGAGGCAATCGACTGGTGCGGCGGCGTGTATTCGCATGAGTGGGGCTGGGCCAAGCTGCTGCACTGGCTGCGCCACAATCCGGAGAAGCGCGAGCGCTTTGTCACTGCGCTGGAGCACTGCGACATGGTCGCGGCTACGCTGGCCGGCGTGACTTCGACCGCGGATTTGAAGCGCAGCGTTTGCGCGATGGGCCATAAGTGGCTTTGGAATCCGCGCTGGGGCGGTTTTCCGCCGGAAGAATTTCTGGCCTCGGTGGACCCGCTGCTGGCCGGGGTGAGCGCAAAGCTCGGCGGCGAATTCCTGACTTCCGACCACATTGCCGGGCATCTCTCGCCAAAATGGGCAGCGGAACTGGGCCTTCATGCCGGGATTCCCATTCCGGTAGGCGCCTTCGACGCCCACTGGGACGCGATTGGCGCACATTGCCGTGAAGGCGATGTGGTCAACGTGGTCGGCACCTCGACCTGCATCATTGCCATGGCCAAGAAGACAGAGCTGGTTCCGGGCGTTTGCGGCGTGGTGCCAGGCAGCGTGGATCCCGACTATACCGGCATTGAGGCCGGGCTTTCGGCGACAGGGGATATTTTTGAGGCGATCGCGCGACGCGCCGGAAGCAGCGTGGCCGCGCTGTCGCAGGGGCTGGAGGCCTACCGCGCGGGTCAGACTGGGCTGCTGCGGCTAAGCTGGGACAACGGCGACCGGACAGTGCTGGTGAATCCGGAGCTGGGCGGCGTGACGCTGGGCTGGAATCTGCTGCATACGGCGCAAGACGAGCTGTTTGCGGCGATTGAGGGCACAGCGTTTCACACGCGGATCATCCTTGAGCGGATGGCCGAGCATGGCGTTCGCGTGGACCGGGTGATCAATGCGGGAGGCATTCCGCAGAAGAATGAAGTCCTGAACCAGATTTACGCGAATGTGCTGAACAAGCCTGTCCTAGTGCCGTCGGGGGTGCCGACGAGCATCGGGTCAGGCATTTTTGCGTTGCTGGCGGCTGGCGCTTACCCGAGCATTGAGGCGGCGCAGGAGGCGGTCTGCCTGCCGCTGCGCATGGTTGAGCCGGAACCGGCCGCAGCGGCGATTTACGAGCGCCTGTATACCCAATACCGCAGCGTGTACTTCGCGCTGGGCACGCGCGATGCTGCTCCGGCCGCGTTAGGAACAGTCCTGCCTACCTTGCGCGAGATTGCGGCTCAAGCGATGCGCGGCTAGTATCGCTGGGCGTTGTCACTTCCCTTTTTCTCTGAAACTCGATTGAAGACTGCACCCCAAATTGGGTCGTAACTCACAAATTCGAGCCGGCCAACTGCTTGAGGATCGAAAACCGCCTCCGCTTCCTGGTTGACGAGGTAAAATCTCGCAGCCGATTCGGCGCTCATTGGAACGGCAGTGCCGCCGTTATTCTGAATGAATAACCGGCCATCCTGAAAGGTCAGAGTTATATCCATAGGATGGTCCGTATCCACTGACCGGTAATCTCCGGCATAACTCTGAAGAATCTCTGCGGAGACTTGCACCGGTCTGCCGTCCGAAGGAAGGATCGTGTTGTCATCCATCGCCAGCCGCACCAGTTCCGCGTCCAGCGCAAGCGTCCCCGGAGTCGACTGATTCCCCTCCTTAACCTGATTTGAGAGCACAACAACCGCGGTCCTGGTCGCGGGAATGTAATCGAGACAGGCAAAGAATCCTTCTACCACGCCATTGTGGCTGATATCGAGTTCCGCTCCCTCCCCATCGATGCTGAGACCATAACCATAGCCACTCAGAAACGGCGTTGTCATCTCTCGAACGGAGACAGCGGACAGCAACTTATGCCCAAACAGAGCTTCTGTCCATCGAAGCAGATCGTCCGCGGTGGAATAGAGGCTGCCGGCTCCGGCGAGACCGCTCAGATCATCGTCTTCAAAGGCGACAGGGCCGCTTGGAGAAGGATGATATCCGTAAGCACGATGCTTGACAGTATGCACGTTCCAGTTACAGCCGGTCTGGTTGAGATGGAGCGGGCGAAAGATGCGATCGTGAAGGAATTGACAAAACGGTTGTCCGCTAACTCGCTCTACGACCAGACCGAGCAGCGTATAGTTCGTATTTGCGTATTCGAATTTGGTACCGGGAGGAAACTCAAGAGGATTGTGAAGGACCCCGTTCAGCATTTCCTCGGGTCTATGCGGGCTGTCTCTGTGAATCAAGCCAAAGTCGAAATCGGCGATGCCGGAGGTCTGCGTGAGGAGATTTCTAATCGTGATGTTTTCCCATGCAGCGGGAGCTCTCTGGTAGTAACGATGGATCGAGTCACTCGTCTTCAGTTTTCCTTCCTGCTGAAGAAGCAAAATGGCCGCCGCGGTGAATTGCTTGGAGAGCGAGCCAATGGGAAAGCGTGTATCGCGCTGAAACGGTGTGTGCGGCGCCACATTCGCGTACCCGTAGGACCCCTCGTAGATGAGGTGATGTGCCCGCCGGAGCGCGACCACTCCCATGAACCCATCCCGAGTCCGGTAGAACTGTGCCGCATGTTCGATACGCGTAACCAGTGCCGGCGACGGCGCTTGCAGAGTCTGAGCTGTAAGTGTAAGTTCCGAAAAAGCAAGTATCAGCGAAATCAGCAGGAAACGCATCTGCCCCCGAAGGAATCTCTCGGCAATCGAAATGCCCGGCGGTTCGTGCATTGGTCTGCCTCTCACTCGCATTCTTCTGCGCTCAGTCCCGGGGGAAGGTGTAGCGCATCCGGTCGACGCTACCAAGCATATCCCGCATCGATTCATCATTCTAGCTGTTTACGACAGACCGCGATAACCCCGCTGGCTGGTCGTTGCCGGCCTGATATTCTGAGTAGGCTTGCCAACGGGAGAGATGGCGTCTTCGAGACCACTTCCGGCAACGAACTGAGGATATTATGGCCGCACTGCTGGAAGCCATTGCGATTAAACGCAAGATGTATTTCGAGTTTGAAAACACCCCGTTTTACTGCCTGGACGCGGAAGTTTCGACGCCGACCGCGCGTGGCGGACAGACGCTGGTTCGGTTGAAGATGCGCAATCTGCTGACGCGCGCGGTCTTCGATAAGACCTTCAAGGCCGGAGATAGATTCAAAGAACCTGACCTGGTGATGGCCGAGGCTTCCTATCTCTATTCGGACGGCGACGGCTCTTACTTTCTGGATCAGGAGACCTTTGAGACGCTGACCTTGAGCTCGGAGATGATTGGCGACGCGCTCGACTTTCTGCTGGAGGGAGCGCTGCTGCAGATTCATAAGTTCAACGGCAACCCGATCGGCCTGCAACTGCCGCAGCAGGTCGAGTTGGCTGTGACCTACACCGAGCCGGGAGTCCGCGGAGATACCGCAAGCGGCGCGGTGACCAAACCGGCCAAGCTTGAAACCGGGATTGAGATTCGCGTGCCCTTCTTTATCAAAGAGGGGGAGAAGATCAAGGTATATACCGAGACACGGGAGTTTGCCGGCCGGGCGTAACGCGGTCCCGGCAAAGGAGATTCCGGCCGGGTTTTCAGCCTTCGCGTACGGCGTGTATAGTGCCCCTTATGGCCATTCGCATGAAAGACATAGCGAAGGACCTGGGCCTGTCCGCGGTGACCATCTCGAAGGTGCTCAGGAATCATCCGGATATTGCCCAGGAGACTCGGGAACGGGTTCTCAAACGCGTTCAGGAGTTGGATTACCTCCCCAATATTCTGGCCCGCGGACTGGTGACGGGGCGTAGCTATCTGATCGGCCTGGTCGTGCCGGACCTTCTCTACCCCTTCTTTGCCGAGATCGCAAAATCGATCTCTACAGTTGTGGGCGCTCAGGGCTACTCGGTGATTATCTCCTCGTCGGACGAAGATGCGCAGATCGAGGCGCGGGAGATTCAACATCTGGTGTCGCGACAACTGGATGCGTTAGCCGTCGCCTCTTCCGACAGCAGCACCGCTTCCTTCGCGCGGATGGACCGCGCCAGTCATCCGTATGTGCTGATCGACCGCCAATTTGACGGCCTCGCGGCCAACTTTGTCGGCATCGACGATGTGGCTGCCGGACGCATGGCCACCGAGCATCTGCTCCACCGCGGCTGCCGGACTGTCGCGCACATTCGAGGCCGTGAGAACAGCACGGGAATGCGTCGTTTCGAGGGGTATAGGCAAGCATTGCAAGCGCGCGGTATCGCTTGCGAGGAGCGCTACGTGGTGGCCAGCGAGCGAGTCGATAGCGGAAGCGAAGAACTGGGTGCGGAGGCAATGCGGCGGCTGCTGGCGCATAAGCCAAGACCGGACGGAGTCTTCTGCTTCAACGACCCGCTGGCTATCGGCGCGATGAACGCGATTCTCGAAGCGGGCCTGCGCATTCCAGAGGACATTGCCGTGATCGGCTGCGGCAATTTGCATTACAACGGCTCGCTGCGGGTTCCGCTTTCAAGCATCGACCAACACAGCCAGCAGGTGGGCGAGCAAACCGCCAATCTGCTGCTCAAGCTGATCGAATCAAAGTCGCGCCCTGAGCCGGTGAGCCTGATTCTGATGCCCAGATTGGTAGAGCGTGAATCCACGAGGCGCACGGTTTAGAGTTCATCAGACCTGGAGCGAGTTGCGGTTGAGCGCTCTGCGAATTTACGCCGGTGCGCGGAGAGTTGCCATCCACTTTTGACGCATTCCATCGAACATGCCTGCGGCAAACAGGATGAAGATCGCCAGGAGACCCAGCAAATTGAACAGCACTTCACGGCCATAGTTGTATCTGCGCTTTCTCATATATCCCCCAGTCCGATTGGCTCGGAAGCACGTCTTTTCGGCGTCCGGCACTGGGTAGTGATGTGGAACTGAAATTCGTTACAACCGAAAATTCGGAACCGATACGAAGGCCGTTTCGCTCCTCGCCGAGCCGGCATTCCTGACGTGGCGCTTGCAATCTCGTCCCTCGCCCGGTATAACGAGGGCGCGTATGAACATTCCCCGGCTGGCAACTTCCCTCTTTGACTTGAGTCCTTTATCGAGAACACCTCTGCTTCAAAACAGGCAGTTTTCCCTTCTCTGCGCGTTGGTCTGGATCGCTTTCGCGCTGCCAACCCAGCTTTTCGCGCTGGGCCAGGAGCGCTATGTTATTGCCGTTCCCAGCAGAGGTAGCTTCTCGCTGGCCGCGGGCGGCCGCGCGGCTTCGCTGGTCGTTGATGAGCGGGAGTATCCCGGCGTAGTTCGCGCGGCGCACGATCTGCAATCGGATATTCAGCGAGTCACAGGTCTGACGCCTGAAGTCGTGAGCGACGCTGCTTCTATACGCGGCGACGCGGTGCTGATCGGAACGATTTCCCGCAGCCCACTGATCGACCGCTTGATCCAGGAGCGCAAACTCGACGTCAGCGGGATCACGGGCAAATGGGAATCCACTGTGATTCAGGTGGTTGAAAAACCCATTCCCGGCGTTCCCCGAGCCCTGGTCATTGCCGGCAGCGATAAACGGGGCACGATCTTCGGGATCTACGATCTATCGGAGCAGATTGGCGTGTCGCCCTGGTACTGGTGGGCCGACGTTCCAGTGCATCATCGGGCTGCTCTCTATGTCGCGGCTGGACGCCATGCGCATGGCGAGCCTGCGGTGAAGTATCGCGGTATCTTTCTGAACGACGAAGCGCCCGCGCTCTCTGGATGGGTAAACGCGACTTACGGCGGCTATAACCACAAATTCTACGAAAAAATCTTTGAGTTACTCTTGCGGCTCAAGGCCAACTATCTATGGCCTGCGATGTGGGGCAGCGCGTTTAACGAAGACGACCCGGAGAATGCAAAACTCGCAGACGAGTACGGCATTGTCATGGGCACTTCTCATCATGAACCGATGCTGCGAGCCCAGCAGGAGTGGAAACG
>Ga0302325_10005033_pt1 | contig 30343 bp, 28 predicted proteins | sample Palsa_T0_2_FD_201948 | JGI IMG/M metagenome (GOLD analysis project Ga0302325, IMG submission 201948) | Peat permafrost microbial communities from Stordalen Mire near Abisko, Sweden - Palsa_T0_2 | ecosystem: Environmental > Terrestrial > Soil > Palsa > Peat permafrost | place: Sweden: Abisko... | reverse complement strand
GCTAACGGACCGATGTACCCATTCAGATACAACCGGTCCAGGCACTCCACTTCCAACGTCACGTGTCCGTTCAGCAGTTCGGGGATGCTCGGCATAACCGAGATTCTACAAAATCGCGAAAACGCTCACTTGTCGGTTTGAGGTCGAAGACCTCGCTAGTCCTATATCACAACCAATACTGCCACTTATCGAACACCAGCACATAAGCCGCGAGCAAAGCGTTGGTGACTCCGTGGGCCAGCATGCAGTCTGCCAGATTGCGCGTGCGCACCATCCAGCCGTTATACGCGATGCCCGCGATCAGGCCGACTTCCCAATACGCGCCATGCTCGGAGGCGAACAGCAGCGCCACCGCCCAGAAGGAAACAGGCGCATACTGGCCCAGTGGCACGCTCTGAAAATCGGGCCGGATCAGCCAGCGCATCAGCCAGCCGCGCCAGAAGAGCTCTTCGAGAATGGGGATCAGGATGGCGCTTTCGAGCACCCTTATGACGATGAAGAACGCATTCCCCTTGAGCCGCGCGTCGAGCGAACTGGCGGCGGCCCCGGTAATGAAATTGTGGAACAGCCAGGAATCCCGATAACCCGGCCACAGCGTATCCGGGCCGATCCAGACCAGGAACACCACCGAGCCCAGCAGTATGGAAGCCATCCAGAATGAAGGCGGCCACGGAATCACGCGCCGCGAGAACACTGCCAGCGCCGCCGCGATCAGCACGAAACGCAAAACCGCAAACGTCTCGGACGGAATCCAGCGCCTGACCGCGAGCAGGGCAATGAACAAACCGAACGGCGCGACGTATGCAAGCGTGGGGCGCACGCCGGCGGACGGCTCACTCCCAATACTTTTCGCCTTCGGCAAGGTTGGCTTTAACCACATCCGGATTCAGCTCGATTCCCAAGCCCGGCTTTTGCGGGACCGCGATATAACCCTGCGCAACAATCGGCCCCTCATGCACAATAACATCATCCATCCAATTTCGCCGGCCAATCAAAGTCTCGGCGGCTAAGAAATCGCGCACCGAGGCGGCCCACTGAACCGTAGCCATGGTATTGACCACGCTGCCGGTGTTATGCGCGGCCATGGGGACATAAAATAATTCCGCCAGATCGGCGATCTTCTTAGACTCTAACAAACCGCCGGTATTTCTAATATCCAACTGAGCGATATCGCAGGCAGAATTAACAATATAATCCTTGAAGCCCTGGCGGCGCGCGAGATTTTCGCCCGTGCCTATTGGAACCTTGGAGACTTGCGCCAGGCGCACCCAGCTTTCGGAGTAGTCGGGAGGCATGGGATCTTCCAGCCACAAGGGCTTGATGGGCTCGACGGCTTCGGCCAGTTGGATGGCGGAGCGCAGATCGTATTCCCAGTGGCAGTGTACGATCAGATCGCAGTCCCAGCCGATGGCATCGCGGCAATACTCGAATGCCTGGCGGATCTCGCGGATTTCGCGGGAGGTGAGCACGCGGTTGGAGGGGTCGCGGGCGTTGTCGACCTTGGGAGTGGAGCGCGGCGGCGGGATCTTGAAGGCGGTCCAGCCGGCCGGATCCTTTTTCATGCGATCGGCCCATTCGTTGCAGCTTTCGCGGTCGGCCATGTTGCGCGGGCCTTCGTCGTTGTACACGCGCACGCGCTCGCGGTAGCGTCCGCCGAGCAGGGCAGCCACGGGCAGGTTGAGCAGCTTGCCGGCCAAGTCCCAGAGCGCGATCTCGATGGCGCTCACGGCGCGCAGCAGCATGTGGGCCGAACCGTCGATGCGGTTGCCCAGGCCGTTATAGAGCGCCTCGATCTGCAGCGGGTCTTTGCCGATGAAGTACGGGCGCAGCTCGAGCACGCCTTCCTTGATGCCTACGCCCGGGCTGCCATAGCCCTCGCCGATTCCAAAGACGCCGGCGTCGGTAAGAATCTTCACCAGCGTGTAAGTGCGCGGACCTTGCAACACTATGACGCGGACATCGGTAATGCGTGCGCGGCCGCGTTCGGCGGCGGCCAAGGCGTGGAAGGCGGTCAGCGATGCGGCCGGGAGAACGCCCAGGAAGCGGCGGCGGGATAGAGACATAGAATGCCGCATTATCGCACGCTCCCCGGCCGCTAACCGTTACCGAGCCTCGACGGTCAGGGAGCGGTCCTCCTCCCGCGTCCAACGTAGGCGATTGGGAGTATACTGGCTGGTGGCCGGGAAGGCAAAATGGAGATCCTGGCCTGAGACTGAGGACAAAAAATGAACACTCTGAAGCGAATCGCACCCGCCGCCATCTCTGTCTTGGCGATAACAATATTGGCCACAGTGTTGGTAAGAGCGGTACCCGCCAGCGCCCTACCGCGGACGGTAGCAAACAAGACTTACGATGCCTGGGTCGTAACCAGCTTCAATCCGCCGGGAACCACGCCGTTCCACGATTGCTATCGGTTTAGCGCGACCCAGGTATGCAGTGACGTTTGCGGTACTTGCGGACCCTTTACCGAGGCGCCCTTGGTCCCGGGCAATACCGGAACAATCTGGCACCTCCAAAATGGCTGCAACGGACTAAACCTCGGGTTTATTGGAACCTCCTATGATGGTTCAGCGGGCGTGAGCACAATGGGAGGAGAGGGGATAGGACATGAAGAGAGCACCAACTTCGGCATAACCGGAGCTGAGAATTCAGCGTGTACTATATCCTCCACGCTTGCCGGCAAAAACCCTTACAAGATGCCACAGTAACAGGCCCACGCAACAAAACCATGCACGCCGGGTTCAAATCAGGGAGTCCGCTTGCGCGAGCGCAAGAGGTCTCCCGCGTCGGAGGGCAAACCCCGGGTGATGGGCGGCCGCGGCGGAATATCGCGGCGAGGCGTCCCCCCGGGGCGTCGCGGTTCACTTTGCGGCGCTCGAAAGCTCGCGCTCGATCTCGTCGATCCAGTCGATCGACTTCGGGTCTTCTCCGCGCGCGGCGCGGGCTTCCCGGATCAGCCGCAGATTGCGCGCCGTGGTCTCCGGCTCCCACTTCTCGCGAATGGCCGCCAGTGCGTCTGGCAGAGCGGTTTCCGCGTGGCCCCGGTCCTTGGCCAGCACCGCCAACTCCAGGCGCGTGGCATAGTCCCAGTAGTCCGGTTTGCCGGATGCGATCTTTCGCTCCACGGCGTACCGCACCACGGGCAGCAGCTCCTCGCGGCGCGCGTCGGGCGGCTGGCGCAACTCCATCAGCGTGACCGCATTCACCCCCGGATAGGCGTCCCGCCAGTCCGTTTCGAAGCCCCTCAAATACGCGCCAATCGCCCTCTCCAACACGCCCTCCGCCAGCGCCTGCCTGCCGTCGCGGAGCGCGGCTTCCCACCGGTCTTTGTAGACGCGGCCCAGCAGACTATAGGTCTCGCTGCTCGCGCCATGTTTGTCGAGCACCTGCAACAGCACCCGCTCCGCCTCTTCGCTGCGGCCGGCTCGGTTCAGCGCAAGCCCCAGTTGCTCCTGCACCATGACCGTGTTCCGCAGCGGCAGCGGCATCTTTTCGGTAAGCGCGATCATCCGCTCCCACGCCTTCACCGCCCGGTAGGACAGCAGCAGATCGACGACCACGCCCGCTTCCCGATCGGCCATCTCACCCAGCTCGCTTTCGACCGCCGCCACCGCATCCGGCCCTTGCTTGCGGGCAGCCGCCAGCCGTTCCTTGATGCCTTCGGAGTAGTGCACCTGCTCCCGGAAGATATCCGTTTTGGCGTGCGCGATCTCCGGAGCGTGGATGCCTTCGAGCAGTTGATAGACCGGGCTACCCGGCGAGGCCTCGCGGGCCGCTTCCAGCATGGCCACGAGCTTTCGCCGGAAGTCGGAATCGGCAGGTTTGCCTCCCGCATCGAGCCTGTAGCTGAGCGCCCGCAAAGGCGCTATATCAAAGGGAAGCCGGCGCCCTTCGGCATAAAGCAGCACGGTGGTGTGCGGTCGCATGGCGTGGCGCACGCCAAGCTCGTAAAATACGTTGGCATTGGCGGTGGTAACGTCGGCGACGGCATAGTCGCACAGCAACAGCCGCTCGAACATGGGTTTATAAATGATGCCGCTGGAGAGATCTTCATCCGCGAGCACGGGTTCCAGGCCCGCGGCGCGGATGGAGGGGGCGATCAGCTCGCGATAGATACCGTCGAAGTCGATGACCAGGCCGCCGTCCGCACCGGGCTTGCGGCCGAAGGGCATCAGAACGAAGCACAACGGCCGGGGCTGGTCGGCGGGCATCGGCGGGATGCGCGCCTTAAGCGGCTTTCTGCCCGCCCAGAATCTCGATAGCTTTCTTCAGCAGGGGGTCGTCTTGCTTATGTTCGGCTGGCTCGGCAGCCTCCGGCAGAGGTTCGAGGTTTTCGTCCAGCTCCACTTGTGTTTCCGGCTCGGCCATCACGGTTTCGGGAGTCACACCCACATCCTGGATGGCTTTGCCGCTCGGCGAATAATACTTGGCCACCGAGAGAATGATGGCGCCGCCATCGTCCATGGTGATGGCTTTGCGCAGCGAGGCGTCGCCGTAGGTTCGTTCCCCCACCAGTTCGGCGCGCTTGTCGTCCAGAAGAGCGCCCGCCGCGATTTCCGCGCCATCCGCCGTGCCCCGGTTGGTAATCACTACCATCTGCAGCTTGGTGATGTCCTTGGCGGCATCCGCCTCGAAGTCCTGCCGCGGCACTTTCTGTCCTTGCAGATAGGTGATTTCACCCTTCGACAGGAACAGGTTGGCCAGCGCAATACCCTCCTGCGGCGAGCCTACGGCGCAGTTCCGCAAGTCCAGGATCAGCTTCCGCGCGCCCTGCTTTTCGAGCGATTCCACGGCGGCCGCCACTTCCTTAACTTTGCCCGGAGCCAGGGTTTCCGGCTGTATGTAGCCGATCTCGTCCGCCATGAGCTTCTGAGTCACCGGCGGATAAACTCCATTGGCGCGCGTGAGCTTGATCTTTTGAGGCTCCGGCCGGCGCACGCGCACGACGGTCAGCTCGACACTCGATCCAGGCTCGCCCTCGAGCAGCAGGGTCGCGTATGCCAGCGGCATGTCCCGCGTAGCCACGCCGTTAATGGTCTCCAGCATGTCGTTCGTGACCAGACCCGCCTTCGCCGCCGGCGATCCCGGGACTACGCCCACCACCCCCACGTATCCGAACTTTTTCGACAACACCATGCCCACACCGGCCCGGGTCGTATCTTTATCTTTCAGATAGTCTTTGTACTGATCGGCGTTGAGGTAGCTGGCGAACGGATCGATGGATTCGAGCAGACCGTTCAGCGCACCCAGCGTCACGCTCTTCATGTCCGGCTCTTCCACGTATTCGCTCTTGATGCGGTGCAGCACTTCCGTGTACACGCCGAGCTGTGGATACGGCCGGTCGGTTGAAGCGCTCCTGCCCAGGACGCCGCCGAAAACCAGCAGCACCATGACACATGCAGAGGTGGTAACCACCAGGTACTTAATACGGCTGTTCATAGATTTCAAAATCCGCAGGGGACCCCGAACCATTATAGCAGCAGGGCGACCTGACTATTGGACGACGGTCGGGACCTTTTGGTTGCCCGATTAGGGGGCTAAAACTCACCGCGATCGCGGCGCCCCGTGGCCGTGCAACCAACCGCGACCGTCAGGGAGTGGACCCCGCCGTAAGTGCCATAAAGCACGCCGCCTGCCCAGAGCGCCAGGTTGCCATAAGGATTGCCGCCGTTGGCGTAGCTGCTGAAAAACTGTGCAGAAAGGGTCTCCGTCCCAGGCAGCCCCGAGAGCCGCCGCCCGGACCTGCCGGCGGCTTCAGCGCAAACACGGCACCGCCATGATCTGTAACTCCGCCGCTGGCTATCGAGCCAAACAGTACCCCGCCGATACCGGTCGCTACGCCCGAAAAAGGATGCGAGCCATCGCGGCCGCCCCCTGCGAACTATGCAGTACGGTTTCCTGCCAGGCGCCGCCCGCGGACGCAGGCGGCGACAAAGAGAACACTGTCCGATTGTTCGAAGTTCCGCCGCCCTATGGATCGCGTGGAGCCGAAAGCGAGAGGTAAGTGTCCTAAACTGCGTGAAGCGCGGCATGGCTGCTTCGCCTCACTGCTTCGCCTCTTTCAAGCTATCGCATTCTTCCCAGATCTTGTCGCCCTTCAGCCATGTAGTTCTCTTTTCCTTCAGGATTTTAACCAAGTCCTTCGGAAGCTCGATCCGTTCGATTCTTGGCACGGCGCGGTTGGCGGTCGTCATGGATGCTATGAGAATGCCCTCAACCTCTGCAACATGCTTTCGTGTCGGGAACGACGAAAAATGAAAAGAAGTTCCAGAAATTGAAGTACCTGTCCGTGGATTTGTTCGCGTGGTCATGGAGCCTCGTGGCCAGCTTCCTTGCTTGGCCAACAGGCAGCGATTCAGAAGGGTTCTTTCTCGCCATCGCTCTCACGGTAGTACAGTGAGCGGCCGCTGTTTACAGATTTCGTGCTTCACGCAATTTCAGAACACTACCAGGCGGTGCGCCGTAGACTGTCGACGCAGGAACCGCGATAATAGGAACAAGGCCGGCTATGACGATCATCCTACGACCAGAACAGGAACAGGTGCTTTTGGAAGCCATTAACTCCGGCCTGGCACACACCACCGATGAAGCGCTGAACCAGGCTCTGGATATGTTGCGTCTTCGTCTGCCCCAGCAGGCCACGCTCGAAGCGGAAGCAACGGCGGCAGTCAGACGGCTGGCGACATTCGGCAAGCGCCATGGACTCTCGTTGGGCGGATCAACGGTTAAGGAACTGCTACGCGAGAGCAGGCCGTGAGCCGTATTGGTCTGGACGCCTCGACAGTCCTGACATGGTGCTTTCCTGACGAAGAATCCCAAAAAGCGCTGGAGATTTCAGGGGGGATTGCGGGTGGTGATCGCATCTCTGTGCCTGCGTTATGGCGGCATGAAATCCTGAACGCGCTCTTGGTAGGCGAAAAACGGAAGCGGCTCACGCCCGAATTGACTCATGCCTTCATCGATGACCTGAACCGTTTGCCGGTCGAAGTCGATGAGCTTGCAACCCCGGCGACCGTATTCGACGCGACGCAATCGCTCTGCCGCAAACATGGCTTGACGGCCTATGATGCGGCCTATCTTGAACTCGCCATGCGAGGGAGCCATGCTTTAGCCACAGTCGATGAGGCGCTACGGCGTGCGGCCATTGCCGAAAACGTATCGGTGCTGTGAGCACACCACAAACCACAGTAATGGATCGGCGCTTGTCGAACATTTACAGGCGCTCCTGCCGCGCTCCTGCCAACGTAGGATTTCCTTATCATATGAGCGATCATATAAGCGCTAAGCGTTCGGGAGAATGCCTCGCGGGGTAATGTTATCGAACAGTCACACTTCGTGCTGCCGCCCCCAGCAGCCGATTAGCCGCCGGCCACCCGTCTCTACTGTTGTAACGTGAAATCCACGATAATCTCCGTGGCAACCTCGACCGGGTCGCCATTCAAATACGTCGGCGCAAACACCCACTGTTTCACCGCGGCGAGCGCTGCCGGAATCAGAAGAGGGTGCCCGCTGAGAACCCGCAGGTCCATAATCGTGCCATCGCGCGCGATCACCGCCCTCAGGCGCACCTCACCGGAGACGCGCGCGGCCTTGGCCAGCGGCGGATAAACTGGCCGCGGACCCGAGATCAGCTTGGCGGTCTGTAGCCGGCTGACTACCGTGATGCGCCGCGGCACGGGCGGCGTCGGGTCTCGCGCCACCACGGGCGCGGGCGGTTCCGGGCGAGGCATGGCGCGCGCCATATCATCGATCACGCCATTGCCCGATCCGGAGGCCGATCCCATACCAAACGGCACGCCGGCGAGTTCGCCGCCAGCCGGTGGCACGAAGTCCGGATCGTCAATCAGCACCACTTGCCTCGGGATCTGCCGGGGCTCCTGCAAGGCGCGCGGGTTCAACTGGAACGGAATCGGCTTAACGCGCGGTGGCCGGGCCTGCGCCCAGTGCGCCGGGGATGCGGCTGGGGGTTCCGGTAAGAGAAAACCGGCGAGGCGTCCGTGCGGGGGCGCCTGATGAGTCACCAGCGGGATCAGCACGAGTAAGCCAATCATGGCGCACTGCCCGGCGAACGACACAGCCACGGTCCACGGCTTCCGGGTCCGCTCAGACACACTAATCGACTCGAACATATAAGCCCCTTCTAACCTGTTTGAATTGTCTCTATCTAACCTGACTTATTCGACACCTGGTGAGTCCGGTAAGTTCCGAGTTAAGAAGACGCCAGCCACCGAACTCCTCGACATCCTCGCCGAAATCCGCGAAAAATTCGATCCCCAGGACACCGACGAAGACTTCCTCATCGAGCGCATGGCCAAAGCCCGCTGCCGATACAACCGTCCTCCGCGAATACGATCGCTCCTGTCAGGAGCTCGAAAAACTCCAGAAAATCCGGGCCGCCAGACCCACCCCATCCCCCATCGCCGATGAATTACGAAGGCAACACAGCCTGAGATGAGTACGCCACCACCCATCACCCAAAACCCATCACCCTCCGCGGCGCCCTCCCCAAAGCCGAACATGCCCGGCTGCCAACGGATCGTAGACCGGCGTTAACGAGCCGATTTTCAGCTTTTTGGGTCTCGGTGTGGCAGCCACGGCCGATCGCATAGCCGAAAGTCTGACTGTCAAGTAGGATAGGCCTCCCGGCCAGTCCCTATCTAACCTGACTTAGTAACTTCCGAGTCAGGAATGCGCGCCGGTAACTACCTTCACCAACCGCATCAACTCTTCATCGGTCGAATCGTTGGGAACCGAGCAGCCGGGCGTAAGTATGAACTTCTTCCCTGCGCCCTGCCGCGCGCCTTCCCACTGTTTCTCAAGGTCGGCTTCGGACAGCTTGCGGAAATTCACCTCGTCGAGGCCGGTCATCAGCACACCTGTATATAAGGACCGCATGGCCGCCGCGGATTTTCCAGTGCCGATGTTGGAATAGTTGATGGCCGCCACCTGCCAACCTTTCACGAAGTGGTCGAGATAGACCTTATCGCCGTGCAGGTGCAGGATGTTGAGCGGCGCTTCGTTGACCGCGTCCAGGATCAGACGGTCGAACGGCTCGCTGAATTTGGCATAGTCCTCGGGCGTCATGATGCCATCCTGCGCGTTGGCGATGGCCAGGAAAATGCCGGATGCGCCGGCCGCCATAGCCTTCCGTGCATGGCTGGCTTCGGATTCGGCGATGGCCTCCAGGCCGGCCAGCAGCGCCTTGGGATTCTCCTGTTTCAGGCGTGCCACTTCCGCCGGCGACGACAGCTTCTCGGCGACATTCCACGGATTGAAGATGGTTTCGACGAAGTAGGCCTCGCCTCCCAGACCTTCGCTAATCAACTCCAGCGCGCGGAGTTGCTCGGGAAAGGGGTCGTTCAATACCTTGAGCTCATACCATTCGCCGGCGGGCTTCGGGAATGGGTAGTCGCTCATGACCTTGACCAGGTCGGTGTGGAACCGATGGTGAAAATCGAGAGTCGCTTGCGCGTGCCGCTCCGCCGGCAACTTTTCCAGTCCGAAGTGATGCCAGAAACTGAACGGGGTCCGGTCCACATCCTGGCCCTTCAGTGCGCAGTCTACGCGCTGCTTGCCGGTCATTAGCGCGGCGCCCCGCACGGCGGCCGCGGCGCCCAGAGCGCCAAGATATAGGAACTCGCGTCGGGAGAACATAGATCAATCAAAGCACAAATGCGTTTGGATTGGCGACACACCTGCCTTATGGAATCCTGACACGCGCTTAACGACTTCCTAACGCCGCGAGCCATACCTTTATATCGGCATGGTATCGGCATGAGCAGCGGCCGAATTCTCGTCGTGGATGACGAGCCGCAGATCCGGCGCGTGATGCGTGTGGCGCTATCGGGAGCCACTTATATGGTCGCCGACGCGCGCAGCGGCGAAGAGGCCCTCGAAAAGCTGCGTGAAGAAAAGGTCGACTTGGTGCTGCTCGACGTGAACCTCCCTGGCATCGGCGGCATTGAAACCTGCCGCGCAATTCGCGAGCGATCCGACGTGCCTGTAATCATGCTGACCGTGCGTAACTCCTCTCGGGACACGGTAGCGGCGCTCGACGCCGGCGCCGACGATTACGTGACCAAGCCTTTTAGCATGGAGGTCCTTCTTGCGCGTATCCGGGCTACTCTGCGGCGATCGCCTAACTCACCAGGCGGCGTCGATAGCATCCGGTTCGGCAACGTCGAGATCCGCATGAGCGCGCGGCGGGTGACTGTGGACGGCAAAGAGGTCCGGCTCACGCCGAAGGAGTTCGACCTGCTGCGCTTCCTGATTTCCAACGGTGACACCGCGCTGCCACACGAGCGCATCCTGCAAGCCGTGTGGGGGCCGGACTACGGCAGCGAGGTCCAGTATCTGCGCGTATTCGTCAAGCAGCTGCGCAAGAAGCTGGAGCCGGATCCCGCCCGTCCCCGCTACATTCTGACCGAGCCGTGGTTGGGCTATCGATTTCGCATGCATGAGCACGCGCTTGAGTCTTCCGATCCGGATGCGATGTAGTAGGAGCATGCGCGGAATCACAGCCAACCGGCCCTACAAACTTCTGGCGGAGTATTACGACCGGCTCTGCAACTTTCACCTTTCCTGGTTCGAGGCCGCCCGCGAGCGCGTGCTCGGCCGGATCCTGCCGGGCATTGAATCGGCTTGCGACCTGGCCTGTGGCACGGGCACCACCGCTCTGCTGCTGACGGCGAACGGGATTAAGATGTTTGCCGTCGATCTCTCGCCGGTGATGTGCCGGCTCGCTCGCCAGAAGGCTCGCCGCGTAGGGCTGCCACTGCACGTCCTGCGTGCCGACATGCGGGCCTTTCGGCTGCCCCAACCAGTCGACCTGGTGTTGTGCGAGTTCGATGCGCTCAATCATGTTCCGGATAAGGCGGATCTGGCACTGGTGGCCGGTGCTGTTGCAGAGGCTTTGCGGCCCGGCGGCCATTTCTATTTCGACGTAAATAACCGCCTGGCATTTAAGGCGATTTGGCCCGGTACATGGTGGATCGAGGAGCCCGATGTGGCAGTCGTGATGCATGGCGGTTATGACCGCTTGCAAGACCGGGGCTGGACCAACATTGAATGGTTCCTGCGGGAGGGCCGTTACTGGCGACGGCGTCGTGAGCGCGTCGAACAGGTCTCCTGGACTGCCACCGAGATCCGCGGCGCATTGCGCCAGGCAGGCTTCGACCAGATCCGCGCGTGGGATGCCACCCCCTTCTTTAAGGACGATCCGAAGATTCGCCCCGGCTGCCGTACCTTTTACCTGGCGCGGAAGTCTCTTAGTATTTAGCTCAGTGTCGATCGAGTTTTCTTGGGAAGCTTCTCCAGCACGAGCTCGTACGAGCGCTGCAGCAGCTGCTTGAGCTCGGCTGGAGAGAGCGCGTCCTCGGTCTCGAGCGCCACCCAGTGGTACCGCGCCGAGTAGGGAGCGGGAATGATGCTGGGGCGCTCGACTAATTCAGCGAACTCTTCCGGAGAACACTTAAAAGACACCCAGACTTTGGCCGGCTCCAGGACCAGCACTGCGAACATCTTGCCACCGATCTTAAAGACCAGGTCAGCGCCCCACTGGACGGACTCCGTGGCGTGAGGCATCGACATGCAGTATCGCCGCACCCAATCGATTTGCATGATTCAAAGTATGGTGTCCAGTGTATCGTATCGAGTGTATCGTACCGCGGCTGTTATAATGTTCCCGTGCGGGCAGCGTATGTTTTGGCAGCCATCGCTCTTTTTGGTCCACTGGCGCGGGGACAATCCACGTTGCAGGGGTCGGTGCGAGACTCGCATGACCGCCCCGTTGCTACCGCCACCATTTACCTGCAGATCCAAACCAGTGAACAAATTCTAACCGCACATACGGATTCCGAAGGAAGCTATCGCTTTGAGACGCTTGGCGAAGGCACTTACTCATTGCGCGTCGAGACCAACGGATACGGCGAGGCGGCTTTCGGTCCCTTTGTCCTTGGACCTAAGGAGATGAAGAGGGTTGACCTCACCCTCGAGTCCGCGTTCTTCGACGAGCCTAAATTCATTGTGGCGGGTGTTACCGAAGCCACCAATGGCGGCGTCCACGGCTCCGACACGGTGTGGCGCTCGACCGAAGCGCTTGCCAAGGCGACCGCTTCGCTGAGCCAGGAACGGCATGAACGCGACGAGAAGCTGGGAAATGCTGTGGAGGCGGTGCGCGAATATCAGCGCGCGGCGGAGCTGAATGCCAGCGAGTCCAATCTGTTTGACTGGGGCGCCGAGCTGCTGACGCACCGCGCCGCCGATCCCGCCATCGAAGTTTTCACCAGGGGCAGTCGCCTGTTTCCGCATTCGGCCCGGATGCTGCTTGGCCTCGCCGTGGCCTGTTACGCGCGCGGTTCCTACGATCAGGCTGCGCACCATTTCTTCGAGGCGGCCGACCTGAATCCGAGCGATCCCCAACCTTACATGTTCCTTGGTAAAGTGCAAAGTGTCGAGATCACTCAGTCAGAAGGCTTCGCGGAGAGATTGGGACGATTTGCCAGGCTTCAACCCGAGAATGCCTGGGCCAACTACTATTACGCGGTCAGTCTTTGGAAGCGCCGCAAGGACCCCGAAGACACTCAAACACCGGCTCAGGTGCAAGCCTTACTGGAAAAGGCGGTGCACCTCGATCCCAATCTGGGCGCAGGCTATCTGCAGTTAGGTATTCTCTATTCTGACCGGAGGGATTTCCAGAACGCCATTCCGGCTTATCGAAAAGCGATCGAGGTCAGTCCCGTTTTGGAGGAGGCGCACTATCGCCTTGCTCAGGCGTACGGACAGACCGGCGAAAAGTTGAACGCTCAAAAAGAGCTGGAGATCTATAACCAGTTGTCAAAGAAATTGGCGGCGGAAGCAGAGCGCGAGCGGAGTGAGATCCAGCAATTCGTCTTCACGCTGCGAGACCGGACTTCGGTTCCGCGGCCGCCCTACTGATCGCGCGCAAACACGACGGCAGCGGTCCTCCGGATGCCGAAATCCCCCCACCATTGCCCGCTACCATAGGCAATGACGCGTTTCTGCCATTAGTAGATCGTCTGTCTGGCCGGTTCGAAGCGCACCGCCAAAGGTGCCGTTGACATATACGGCAGTAACCCGCGGGCGCCCAGGCGCGAAACGTCACTCCATTGGAGTGATCGGAAGGATGTTAACACACTCGGACGCGGGCCAATGGCTCCGGTCTGATATGGTGGAGCTATGCCCGATTTGCCTCTGCATTTGCGATGGATTCGGGCAGCGCTACGCCGGCTCAACATCCGCCTGAGCCGGCGTCGTGAGCGTCTCAGATGGAAGTCCCGCGGCCCCTATGACCGGCCGGATACTTTGGCCGATCTCGAAGCCGCCCTCCGCAAGCTCGAGCCGGACGATCCTGCCGCCGCGTCCTATTTCGAAAAGCACCTTCCCCGGCTCAAAAGGACGTTGTCCCTGGTTCCCAGCCCGTCCGGCTCCGGCCGCGCGCTGGAGCTTGGCTGTTACCTGCAGATGACTCCGGTACTGCAACTCCATCATGGCTATCGCGAACTGCGTGGGGCGGATTATGGCGCCGGAACCACCCAGCGAAAAGCCGTGCAATACGCGGACACCCGCTTCGAGATAGACATCGATCTCTTCGATGCGGAGCGCGACACTTATCCCTATCCCCCCAATTACTTCGAGTTAGTGCTCGCCTGCGAAGTACTCGAGCACATGTTGTTCGATCCCATGCACCTTCTATTGGAGGCTCGCCGGGTACTCGAAGAGGGCGGCCGAATCCTGATCACCACTCCGAATATCGCCAGCCTTACCAGCGTCGCCCGCGTGCTGCACGGCCACGACAACCCCCAGATGCATTCCAAATACAAGATACCCGTTGCCGGCGAGTCTCTCGTGGCGCAGCACATGCGCGAATACACTCTCGCCGAGTTAGGCGAGGCCGTCCGCGGCGCGGGCTTCGAAATCGAGGAGCTCTTCACCGAGCCAATCGCCGAATACAGCTTCTACCAGCCGCTCCTGGTATTTCTCGAAGAAAATGGATTCAATCCGGCGGACCGCGGCGAACAGAGTTACTGCCTTGCGCGAAAGCGTTCCGCGCTGCCGGTTACTCGCTATCCACAGTTCTTATACGAACAATAGAGGGCTATCGTTATAAACGGCCACGCGCCGCAGGGTATCCGCGCCGTGCCCGATGATCCAGCCGTGATACTGCCCGTGATCGCATTCCGATGACCAGGCCGTATAAACCACGCCGTTGGCCAGCAGCAGCGCCGGGCGCGGTAGTGACACCGCGGCTCGCATTGAGGAAGCTTACCTGCCAGAGCGGACCCGCATCGGATCCCTCAAGATCGTCGGCGTCGAAGGCATAAACGCTATCGTGGTCGGTGACCATCAGGACGACGTTGCGCACGCCGCCGGCGGCCCCGCTGGTCATGGGTACGGCCGCCACATACAGCGGTTGTGCGCCGGGAGCGCGAAAATGCACAACCACGCCAAGCAAAGCGTCGTGCTATTGACTCGGGACATTCAACGGCTGGTTCAGAGTAGCCTGATACATCGCGACTAATAAATCCTGCGAGTGACCGTCATAGTCCTGGTCGATCGACCACATGAAGCTGCCTCCCAGGCCGCGTTGCCACACCGAATACCAAATCCTGGTGTAGGTCGAAAACGTATCGTCATAGGTGATGTAGCCGGGCTGCCCATCTGTCCGCAGCATGTAGGGCACGAGCGAGTACATGTCATAAAATGTTTGCCATCCGTTCTGGTTGATGCGCTGCTTCAGGAATGTGCCGTATGCCGCGGAAAGAACCGTTTGGCCATTGCATGGGTTGCACGGACCGTATAGCTCTGTGACGTTAGTGTAGAGATAACCGTAGAACGGCGTTCCCATGTTGAGCTTGGCAGGCGGTATATTCACTTCGCTCAGAAATATATCGGTGGCTTCCGCGACGCTGCCCCCTGGATTGCACTCATAAAATTGGGGGTTGCGCGGATCGAGAAAGATCGCCGAATTGAGTTGCCCGTCGTCGGTCCACGGCCCAGCGCAGTCATACATCATGATGTTGAAGTAATCCACTAACGGTTCCACGCCTGAGAAATCGTAGGCGCCTCCCCAGGGCGGTACGTCGGCGGAAAGCACGTAGCGGGGACTGGGAAAAACCTGGCGCAGTCCGGCCATCAAGTCGTGGAAGGCCTTCTGTTGGTCCGATGAGGGATACTCCCAATCGATGTCCACGCCGTCGTAACCATGGGCGGTGATGAACGTCTGCAGATTCTGCAACAGCGTCGGCAGCATGTTGGTGGAGGGCGCTGAGTTGGAAGGTTCGATCGCGTCAAAATCGCCACTCAGCAGAAGCAGCACCCTCACTCCCGCCGCGTGCGCTCTCAGCAGCAGCGCTGGTTCGAGGAATCCATCCGGTACGGTGAGGCTGCCATCAGCATTGAAGGTGACTCCATCGTGGTTGATGTGCGTCACCATGCCAAATGGGATCTGGGCGGAGCTATACGGCGGAGTTTGGGTCCTGCTCCAGTAACCGTAGTCGCCCACCAACCGCTTCCCCTGTATACCCTGTCCGTATGCCAGCCCGGCCAAAATGAAAGCCGCGGCGCTTGCAGACAACACGTGATATCGCGTCACGAGGGAACCTCCATTGAGTAATGTACACCAGTTTGGGAAAGAACGTGCCAGGTGCGTCAAGTTCGAGCTAATTTTCGCCAAGTCTAGTAATCGATAGATTAACTATTGACAGCGCCGCCGACCCGCTATACACTCGGGAAAAGTTCTCATCGACGTTACCTGCCGGAACAACTGAAAGGGTGGCCGAAAAGGCTTTGGGCTGCCGGGCGCACGGCCGGCTACGGTCCCGGGGCTATCGAGATGAATCTTTCGATGTTGAAAGACTTCAGGTTCGGCGAGCGGCACGACATTCAATTCCGGCTGGAGGCGCTGAATTTCATCAACCACGCGAATTTCGCCTTGCCTAATGTGCAACAGGGCAGCGCGGCATCCGGAACCATCACCAGCCTGATCCCCGGCAACCAGTCGCGCATCATTCCGCTGGGACTACACTATAAGTTCTAAGTTCAGAAACCATAGAGCCGGGCGGGATTATCGACGAGGATCTTCTTGCGGATGGCCGGGTCGGGTGCCCATACCGGTAACTGGTTCAGCAGGCGCCCGTCGTCGATAGGGAGCAGCGGCGTCACATCGGTAGGCTTGTGGCCGGCGGGCGTGACCGAATCGGGATGCGGCCAGTCAGTACCCCAAATGACGCGCTCGGCGTTGGCCGCGATCAGCGCCTTGGCGAAGGGCGCCATGTCCGCATAGTCGGGCGCCTCGGTCGAGCATCGATAAACGCCGGAGATCTTCACATAAGCTTTACCCGACCGGACTAATGCAACCAGGTCGGCAAAGCCCGGCTGTGCGAGCCCGAGCGAGGCTTGGGCGCCGCCGAAATGATCGAACACTACCGGCGCCGGCGAGTCCCGTACCAGGTCACTGAGGGCGGAGATCATCGGCAGGTTAGTGAAGATTTGAATATGCCAACGGCGGCGGGCAACGCGGTCGAGAGCCGCCCGCAACCGCTCGCGGCCGGTGGCAGGGTCGATGCGGCCGGCAGTCGCGAGATTCAGACGAATGCCTCGGATACCGGCCGCGCCCATCGCATCCAGATCGCTCTCGCGCGTGTTTTCGTCGATCACCGCCACGCCCCGGGCGTTGCCGCCGCGCGGCTTCATGCCATAGATCTTCATGCCATAGATCGTCGCGGAGTTATCGGCGGCGTAGACGCTCGGCGTCACGATCACAACGCGATCCAAGTGGAGGGCCCGATGGAGCGCCGCCATCTCCTCGGGCAAGGCCGTCTCGGGTGTGTAAGCGCGGCCAGCCCACAACGGAAACTGGCTGGGGTTGCCGAAGATATGTGTGTGGCAGTCGCAGGCCTTCGCCGGGATAGCGAAGTTCACCGGGGTGGCCGGCTGGGAAGCTTTCGCGACGCCGGACAGCAGCGTGGCGGCTACGCCCGCTTTCAGGAAATCACGCCTGCTGAATTGAGGCATCCGCCCGTCCTGCATGACACTTTACCACTCCTCTCGGAGTAGTAGTAATGGCCGGCGTTAGAATAAGAATCGTATGCGCGCTCGCTGTCTTGTCCTGGTTGCCGCGGTGGCCTGCATGGGTCTTAGTGCGCAGTCTCCACCGGCCTTAACTGTGGATGCCGGCGCAAACCGGCATTCCATCAGCCCTTGGGTTTACGGCATCAACGAATGGAGCGACAACGGTCTGATGACCCTTATGCACATTCCGCTGGTGCGCTGGGGCGGCGACGACGCCACTAGCTTCAACTGGCAGAACAGCGTCAAGAACAACACTGGCGACAACCCCTGGATGTACGAGAATTACAGCGTCAGTCCCGGCTTCGATGCGTTCCATGAAGCCAACCTGCGTGCGGGCACCGTAAGTCTGGGAACGGTCTCCGTCATGGACTGGGCGCCCAAGGCCGCCGGTGAATGCAGCTTCAGCGTCAAGAAATACGGCCAGCAACAGGCGACGAACCCGGACAATCCAGACTGCGGCAACGGAATCCTCACGAACGGTACCCAGATTGTGAACGACCCTAACGATGCCTATACCCCAGTGACTCAGACCTTCGCACAACAGTGGGTGCGGAACATCCTGTCGTCTTACGGTCCGGCAAATCAGGGCGGCGTGCGCTTGTGGAGCCTGGATAACGAGCCGGAATGGTGGCTTTCGAATCATGTCGACGTCTACCCGACGGCGGCCACTTACGACGACATGATGGCGCGCGATCTGAAGTGGGCAGCCGCCGTGAAGTCGGTGGACCCCACGGCGCTGATTACCGGCCCTGTGCCCGGAGGCTGGTCGGGAATGCTGTTTTCGAGACTGGACATGGATAGCGGCTGGAACACATCGCCCTATCAGTATTGGGACAACCCGACGGACCAGAAGGCGCACGGCGGCGTCCTGTGGATTCCGTATTATCTGCAGCAGATGAAAGCGGCTGAAGGACAAAACAATGGCCAGCGCCTGCTGGATTATCTGGACGTGCATGCCTACATCGCGCCGGGCAATCTCAGCGCCACCCAGGGCGATAGCACCATGGAAACGCTGCGCACGACCTCGACGAGAGCCTTCTGGGACCCCAACTATATTGTCCCGGACGGAAGCATTTACAACGCCAGCGGCAATCAGGTGGCTCCCGAGCTCATTCCACTCATGCACCAGTGGGTGAATCAGAATTATCCCGGCACCATGCTGGCTATCACCGAATATAGTTGGGGCGCGCTGGAAAGCATTACCGGAGCTATCGCGCAGGCCGATATTCTGGGCATTTTCGGACGCGAAGCTCTGGACCTGGGAACGCTCTGGAGCACGCCCGAGCCCACGCAACCCGGCGCGTTCGCCTTCCAGATCTTCCTGAACTACGATGGCAAGGGCTCCCAATTCGGGGACACCAGCGTTTCGGCAACCACCGGCGATCCCGATACGCTCTCGATCTTCGCGGCGCAGCGGGCGGACTCGGCATTGACCGTGCTGGTGCTCAACAAGACCGCCGGCGCCATCTCCGACACCGTGAGCCTGGCCAACTTCACGCCGGCCGGCACGGCGCAGGTTTGGCAATTCAGCCAGAGCAACCTGAGCGCGATCGTGCGGCAGTCTCCCGACATCAATGTGGGCACCAACAACATCGCCGCTGCTTTTCCGGCCTACTCCATGACGCTGTTCGTAATTCCGCAGGCGCAGAGCGCTATGAGTGTGCCGCAACCGGTGGTCACGGCGGTCACAAGCGCCGCCTCGTATGATGCCACCGGCGTGTCGCCCGGAGAGATCGTGGACGTCTGGGGGACCTCGCTCGGACCCGCTACCCCGGCGAGCCCGCAACCCGATGACGGCATGTGGAGCACCTCCCTGGGCGGCGTCGAAGTTCTTTTCAATGGCTATCCTGCGCCCATATATTACGGGTCGGCCACGCAACTGAACGCCATCGTTCCGTACGAGGTAGCCCAGTTTCAAACTGTCAACGTGATTGTGGTGAACCAGGGCAACGCCTCGGCTCCGCTACAGGTTCCGATATCAGCCGTGAAGCCGGCGATCTTCACCAACGATTCGTCCGGGCACGGCCAGGGCGCCATTCTGAACCAGGACTACACGCGCAACGGGCCAGCCAACCCGGCGGCACGCGGCCAATACGTGTTCATTTACGCTACCGGAGAGGGGCTCACGGACCCACCCGGAGTGGACGGCCGTATCAGCGGAACACCGCTGCCCAAGGTAGCGCTTTCGTGCTCGGCGACTATCGGCGGCCAGACCGCGACACTCAACTATTGCGGTGAAGCGCCGGGCGCCACAGCGGGTCTGGCGCAGTTAAACGTGCAGGTGCCGGAGTCGGTGACGCCGGGCGGCGCCGTGGCGGTGACCATTTCGATTAACGGCGTCTCGAGCCAGCAGGGCGTTACGATGGCGGTCAAGTAAAGAGGGCGCGGGGAATTAATTCCGCGGCGTAGTGTCTTTAGGCGTCGCCAGGTATCCCACAACCTTGTCCTTCTCTATGTTGTTCACCACGAGCTCATAGGGAATGTGCCCCGCCTTGGCCACATAGAACTGCACCGGCTCGAGGAGATTCTTGTCCTTTTTCTCGGTCAACTTGTCGTCCGCCATCACGTCGAGCGTGTACTTGTTGTGCTTGGCGTCGGTCTTCCTCAGCTTCAGGGTGACGTCGCCGACGCGCTGCGGCTGTTTCGTTTTCATCAGCAGAGTGAACTCGAAGTAGTTGCGCTCCCCGAGCCGCTTCAGCGCTTGCAGTTCTTTGCCGTTGGTGGCGATGTAGCCGCTCTGCACGCCGAGATCGCCCGTCACCTGAGTCAGGTTGGCGATGGTTTTCTGCAGCTCCGCCTTGGTTGACCCAAGCTCGGTCTTCACCGTACTGACATCCCCGCTCACTTCGCCGATCTTCGTATTGGCGGTGCTGGCCTGCTGCTTGACATCGGTCAGCTCGGATTGCACCTGGGCTTGCTGCTTGGCCTCCTCCTCCTGCAGTTTCTTGGTCAATTGCTCGGCGTGGACCACGGCCTCCTGCTTGGCCTGACCGGCCGCCTGGTTGGCCTGCCGGCGCGCGACTTCGAGCTCTTCCTTCAAGGTTTCCACGCTGTGGCGTTGCGACTGCGTAGTTACCGAAGTGCTCTCTTTCAGGTTGGCGATCTCGGTCAGCATGGAATCGCGCATCTTGGACAAGTCAGTGCGCGTGTGGTCCAGCGCAAAGTACAAATAGACATTGAAAGCCAGCAGGGCCACCAGGGCGCCGGCGACGACCGCGGTTTTCACGCCCGAGTTGGCGGGCGGGGGTGGGTATTGGGTTGGGCTCACAGACGTAAACTCCTTCACTCCGTCAAAATATTCAACTCATTATAGACTATTCCAAAACTACTTACGTTTCAGGGGTCTAGCGGGAAAGTTTCACCCGGCGTCGGGGCCACCACGTCCACGCCGTACCGCGACCGGATCACGCCGGCGAGCGCCTGCGATTGGGCCGGCTCGCCATGCACTAGGAACACCTTCTTCAGGTGCGGCGCCAGCGGCTTGATCCACTCGATGAGCTCGCCCTGGTCCGCGTGACCGGACAATTCATCGAGACTCGAAATCTCGGCGCGCACCGTAACCGGCTCGCCGAATACGCGCACTTCCCGCATCTTCTCGACCAGCTTCCGACCCAGCGTGTCCCGCGCTTGAAATCCCGTAATCAGGACGGTGTTGCGCGGATTGTCCAGGTTGTTTCTCAGGTGATGCAGGATGCGTCCCTGCTCGCACATTCCCGAGGCTGAAATCACGATGAACGGCCCGTTCAAATCGTTGAGCTTCTTCGACTCGGCAGCCTCCCGGATGTACTGCAGGCGGCTGAAGCCGAAGGGGTCCTGGCCATGCAGCAGGTATTCGCGGGTCTCGGCATTGAAGCACTCCACGTGTTTGCGGAACACCTCCGTCACATTCACCGCCAGCGGGCTGTCCACAAAAATCGGGATGCTGGGAAGCTGGCCTGCATTGGTCAGTTGGTGCAGCAGCAGGACCAGTTGCTGGGTGCGGCCTACCGCGAACGCCGGAACGATGATGCGTCCGCCCCGCGCACAAGTGCGCTGCACCACGTCTTTCAGCTTGTTAATTACGTGCGTGGCGCTCTTGTGAAACTTGCCGCCGTAAGTGCTTTCGAGAATCAGATACTCGACGGGAGGAAGCTTATCGGGCGGGCGCGTGATGGGCAGATTGGGGCGGCCCACATCGCCTGAAAATCCCAGCCGGACGCGCGCGCCGTTGCTGCGGTAATCGAGAACCAGGGCGGCGGAGCCCAGGATGTGCCCCGCATCGTAGGCCTGATAAGTCAAATGGTCGTCCACGTTCTTGGGCTTGTAGTATTCGACCGGCTGAAACAGGGGCAGAGTGTGCTCGGCATCCTCCATGGTGTAGAGCGGTTCGACAGGCTCCGGCCCGTTGGGGCGCCCTTCGCGCTGCCAGCGCGCGGCGCGCTTATTGACGAATGCCGCATCGCTCTCCTGGATATGGGCGGCGTCGCGCAGCATGGCGTCGCATAAGTCGATGGTCGCCGAGGTGGTATAGATGGGGCCGCTGAAGCCATTCTTCACCAGCGAGGGGAGGTTGCCCGAGTGATCGATGTGCGCATGCGACAAGAGCACTGCGGCGATCGATCCGGCTTGAACCGGCAGATTGCGATTCAGGCGATCGGCCTCTTTGCGGCGCCCCTGCGCCAGACCGCAATCCAGCAGATACTGCCGGCCATCCACTTCCAGGTGATGCATGGAGCCGGTAACGGCGCCGGCGGCACCCCAGAAAGTGAGCTTCATTTGGAAACTTCGGTCCCGAGGCGGCTTGCCAGCGGATGCAACTGGCCGGCATATTTATTGCCGGGCTTCTGCCGGTAGGGGACGGCGGAGGGCGACGAGAGCTGCTCGAAAGTAAACGAGCAGATGCGCATGCCTGGGTAGAGCGCCACGGCCATGCGGCTCAGGTTGCTCAGCTCGAGGGTGGCCTTGCCGGTCCAGCCGGGATCGAACAGCCCGGCCGTGCCGTGTACGATGATGCCGATACGGCCGAGGCTCGAGCGCCCTTCCAGGCGACCGAGGACTTCGGCATCGAGCTCCAGCGACTCAAGGGTGACCGCCAACACGAAATCGCGCGGCTGCAGAACGAATTGCTCATCGGGGGGCACCTCGATGGTGCGCATGAGGTGTTGGAGGCTGGCGCTGTCTCTCAGGTCTATATAAGGATGGCGGCTGTGCTCGAAGACGCTGAACTCGTTGCCCAGCCGGAAATCCACCGAGCAGCTCCCGAACTGCTCGGGCGGCAGCTCGGGGGCAATTTTGATCTTCCCCATTGCGATGTAGCGCTTGATGTCTACATCCGACAAAACCATTGGAGGGCCTCCGGATAGGCCATCGTAGCGCAGTTCGAGGAGAAACAGCATTTACTTCATTGTACAAAGTACACCATAATAGAGAGCGAATAGGAGGAGAGCATGTTGAAACTTCTTTCCGTCGCGTTTGTGGCGCTGTTGATGGAATTGGGCTGCAGCCGCTCAAATAATCTACTGCTGGGAGAGGTGCGGGCCAAGGCCGGAAGCCATATGGTGCTGGTGACCGATTGCTATCGGACCAGCGTTCCGCCGGTAACGGAAACTCGTGGGGAGCGGCACGTTTACCGCTTTACGCCTTGTGTCGACGCCGAGGTCGTGATCCGAGACGAGGAATTAATCGTCAACGGGAAATCCTACGGCCGGCTCGAGACGGACGACGGAGTGTTGGTCGATCACGGCGTGGTTTCCGTCCAGACCCCTGGGAGGCGGCGGCAATGAGAGCGCGGGGTGAGGTAAACAGTTCAGGTTTTCAGGAATATCGACAGCGCAATCGTCTCTCCCAAAGCACCCCTTCGCCGCGCTTGTCGTGCCCGCTGGCTGCGCGGGGAATATCAGCGAGGGCGATGTTGTTGCTTAACGCGATTGGCGGGTCGAAGTTTGCGCAACCAACCAGCCTGACGCCCGTGGAACTGAGATCGAGCCGATATCCGGTGGTGCAGTCAAAACGCATCGTAGCGCGGTTTGGAGAATGAAAGGAGCAGCGGGTTCTGGACGCGGCGACTTGCTATGCTCGGATTTCGCGATGCGTGCCACTCACCGAGCATGGCCCTTACTGGCCCTTCTGGCGGAAGTCCTGGCATTCTTCCGCCACATCCTGTTCTACGGCCATTACGCGATTCCCTGGGACTTCCGCTATTACCATCTTTCGCTCGCCTCGTTTGTCGCCCGCTCGCTCGAGCGCGGTGAGCTGCCTCTGTGGGACCCGTACACTTACTGCGGAATGCCCATTTACGCGGACCTCACGATGCAGCTTTTCTATCCACCCGCGCTCATCGCCATTCTGCTGAGTAACTGGACGGGCGGCGGCCACTTATTGTATTTCCTCGAACTCCAGCTGGTCGCGCACGTGTTTCTCAGCGGCGCGCTGACTTACTGGCTGCTGCGTCGTCTGGAGGCGGGGCGCGCGGCGGCGCTGGCGGGCGCGACGGTCTACCAGCTTGGCGCTTACATGGCTTCGCAGGCCGAGCACCTGGGCGCGATCGATGCGGCTGCTTGGCTGCCTGTAGCCTGGCTGGCCGTGGTGGCGCTCGCCGAACGGTTCCAGTGGCGATGGCTGGGGGCCCTGGCGTTCGCGCTGGCTATGTCGATCCTGGCGGGATTCCCGGCGGCGAGCGCCGTGGTGTTGGTCTCGTGTCTACTGCTCGCTCCGATTCTGGCTGCGCTGCGGCAGGCATCCTGGCGCTTGCCGGTATATGTTGCCGCGGGCGCGGTGTGGGCCGTGCTGCTATCGGCCATACAAATCTTCCCTACCCTGCAACTCTCGCGGTTGAGCGTAGCGCGGTATCGCAGCCAGTTCCTCGGCACCGGAGGCGGGATGCCGCTGGCCTCGCTGGTCTCGCTGGTCGATCCCAATCACTACGGAGCTTTTCAATTCGATGGGAGCACCTGGAAGCTGCCGTGGGATCCGACTTTCCTATACATCTATTGCGGAATTCCGGCGCTGCTGTTTGTGGCGCTGGCCATGGTGTCTCGCAAGAGCCGGTATACGGCGTCGTTCGCCTGGCTGACGGTGTGCGCGGCGCTGTGGATGCTGGGCGACTCGACACCCATTGGGAGGACCTTTTTCGTGCTGCTGCCGGACGCGGTGAAGGGTTCGCTCTACGCGCAATTCGCGCTGTGCGCATTCTCGCTTGGCATGGCGGTGCTGGCCGGATTGGGTGCGCAGCAGTTTCTCCATTCGCGCCGTCTACGGGTGCAGGCGGTGGTGGTGGCAGTTATGGCCGCGGACCTGATCGCGGTCAGCTCGGCGCGGCCGATGAACACAGTGGATGAGCGCGTGGATCCGGGCATCGCCTACGACCACTTCGACCGCTGGCCGCAGATCCCCGCGGAGATACGCCGGATGGTGAATCAAAGCACGCCGCCGTGGCGCGTCGATTCCATACAGGGATACATGGACCTGGTGGCGCATGGGCCGCTGTTCGAATATCCGTCGGCCAACGGCAACGATCCGTTCGCGCTATTCAGGCTCATGCAGGTGCGCCTGTTGTTCTCGAAGGGCCTGGTATGGGGCCGCTATTACGAAGTCACGGATCCGGATTCGCCGGTGCTGAAGCTGATGAATGTGCGCTATCTGATTTCCGCGCATGCGCTGGAGAATCCGGGCGGGTTGATCGCGGCCGCGGAACTGCCGGGGACACGCATCTATGAGAATCCGGGAGTGCTGCCGCGGTTCTTCCTGGTGAACAGCATCCGGCGGGCCGGCGGCATGGATGCGGCGCTGGCCATCTTGCGGTCGCGCGATTTCGATGCGCGCAGCGAGGCGGTGGTGGAGGGCCCCGTGGAGTTCGAGACCACGCCGCCGGGCAAGGGCGCGGTAAGCGTGGTCGAGTATGGCGCGCGGCAGTTCGTGCTGGAAGTAGACACGCCGTCCCCGGCATTCCTGGTCACTTCGGAAACCGCGTATCCGGGCTGGCATGCCTGGGTGGATGGACAGCCGCGCGCGCCCGTGACCACCAACGTGGCGTTTCGCGGCCTGGCGCTGCCGGCGGGAAAGCACATGGTGAAGATGCGCTTCGATCCGGAGATCCTGTGGCGCGCGGCGTGGCTCACGCTGGCGGCCGCGTTGGGGCTGGCCCTGTCTTTGATTTGGCCCTTGGTTTGGCGATAATTAGGCAAGCGTACGGGTGATGGACTTCAAAGAGCAACTCAAGTCCTCGGTCGATATTGTGAAGGTGATCGGGGAACACGTGCGGCTGCGGAAGTCCGGGGTTTCGCGCTACACGGGCTTGTGCCCGTTCCACAACGAGAAGACGCCATCGTTTTCGGTGCATGCGGGGCATCAATTTTACAAGTGTTTCGGATGCGGGGCTTCGGGCGACGTGCTCAAGTTCGTGATGGAGGTCGAGCACGTCAGTTTTCCTGAGGCGCTCAAGCTGCTGGCGGAGCGCAACGGCATTCCGATGCCGAAGCGGGCGGAGTATTCGGACCCGGAGACGCGGCTGCGTGCCGCCGTGTACCAGATCCAGGAACTGGCGCAGGAGGCCTTCCGCGAGCACCTTGCGGGACCGGCGGGAGCCGAGGCGCGGCGTTATCTGGAAAAACGCGGCGTGGCGCCGGAGGTGAGCGCGCAGTTCGGGCTGGGTTATGCGGACCGCTCCGGCCGCTTCCTGCTGCGGATTCTGGAGAAGCAGCAGTTCACCGCCGAGCAGATAGAAAACTCCGGACTGTTGGGTAAGAGAGAAGACGGAGGGTTCTACGATCGTTTCCGCAACCGGCTGATGTTTCCGATCCACAACGAATTGGGTAAAGTAATCGGTTTCGGCGGGCGGGCGCTGGATCCGGCCGACGAAGCAAAGTACTTAAACTCCGCCGAATCGCCGATATATAAAAAGAGCGCGGTGCTCTACAACCTGCATCGAGCCAAAGAGGGCATTCGGAAGGCGGACCGGGCGGTACTGGTGGAAGGGTACATGGATGCCATCGGGGTATCCGCGGCCGGGGTGCGCGAAGTGGTGGCCAGTTGCGGAACGTCCCTCACGACGCAGCATGTGCAGACGCTGCGGCGGCATTCGGATAAGATCGTGGTGAATTTCGATCCGGATGCGGCTGGGGCCAATGCCGCGGAGCGGTCCATCAACCTGCTGCTGGACGAGGGCATGAAGGTGCGCATTGTGGAACTGGAGGACGGTCTCGATCCGGACGAGTATTGCAAGGAGCGCGGCGCGGAGGTCTATCGGGCCAAGCTGGACAAGGCCCGGAGTTACTTTTACTGGCTGGCGGATCGGGCGCGGGCGAAGTTCGACCTGCGCACGGCGGAGGGTCGCGTGGCGGGCTTTCAGTTTTTGCTGCCGGCTATTCAAAGGCTGGCCGATAAGATCGAGCGAGTGGCGGTAGCCAACGATGTGGCGGGCTACCTGGGTGTGGATGCGGGGCTGGTGCTGGAGAACTTCCGGAAGTCCGCCATGGACCGGCGCGATCGGAAAGTCGCGCCCGCGCCGGAGCCGCTGCGGCTGGATGAAAAAATTCTCTTAAACCTGCTGGTTTCGAGTTTCGAGGCGCGTAAGGAATTGATCGGCAGATTGGAGAACCTTCCCGCGCTGGAACGGTTTGCGACCAAGCGCATTTTTCGGACACTGTTCGCGCTCGAGGCCGGGGGCGAGACGGTGACTTACGAGGAGTTACATGCGCGGCTGGAGGAAGGCGATCAGAATTTATTAGCCTCCGCGGTGCTGCAGGATGAAACGAATGAGGCCGCTATCTCACTAAGTCAAGGGGTGGTGTGCCTGCACCGTCTGGAGCGCTCGGGCGCGCAGGCGCAGGTGACCGAATTAAAGGCGCGGGTGAAGGAAGCGGAGCGGGCCGGGGACCAGCGCGAGGCATTGCGTTTGATGGCGGTACTGCATCAGCTCGAAAGACCCGAATAATTACGTTGCGAAAAGGTGCACTGGTGTACAATGTTGAAAACGGTCTCGACACGGGAGCAGGTCGCTTAGTGGCACCCGAAGATAAATTCGATCGCCTGCAACACTTGATTCAGCGGGGTAAGGAGAAGGCGTACGCGCTTTATGACGAATTGAGCGACGTACTGCCTACCGATCTCGGCACAGATCTCAATAGCGATCTCAGCACCGATATTGGCGCCCATATTGGCAGCGATATTAGCCGTGGCACGGAGCTTGACGACCTTCTGACGGTACTGGACGGGTCCGGTATCGAGATCCTCGAGGAGCCCAAACTCGAATTCGATAAGAAACTCGACGACGGCGAGGAACTGCTGGATCTGGAACCGGTACCGGGGATCGCGGACAAGGGCAACGATCCGGTGCGCATGTACCTGCGTGAGATGGGCTCGGTGCCACTGCTGACGCGCGACGGCGAGATCGAGATCGCGCGGCGCATCGAACGCGGGCAGAATACGGTGATGAAGGCGCTTTCGCGCTCGCCGCTGGTGATACAGGAAATCCTGAACCTGGCGGAGGAAGTACGGCGCGGGACGGTGGCGGCGCGGGACATTATTCTGGTCGCGGATCCCATGATGGGCGACGAAGCAGTCGAAGAAGGGCGCCACGAATTCGCCCTGGTTGCCGAAGAGGTCGGGCGGCAGTACCGCAAATTCCTGCAATGCCGGCAGAAGCTGCTGGCCGTGCCCCGCGGCCTGAAACCGAAGCAGCACCGCCGCCTGCAGTGGGAGATGAGCCGTGTGCTGGTGCGGCTCTCGCGGCGCATCCGGACGGTGCGCTTCCAGAGCCAGGTCCTGCGGTATTTCAGCGGGCAGATTCGGGCCGCGGCGGACGAGATGCGGCCGGTGGAGCGGGAGATAGCGCGCGTGCAGCGCCGCACCGAAACTTGTACGGCTCGGGCGGAAGGCATGCGGGAGCTGCGCAAGGAGCAGCGCGGTTATGCGCAGCAGATGCAGCAGCTCGAGGAGCGCTATGGCTCCGCGGCGCCTGAGCTGCGGCGTACGCTGACGGTGGTCACCAAGGCCGGTCAGGAAGCCGAGGCGGCCAAACGCGAGCTGATCGAGGCCAACCTGCGCCTGGTGGTGAGCATCGCCAAGCGCTACACCAACCGCGGTCTGCAATTCCTGGACCTGATTCAGGAGGGTAATATCGGCCTGATGAAGGCGGTGGATAAGTTCGAGTACCGCCGCGGGTATAAGTTTTCCACTTACGCGACCTGGTGGGTGCGTCAGGCGATCACGCGCGCCATTGCCGACCAGGCCCGCACTATCCGCATTCCAGTACACATGATCGAGACCATCAATAAACTGATCCGGACCTCGCGGCAGATGATCCAGGAACTGGGGCGGGAACCCACCAACGAAGAGCTGGCCAAGCGCATGGAGCTGCCGGTTTCGAAGGTACGCAAAGTGCTTCGCGTGGCGCAGGAGCCTATTTCGCTCGAGACGCCGATCGGCGAAGAGGATGAGTCGCACCTGGGCGATTTCTTGGTGGACCAGGCAGGCTTGTCGCCTTCCGACGCGGTGATCAATCTGAACCTGCGGGAGCAGACGGCGCAGGTGCTCAAGACGCTCACGCCGCGCGAGGAGAAGATTATCAAGATGCGCTTCGGGTTGGAAGACGGCAGCGAGCACACGCTCGAAGAAGTTGGGCAGAACTTCGCCGTGACGCGCGAACGGATTCGCCAGATCGAGGCGAAGGCGCTGCGCAAGCTGCGGCACCCGAGCCGTAGCCACCGGCTGCGGACATTTCTCGAAGACGGCATCGGCAGCGCTTAAGGCTCCCACACTCTCGTCCGATTTCGTGATATAGCATTAACTATGGAACGACGGACTTTCTTGCTTGGCGCCGGTCTGGCGCTGGGCGCTCGAGGAGCGGCCAGTGCGGCCAGCGCGAATGACCAGATTGGAATAGGGGTTATAGGCATCGGCGGCCGCGGCCGCGACCACCTCAAATATTACAGTAAGCTGCCGCAGGCGCGCGTGGTGGCGCTTTGCGACGTAAACACCGCGCAGACCGAGCGCGGCGCCAAAATCGTGGAGAACCTGCAGGGGGCCAAGCCGCAAGTCTACCAGGATCTGCGGAAGATGTTCGAAGACAAGAGCGTCGACGCGGTTTCCATCGCCACGCCTAACCACTGGCATTCGCTCGCCACCATCTGGGCCTGCCAGGCCGGCAAAGACGTCTACTGCGAGAAGCCCGCGTGCTACAACATTTTCGAAGGCGAGCAAATGGTCCGCGCGGCGCGCGAACATGGGCGCATGGTGCAAATCGGAATGCAGAGCCGCAGCCTGGCGCACAAACAGCGGGCCGTGGAACTGCTGCGCGGCGGAGCCATCGGCAAAGTTTATATGGCGCGGGGAATTTGCTTCAAGCGCCGGAAGTCGATCGGTCGCACGCCGGCGGAGGCGGTTCCCCCCGGCCTCAATTGGGATCTGTTTCTGGGCCCGGCGCCGATGCGCGAGTATACGCTGAACCGGTATCAATATAACTGGCACTGGTTCTGGGACACGGGCAACGGCGACATCGGCAACCAGGGCATACACGAGATGGACATCGCGCGCTGGGGGCTGGGGCGCGACCTGCCGAAGGGCGCGGTCTCGACCGGCGGTAAGTATGTGTACGACGACGACCAGGAGACGCCCAACACGCAAATCGCCACGCTCGATTATGGCGACGCGGAGCTGGTGTTCGAGGTGCGCGGTTTGAACACGGGCGGCGAGCCCGGCATCCAGGCGGGGGGCACGAACTTTGTGGGGGTCACGTTCTTCGGCAGCGACGGATTCATGCCGGTGGATGAGCACGGCTTTGAGATTTTCCTGGGCGATAAGCGCGAACCGGGCGAAGCGATGAAGCCGAGGGAGCACGAGATTGACGACACCGTCCCACACATGGCGAACTTCCTGAAGGCGGTCAAAAGCAGGAACACGGCGGATCTGACGGCGGATGTGCAGGTGGGTGTGACATCCGCCGAGCTGGTGCACATGGCTAACATCAGTTACCGGCTGGGGCGGAAGCTGCAATTCGATGCGGCTACGGGGAGCTTCGCGGGCGACCCGGAGGCGAATGCGATGCGCAGCCGGCCGGCGTACCGGGCGCCGTACGTGGTACCTACAAGTGGATAGGAACGGATAGTACAACAAAAAAGCCTCCGAGGTGATCGGAGGCTTTTCTGCTTTTAGACCGGGCAACTTCCTACTCTCCCACACACTCGCGCGTGCAGTACAATCGGGGCTGAGAGGCTTAACTGCCGTGTTCGGGATGGGAACGGGTGGGTCCCTCTCGCTATGATCACCCAGAAGATCG
>Ga0302325_10005032_pt1 | contig 30345 bp, 34 predicted proteins | sample Palsa_T0_2_FD_201948 | JGI IMG/M metagenome (GOLD analysis project Ga0302325, IMG submission 201948) | Peat permafrost microbial communities from Stordalen Mire near Abisko, Sweden - Palsa_T0_2 | ecosystem: Environmental > Terrestrial > Soil > Palsa > Peat permafrost | place: Sweden: Abisko... | reverse complement strand
TCGCACCTTCATCTCTATGCGTGAACGACGCTTGACAGTAAGCTTAATGATTGGACGTGTCTTGTATTGAATCTTCGTCCACTTCTTTTCGTTATCGTTTACATAAAGTCGTTATATACCCCGACTTACCCTGCACTTGCAATCTTTCACTCGCTAGACTTGATCCCGACAATAAAGTCTTCCCGTTACCGAAGTCTTCCTGTCCGAAGTTTTCCCGTTACTAAAGTCTTCTTGTCACCGAAGTCTTCCCGTTACCGAAGTCTCCTGTTCACCGCTACTTACCGCTCAAGTATATAACGCCCTCTCTCTTCCCTTAACCGGGCTACACCATGCAAAAGCAACCATGTCTAGCGAGAAGAACGAAACCCCCGAGAAGCCCGACTTAAATATCAGTCCTCCAGGCCTCACTCTTCTTCGTGCCGGAACTATAGCTTGTAAACTACTTTTATTATTATAATAACAATAATAAGTATACTTAAGTTAAGCTTCAAATATATTCTCTCGCTTCGGCAAAGATTTAAATTTTCCAGACCGATAATTAAAATACTCTAAGTGGATCGAAAGCTTATTGTTATTTTCTCATTATTGTCATTTCTCCTTCATTGTCAAAGTGTCTCGTTCTTGACAGTAAAAAGAATCGGCATTGATTCTCTTATATATACTACTTAACCATCGATCTCAATTTCTCAAAGCTATAGATGAGGCTGGTGATTGCAAGTATAAGAGTACCGTATTCCTTAATAGCTGGCTGACGTCCAGCGAGTAGTTCAAGTAAGAGGAGGGCATGGCCGGGAGCACGAGACGCCATTATACACACGAATGAGCTGGTCAAGATCTTCCCCCTGTCAAATACTCTAATGAGATGGTGCAAGATTTCTTTAGAGATGGATACTGATTATATACTTGTTACTAAAGTATAAATGTTTAAATAGGTACGCCCGTGAAGTGGATTAGACCCAGAGCTTTTACGTCGACCGGAGAATAGTTTTGCCGCAAAGCCGAGCACAGTTGATCACCATATCCTTTCTTTTCTCATTCAATTCTCAGCAGACGCAAATAAGATAAAGATCGTAATTATGTTGTATTGTATTTTATTCAATGCAGTATCAAAGAAAATTCGTCTCTCGTCACCATCATCATGAAATGCAGGAAGTACAATCTGCCCAATATCCAAGGCCCCAAATCTGAAAGCAAAAGGAAAACTCATCATGCCCCTAAGTCCAACAATCAAAGAAATCTTATGTCCAACATACTTAAAGAAATGCAAAATTCAAAAGAAAAGGAAAATTATCGTCTCCTCCGTTTCCCACCACCAAGGTCATCAGTCGAGCTACTAGGTGATCCAGAAACGACGCTCCGCAAGAGAGAAACCCAGCTCTTCTTCCCCTCCACCACATCAGAAATCTCCCTCGTGAAGCGCTCTACCATTTCCTGTCCTGGGTCTCCAACTCCACCTCCAAAGCTCATCGCTCCCCTTGCACTGCTCCTCGGAAACAAATTCCCGTATCGATCTAGAGGACGGCCATCTTTGTCGAATCTATCTGGCAGGATTTCAATTTCCGAAGAAGAAGGGGACGGGGAGCGAGAAGGGTTGTGATGTCTTCTTCGATGTTTAGTTGGTTGGTTGGGGCGGTCAGATGATGGGTCCGAGTTCCGACGACGGCGGCGGCGATGGCGAGTCTCAGGAGAATCGTCGTAAACGTGGTCTGGCTCTTCATCTGCTACATCCTCTCGAAATCGGCTGTTGTAGTTTGATGATTGGGATGGAGGCAGATTCTTGGGATCGTCGGCGTCGTAGGGATCGTGGGAATGCGGAGCGGTTTTATGTATTTTTGCTAATCGGCGGGATGAGGAAGGGGATAGAGGGGCGAAGTTGACGGATTTGTTGGATGCTCGAGCTGGTTGTTCGGTTGGTGAGGAGATGGGGGAGGGCGAGGCGGTTGAGGGGGGCGTGTAGATCGTTACACGTGGTGCTGGACCCCGTTAGCGGGGTTCGAGACAGTTGGACTTTCGAGGAAGGAGATGGCATTAAGATGAAGAATCAAGACGCACCCTCCTCGACATCGCGATTGTGATCGTGATCGTGACGATCGTTTACTTGATCATGCGGCTGCTCTCGCTCGTCTGGAAGAGGGGCAGTAGGGGGCGGAGGGAAATACGGGAGCGCGCCACTTGCTGTCGCTGCAGTAGCAGGAGGAGGACGAGATCGCGCTGCACTCACATTGTCACCTGTTCCTGGCGGATAGGGGTAGGGATCAGGGTTTGCAGCCTGATGGCCTGCGTAATCTGCTGGATTGTATGGTGGGATCGGTGCAGCTTCTGCTGGCGGGATTTGAGTATTCATTGGTTGGTGTGTGAACGGGCCTGTTGGTGGTGGTGGGAATGCGTGGTTTTCGGGATAGTAGGAACCACCTGATGCGTGAGGTGGAGAGGGCGAATAATCCTCGTCACGATAATCGTGGTCGTAGTAGTGCTCAGCTGGTGATTCTTCCTCTTCATATCCTGAATCGTGGATGTCAGTTTCCCAGACGTTGATTTATGAAAATACATGAAGTAGCGGAAACATGATATAATAATGGAATCGATCTGCATCATCGCCATTCAATCAAGTAGATCATCGACCTGGAATCAGGTTTGACAATCGCTTGGTCAAAGTGCTTCTGATCGATGATGCAGATCTGGAACGAGAGCGAGAACGAGATCTAGAGTGCTGGGGTTCCTCACGTCTTCGTTCCCTTTCACGCTCTGCTTCCTTCTTCTCTTTCCGTTTCTTGTATTGATTGATTCCAATAGCTGCCGCTGCTGTTCCTGCAGCAGCGCCCGCGATGTCCCGAACCCGACTTCTACTTCGTGACTTCTTTCGATTGTCGCGCTCCGCTGAGCTTTCAGAGGAATGTCGACGGCGGCCACTTCGTGACCGGCGTTCTCTCGTGGCGCCATACGCGGCTCCAGCTCCTGCAGCGGCAGCAGGATCGTAGTAGCCGGGGTGGGCGTAAACGGGTACGGGTTCAGTACCGTACTGAACCATTCCTAACTCGGGGTCAACACCAGGATCAGAAAATGCGTCTACAGATCTGGCTCTGGACCTGCTTCTGCTTCTTCGCCGATCCCTCCTTGCCTCAACTTCCGCCTCCTCGCGGTCTTCTTTAGCCTTCCGTCCCTCGTACAATCCTGCAACACCTGCTCCAGCCAGACCTGCAGCGGCAATCTCTGCACCGGTGCGGATCCGTGACTTAGATCTTGACCCATCGCGCTTCTTCGACTTGTTTCTGAAATGCTCGACAATCCCAGCTACAGCTGCAGTAGCAACTCCAGCCTTTGCCATTTGTGAAGCACGGTGCTTGGGATCAGCATGTCTGCTCCGGCTTCGACCATGTCGGTCATCATCATAATAATCGTCGTCATCCGAATAACGACGCCTGGAGGCACTCCGATGTCGTGACCGGCCTCGGCCATCCTCTGCGGCATTTGCTTTGCGGTTGGAGACATATTTCGCAGCAGCCGCGGCTGCAAGACCAGCAGCTGCAAGTGCGAGCCCCGTCTTGATCTTTCGGTGAGAATGTCTGCTGCTTGATCTCGAGCGGCTTCCGTCGTCGTCGCGATTCTCGCGATACCGACTGCGTGCGCGGGTAAGTACTTCTGCGCCGAGCGCACCAAGAGCTGCACCTCCAATAACTTTTCTGCCACGATGCTCTGGCCCATCTCCTTGCTTGTCGCGATGATTTGCTAGCAGGGCAGCAGCGCCTGCACCAGCCAGTGCGCCTTCCGCCAAATGTCTCTTGTGATGCGAGTCTCGGCTCAGGCTGCGCTCCTTCTTGATAATGCGTCTGCGAACAACCACATCTGAACCATCGCTATACTCTCCATCGCTGACAGAATCTCGAGGACGGATTTCTCGCTCCCTGCGATCATGGTATGCTGCAACAGCGAGAGGACCAACTGCTGCGCCAATCGCAAAGTCCTCATCGCTTCTTCGTGGTCCTCCAGATTGCCTAACATCACGTCTGTAGTAGTATTCGTCCTCGGTCCGCCTTGGCTCTGGTCGCGCAATTTCTTCAACTTCCTCTCGTCGTCGGATAACCTGGAAAGCCTCCTCACGAGCTGGTTGAGGTAGATAAATCGGCGGCGGAGCAGGTGCTTCTTGCACGATAATCTTCTGCGGCTCTACCCGTTGACGGATCACAATTGGCTGAGGAGCAGGCTCCGGACGTTCATAGTACTCCACCTCTCTCTGATATCTCTCGAGCTCATATGGCTCCTCGCGGCGCTCAGTGGTAACGCGCTTCTCGATCCTGACATCCGTTTCCCGAACGTCCCGCTCCGGCTCTCTCCTAAAGTCTCGATCCCAACTACGCTCCTGCTCTGGTTCGCGCCGGTCTCGCTCGTAGACCACGGTTCTGGTGCGCTCAGAACGTTCAGGTTCCCGCGGCGATTCGCGCTCCACGTATCGCTCGACGATGGTGGAGCGGGGACGGACATCGATGGCAGAGCGCGGGCGCGCAGGAGGTTCAAAGCGATCAGAAGTTCGTTCGATGTCGAGCCTATCTCCTCGTCGGTCGCGGACTTCAAGGAGTGTGCGAGAGCTGCGGCGCTCGTCCTCAACGGGCTCAACTCTGCTGGGTGTAACGCGGTATCGCTGGACTGTGCGATAGCCACCACCAGAGTGAGAATCACGACGGCTGACTGTGGAACGCTCATCGTCGGAGGAGGAGTCTCGGTCTCTGCCCCCGCCACGATAAATGACCCGTTCTCTCGTGATCTGCTCGGGCATCTTGACAGTATTGTGTTGTGCTTGTTATGATGTTGTTTGTGAAGCCTTCGAGGATCGGGGATTTGTTGGGGTTTCGAAATGCGGTGCGATGTCAGCTTTGTGAGGAGGTTGGATTGTTGGTGGGGTAGCAAGCGGATTTGTATTCAAGGCCGGCGATTAGGACCAGGGCTACGTCCGAGCCTCGTCTGAAGCGCCCAGGAAGAAATGAACCAAAAGCAGAGCAAAGGAGAGCAAAGGAGAGCAAAGCAAGCCTTGTTGCCCCTCTCTCACCGGTTGGTGAGTCCACGGCCTGGAGAAAGCGAAAAGTTTGCACCTCTTGCGCTAATCACTCTTCTATTGTGTGACAGCCTTATGCAAAGCTCGTGATGAGTGCAGTCGCGGTAGCGCAGCTAGGTGACAAAGCACCAATAACTGGGTGCTTTTAAGGCTCTGCGTCGCGCGGTGATTGGGGATGGCGGATCTACGGGGGCGAGTCTCGATATCGTTTGCGTCAGTCGGTTTGCGGCAGTGGCTCGTCCTTGTGGGATCGTGACTCTAAACTCGGTGACGGGCGGTGACAGCGGAACGGGTGGAAGAGGTTGAACAAACTCTGTTCTCTCTCCAGGGGGGCCAAGTCTTTTCAATCAAAAGGTCTGGACAAAAGAGCAGTAGCAAGAGCAAGGCTCGCCGTATTGCCGTAGGCCAGTATGTCAGCTTATGCTTTTGTTCGGGATATTTCGAGAATCGCTTCTCCTGCAGGTGATATGTATGTCTTGACACGTCGCAGACGAGAAACCTGGAATCTGCACACGAAAGCAGTCTCGAACAACTGGAGATCACTCCTCCAGCATATGTGTATATGTAGCCTGCTATACCTACCAACACACCCAACCTCCTTCTTTTCCCCAAGCTGAGAAGCACATGCCGGTCTGCGAACCAAGTATCTGCAGCCCCTCTGCATATGACGCACATCTCTGAATCACCTCAAACAAATCTTTACTCAAGAAACATCCCAGAGCCGCATCAGTATCCCCATTCCATAGTAGCGGAAACTTAAGTCTGCGCCACGATTGATTCCAGATGACTGCTCTCACACCGGTCTTGAGGCTATACATAAGATGGGCGTTGAGGGTGTAGGACCAGAAACGGAGCTGAACTCCAATTGCAGGGGTGCACAGCACCTTGCCGTTTCGGGAGTAGCCGCTGAGCCAACTGGATGCTTGTTGACCCCTCCATCTCACACCTCTCTCTCTTCTGCTTTGCTGAGCGGGAGGAGCTCAGCCTCCACTTCATTGCCTCACCTCCCACAACGGAGAGCGGCATCAATGTTGTTACTTAACATGTTCCCCTTTTGATGAAACGACGCCCACTCCAGAGTTTGAGATTATTGCCTCCCGCCTGCGTTCCTACTGTCATTGGTCGAAGCCTCAAAGCAACGAGGCTGTGAAGTGCATAACAAGAAGTTTATTTGTCCCTTTGCTGGTTGCCTAATCTTCAACTCTTCTGATCCAATCGTTCGCTCTGTAATGTGCTTCCATATGCATATGGTATGCAAGTCAATGGAGCAATGGGATGATCTAGATGGCTCCCTGCAGATCAGTGCTAAGGCTGACTTCGAGGCTCCCCGATCATCTCGCCTGATGATACTTGATGAAGGTGTTTGATACTCGGCCTGCACCCGAAGTCCGGGGAGCTGCAGTAAGGCAACGAGAATCGGGATCGGCGTGAGGGGGCCTCATGCAAGCCATTGTACCACTAGTTCTTGGAACATTGTCTGATTGGACTCGGGCATTGTACCACAGCTGGAGGAACATTGTCTGGTTGGGCTCAGATATTGTACCAAAGCTCGAGGAACAATCGAACTTGGTCACGGGGATTGTGCCACGTATCACGGGGACATTGGGAACTTGTTCATAGGAAATTCAGGGGTATCTCATTACTGCAAAGGAAAATCTATGGACTTCGCACAAGAGCTCAGTTCTTCTTCTTGCCTTTCTTGTTCTTCTTCTTTCCTCCACCTCCACCACCGGACGAGCCACCAGCAGAAGTACCAGATGGACCAGCAGTTCCAGACGAACCAGAAGAACCAGACGGACCAGCAGAACCAGATGGGCCAGCAGCACCAGACGGACCAGCACCACGAGACGAACTACCCACAACACCACCCGGCACAACCCGCGGACCCAGATCAATCTCCTTGCCAGTCTTGAGAGTATCAACCCACTTGTCCATGAACCAACAGGCAAACTCCAACGCCATCGACTCAACATCGTACTGGCAGATCTCCTCTTCCTTCATAGTCGCCCGCAAATAGATCTTGATCGGCTCCTCCATCGCATCGATCATCGCCTTGGCCAGTGCAGCACTATTGTTCGCGATCGTGACAGCGGTGGGTGCCCAGTCCATCTGGAATGTATGCAGTTCGCGCAAGGCCTCAATGTGCTCGAGCCAGGTATCGCCGCCGCTGCTGTCACAGCCTTCACCGGTGATAGAGACTTTGATATCGTAGAGGTATTGGAATAAGTAGAGCTTGATGCCGGTTGGCGGAGCGAAGTTGAAGGTGGCCGCTGCAGTAGATGGTGGCGGAGCACTGCTGGAAGATGTGGTTGTGTTGCGTGTACCGCTGGGACCTGCGACGTTGGGGGAACTAGACGTACGAGCAGGAGCTGGAACCTTGAGAGAAGCATCCTTCTTGGATGTACCGCTGTGGCCTGCGGCATTGGAGGAACTGGATGTAGAGGCAGAAGCTGGAACCTTGAGAGTGGCATCCTTCTTGCTTGTACCACTTGGGCCGGCGACATTGGCGAGCTTGGATGTATCGACTAGAACTGGACCTTTGCCTTTGTCAAGAGAGGCCTTGTTGATTGTACCGCTGTGGCCTGCGGCATTGGAAGAAGCGGCGGACTTGGATGTACCAGCAATAGCTGGACCTTTGCCCTTGCCAGCAGAAGCCTTTTCAGCAGCCAGAGCAGCCTGAGCCTCGACGAAGGGTTGAATTCGGTTACGGTAGCGCTCCGCTCTCCTCAACCGAACCTGGTTTTCAATATGAGCCTCGTTGACAGAAGCAACCCACAGCTTGGCGAGCTCCATTTGTTCCCATGCCAAGATCGCCTTCTCCAACTGCTCGAAGTTCATGCGCTGCTCTCGGAATCTGGCATACGCATTGGCTCTCTTCTCCCGGAACTTGTTCTCCGAGTCCGCGTACGCGAACTCGATCTGCTGCTGCTCCTTGCACGCGTTCGTGTCCAGGATCTGCTTGGCGTACGCCGAGTTCCAACCCCGCTCCCCGAGATCGCGAATGTTGCGATCTTGCTCTTCCAGAGTATCCAGCATCAAGTCCTGGAAGTAACTGGCCGGGTGCTTGGACCAGGTCATCACCTCCCACTCGAGGCGGACACTGATGCGGCCAGCGCCGTTGAGGTTGTTGTTCCGACTGGCGAGGTCGGCCTTGATGGCGTAGAGGGTGGGGACGAGCTTGTTCTCGAACGCCACGAGGAACCGTGCCGCGTATTCGGCGGTGACAATGATAGATTCGGCACGGAGCTTCGTGTCGAGGATAGTAAGGAGCCGGGGGTCGACGGTCTCCGAGGAGGGGGTGGGGGCGGCGGAGGGGGAGAGCTCCTTAAGAGCGCGCTTGGTGAGGGTGGTGGTGGAGGTGGAGGTCTCGCCCCCCTCGAGGCGGAGCACCGCGGCGGTGATGGCGTCCAGATCCATCTTTCGGACGAGAGCTTGGTCTACGGCGGAAGCTGAGATGACTGTTAGCCTTCATTGTTCCAAAACTCGTTGTAACAATGAGATATGGCTAATGGAAACGATGTGGTGTTGTGCTGTTAGAGAAGTGAAAAGGCAAAGCAAGGAAGAACTGTACTCAAATTTTTATATTGTTGGGAACATCCTCCCCCCCGGCCGGATTACGGAAGAAAAGAGGCGACGGGGTTGAACAAAATGGAAGGAGATCTAGGGACCATAGTACTCGACTCCGCGGTCGAACGAAAGTGGCTTAAGAAAGGAGAAGATGTGACTCCTGGTGAGAGAGGGAGAGAAGCAAGAGGCAATCATCCCATGTACCCGACTTGGATGTAATGAAATAATTGATGAAACGAAAACGATGACGGTAATTTGAAGGAGGAGAGCAACGAAGCATTGTACCAGACTTTGTGGTTACGCGACCGGTGATGTTGACAGAAGGAAAGAAACGGACGGCAGTAGGAAGAAAAGATACGCTGGTTGATATGGAGTTGAAGGAACATGGAGATGAGCGTTGGAACTCATTGCAATAGAACCATTGTATCTTTTGCTGTTGATACCACGGACATCCCTGTGGCTTGACGAGAGTAGATGAGGTGGTGGTACGAGTATGAAGGAATGAAGCGGACAGCTTTGTCTTGAGAAAGCATTGTACCCAAGGTCTCGAAACAACGAGTAGTGTTCGTAAGTCCAACAACTGGGACGTGACATGCTGATATTGGAGAAGAGAAAGAAAATAGACTCGATCTTGATCTAGAGGACAATGTTCATGGTGTTTTGGAAGCGGAGAACCCAAAAGATCCATTTTCCCAAGGGAAGAAAGGAAGATACCTCACGATGCTCATTCGAAGGATAATTATGCTTGCCGCTCTCGGCTGGGAGGTTTTCATGGTTGATTGAAGAGAACAGTGGCTGAGGAAAGGAGATGAAATTTTTTTCAGGGGAAGTAAACAAACAGTTTGTGCAGGACAGCAAAACAACAACTTGAAGATCGATGTGCGTGGAACTTGGAGACAGGTGCTCATGTGAATCGGAGCAGCCACCAACGCGTTCCGGTATGAATTCTTGATGTTTAGGAAAGGGAGATTGTGTGAAAGGAGACGCGAAGGAGTAGAAGAGCAGCATCACAAGCCTCGAGACAACAGCTTGCTGTTCCCGCCACAGAGAGACAATGCTCTAGAGCTTCCTAGAGCTTCATGTATGTTCCTCCGATATCAAGACCTTTGTTTGTAGTCGTGTTGTGCCAAAATAGAAGAGGAGGCCGACCGCGTTTCGGCGCAACAGATCGAGGGAGCCTCTCGTCTTGTATATCCCACTGGGAGATCGGCGGAGAGGAGGGATTCGTCTGTGTAATAGTGTGCAACTGGACGAGACCACGACAGAAGTTCAGGAATGGTAGTACTTACATTGTGGCTTGACGGCGTAGGCAGCTGGAAGAAAGGAAGGTCAGCAGAGTTTTCAAAACAAATAAATAAGGATCAGGCGCGAAGCGATTGTGGGAGCCTCGTGACCAGAGCCTTGTGCTGGCTCTAGTCCTGCCGCTAGGAATATTGTGTCTCCTTTCCGATAGAAGCGAGGTGGTGATTGCTTGATAGGAGAGAGGATCTGTAGTTCTTCCGCCGAAAAGGAAAAGGGACGGAGGAAAGGAAGCGGACTTACGCGGCGGCACCAAGAGGTCTTCCACAACTGTGGAAGCCTCGGAGGGGGGTGTAGGGGCCCCCTCCTCCCCCGAAGAGACGTTATGGTATTCGCGAGACTGTTTTGATACTTGTTGTTAGCTAATGTTCTGCCGGTGGAAATATGACGATAGCAGAAGAGAAGGAAAGAGAGGAGGCAGTCTTTCGTCCGCCCTGTAAAGAGTTGCAGTAAAGGAAAAGCAAGACGAGAGTTAGAAGAATGACAAGTGTCCGCTCTTTGACATCAAATCAGAAGGAGTCACGACGAGAGAGAGGGAACAATCCTAGCTCTAGTCTGTTCCTTTGCTCCTCTTCAGACGGTATTGCTTGCAGCTTTCCTTGAAGACAGCTCTGGAAGTGACAGCAGCTTCAAAGACAGGATGGAACAGGATATGAAAGAAATGTTCAGAGAGAAGGATACAGGAATAGAGTGCAAGAGGAGAATGCAGTGCGCAGGTGCAGTGCACAGATCTGTGATGACATCGCTGCTCTGCCACCACAGAACACGTCCACAAAAGACGTGTCTGCACAGATGCGATCTGTCTCAAGACCAGGAAGAGCTTGAATACAAAGATTCCAAATGCTTGAATAACTTGTCGCATGTATGTGGAGGTGTTGTGGTATCCAAGTGGACGTGCCAAGCTGTTCTGATGCCTTGATCAGGGTGTCAACACCATCACAAGATGGCAACAACCCTGATTCAAAGCTTGAGAACGCATCTGAAATGCTTTTGTGATAGGCAGGAAGATGTAGGAGGGTAATGCATGTGCCAAAGTGGATGGGGAAAGGGTGTGGTGTTGTCTTTGCAGGAGGAAGGCTGTCAACACCAAGGTGTCAACAAAACCCTCCATTGCCTTCAGAGCGTGCAGGCAGCTTGCTATTGACAAGAGAAAGAGTGCAAAGGGATAAGAAGAATGCACTGCACTGTAGTGCAGTGCAGTGGTGGTAACTTACGTCCTCCATCGTTGTTGTTGATGTTGGTTGAGGAAGGAAGAAGAAGAGATTTCACAGAAGGACATGGGGAATATTTAATTTTTGTGGGGCATGTGATTTGCATTGTTATCTCAAAGTCCACCGTTCCAGTTTGGGCTAAGACCGAAGAGAGGGGTTATCTTGGGGCGAGTGCGGTTTTCAGACTGGGGCGGTTTGGATACTAGGTGCGGCTTGGGGACTGTGGCTATGTAACAACTCGTGGAAAGGGAACGAGAGTGGACGAGATCAACTTTAGGGAAAGCAGTAGGAGAGACGAAAGAATGAGAAATAGAGACGATATTTTGGCTACATAAGCAAGTAAATATTTGAGAGCAGACAGTCAAGGAAGAGATCTGGGTCGAGATGGATGTTGAAGAGCATTTTGTAAAGTAGGACTCGAGAACCCCGACCCTCCAATTATGCAGCTAGCAACACAAACTGGGTACCTCGGGTGCTGAAATTTTCTATAAAAGATTATTTTGAGACGGTAGTGAGCTCATGGGTCTGCAGAATTTCAATGGTACCTGGAGCTGATCATCGAGATATGCCTAAGAAGCTTCAAATGAACTGTCTCACGAATGCAACAGCAAAGCGTAACCGTTTCTACCCCGGAAGATTTGGTCTTCTCGATTATGAGGGCATCTTCCAAACTTGCATGACAGATATATCACCCTCTGGAAAGAATGGAAAGGTATGGCTCCCTACTAGTGAAGGGATCAATTATCCATTTGCATATTTGTATCGTCCTCTGCGTTTTTATGTGTCAAGCGACGAAGCAGATACCAGCAAGTTTTATCTTTTACATAAGACTTGTCTGACAACATTCCAGCAGTGGATGAAGGCTTTTGCTATTTAATATTTGGGGTTGCGAGAGGAGAAGGTAGAGTTATATTCTGTCGTGGTGATTTGATAGATTTCTTGTTGCTACATCTGTCTTTGCCGCCAAAGACCATGGATCCTTAAACTTTTGGGTTCTTAATCGTGCATAAAAACTCTAATTTACTAGTCAATCTCTGTTTCTTGTGTGCAGTGAGAATCTGAATCTTTGGCATGATTGTATTGTTTAGTAGTGCTGCCCTGCAGTCAACACTGCCAAGACGCCACATCTCGGGTAAAAAAGGGGTTGCATCAACGACCTGTGGCAGACAAAGAACTATGGAAAGGGCATCAGAGGGGAAGGAATAACTTAAAGATAATCTGAAAAGGGTTGGACTAATGGTTCTAAGACGCATGGATTGTAATGAATGCAAAGAACCTATATTTCTCTACCAAGCTTTCGTGCTTTTGTGGTGGCAGCGCAAGCCACAGTATGTGCCACACAATCTTGTTTCACCCGCCGAGGGTTTGAAATAAGCAGCTTTTGCTCTTTCAAATGATTTTTCGAACCTTTCGCCGCACTTTGATTCTTAATCAATAACCCCAGGTGGAAGAAGAGCCACATAATCCAGCGGAGCCATCTCTACCCCATCAGGGGTCCCCACAATCTTGAACATGTCTCCCCTCTGGATCTTGACGCCTTTAAATGTTACTCGACTCGCAGTATGACCATCCAAATTTGCAGAGACCGCATGGCCAAGCGTATCCTCATGATCTCCGATCCAACCCCCAACCTCCTTATTATTCAAATACACCTGCCACTTTGCCCTCCCGCCAATGACATCAAAATAATTAACGGCCAAATCATACGTCCCATCCACGAATTCAAGCTTCGTCGTCGCCGTCCCAGCAGTAGTATTGGAACTCGTAATAATGGCGGTATAATTAGAAGCTGCCTCAAACGGTGTCACAGGAACAATTTTATACCCATCCAATACCATACTCTCCGCCTCCACCCGCCACGGATGATTTCCCACTCTCTTCGCTTCGTCAGGGATCCCGGAGAGATTCCAGTAGAAATTGCTGATTGCGTCTCTCCAGACGATGGAATGGCCTGCTTGGTATGTCTGCCGGTAGAGAACTTGCTCATATCTTTCCGCATCAATCTTGCCTTTCAAGGATTCCCACAACTTCACGAACGTCTGGGCTGTTTCGGCACCGCTGTAGTGGGCGTCATAGAAATATTGGATAACTGTCTTTCCGGAGTGTAGGATATGAGTGTAGTTGACATGGTGGAACCAAAGGAGAAGATTTTCGGGAGTTGTGGAGATGTTTTCATACATGCTTGCAATTTCGGGAGGATATGTACCTGAGAAGCCAGTCCCGTTTACGACTGTACGGTCCATGCCAATTGTCTTCTGATCGGCGCGAGTCCACTGGCCCCAGCCGTTGTTGTCTTGCGATTGAGGGTTGGGACCTAGCAGAACACCATATTAGACTCAATCGCAGAGTACTTTCTCCTGTGGTGGACCTACCGAAATGATTTCCTGTGATATCTGTCAAAGTCTGAATGCCGAGGTTGCCGCTGTATTGCTCGTAAGCTGGCCATGACTCCATCGACATCTTTGTTATGGTGTTCAGAACTTCAGAATCAAGACCGAAGGTGAGCCGAATCCAATCCTGCAGAATGTCTTGAGAATCTTGGGAAGGATCCCATGCTAAACGCCCGTAGGCATACAGATTTGACATTGCCATGTGGCTTCCGAGCCAGGTTTCATTAGTTCCTATGTTCACAACGGCCGCTGATCCACCGAGTGGTCGGTTGAAGCGTTCGCCGGAGATGATATCGCTTACTTTTGATGTCTTTTTGCCGACCCGGAGATCGAAGTCAAGGACCGTCTTCCAGAGCGGAGCAAGGTATACAAGATGGCATTGCTGTCCGAGGTATTCTTGGGTGACTTCAAGCTCGATGGCGGTGTTAGTGTTATATAGGTTCGCAAACAGGGGCGAGGTAGGCTCTCGGACTTGAAAATCAATCGGGCCGTATTTGATTTGGATAATGACGTTGTTGTCAAACTTCCCATCGAGTTCCTTGAAGAATTGAACAGCAGCGTTGGCTCTGTCAGCCTTCCAATCGGACTCATTGAGTTGGTTATACACAAATGCTCGGAACATGACAACGCCGTTATAAGGGTTGAGAGCCTTGGCAAAGAGATTGGCTCCATCGGCAAGCGTACGGTTGTAAGTGAGCGGCCCGGGTTGGCCCTCAGAATTTGCTTTCACCAGATACCCTGCAAAGTCAGGAATTCTCTGGTATATCTGATCCGTGATATTCGTCCAAAAAGAAATTACACCTGAATCGAGAGGATCAAAGGTCGTGAGACCACCAATGGCGGTAGGAGATGCAAAGTTCAGCGAAATCCCGACTTGAATGCCGTAGGGCCGGAAAACATCTGCAATTCGTCCCAGTCCTTGGATATTCTGGGGACTCAAGAGAGAAACATTTGCATTGACGTTGTTGACGATGATTCCATTCACACGGATGGAGGCTAGAAGACGTGCATATTCGGAAACTCGAGTCAAGTTATCGACGATACCGCCGTTGTTGAAGAAGATGGAAGGACCTCCGTAGCCACGCTCGATGCTGCCGTCCATATTGTCCCACTGATTGACCCATCGAATTGGCTGATTTGGATTATTGACCGAGGAGATGCGCGAGAAATCTCCTTGAGCAAGCATAGAGAGGTATTCGAAAGCACCATACAATGCTCCTCTCTCATTTTGACCTAGAATCTTGATGATTTCGCCTTCGGTGTTGAGCCAGAATCCGTCCTCCTCGAGATCTGGAACATCATTGCCATTTCCATAGACATGGGAATAATCGTCAACAGTCCCAATAATCAAGGAAGAAGCAGCTTGGTGGGTCTTGTCGCTCTTCTTGATGGCCTGGCTAAAGATGCTTTGGATTCCCTTCTGCAGTTCCAAGCTTGCAGTATATACTGGACTGGTCCTTGATGTACTCAACGCAATGATATTGGAAGCAAGACTCAAATTATAGCTGTTAACGCTTTGCAGGGGGTCATATCGCAACCAAGCATTCTGACCATTCTCTGAATTGACTGTGCCGAGAGAGACGAAGATGGATAAGAGAATATAAAACATGGTCACTCATAAGGTCACCGCCATTTGAATTTTTTTGTAGGGAGCATTTTGTCGACATATATAAGTCCAAAGATGCTGAGCCAAAAACGCGCCAGTAAATCGTAGGGTTGGGAAATGCGCGGGGTAGGCTGTTGAAGGTGGGTTTTAGGCTAAAGATAGGGGCGCTTTATGGCTCCACCTGCCGTTCATCCACCGCACTTACTCCCCTGTTACTGTAAATTTCGCAAAGAGAATGCAATCGCAAATTGATTCCAAGAAAAGACTTCTACAACTAATCTTTCAGATCGAGTCAAGAGAATAGTTTCTTTCTGATTCCGAAGCATGGAAAGCCTTGAATCATAGAAGTGAAATTGAAGAATATTTGGCGATGCCCCCCAGGTACTGGCTAAATGCTAGAGCGGAACGGATCTATAACGGATCGGCGCGGGGTTTCTTGGTATTACATGAGGAGGTTTTCCGTCTCAATCTTGATCATCCAATAGACTGCTCACATAACCTAATCAAAAGAGTTACACTAATTCTGTTGGCCTAAGAAGAAAAAGTGACATAGGATAAATGAATTTGATGCAATGGGCAGAACATGTTTGGAGAATTAGTCTCCAAAAAGTTCTCTTGAAGAGCCTTTCCCTTTTCAATTTAGCATTCATTGGTAAACATTGCGACTGTTCATTTTGATCTCTTTTCCCTGCAAATACACATTGTCATCTGGGATGATTTGCTTGTGGATATTTTACCAACAACGAGTTATAAAACGATCTTTTATACAAATCTTGCAATTTATTGTCAGGTACAAAGTAACCTAACTGACTTGGCGGAGGAATACTTTGGAAGTTTGAGCCGGCTGTTTTTATTTCAGTAATATAATGAATATTAAGATCAAAAGCAGCTTCTCCAAAACCTTGAAGGAGTTAGGCAAGTATAAGTAAGGTTGCAATTTTCGATCCCGCTCTAGAGACTAAGTTGCTCACCAACTCTTGTGATGATTCCTTGTCACACTATATCAGCGGACGAACACCAATTTTTTATGCGCTGCCATATTTGTCAGACATTATGATCAACACGAAGTTCTCTGACATTAATCTTGGTACATAATAAAGGGGCATAGGTTAAGTGATTGGAGTAGCCACCTGATTCGAATACTACATACAGCAAACCGATCGAAGCCCAAAGATGATCGCAGGATCGAAAGAAAGCAACATCAAATTTCCACTATATAAGTATGAACATGCAGAAATCTGTTCGCCTCCAGAATTATTGATTCTCTAAGTCATTGAATCAACGCCGACCCGCATCCACTTCAAAATCTGGGACCGAACTACTTTCAAATAAGGAATCTAAACCTTCTTCCAAACCACGACGCACGAGCCCCACTTTTATTCAATTGCCACCTCAGGGTGTTTTGATTCAAGGTTATGTTTTCTCCCCATTATAAATTCAGTAAAGATGCCATCAAATACTTTGCCGCCAAATCCAGACCCATCGCATATCTACTACCAACCGCACCGCCACAAACCAGGACATTTCCAGCGACGCTTTCCACGAACAAGCATTGGTATTATGACGGTGGTGATTACGTGGCCGATTTGGTTGATAGGAATAGGCATCATGAGTGCGGTGAGGAGTAGAATGGGAAAAAGGAGGAGGATTGAGAGGGCAGGGAAGAGGGACAGGGAGGACAATCGGCCAGGGAGACGGGCGCGGACATGAAGGACGGCTTGCAGTGGGAGTTGGGTATAAAGCTGGGAAGAAGAGAGTGCGCTTTGCGCCTCTGGGAGGGAAGCAGGGCCGAGGGATGGTCCCAAATTTGAATATACAGTGGAGGGAATATCTGCCCGTTTAAACAACGGTTTGATTGATCTTCAGCTCGTAACGTTACGCCAGTGCCTGCGATAAATGTCGAATACCCTGATCACCACACCCCCTCCTATAATACTTGCAATAAAGAAGCTAGAACTTAAACCACTAAATTAACATTACAACCGATGGCAGCTGAATATTTGAACTTTCACCAATAAATGTCCCATCCGCTGTCAGCTTTTGGCTTGTCCCTCATCACTTATTGTAAATACCATACAGAGGACAGCAACATTCATAACAAGCTCCTAAAACGCTCTCAAAATTCTGTGTGAAAACGATATAGAGCTCGCTTAATATGTCACAATCTCGACCGTGGTTAAATTTTCCGCTCAGAGGGAACACCCGACGTCTCTTCACTAAATAAAAAGGGCAGATTTCAATCAGAAAGTGCGAAAGAATTCAAGATGTGCGTACTCTGCTAATCTAAAATGCCTGCCTGGTCTCCGTTGACAGAAGTTATGGATCTCACCTGGAGTTGGAGCTGATGGCCTGTTTAATCCTCATACCTGTTTATACTGGTGAAAGAGTTGATCTGCACTTCTAATTATTGCCAAATACTAAGGCCACATGGCATGATATAATTATAGACGTGAAAGATGTAATAGAAGTATGATTGGCACATGTTCGTGCTGGAGATTAGCCGATCAATGTCGCGAGATTCTTTCGCTTTGACATGTAAATTTAAAGCAAACATGCATAGGTAATTCACTTTAGAGCAATTCTGCCCCTGACAATGCCGGAAAAATTCCTGCCAGTCACCAACTTCAAAACTCGCAACTTTGCAAAGGCTCCGGATCTACTTTGACCCATTTACCGATCACATTCACAGCAAGCACAACGTCTTCTAGCCTCGTCAATAAATATTTAAACCTCTTCATCTGCTCACCCGGCCAAAAATTTCCTTTAACCTTAGCAACCACTTGGTCTTTTTTTTGGGTCATTTACCAGCAACCCATCTCGCTCCGCCTTGAAGAAAGAACATCAAATACCAATCAACTGATCATGGCTCAGATCAAGTTCCTCTTGGGCATAATGCTCTCACTCCTTTGCCTTCACCTTGCGCTGGTCGCAGGCGGCCCTATGCGACCCCCCGAGGGAAAGTTCACTCCGACCTCTCCGGGTGACTTTGAGATTACTCCTATGGTTGAGAGAGCCATTCCATTGACGGCTTCAGTTGATAGTCCTTCTTCCGCCTTCTTTACTTATGGCTCCCATTCTGCAAAGATGACTCATGGACCTCATACGGCTCCTCCTCATTCTGCTCATTCAACCCATCCTTTGCACACCCCACATTCCACTGATGGCTCGCATTCGGCCAAGTCAACATATGGCTCTCACTCTGCTCATTTCACCCACGGCTCTCACTCCGCCCACTTCACTCGACCTGACGGACATCCAAATTGGACTGAAGACTCAGATGGTCCCATACCCACCTTGCCCGGCTCAGTTCCTCATTTTCTTTCGACTGATGAATGGTGGAAAAGAGAGGACAGAAAAAAGACAACAACAACAGTCACATTCAACCCCTCCACTCTCCCTACCATGTCCACAATTACACTTGCGACTGGCACCGAGTGCATAACCACTATGTATCTTCCCCATTACCCACCCATTGGTCCCAAGACAACGACAGTTTGGACTTCGACATCCACACTCTACCCGGAGTTCGATTGCCACGGTTGTGTTATCTTAACGACGGTTGATCCTTGGACCATGGGCCAACCCACAACCCATTATCACCACACAAAGACAACCAAGAGTGTTCTAACTGTGGAGTCTCCGGTCTGCAAGCCAACCTCGACTCTCTAGGCCGAAAGAAATATGACCATCCAAGTCATTGATACTCAAAGATGAGTTTGGACATGCCTGACTCATGAGCCTGAATTCCAACACTAGCACAATGTCTTCTTTCTTTCTTGGGTATTGTGCTGAGCACTAGGTTTTGGCTCAGACGGGTCCTGATTTGGATGGGAACAGGTTTTGGCTTTGCGTTTTTGGTTTCCTTTTATTGGTTATGGAGCTGCGCAGTAAAAGAAAATGCGATGATTTTGCATGTAGTTTGGAACAGAGAATTGGCGAGGGAAAATTTCCAACGAAATGCGAGTAAACACAAAATTCAATTCTTGCAGTGTGCATGCTTGAATAAGGCAGAGGCCCACTTACTGAAGCAGTAACTCCTTCCATGCCCAGAGCCATCCCTTTATAAACCCAACGCCGACGCTATGCAACAACCAGCTCCGCAGACACCCACACCTTTCCATGATCCTCATCTCCCTCACAACAAATCAAAATCATCTAACTTCTCCCTGTACCTCAGAATATTCCGCTTGATCTTTGAACCATCCACCCATGTCACAAAGTCCTCCATGCTCCTTGATACTAAGAACGCCGTATCCGTGATCGTCTCGGTCCCCACCCTAACATGCCCTTGCTCTATCATCGTCGTAGCAGCTTGCACGGTTTCCGCCATTCGTAAGCGGGTCATTATGACGGGCAGACGCCGCCGACAAAAGGCGGAAACCGTAACGGACTTCTCTACTTCAGAGAGCTTGGCAGTGGAGGAGGTGGAGGGGAGGATGCCCATGTCGTGGAGTTTGGAGAGGAGGAGGGATTCGTGTTTGAGACGGAAGGCGGAGTCGGGGGGAAGGGCAGCGAGGCGGTGAGCAAGGTGCTTGAGCGACTGCAGAGTTAATCAGTATGTGGAGTACTGAAAAGAAAAGAGGCAAAGAGATATTGTGCTGACCCCACATAAACGGTTGTACTTCTGGTAGTCGCTAGGTTTCTGGATATTGTACCGTCGAATCACTGCCGCGTCTCTGTGGTTATTATCCCCGGCATAGGTTGTGAAATCGACTTTTCGAAGGAGCTTCTGCTCATGGTGCTTGAGCTTTCTGACCATTTTGTCTCACTGTCCTGTCTCGGTGTTTTGTTTGATTTTGGCGGGGAGGTTGAAATAATTTTTGGAGCAGTCGGCTCGGAAAAACGTTCCCGCGACGCTAAGAAATCATAGCTCGAGGGTGAGCAGATGACACTCCTTTTCGAGGACGTGGAAAGCAGAGAAGCAATCATGGCCCCGCCACGATTTCAGTGCCTCAATGCGGTGAGGCCGGTGTTGAATAAGGGATCGGGGCTTAGATCTGCGTTCTCTACCTCTCGAACTACTCGCGCTGGTTTGTCAAGCTTCTCGAGACCACGGCAGCTCTAACAAAACACAGATGACCTTCCCCGCCGCTCCTCAGCAGCAGACGACCTCCTCTCCCTCGGAGATGCGCTAGATTCTCCCAAAGCCTCTTTCAAGAACCCTATCCAATATAACAGGATGAAGACCCTACCAACGGGAAACGGCAGAGGCAGCGCAGGTGTCAGCCGACTCCTGCAAGACTCCGCACGCAAAGAACGCGAACGACGATCTGGAATCACTGCCCGCTCCTACAACGACGTCGAGGAATTGAAAAGCCACAATTTGGCAAATGATTTGAGTAAGCAGATTACGAGACGGTGGAGAGCGGGCGATGTGTATGCGCCGCATGATCTGAGCGAGGTTGAGATGGCAAAGTGGAAGAAGAGGGAGAAGCCGAGTCATGATGTCTTTGACGTACTGGATCTTAACCCGATGGAGCATTATAGAGTTTGTTTTCCTCTTCCCATCATACCCCTATTAGGAACAGAAGCTAATGAGGCTTTTGTGTAGAACTTCTCCATGATGTCGGAATACATGACGACGATGGGACGAATCAAACATTCTAATGAAACGGGTTTGAGACCGGTTAATCAACGGAGGATTGCGAGAGCGATTCGGAGATCTATTGGGATCGGGATGATGCCAAGTGTGCATCATCATCCTGAGATCTTGTATAAGAACCAGATGAGGAGCGGCCAGCAGATTACTCCATGGAGAGCGCCACCATTGTAGATGGGTATGGGCGGCGGTTGGAAGTTGTATACCAGCTGTACCACAAGCAACTGTAAATCTTTCTAAAGTTAAACTAGACTTCTTAAAATTGCGGGCTGGACTCTAGAACCGTTCGTTTAGTGGTCGGTGTGCTTCAGTAATGCTCAAACTGCACTGCTCAGGAAGTTGTTGCCCCAGGGAGACGTCTCTTGGGTTCTCCAATATCGAAACCCTGTAGAACTTCCCATTTTCCCCTCGGCGGAATAGCTAGGTGGTTTTAATTCCCAAGTGGGGTAAAATATATTCCTTTGCAGTGGCCTAGAACTCGAATTCAAGGCGAAATCGATTCAAGAAGGCTTGAAATTGCACTGAATAAAAGCTGGCCAAAGGGGGGTCAATCACTCTCAAGCCTTCTCGGTGCATCACAACCTTCGCTCTTCCAGGCAAACTTGAAGTTGATTGTTGAGATGAAAGAAGAATGAAATGTCTGAATGTTCTAATGCGCGATGTGGTAGTGTAATACGACCTATGGAACTCCCAAAAGGTGGCAGCGCACATGATAGACTCGGAACACTTCGAAACTTGAACCCTTGCGTGAGAGTCAGGACTGCTTTCTTAAAAATAAACAGTCATTTTGTACGCTTCTATTTCCAATTCTAGCTCATCATTCTGTTCAATCCGGCAAAGGATCGAAAACCTGAAGAGTTGGAAGCGACTTCTTGCTAAGCGGCGTCGATTTCCCGAAGAGTTGGGTTTGCAAGCATATACAAGCCCATACTAGCAGTTTCATACAGCAATTTGAACACCCACACGCAACTTAGACTTCAAATGACACTCTCCGCCCATCCCCAGTAGTTTCTGGGCAAGTTACACTCTTTATTCGACTGACCTCGAGTCTGATTGCTCTCATCTCCCTCTCCACACGGCTCCTAAATTCTGGATCTCTCTCGCTCTCAAGAGCAACATTCTCGCTTCTAACCATGTCCAAGGTATTTGTAATAACAGCGAGATGTTTTGCAACGGCTGTCTGGACATCGCTCTGAAGATTTTCAGCCAGAACGATGAAGCGGCTCTTGAAGCTTCGTAAGAGAGACACGAAGAGAGTTTCATCGCGCAACCTGTCTCCGATGACCTTTTTCCTTCTCTGGTCGCTTTTGTCTCCTTTTGATGCATCAGTATATGTGTTTTTGCCTTGGATTTCAGTGCAATGCATTACCAAAGTCTCCATTGCATTTTGAGTAAGATTCTTCCATAAGTCTCCCAATGAAGGCAGTTTCAAGGCTAGAAAACGCATCCACTCTCAGTATGCTGGTCTCCATTAGCATTGTCTCCCTTTACGAATTATTTTGCTTACTCAAGGCCGTCCTCAAAACCATCAATGGCTTTTTCGATTTCTGCCAGTAGAAGATGTTGGCGGGATCTCATTGTCTGACCCAGGGTTTCGGCTAGCTCCGAAGAATGCTGAAGCTGGTTCTCTGTAAATCGATCAGCGAGTGACAGGAAGAAGAATTCATCCTTGTTACCTGCGTAATCCATGCTCGAATCCATTAGATCTCTGATAAATTTGGTGTCGCGTTCAAGACTGCTCAGGAGCATGGATCTCAACTCCCGCCACGGAGCAGCCAAATCCCGAACCATCTGTTCAATGGCTCTCTCGTTCCAGTTGTGGTCTCCGCCCACCGCTTCTGAATTGTATCTCCCATAACGTCGACAGCAAGCCATATATGATCCTGTAAGTCAATCAATGGTATGTTCCATTATATGCGTTCTGCTTGAAGGAATATACCTGGGTGCCACTGTGAATATGGATTCGGTTAGTCCTTGCTGATGCACCTTGCTTTTGTGATGCTTACAGATTTCCATTGGTTACTGGCATTGCTTGCCGCAGCCGTCCAATCTGCTATGCGTCGCCCTGAAAATTACGTGAGTCCGAGATCATATTTCGTTGCCGCGCCTGGCAGATCCGGGTTACGCACTTTGATAGATTTGCTCATTGAACATGTCTGTCATTGATCTTGTGATCGTACTGATTGGAGAAGCATTTCCTGTGAGGTTCTGGCATCCATCAGTGTGTTACATAGATATCTCTGACCGTGCCTTACTCGTTTCAACTGAGCTTCCAGGGCGTTAACTGTCTCTCGAATTTCCGCTTTTCGTTCGGCATCTACGGTCCCTGCCCCGGATTGGATCCAGAGATCGATGTCTCCCAGAAGTGCGGGAATATCGTCCTTGATGTACTCCCTTGCATTGCGAAGTTGACTGTTCGCTACTAAGGAAATGCAGTGCTTGCGGACTGCGACAATTCCACTGAGATGAAGAAACTCAAGTGCCACATCCTTAGGGTCGTTTCGGTGGCCCTTGTACATCAGATTGTCGACACAAAAAACGGTCAACTCATTTCCTGGCACCTTATCCTGGTACAAGTTTTTGAGGGTCATGATGACGGAGCTGTTTCGATTACCAATAAGAAACTTCTCTAGCCTAAGCGATATGTTAGCTTTACTGAGTCTACCTTTCTTCAAATATGGAGAATTTACTCCAAATTGTGATTTTCTTGGTTTTTCCTGCAGAAGGTCGAGGTCAGCATGTCTAATCCCAAAATACAAGGAACAGTACTTGCTTCGCTTTCTCTAGCCGTTTAATAGCTTCGTGTAGATCGTCGCGTAGATCGAGTAAATCCTCCGGAGTCAGGTCATCGGACTCGATTGAGTTCAAATCATCAACCTCCACTCGAGCATTTTCAACATCCCGTTGGTCTGTTGCTATAGCATGTTGAAGTTGTTGGACTTTGCTGGCTCTCTCTCCGCCCCAATCTCGCTTTGCTTCGTCGGGTTGAATCCCCTGAATACAAGTCAGTGCTTGAAGTTTATCAGCGATCTGACTTGACAACTCACTGCTGACATCGTGCAGATAATTCCAACGTGGGAGAGCTTAGCCTCTGCCGCGGTCTCAAAGACCTTCATGACACTCGCATCAGTCGTCGCTCTGCCTATAGGGCATACTGCAAATATGTCTTTGATGTCGAGTAGATATCGATCTGTGATCTTCCGCCGGGCGGCATTCAGATCCCGGAGTCCTATAACATGGACTTCATTAGTGCGCTGCCTTACTCAAGCCGAGGAAAAGGACAATTTTACCTGGTAAGTCCACGAGCACAAGCCCTTTGCTCAAGATATACGCTTTCAAGGAAACCCTAGAATAGTCAGTGAAGCGATCCTCAATCCATGGTGGTAGAACGTACTTGACTTTGCGTATATACGGCCATTTTGAAGGCTCTTCAGTCCGATTTTGCTCTGATGTGAGGGGCATCAAGTGGGCAGAGCAATCTTCAAGCGAGCTGAAGGTCTGACGACCGGATGGAGAATGATCAGCTTCTGCTACCCACGATCTGAACGTCCGCATGATACGGCTTTCCGACCATTGGAGGAGAAACTGTTCATCTCCTAGGCGTCCTCTAAACATTGTTTGGAACGTATCCCTAGCAACTTCCGCTAGATCTTGCAGGTTACTCAACTCTCTCTCATTATTGCCGGCGCCACGGAGGTAATAACTTCGGTAGGCCTTGAGTAATTCTTTAAGCTGAGCTTCTGTCTCGTCTCTGCTGAACCATTCCACTTCGATGGCAAAGCTATCCATACTATGGTAGTGGTACTCAGTGACAACAGAGGTACAAGCAGCTCCACCATTGCTCTGCATAAACTTGTGTTTAGCCTTCCCGAGCCTGTAGTGGTTGGAGTTGACTCACCGTTCGAGCAAGACCTCTGCAATCCAGGAGTGAGTTCAAAAGGCTACTTTTTCCTACGACCTATGAGCTCGAACCTTGAGACTAGACTGGAAACTTTGAGAGCACGTACCTGCACCTGAGTCGCCAACAAACCCGACTATTCGAGTTGAAGGGCAATGAAAACGAGACAATTCGCTGGCTCGTTCGCAAAGCCCTCTCATGCTTGAGTCCGGCTCGTGGTGAACGTTGCTGCTTGAGAGCACTTCACTCAATTCTACCATCAGTCTCTTTGCATCAGAAAAAGCCTGCTGAAATGCTGCAGTGTGGAATAGATCATTTGGAAGCTCTTCCTTTGTCACATCGTAACGGGTTACGCTGTTAGGCGAGCTGGATCGCCTCCTATATCGACGAGGGGTGTAAGTGCTCCCAGCAGCAGGGCTTTCGGCTCGGAGATAGACACCAGGACCATCAGAACCTCGCACAATACCTTCAATAGCATCAGCGACTTCAGACATGCCGAGACGACCATCAATGCTGCTAACTGGCCCTAGGACTTCGGATGAGCCAGCCGGTGGCGGCGTCAGTGCCACGGATGGTGTTCGAGAGTGAGTGGTTCCCCGTGAGATAGGCACACCACCCGATGAATCGGTTGAGCTTCCTTCAATTGATTGACGAGGCACATCCTGACTGAGCCGAATGGTCCGAACATGCTGGGCCAAGTCTTGAAATAATTGGTTATCAGCGACGGTGGTGGAAGTTATTGAGGCACTGTCACTCTGTGAAGTGAGCAAGCCATTTGACTCTGTGGAAGAAGATATGGGAGCAGAGGAGGCCGTACTAGGCTGTATCTTGTCAGGCAACTGGAGTAATAGCCGAGAAACGAATTCATGGCGTCGGGTTGGGACGTACAGTTCTTTCCATGGCCATATATCGGAGGTTTACAATGCGTTGAGTAGAGTTTGACTCGGTTAGTACTTGAGAACTGCTATGAGGTAGGGTTGGATGCGTAGACTATGATTCGACCTTGCGCAATCCTCAAATCGAATGAGTCTAGAGCAATAAATCGGTTGGTTGGGATCTACGCCGTATACTTATACTTATTATGATCGAATCAACACCGCGGGAGCAAAGCCGGTGGAAGCACCCACATTTTGTTCTACTGTTAATGGCTATCTCATCGCACTAACGCTGGCTGGTGGAAGGACTGGATGTTGGTCTCAGGGGTTGGCGGATTGGCCGGAAACCCCTGTGGGAGGGAAGCTATTGGTTTGCTTACGAGCAAGTATAACGGCCCGTGGCCGAGAAAACTCGCCCCTAGGCGGCCGACCAGAGTCTCGGGTCTGCGCATGGAGCTTCAGCTCCGAGCCGGTTAACAAACAGGGAAGGTGGCCAGGGTTTGATGTGTGGAGTCTCGAAGATCAAACAGATAGGGAGGTCCGAGAACTCATGGGGTCGCCAGTTACAGATCAACTGCAGAGCAGCGGCACAGTAATCTGCACGACAATAAGTGCTGGGGTAACTGCATCGCCATGTGAAGTCTGACAATCCGTTTCGCATTGTCCCTGACGCGCCGCTAATGCTTGGCTGTAGCTGTTTATTGATTGTTAGGAACAAGACTATTGGAGTTTACAGAATAGCATGCCATTTGTGTGCATTAGGTGCCCTCTATTTTGGGACGCACTTGAAATAATCCTGTAGACCTCATCAAATTTTGCCTCGAAGGCCGAGAAAGGAGTACCAACTAAGAACAGCATGGCCACAAAGAAGGTTCCTTAAGTCCGACCGCGGACTTCCGAGGTCAATCTACCACTTTGCAAAGATGTGACCATAGAATAGCTGAATAGATCCTCAAACCAATAAACCCTACGTGCAGCGACTTTGCGATGATGTATCTTGCGTTGTCAGAAGACTCTGGGCCGAGTGAAGAACGATATTGGCTTGTAGATATCGTCGAAGCTAGGGGAATATTCGAAGAAACACTTGATATCTGGACTACCAGAAGACGATGGCGCATTCAAGGGGCGGCGAAGAGCCTAGTAGTGACAACTTGACCGGTTGGTTGTGTTCAAGGGTATCTTTGCATTAATACAAGCTTTGCTTTTCTAGATGAATCATTCCGTTGGGAGGCTATGCTGGTTAGCAGTGATCTTCTTATGAAAGGGACCAGAACTCCTCACGGGAACAAACTGCCGGAGCCGCACGCCAGCCTCTTTGAAGACTGATGCGGTCTCTCCGTCCATGCTGTAACTCTGGCTGTAGACAACCTCGCTGATGCCCACCTGCGTGATTTTGATGCTGCAAGTCAAGCATGGACAAGTATCGCAGTAAAGTATGGCGCCTTCTCTGATACGTTCCCTGCCAGCTTCCAACAGCGCATTCTCCTCTGCGTGGATGCAGAGGCACGTTCCCAGACCAACACCGGAGCCTTGCCCTTCGTTACATCGTGGACAGCCTCCTTCACCACAATTTCTGAGTCCTCTCGGTGTGCCATTATATCCCGTGCTGATTACCCTCTTTTCTCTGACCAAAACACAACCCACACGTCTCTTCATACAGTTGCTTCGCTGTGCAGCCAGTGATGCTAATTGCATGAAGTATTGATCCCAGCTTGGCCGCAACCTATCTTCATTTGTCAAGTCCAACTTTCCAAGTGTAGCGTAGAGGTGTGCGAGGTCAGACGAGGTATTGAGGAGACGGATCGTAGCGCGAGAGATGAGAGGTAGAAGACCAGACTCAGCACTGTAGAGGTGTTCGTCTGATTTCAGGAGAAACTCCTCAAGGGTGAGGCTTGAGGAGGACTTCTGATTCTGGAGTCGGGCTTGAAAGCGTTTCCACCGTACACTAACTGGCGCATCGATGCTGACCAGAATGAAGAAGGGTCTGCGTAGCAGCTTGTCCAGGATAGACTCAGTGTGGATGTCTGTGGTAACCCATCGCTCACGCCAACGCTTTGTGACAAAGTCGAGGAGATTCTCGGTGTTGCTAAAGGAATGCTGTTTGTGTATGATTGCACCGTTGATATAGGGGACGATACGCGTCGAATTTGGGCCTTCTTTCGCGTTTTCATGTGAGTTGCCATTCAAAGACTCGATTTGACCCTCTTCAGACGTGTCTTGCTGAAGGTAAAGCTGTGTGAAGCCATGGTGCTCAGAGAGGTAGTTCGCTACAGTGCGTTTCCCAGCACAGATTCCTGTGAATTTTTAGCTTCGACAAAGTCCACTATTCCAGAACAGAACTAGCTACCTCCACACAGTCCGATCAGCATTTTGGGAATTGTTGTCAACGGTCAGCACCATCAGACAACAACAACTATCACCGTGGACGAGATGGTCGTCTTTTTTGACTTGGATGAAAGCTATCATTGGTCCAATAGACCGCAGGACACTGCCTGCCTCGCGCTTTACCTTTTCTGGTCAGTTAGACGACTGCCGGTGTTGTGCCGGAATTCAAGGAAGATCAAGCAGCACGTGAGTCCTTCTTGCTCCCAACACCACCATTGTCCTGCTCTCCCTCAACCATCCCATGACCATTTTGGATAGGTGCTTATGATTCACGCAGACCCTGGTCGATATCATCACCCCAATAAAACCACGACGAGGCTTGACTTCACGCACAACTCCCAAACGCTGACGAAGTTGCCATCGTTATTGCCTAACTCAAGTGCTGCGCCTTGCTACCTCTACAGAGAATATGGCTCTCAAATTCGCCCCCTTTGGTTCAGAAATCGAGCTACCTTTCTATGATAACTTGTCCCAGTCCAAAATCGACCACGATAAGCTAGATGACTCGGCACGTAGAGTCCTCGGCCTGTACGAGCCCCGCGTGACCTCGGTCCCAGATGAGTCCTGTAAGATGCAAATTCTGGGTAACGCTCTCACTAGTGAAGAGTATGTCTTTCTTGGCTTCTGTTGAAGCATTGGAAACATCACTGACTGAGAATAGCGTCCCTGCCGGCCACATTCGTGCTGAGGGCTCCATCAAGAATGTAAACACCATTGAGGATTTCAAGAATGCCGACAAAGCCCAGCTGCTACAGAGAGCAGCCAAGACGGTAGGTCTATAGATTGACTGCTAGACTCGATATTGATTGTTTGCCTAGATCTGGGATGCTATAAATGATGGCACCATTTACTCCATCCCATCACTTCTCTCCTCTTTCACCATCCTCTCCTTCGCAAACTTAAAGAAGTACACATTTACGTACTGGTTTGCGTTTCCTGCACTTCATTCCGACCCCATCTGGAAGCAAGTTGAAAGTCCTGTTCCTGCCCCACTTACTGGGAAGGAGACAACGTCACTTGCTGACGAGATTGGCACCTGGAGATACAGCACCGACAACAGAGAGCATGGGTTCTTTCTAGCCAAGAAACTTCGCTCATCCTCTGGCGAAGGCGAGTGCCCGACAACACCAGGTACACCCGGCGATGAGCTGGGCTACAAGTGGGTAATCGGCTCTCTTCGAGATTTCGAGACCGGTTTTTTCAGCGGCATTCCGGAAGAAGACCAATTTGTTGCATTTGTCGACCCCTCTACCTACCCTGATAATCCTGGTTGGATGTTGCGAAACCTGTTGGTACTAATCAAGCGACGGTTTAAGCTCAACAAGGTTCAGATTCTTTGCTACAGAGACTCTCAAGCTCGTCGTCATGAGGCCAGAAGTCGCATTCTCGTTTTAGAGACCCAGGGCGAAGTCTCAGATGATGATCAAATGCCGAAGGTCACCGGATGGGAGCGAAATAACGTTGGCAAACTTACCCCCAAAGTTATCAACCTAGCTCATTACCAGGATCCCAGCCATTTGGCAGACCAAGCTGTTGACCTGAACTTGAAGTTGATGAAGTGGCGGATTGCACCGGACTTAGATCTCACGAAGATCAAGGACACGAAATGTCTTCTTCTAGGTGCAGGAACTCTGGGATCTTACGTTTCTCGTGTGCTCATGGGCTGGGGAGTCCGGAAGATTACATTTATCGACAACGGAACCGTTTCATTCTCGAATCCAGTTCGCCAGCCATTGTTTGACTTTAAGGATTGTATTAATGGCGGTGCACAGAAGGCACACAGAGCTGCTGAAGCATTGCAAGAGATTTACCCCGGAGTCGACAGTCGAGGTTTTGTCATGTCGGTTCCAATGCTTGGTCATCCGATCACAGATGAGCAAAATACCAGGCTTGACTTCGAGACCCTTGAGAAACTGATTGATGAGCATGATGCCATCTTCCTCTTGATGGACACCCGAGAATCTCGGTGGCTCCCGACGATGATGGGCAAGTCGAAGAACAAGCTAGTTTTAAATGCCGCTTTGGGATTTGATACCTACGTTGTCATGAGACACGGTGTCTTTCAGGAGGACGAGACTGCGACGACATTGGGCTGTTACTTCTGCAATGATGTTGTGGCTCCAGCCGATGTACGTTCGAACACCTCTTCACTTTTTTTCTTTTTATGAGACTAACCTCAGTCATAGTCAGTCAAAGATCAAACACTTGATCAGCAGTGTACGGTTACACGCCCAGGTGTTGCACCCATGGCCTCGGCCCAGCTTGTCGAGATGTTGGTATCTGTTCTACAACACCCACAAGGCGCTCGCGCTCCAGCGCCCAAGATGTCTGCCAACCAGGATTCTACCGGTCGTGTGGATTATGTTCGAGACCCACCGGAACATCCTCTAGGCCTCGTCCCTCATCAAATACGTGGTTTTGCGTCCATATTCCAAAACATGCTGATCAGCGGTCAATCATACGACTGC
>Ga0302325_10005031_pt1 | contig 30345 bp, 41 predicted proteins | sample Palsa_T0_2_FD_201948 | JGI IMG/M metagenome (GOLD analysis project Ga0302325, IMG submission 201948) | Peat permafrost microbial communities from Stordalen Mire near Abisko, Sweden - Palsa_T0_2 | ecosystem: Environmental > Terrestrial > Soil > Palsa > Peat permafrost | place: Sweden: Abisko... | reverse complement strand
AGCCGGAAGAATTTCGAAGAGGTAAATGTTCCATTCAAACCAGAACATTCATATGCTGACTTGAAAACAGTCGTTGTGGAATTCTTAAAACCTAAAGAATAAAAATGTACATTCTAGTATATAAGGGTATCATGTCTGCCTCGTATGCAACCCCAACGCGCGCCCAACTCCATGTGTAGACCCATGATATCCAATGCAGTATCCCCTTCTCCCCTCCTCACCTCTAGCAAGAACACACCGAGCCCAACCCTTCCCCGCCAGCACCCACATTAACCGTCCCACTCCTCCTACTACTCGCACTTAAAAGCTTCGGATCCCTCACAATCAAATCCACGATCTCCACAAACGGCTTGCGGACGTTTTCCCTCGTCTTACTACTAACCTCACAAAACCCACAGCCATGACTTTCCGCCAGGCGTTGTCCCTCCTCCGTCTGCACCGTCCTGCTATTCGCCTTATCCAACTTACTGCCCACCAGATACATAACTGCACCAGGCATGGCATTTGATTCCGCTTCTTCGAACCACCGTTCCATGGCTAGGAACGATTCCCGGTTCGAGATGTCGTAGACGAGGATGACGCCGTGTGCGCCGCGGTAGTAGCTGTTTGAGAGCGTGCGGAAGCGTTCTTGGCCTGCGGTGTCGAGGAGATTCAGGCGGTAAGCTTTGCCGTGGACGGAGAGCTTCTTCATCTGGTTTTGTATGCATCAGCGCGGCGCAAGATCTGAGCAACTTTCGGTGGACATGTACCTTGAAATCTACACCTATCGTAGCAGTTGAGGATTCGGAGTCGAACTGGTCATCGCAGTAACGTATGAGTACTGTAAGACTGTTAGGACACGCGGGACGCGCTTTGAGACTTTGTTTCTTACGTGCTGATTTCCCTGCTCCGGACGGTCCGATCATGAGGATCTTGAGCGTTGGGAGCGACTCGTCGGATGCCATCTTGGGTAAATTACTGGGGGGTTTCCAGTGTTGTTGAGGGCGTGAGAAGAAGGAATGGAAACTGGGTACAAAGCCAAGGTTGTTGATTCACGACGTCAGTCCGCTAGCGCCACCAAGGCTTCCTCGAGGAAAGCCTCACACATGTGCAAAGCTAGCATCACGGGCACCTTTTGAATAATTTTGGAAATTTATTTTGCTAGCCCTATGCCAGACGCAGCATACAAGTCACGCCATATGCCCAAAGCAAGACCCGACTACATGCGTATGACCAGTCGAAAAACCCCAGTATCAACCGCTTTCATACCTCATCCAACACCTTCTCCTTGAACTCCCGCTCGACCTTCTGACCTGACTCATCTGTGTTTGACTCGCCGTGGAGGTTAAGGAGAGCGCCGAGGTCGAACTTCGGTGCCTTCAGGAGCTTGACTTTGCGGATGTGCACCTATAAATTTCATGAGTAAAATTCTGCCTAGATGTACCTGTCATATACGCACATTTTGTAATGGGTAGATGCCTTGGGTAGCCTTCTCAATCTCACGACCGATAACTTCGGGGATGAGCTTGGCTGTGAGTTGTGTGAGGGTACAGCTGGTGGCTTCACGTTGAATGATCTCGGTCATTTTCTTTCGGATAGCTCTGATCTGCGAGGAGGCGGCGTAGGTGGTCTTCTTGATTTGGTTGGGTCGGCGCTTGGTGAAGGCAATGGCGAACAGGCGGAGGAGGTAGTCGTCGGTGGTCTTGACTGTGACATTGGCCTCAATCAAGGATTGCCATTTTCGGACGAGAGATCTCAGCTTGTCGGATGTGAAGTCGAGACCGTGGAAGTTGGTCAAGCAGTTCTTTCCCTGAACCTCATCGACTCGGAGCTTGATCTTTCGGAACGCGTGGTCCTCATCCTTCTGGAGATCCGCCAAAGAAACCTCGAAAATTCGGCCCTTCAATGCATCATTTGCGTTCTTAAGACCGGTCGTTCGGTTGACAAGAGTCTTGCCGACACTACAGAATGCATTAGAATATTTTGATTATATCGATGAAGGTGATATCGTACTCTCGGATTTGGAAGGAAGAAGGGGCCTGGTAGATTGTTAGCCATCTGCAGAACTTCCGGATCTCTCGCAATGCGCATACCTTGACTTGGTACCAATCCTTACGGGTGAATGGGTCCATCGCCTTCTTCTTGAGGCCCTTCTTGCCCTTTGAAAGGCGCTTGTTCCTACAATCCAGTCAGACTCTGCTGCCCGAAATATTTGCCCCGCCATCTCTGCGCAGACTCCAAATCATCGCCCATTGAAATATTGTTAGAATCGAGGAGGGAAACTCACTTTCCGACAGCCATGATTGCGATAAGTTACCTAGTCGCGGGGGCTGTTGTGTCGAAGAGGGATGTCGTCTATCGTCTTGAAAAGTCACAGACGAAATCTCGAATTGTTGTGTGCGGAGCTAATACGCTAGGGCCGCGCTAAGCGAACCAGGCTTTTGGGAAACTTGCCTTGAACTTAACCTTCTCGACTTCCGAGATCCATCATGAACACCACATCTGGATCATCAATTACTTTAAATATCATATTCACCTGCCTGGGAAAAGCTCCAAATACCTGATCTCATGTTTCTAAATTGAATTTTCTAAATTGAATTTCAGGGTTTGAGCTCTTTTCAACCCTTTTAATGGCCGCCTTTAGCTCGTGCACGTATCTCTAAGTTGGCGATAGACAGCACGATATCACTCTTCTCTTTGGGTTTGGGATGCAGTCTTCTGTCAAGATGTTGAATTTCTTGAGAAAAATATGGATATAGACAAAATGTGGGGCATATCTCATTAAATACACCGTGGCCAACTCCAACTCGACGCCCTCCCCATTCGATGCCCTCCCCATAGAAGGTATCGTTCACAGGACGGACCCCTCAAGTGTTCCAATGACAGAACATCCCATCCCAAAGCGCCAGCCCAGATAATGCTCCCAAGCGCCGTTAGATATGTAAGGCGTTTCCGTATGTACTTTCCATCAAGGCACTGTTCTGTCGACCAGGCTAAACGTATTTTCACTGTTGCTCCGTAGAGCAAGTTCATGGCACACCCTGATCCTGTCCGCTATCTATCCTCTCCTCATTCTCTTGATAGTCCTCAAAATACTCAAAGCTCGGGAAGCTATAGTAATTGCCACCTATCATGCATTAGCATCTCTCGGCTCTCCGCTCTCCGTTATCCTCCTTCATCAACCCTATTCTTCGGAGAGAGAATACTCACACTGCGAAATCACAATCTCGAACGGCTCCTTCCTCTCACATCCCATACCGGCGCTCTCCGGGCTCCTTGCATCGACCGGACTCTCACAGAAGCTGCCAACGCTCTGCCTCTTCCCGCCGTTCACACCGCCATATCCACCCATCTGTGCGCTCGAATAGCTCGCCACCCTCGTCAGCAGCGTCGCCGCCCTCGAGTTCTGCAGTCCCGCCAACGCAAGATCCTTCCTCGAAGCATTGGAGATAGCCAGCGACGGTGCCGTTGCACTCGCACGCATGAGTTTTGGTCGTCGAGTTGGTGTCTTGGAAGAGGAGTTGCGCGTTGTTGAAATTGATGCCATGATCTGATCTCTCTCCTCTTCCTTCCCTTCAGTATCAACAATCTCGTTCTCCGCGGTGGCAATGCCTCTTCCTCTCAAAGGAACAATGGAAAAGATTGATGACGATGATCCGGAGAATAGAAGTCAAAAAGTGCTGTGCAGTAAGGAATTACTATTCGCCTAAGAACTTGGTAATAAGCTACCTGCATCAAGAGCACAACGATGAACCCTGAACTGCAAGAGCGCTGCATCTCAGTGTATATAAGCACCATCAAAGCCCCAGAAGCCACTCCTCTACACTTCCACGCCCATACCAGCAAATCCTCAGGCCCCACAAGGCCAGCGCGCCGTTCCGAAGCATCCATCCATCCCCCCTACTCCCCCCTCCAACCCATCCTCCGCCCAACAACAAACCACCAACCGCGCCGAAATAGGATCCGTAACCACAGCACCAACTCACTCATGCGCTGACATGTGGCGAGACCACTGCTGTGTCGAGTCAAGGGCTCCATCGCCCGTCGCCCAGGCAAAGCAAGGTGAGGGGGTGCCCGTAAGCTCGCCCACCTTTTCATGCACGCGGCTGCAGCTCAACACCACTGACAACCCTCCACATGGTGCATGTTTGCCTCGCGAAAATCTCGCGAAGAGGCGAGGCGCGCAGCACAATTCCCCGATGCTGCATTACACGACATTTACGCTACCAGTACATTACAGATTCAATGGGTATGGGCTGCACCGGTCTGATGGTGGTGCGGTGCGTTCGACGAGTTACACTGCGATTATTAATGAGTGAGGGGAATGCCTGCAAGAATCCCCCCTTCGTGTTGAAGAGGAGGAGGAGGAGATGTTGGGGAAGATCCTTGATGGGATCTCACAAAGAATTTTCTCACGTAGCACGATGATGGCAATGGAGATACAACGCGTCAATTTTCTTCTTTCTCTCTTTTCTTGCAAATTTATCTGAGTAATGTTTTGAAAACAAGTTTCCAGCGACCGAGAACGGGGCGTGTTGGGCCTACATGCATGCAGGTACCCTCTCAAAGCGCGCGGACGAGGCTGCGGGCCGAGTCACAAATGTTTCTTCCGGGCGCGTGATCAATGATCGATGCTGTATTTGGGTCAGTTCCAGTGACTGCACTCGTTCTAATTGGGGTGGACTTACTCCTCCCAGCTTCTTCCTTTGACCGCGGCGAGCTCTTTTTCCGTCATTCGATGCCCTGTCGTGAAATAACCTGCCATGCCAGAACATTCAGCCCTATCATCGAGGAGCTTCCAGTGAGTGTGGGGGGTTAGAGAGAAACTGACCTGCAGTGATTTTTGCATCTATTTCTACCCTGGAATCTGCCGGAATCCAAGACTCTGGAAGCTCGACTCGTTCGTGGATAGGAATGCTGGTGGAGGTCAGTACTGCTGCGGGACCTGTGGGGGGAATCATTACCCCTGACTGACGATAGCATCATGCTTCATACTGGTTGACGTCAATATTTGAAGTATCTTGTGATAAAAGAAGACTTACTTGCTCATACTCAGCATCCGGTCAATTTTCTTGATACCAAGCCAATGAAGAATATCGGGCATCAACGCCTGGAATCGCATATCCTTCACACCGGCAATGTTCTCAGTTCGCTTGAAATACTCCGAGGCGCGATCCAATCCACGCTTTCTGGCATTGTAGACAAGGTACTACATCAGGGAATTAGAAAACAGTCTCGGGTAGGACAACGAAAGATTGGGGGGGAGGGCGGGAAGGAACGGAAATGCATGGGGGAGTGGGGGATGCAATGAGTGGAGTCGGGTATGGTGCGGGATATGCAGTAATGTTTGAAATGGGTTGAGAAGTTGACAATATATGAGTGGCTGCAGTCCCATTGAGCCATTTAAGGAGTCCTTTACCTTTGTAACCTCACCCAGAGCACGGCCTTCCTTGCGGAAATAAATCACAACCCCACTCCCTCCCTTCTGTGCCTACACTCAGAATGTCAGCTACTCGCAGTGGGTGCTGTGCGGATTGGTAGAATGAATACCTCTTTGACGGCTTCCTCAATTCCGTAGATGAGATAGGGACGACACGTGCAGATGTCAGAACCGAACACGTCACTTCCGTTACACTATGATTGGGTCAGATGAAACTGTTCTGCCAATCTCGGAGATGGAGGCGCGGGATATTTACCTCGTCATGAACCCTCAGAGCAAGACGGACACTCTCATCTGACATCTTGGCCGGGTCGCCAAAGCAGTAGACCGTAAGACCACCTAGAGGTTGTCAGATCAAGTCATTCCCACGCAATAGCTATGCGTACCGATTGGGGGCAGGAATAGCTTAATATCTCCTCTCGTGATTAGCTCCGGATAAGATCCTCCAGTGTGCTCGAATAATGATCTTCGGAGGGATCCCTCATCTAATTAAACATGAGCATATCTCCAACCGAAACCAAATGAGCGATTTTACCGATTCCAAATCTCTCAGCGACGCCAGGGAGGTACCAGACCTAGTTCGAAGTCAGGACTGGGGGCTAAGAGTTTTGAGTAGACCATACAGGTTCGACAGCAAACTTTGTAACCGCCAGCTCACCAGTCTCGTTGAGACAAACTTTACCATCTGGCACACTGTTGGATGGTTAGCTTCGATGCCACCCAATTCTGGAAAAGGCACTCACAGACGACCTTCTCTAACACTTTGCTCTAATTCCGGAAGCTAGCGAAGATGTCAGTCTTGGGTCAACATTGGATGGAGGAATGTGCATACCTTCATGTGGGCTCTAGTAATGGCTTTTTAGGTCAACCACTAATGCTCCAGCAAGAATGTCTAAAATACATACCGATTGTTGGCCTAATATCAACTACAGTAAGAATTCGTCAGCAAATCCTCTGAGGTCGTTGGCAAGTCCCACCCACCATTTTCCTTTTCTATTGTGTCCTTGAATAGCCACGGAGCCAAATGTCCAAGAGGATCCATCGAGACAATCTTTTTCTTGTCGGCCCATTGCGGGAAGGGACCAATCTTTGCAGCTGGCTCCGTATTTGTAAAATCGGGTCTGCTTAAAGGGTCAGCTCTCGTACTGGGCAGGAGACGTTCGATTCCATCAAAGTTCCGGCAACTGACGAAATGTTGGAGCTGATCCTACCTATGGTCTATCTTAATTTCATGACTGGCGACAGCAAGAGCATAATAAATCGAGTACGAGCCACCATGAGCTTGGGGTTGGGTCAGATAACTGAAAGTCTGCCTTTCGAGATCAAGGAAGCTCACCTCCAATTGCTATATTCTACGTTAGCATCTGACCCCAAAATAGGACACGGAAAGACTTACCGTTTCTTCTGCGGATAGTAGTTTGACCTCTAGAAACAACGACTGGGCCTCTCTGCTGAGGATCTTTGTTACCCCAGTCCATGGGAAGTGGGTTAATGCCGGCTTGACCGGGATACGTCCTACACACAATTCAGTAAACAGCAGATCAAAAGCAGGTACACGGAACTCACGTTAAGATAATTCTCGAAGTAACGCTAGGCTTCCTCGCATGGGACAACGAGCTAGACGTGCTTGGGCTGCTGAATTGAGTAGCGGGAAGAGACGGTGACGGCGGCACAACATCATCAGAGTGCGAATCATCAGGTGGAATTGGTTCAATTTTCTTTACAGGAGAAGGCGGAGAATCAATAGCAACATCTCGAACCTCCTTCATGCCCGCCAGGACATTGACACGCCCGGAGATGGCATCCACAGCCGATAACAGCTGGACTTGATTGAGCTGCAGGGTCTTCACGGCCTCGAGCAACTCCTCGAGTATTGCAGACTGGTCGGGGGTGGGTGAAGCCATGATGTTCTATCGTCGAGCCAACTTTCGGAGCTGTGATGAATGTGAAAGAAAGAAGGGAAGGGGAGCGATGACGGAGCTGTCAAGGGTTCAAGTGTGCAAATAGCGGAGACGGCGAACAAGGAAGGGGTGGTCGTCAAGCGTGTTGAGAGGAATGCAGTCGATAAGGCCCACCACCTGTTCGTCCCAAGCCAAGATCGAAAGAACGGTGTGTACAGTAAGGTTAGTTCTACCAAACGATGAACGAATGAGATGTGTGCAGCTCCCTTTGCCTTCCTACTTTTCAGAAACGTGATTTGTCTTTTTTTCTCCACCTACGTAATGAAGTAAGTACCTTAAGAGTGTTCCGTTCGGGTTGGGAAGATTCACCGCGGTGTGCTTATCACTTATCGCCCCGCACAAAAAAGGCCCTAAGGTTACTGTAAAATGAAACAGGTCTCGATCTCGCATGCCTCCGCCTCCGCCTCCTATTCGCACCCCTGTTCACCCAGCTTGAAAGATTTCGGGAGGCAACGCGGAGCTCGAGTGACTTCAACTTCTGCAACTTTCCTGCCGCGCGCAACTCAACACACGTACAACAATGGTGCGTCGCATCCTTTCCCTTTGCACAAATTTGAGACTGATTACTGCTATGTAGGGTAAACGCAAGAAGGCCGCCAAGAAGCCCACGGGCCCCAAAAAGGTACGTCGTCGGCCTGGCTGCAGCATTTGCGATTTCAAACTCTTAACAACGACGCGCAGAATGAGCCTCTACCTACTGTGTTCCCCTGCCTATTCTGCAACCACGAGAAGTCCGTCATGGTCAAGTTGGACAAGAAATCGGGTGTTGGTCAGCTCTCGTGCAAAGTCTGCAACCAACAGTTCCAATGCGCCGTCAACTGTCGGTTACGCCACTGCTCCCTTCATCAAGATATAGCTGGCTGATTTGGTTCTGCGTGTAGATCTCTCCGCTGCCGTCGATGTATACTCTGATTGGGTTGATGCCTGTGATGCTGTAGCCAAGGAGGATGTCGAGGACCGGGCTGGAGACTTTGCGCCATCGCGTACCCCTGCAGCTGGTAGACTGGGTGGGGGAAGGGCTAGGGATGAGGAGGATGACGAGGACGATATTATCGATGATGAGGATGAGGATGGGGGTGGGGGATATGGAGGAGAGGGGGTTGTTGCGGATGATGAATACTAGGGGCATGTGGTCATAAGGCTGGGTTGCGGAGTCTGGAATGGGTTAGGGCGTTGGGTTGCTTTATAAAATGGAGAATTCACACAGGAGACGTTTTATGAATACTAGGGGAGGGCAAAGAAATGAATCGGTGACAAGTCGAGGCCTTTACATTTTTGTTTGATCCTCGCTGAGTCCAGAACCCTGAGCCATGCAAATGGAAAGTGATGCAGCTTCTTCAAATACATCAACTCTCTACATAGTATAGAATCTGTCACCAAAATCGCCAAGGCCAGGCACAATATAGCTAGAAAAGGACATGTTAGTGATCGATTACGCTTCACGACCGCGTCGGACTTACTTCTTCTCATCGAGACCCTGCAAGATCGATTAGCTTCTGAAACTTTAGGAATGTGTAGTTACTGACCTGATCAATGAATGCTGTGACAACACGAAGCTTGGGGAACTTCTTAGCAAAGCTCGTAACGCCTTCTGGACTTGCAATGAGATTCAAGAAAAGGATTCGCTCCTCGGGAACACCACGGGACTTCAATACATCCACCGCCATAGTTGCAGAGCCACCTGTTCAACCAATTAGCTTCCCCTCCAATTCTCATGTGGCAACTCACCTGTAGCAAACATAGGATCGAGCAGCAGAACCCAGCGCTCTGCGATATCTTCTGGCAGCTTGTCATAGAACAACTTTGGCAACGACGTCTCCTCATCCCTCTGAATCAAGATCTTTCCAATTCTGACTGAACGGCAACAATCCCTCAATCCTTGCTCCATAGCCTCACCAGCTCTCATGATAGAAACTCCGCAAATCTTGCCCTGGAACATGACACCTGCATAAGTTCGACCAACTGGCGTAGTGACCGTATGCTCCACAACTGGCAAGTGGTTCAATCCCTCCTCAACCAGCAGCCGTATAATCCGATTGGAATAGAAAATGAAGTCAGCTCGGTCGGTGTTCTTATTTCTGATCATACTGCAGGGCCAAGGACATCAGTAAGACCTGGCTATGAAGAACAGCTTGGAGCTGAGACCCACGTCAAGAGAGCAATTAGCTGCGGGGTTTGAGGCAATGTATGTACATTCTCAAATGGGACCTCTGTCGAAACGGTAGCTGTAGGCTTCTGCTTTTCGGGTCGATAATCTGGGCCCACAACTTGTTTGGAAGACTTGGGCTCCTCTTTCTTTGAAGCCATTTCAATCAATGGGATTGTCTCTGACTCGATGCAAGGGACAATAAGGTAGGCAGTCGGGATCAACACATACGTTGTGCAATCAGGCTCTGTACATGACCTGAGTCCAGGGGTCTGGAAATCAGCTGGAGAAAGAGGCACGGTGCTGTGTTCTCACGTAAATTTTTGATCCCAAATCCTTGATATAAGTGAATGGAAATGTGATTGAGAACAAGCACCTCAGCTCTTGCAAAAAGGTCAATGTCAAAGTGGTTCTGTGAGAACCGGGTGGAGGTGGGCTCCGATAAGAAAGAAATCCACGGGGGGTGACCAAAACCAGCCACAGGGCAGGGTCTTTTCCGCAAGCGGCGCCACAGAAGGCTACGCTCGCTGAACCTGCGGCACGCGTTCTGGCTTTGCAATCATCCTGGCGCATCTGTAAACATTCAATTCCCGAAGCATTTATCTCAATAATTTTTATTCAAATCGCCGGATTGTGAGAAGGAGCAAGCCATTAAATTGAAGGGATGCTTCTTGCCTCGTTGTATTGAAGTCAAACCCTAGTCGACATTGCGGAGTCGCGATTTCTTGGTCGCTCGCTTCTCTTTATTTACATCGATAGCAGATACCGAACAACGAAACGCCGACAACAAGCTCCCGAACGATCTATTCACTCTCGAACGGCCACGGTTACCCCTCCCTCTCCGCAAATATAACATGGCAGATTAATGATCACTCTCTGACGTTCATCTTCTCTGGTATTCACGACCACCAGAGCCGCCAGTCGATTGACAAATGCTGCGGCAAATACCCCGTCGTCACCCACTCTGTATCCGCCATCCTTAAGCATGGCAACCTTCAACGACGCCGCGGCTCCTCGAAAGAGGCTGGCAACATATGGCAAAGCTGCACGGAGACGAATACCAGAACTCAGCTTTGCCTCCACTGCAAGGAAGTCGCAAACGCCTGAAGTTCAGAGTCAACCTGAATTACAGGTATCGTTCACGCAAGCTCCAGCAGCGACAACGACTCCGCAGAAGCTGAAGTCCGTTCGGCAAAGATCAGTGACAAGAACGATATTTCCACCCTCTCCTCCCAAAGGAGACGTCTTTGATATTCCTCCTAGTGAGGACGAGGCACCAAGAATCATACGCAAACCTGCCACACTCCCAGTCAAGCAGCCGAAGTTGAAGAATATTAGGCAGAGATCAGTATCCAGAACTGCTTCGTCTGCATCTCCACCTAGTCGAGATATTTTTGATGTACCGGAGGACAATGTGGCCCCCAAGCCGGTTCAGAAGAAGACTCCCGCGCCTCCAGCTGTGGATCGTCAAAAGCTGATACCTGCACGGCAAGTACCAAGGTCGAAAACTGCTTCCCCAGTATCTCCTGCTTCAGCAGATATGTTCAATGTACCATCGAGCGGTGATGAGGCGGAACCAACTCCCAAACCGGTTCACAAAGTTCGACAGGCCGCAGCCACGAAGGTCAATCCCAAACCACAGACCACCGAAAAGGAATCTGCGGACACAGTGGAAGATTTGGGCAGTAGGAAAAGGATGAAGATGTCTCCTGCCCCTGAACCTTTGCTGAAGCGCCTCCCTGTTAACACTGTAATTCGACCACCGAAACCGCCCCCAGGTTCACGTCCTGGAAAAATGCGCCAAACATCACCCGCATATGGGAAATTTATGAAAGTAGTGGCTAGGCCAAAGAAACCGCCTCCATCACCGAGAAGATCCGAATTACCAAGAACTCCACAAAAGCTAAGCCCAGCGCCTCAACGCGAACTTAGCACTTTTAGCACTCCTTCGCCTCAACTAAGTGATATTGATATGATGGATGTTGATCCAGGTGGAAACACCATTTCACCAAAAGGCTTGAAGCTATGGCAAGGTCTCTTGGAGTCAGCCGAAGGCACGGATGAGGATATGCTAGAAAGCAATGGTGTGATTGATCATAAGATGGATGGCAGAACTAAAGCTAGGAGCCCGGGAGCACAGCTGCGTATTCTATCCAAACCAGCAGGGATTTCGAAGACTCAAAGGAGCCTACCAAAAATGCCTCGGCGTAGGTTGATTGATACGCTAGTTGAGCAAGCGACACAGCAGGAAGAATCGGAGGAGAGCGAAGGAGAAGAAGAGGACTCGTCTCAGCCTATGCTTGAATTACCAGCGCCTTTAGAAGATCCAGCTGAGATAATAGCGGCCCTATCAAGGAGTCAAAGCGTGGCTCCAGAGCTACATCCCTCTGCTGTCATTTCGGACAGCCAGGGTTCGCAGTTCTCGGGCCCAAAATTTACATACAGCAAACAAAGGTCGATGCTTGAAGAGCAGGATTTAATGCAGGAGCTCGCTCTCGGCATGCCGTCTCAGCCTGCCCAGCCAGGAGGAAGGAGAGCTCGAAGAGCCTCGATCCCAGTCCTCAAGCCGCTTACGAGTTTTCATGAAGAAGAGGATGAGGATTCGACGGTCAATTCTGTTCGGAACGTACATGAACTTAGAAAAGCGGGTGCCAACAACCGTTTTCTTGATGAAATCCAGGACTACCTAGATCGAATCGGAAAACCAGATAGTACGAAGTTGTCAGTGCGAAGGTCTGGTCTGCTAGATTTAGCTAGCAAGATGAAAGACAAAGATTTCGCAGACAAATTTCGTGCCAACGGTATGGAACTGAAATTGTTCATGCATTTGGGACAGGAACAAGACATCGTTGCTGGCTATGTTATGGTCTCACTTCTCATCACAGTGCTGATTGATGGGAGCATGCCACACGTCATTACTCAACTGCGTCGGCATGGAATCACCAGATTACTCATCCGCCTTCTCGACTGTCAATCAAGCATTGCAGCAGTGACAAGAGACCGGAAGAGCAATATGTCGAAGGTTGCTCAATCGCTCGTAGCTGAGCATCACGACTATCTCCTCAAAATACCCGTATGGGATCAGTTGAAGCCTCAACTCATTTCGCCACGGACTCTGGCCTTGAAGTGCATTGAACGCATGGTCCGACAAACAAGAGAAGCTGGCAATGCCAGTGATATCTTCTCCAAGGAATTAACCACAAATCTCTTTGGTATCCTGAAGTCGGGCTCTCAAGAAGAATGGTGGAACCTTCCGAAGGATAGACAAGCCATTGACTTTTATCTGGCATTGTCAGCCTTAGAATCACATTCCATTACCGCAAGGACTGTACACGACGAATCAATCTGGATAAGTGACTATCTACCTATCATCGCCGACACTCTTCAGATTGCGTTATCTCGACCACTTGACAGCTTCGGAGAACAGCAAGCTCTTATTCTGCGACTCACCTTGAATGTTACGAACAACAATCCAAAAGCTTCAGACGTTTTTGCAAGACCGGCACTGATGGCGGTTATTGGTCGGACGCTTGTGCAAAAGTTCAAGCAAATCTCGCGCTTCTTGACCGAGGAAGATTTTACCGTCGTCATGGAGCATCTGGTCCTCAGCCTAGGAGTGATGATTAATCTGGCAGACCGAAGCCCTGCTGTCCGCGAGAGTCTGCAGAGCTTGGAGGGGGATGAAAGTGATCCGCTCGACTCAATGATCGAAACGTTCCGGGACAATCAAGAGAGCACGTCCATGGTAAGCCCCAACTCATACCTACTTATGTAACCCACTAATTTAATATAGGCTGAGTCGGTAGAAGAATCACAAAAGAATGTCGCGTTTGGCTATCTTTCCGTCTTACTAGGCTACTTCTCTCTGCTTCCCGCAATCTCGAAACGTATTCAAGAGAAGCAGGCCAAGAAGACATTAAGGCCATTAGTAGCATCCATCCAAGAATTCATCGGTCACCATAAGACAGTCGATGATCTGATCGCAGCGGAGGAAGACGGCCATAACCCACAAGCAGGTCTTACAGAAAGATTAGAAGGCCTCGTTAATAAGCTGGCAGGGCTGAAAGGCCTAGGAAAGTGATGATGATGATATGAAACAGAGAATAGACCGTCGATAGGTAGGCTTGGCTTGGTTTTACGGGACAGTGTTCGTCGGATGGGCAGGTGTGGGATCTTGGAATATAGCCCAATGCATTTGAGGCTGCTTTGGTTGGTCTGCATGAGGAACGACGAGGCCAGCAGTGGAACGATTTATTTTGGGAACTGTCTTCAATGTGTGAGAGAAGTAGATACTAGAAAACATGAGATTCTACAGTATGCCTGCATTGTCGATCCGTGATCGTGGGAGCGAAAACGAATTGACGGTTCAAACAGCCCACTGTCAAGGCGACTTAAACCTGCACTGGATATTCAGCAGGCGCAAACTCAGCTGGGCATTGCAGCTAAAGCACCCAATTCGCAGCTTTGCAAACCGGGACATCCAATCAGCCGCATTCGAGCGGGAGCCCCCAAGATCGGATACGAGGTTTTCGGTTCGAGGAGCCGAGAGCCGAACTCCTAATTTGGATGGGAGGCAAACTGGATCTGGAACTATAGGCTTAATAGGCGTTGTATAGAGCAGAGAGTCTTGCAAGTGCGAGATTCAAGGTCAGAGGGAGGCGATTGGTGGGTGGAGGAATGGAGGTTAGTGGGGTTAGGTGGCGAAGAGGTGGTGTGTACGGGGTTTACTCGTTAAGAAGTTTGTGGAAGCGGAGATACGGGTGTGTATTTTCACATCTCGTTCCCAGAGAAACACGTTTTAGGTTTTTGAGAACTGGTGAGAAGATCAAAACCCATGGCGAGAACTTGGAGTCTGCGAAGGCTACTTGTGAACTAGAAGTAGACACTCCTCTCCTCAACCCACACTCCATTCGTTGACCTGTCTTCCAGGACTCTCTCCAGACCATCTATTTAGTAGCTGCGGAGCAGCAATATGATGCCATCCAAGGTCCCTACGATTACATCCGTAGAGCGTCATCGCCTTGATCGAGCGTGAGAATGTGCGTGAAAAAGTAGCACCTTTTATCGGAAAAGCTCGAATTCTCCAACTCGCTTGTGGATCAGGCTTCTACACCTGTAGCTTCCTCGCATGGGGAGCAAGCTCTGCACTTGGGGTGGACATCTCCTCCGTCGTGATAGACGAAGTCAGGCACCTAGGGAAAGAGGTATCATTCATACAAGCCGACTGTTCAATCCCAAAAGCCTACGACGGGCCCTTTGACCTCGTCTTCGGTGCCTAGCTCCTCAACTACGCCCCAGATCGCGCTGGGCTAGTCAACATGTTTCGAAACATCGCCATGAATCTCTAGGACGGTGGGTGTTTTGTTTCACTCGCGGTTCCGCCTTCTTCGAATCCGATAGATTCTCTCAATGCTGAGGTAAATGCTCGTCCCATGCCTGCGGGATCGGGATATTTGATCTACAACCATGTCGAGGACGTTGAGGGTGGGATTTATTTCCGCGTGCATGGTGACACGCCTGTCGGAGACCTGAACTTTGAATGCTACCGTCTGAAGAAGTAATTATATGAGGCGGCGGCGAGAGAGGCGGGGTTAAAGGGCAAACTGGAGTGGGATGTTACGAAAGTTCCAGAGGTACTTGAAGGGGAAACGACCGGGAGGTGCAAGTTTGATTGAGTTGGAGACTTATAAGACTATCCCCAATTATAGAGTGCTAGTTATCATCTAAGTAGAAATTTGCATGAAGTGGTTGAAGACAATTGCACAGAAATGGGTGCTTTGTCCAAGCTCAGTCAATGAACCAATGCAACCCCGCAGGACTCACGACAAGCATTGAACCAGTCCCCGCTTCCCCAGGCCAAGTCCTTGTGAAAGTCATCGCAGGAGACGCCTGCCACTCCGACTCAGGCGTCTTGGCCGGCGTGTTTCGGGAACTCTCTCCCCATCATCCCCGGGACGTCGAACCAATTTGGATGGGAGGCAAACTGCATCTAGAACTATAGGCTTAATAGGCGTTGTATACGCAGTAGAGCAAAGAGTCTTGCAGGTGCGAGATTCAAGGTCAGAGGGAGGCGATTGGTGGGTGGAGGAATGCAAGTTAGCGGGGTTGGGTGGCGAAGAGGTGGATACGGGGTAGAGGTAAGAAATTTGGGTAGCGGAGATGCGGGTGGGTATTTTTGTATCTCATTCCTAGAGAAACACGGTTTTAGGTTATTGAGACTGATAGGTACATTGTGTGCATCTCGCATCCGACCATTGAGGAGACAATCATCACGTGGATATCACGTGGATCGATATTTTCTTCTTCCTAGGATTTCACAACGCCTTCACCAATATTCAATGCAGAAGTTTTCTCTGGCAGAACAAATAAATAGACCGCTTCTACTCGCTGCTGAATTTTCTTCCTCCAAACAACCTTTCTATTGAGGAAGAGGAGAGACATTTTTGTATTGTCAGACATTTGCTGGCGCTGGGCCTCGCAAAAAGAAACCGCTTCTTAATTCATGCAATATCATGCAGGGAAATATTGACTGACAACTATGACAGCAATGTCTCTCAAATGACTAAGAAGACATTAGGTAATCTTGGCTCTCGTCATTTGCGAAGAGGTTGGACATGCATTGCAGTACCTCGTCAAAACATGGCATGACAGCGAATGCGGGGGCATCGAACGAGTGAGTGGTAAAGAATTGTAGGTGCGGGTTAGAAAGTAGGACGTGTTGTAAGACAGCAGCTGAGTGTGTTCGAGGAGGCGAAAACTGCGGCAGAAGTCCAGCCACCGAGGCGGCCGTGGAATGGAAGGGGACCAGATGGAGAGAAAGATTCATTTCCACGCATTGCGTGTCCCGATGGTGGGACAGGCTAAGCTACTGTAGAGGGGTTATCTACTGTAGTCTTCTCCTATTGCTATGCAGAAATTGGATGAAATAGGATGAAGTGAAATGAAATGACGCTGATGATATTCTCGAATTGGGAAATACTGCACCAGCTTTAGAAAGCAAGAAAACAGCTCGGGTACTCCCCATAAAAAAGCAACGATCTGTCTCATGGATACGATGACAACATCCAGCATGATCCCAGATCCAACGCGATTGATCTGCATCTCCCCCTGTTTGTTCCTGCACCTGCAAGCCCCAAGCGACCCCTGAGCCTCGTCTCGCGTCGGGTGCTATTTTAAGACGCACGTTCATTGCCCCTCGCACTGAGCCCAACTCAAACCAGACCACACGCCAACATGGCTGGAATTTTCGAAGCCTTTTTCTTGCTGCATTGGGCGGTGATCGGCCTGCAGCAAAGCAGGAGAGAACGGACATCGTGCCATGATCCCCGTGTCCTCGGGTGCGTGTGGTGCCCATGCCATTGGAGTTCAAGCCAGGCTGAGTCCTCCACCCCGCCGAATCTAGCCATCAATCACTCCACATACGGCCCATCGGAACATTTCCCAAGCCTGCCACTGCCCTGATCGAGCTCCCGCCGCATGGGCCATACTCGTAGTAGCCAAGAAAGTTCTTTTTCCTCGTATGTGCTGCGTTGTTCTTGCATGAGTGCCTGTAATTCTTGTCCGGTTCCTGACCTGCATCTCAAGCGAGCACGATTGTTTTTTGCCTGGCACTCTTTGCCCATGCGTACTACTTAGAGTCCTGATTGCTCTCTTCATTTCATTTCTTGTCTTCAACTTCAACATTCGCTTTAGAGATTTCGTAGCTTCGCAGTCCTTCGTTTACCTGCGACTTCAGCCTGCTCGTTACTCTATATAGGGCTATCCTTACCTATAGTTTCACGCTATTGAAGTATACGATTGCCATTGCTCGAGATGAAGTATACCACGCTCGTTGTTGGGGCTCTTGCTTCTATTGCAAGTGCTCATTCGGATCCGAGAGATGTTCACGCGGGGATTCCAAAGATGCTGGGTGGGAGGAAGTTCTTGGCTGAATTGAAGGCTAAGAAGGCTCTGCCGGAGCCTATCCGTGTCGAAGGGAGAGCAGAAAAGGAAAAGAGAGCACCGGTGGTGGAGAACCCCCGTATGGAGCAGAGCTTAGAGGAACGCCAGATCAACCCAAATGGAATGTGCGGGCCGGGCATTGGCTACTGTGCTTCAACTCAATGCTGCTCGATTGAAGGGTGAGAACATCTGGTCTTGTAGAGAATAACTCGTGCTAACTAGGACAGATGGTGTGGTAATGGAATCGATTATTGTGCTGCTCCGGATTGCCAGTTCCTTTACGGGCCAGCTTGCGATGCGAATCAGATTCCTGCTGGGGCCTCTACGGCGACTATTGCTCGACCTGCAATCGGGACAGTGCCATATGGAGGAGCGGGGATATATGACTGTGTTGTTGCTGGAGGTTAGTTAATTGTCTGTTTTGGAAAGACCTTGGCTAAAGATTGCTCGACCAGATGTTGCCTTTACCTTCGATGACGGACCTTACAACTACACGTCAGATCTTCTGGACAAGCTTTTAGTCTACAATGCAAAGGCTACTTTCATGATCAGTAAGTCAGTAACTTTGTGAAGCGTTGAATCAGTTGCTAACAATCTTAAGCTGGAAACAACCTTGGAAAAGGTAGGCCTGTATCACACGGTTCTAACTATAAATACTCATTGTTGTTTAGGTCCCATTGATAGTACCCCGCAGTGGTCTGCTCTCATTAATGTAATACTTCCAACACAGGGAATCTACGTCAAAAGAGGCTAATGAATGAGCAGAGAATGATTGCAGAAGGACACCAGATTGCTTCACATAGCTGGTCTCATCAGAACTTGACGTCTCTCGATCCCACACACTTCAACCGACAAGTCATTTACAATGAGATGGCTTTCAACAATATCTTAGGATATTTCCCAACCTACTTTAGGTAAATCCCCAGTTTGACAGACAGCTATTGACATCATTGCTTACGGATAATCGAGACCTCCTTACTCTGAGTGCAATGATACCTGTAGCAACATTCTGGGGGGACTTGGTTATCATGTGACCTGTCAGTACATATCGACAACGCACTCTGATATTAACTAATTAAGAACAGACTTCGACCTGGATACAGAAGGATACTTGAACGATTCCCCAACATTGATCCAAAACTCCAAGAACATTTGGGACGCTGCCATCAATCCCTCTAACAACAATACCAACAGCTTCTTGGAGATCGAACACGACATCCACTACCAAACAGTCTATAATCTAACTGATTATATTCTTGCATCGATGTATGCACATGGATATAAATCCGTTACTGTGGGTCAATGTCTTGGGGATCCTGCCGTGAACTGGTACCGCTCTGGGAATCCGAATGCCATCCCTCCTCCTCCCACGCAACAAATTTCGAGCGATGGTACGTGCTCCTCGACAATAACGTGCCTGGGAAGTACCTTCGGCAACTGTTGCAGTTCTGCAGGCTGGTGCGGATCGACGTCAGTATGTATAATCGATTTCCCTGGCTCTTTGCCCTTTTTTGCTGCCACCCACCCTTCAGCTCTTGCATTCCCAAAGAAAATTCTTTTCTAATTTGGAAATAGGCGTACTGTGGAACTGGCTGTCAGCCAGCTTCCGGTTCTTGTGGATCTTCATCAAGCAGTTCTTCCTCTACGGTAAAGGGGACATCTACTACAGCAAAATCGTCCTCAACCACGTCCTCGAAAACCACCTCAGCTTCTCAAGCTGTGAGTACGGATGGTACTTGTGGATCCACGATCACGTGCATTGGAAGTACTTTTGGCAACTGCTGTAGTGTTAACGGATGGTGTGGATCGACTTCGGTAAGGATAATCTTTCTTGGTTCTTTGAGGGACATGCTAACATTCTGCTAGGCTTATTGCGGCACAGGCTGTAACCCCGTTGGCGGCACCTGTACATCTAGTTCTTCTAGCTCATCTAATGCCATCACCTCCTCCACAACAGTAAAGACATCAACCACGTCCTCCAAATCCACCTCAACCTCCACGGCGGCTCAAAGCGTGTCAACTGATGGCACTTGTGGAACAACAATCACCTGTATTGGATCAACTTTCGGCAACTGCTGCAGTGTCAACGGATGGTGTGGCTCAACTTCAGCTTATTGTGGAACAGGATGTAATCCTGTTGGCGGGACGTGCGGTTCGTCTAGTTCGATATCCAGCTCAACTAAGTCATCCTCCAGCTCGACTAAGTCTTCCTCCAGCTCGATAAAACCAACGACAACCACCACAAGCAAGACCAGCACCACATCCACAAAATCCACCGCTACAGCGGTGAGCCAAGACGGGACTTGTGCTGGAACGAAAGGATATACATGTCAGGGAAGTTCCTACGGGAATTGCTGCAGTCAGTATGGATGGTGTGGCAGCACCACTGCCTACTGCCTTTTAACGAATGGCTGTCAGGCTGGATTTGGGACTTGTTCTTAGGGATGGTATGGAAAAAGGGCGTTTTTAATGACGAAAAAGGGTTATGGATGTAATGACATGAGGCGGCGTTTTGCATTGTAATTAATAATAGGAAAAAATCTCGATGTCCTAGCTCTCGAAGGACAATGTTCAAGCATCTCAGAACGTAATCGTGGTGGGGTTCTCTATGCTTGATGATAATGTCTGGTGAAGCGGTGGAACATTCCAAGTATTTGCCGTTCCTTCCCACCTTGGCCAAGCGCCGCCATTTACTCCTTTCCAGATCACTAAGACCAAATTGTCTCTGTTTTCATTTTACCGGGGGTTTTTCTTAAGAAGTATAGTGGATATTTTCCCCCGGTATTCTTTGCGAACTCGGCTATTTCGTACAATATCCGTACACTGCGAGGAAGATCGCGGCCGTGCGTTTTCTTGTGATCGAAAGGGGAATCCACGACGCATAGGAAGACGCTTTTACGTATGGAATTCGGAACAGGCGAACGAAGACTAGGTTATAATGGCTGAAAAACAATAGATTTGGGGCAAGTGTAGCAGGTACAATTCAGAATGGGATATATACAAGCACAATTCAAAGGACGAACTCCAATTCTACGCCTGATCCTCATCATCTAACACTTGTAGAATCAAGAAGCCTCCTGGATTTTTTCGAGCCAATATGACTGGAAGTGGATATTTAGATGCGCCAGACTTCGTGGGAAATTCCAGAGGAAAGCTCTCTGAATGTGTAGCAACTCGGGGGACATTTAGAAACGGAGAGGAACTTCGAAAATGTGCAGAGCTCGTGAGATGTTCCAAGGAAGGAAAATGAACTTGAACATATGCTTGCTGCGTACTAAAGATGACTATCGTAGCACCTCGTAAATTAATCATGGTGGCGTTCTTCGTGCATGATGATATAGGCAACTGCACGGAGCTCCCGACTTTGAACTTCAAAGTTCAGCCTCGTCCTTCTGCAACACAATATAAATGCTTTATGATCTAATTCATTCAAACAGACTCTCACCGCTATATCCCCATCAAAATAAACCTCTCAGCGCAAACGCTGCACAAAGTGAACCCCACCTCGAACGGTGTGAGAAGAAGAAAATCAGATCCTCGTATCGTCAGCCCTGCAGATCTGCATCGTGTCAGCGAAGCAGAACGCCACAGCCATCTCCCCTGCGCGCCCCAGCCCAACCATGAAAACGGTCTTCTCCCCACGCTGTTCCCATCTTCTAAAACCTAAATCTGTACCCGCTGAGCTGAGGGAAGGCAGCTATCCATTCATCGCCATGGAGACGGAGAACCGTGGTCTGGATCTGGAGAAGGAGTTGACGTGCTCTGTAAGATGGCCCCCAATATTTCTTGAAGGATGAGTACAGGGTAGTTGCTTTGCCAGAGAGGGCAGGCGGCCGATACGCAGCAAGGCAGCGCTCCCTTTCGCACGGCGCTTTGGTCTCGTGGTCTATTTCATATGCTAATGTTATGGTTCTTGATATCAGATATGCACGGAAGTCCTCTACCAGCCGCTCACCCTCCTCGACTGCCTGCACACCTTCTGCGGCTCCTGCCTGAAAGAATGGTTCAACTTCCAACTCAACTCGCACCGAGCCTCGCCCTCCCCTCTACCGGAAACAGGTCTCCCATATACATGTCCCTCATGTAGAGCGCCGGTAAGAGACACGAAGCATAATGCGACGGTTACGACACTGCTAGGTATGTTCCTGGCTGCTAATCCTGATAAGGGAAGGAGCGAGCAGGAGAAGGGAGCCATGAAGGTTAAGTATAGTCCTGGGGAGAATGTGTTGGTTAAGGTTGGAGAAAAGGAGAAGAGTTTAAGGGAGAGGAGGGTGGAGGATGCGGATCGCAGGTTGGTGGAGGGGGTCAGGCAGGCGAGTTTGAGGGAGGTGGGGGTTGAGGATCCTACAGAAAGGAGGGAGAGGAGGAGAAGGCAGAGAGATGATTCGTTATTGCCTGGGGGCAGGGTATCGTCGAGTCGGGATACGAGCAGGGAGAGTAGGGATGCGGAGGGTAGGGAAAGGAGACGGAGGAGGGACGAGGCTGAGAGGAGAGCGAGGAACGATGGGGCCTTACATGCGGAGACTGATTCTACTGAAGAAAGACGGAGGAGGAGGAGTAATGAGGAAAGAAGCTCGAGGAGACAGGAGGAGACCCGTCGGACTGCTGCGAGGCAAGTTGAACATCAGTCTTCCCTACGGTCATTGATCAGTGCATCGGATGTGGATTCCAGAGAGATGGAGGAAGAAATTCTACGTCAGATTCGAGAAGAGGGGCTGCTAGACGGAATCGACCTGGAAAATATTGATGTCAACCAGGAGGATCAAATTAGTGAGAGGATCGCGGAGGCATTCAGGAGACGGCAGAGTGAGAGACCGAGACAAGAACCTGCGAGGAGGAGTGACGCCAGTGGACGAAGACGAGAGGCCCGTTCAAGTGCTCCGGATTCGAGAGAAACGTCTGGGGACGATGGTGTTCGGAATACCTCGCGGAGGCGCAGGACTCACTCTAGATCACCAAGTGCAGTCAGTACTGGGGACCAAGCGAGTACTGGCAATCAGTCCAGTCGACCGCCGCAGTCAATGAGCGCCGTCCAGGCCGCCCATCTCGAGGTTCAGTCGAGTGATGAGAGAAGACACAGGCGACGGCGAACAACAAGCAGCAGCCGTAGTGCTACTGATCCGGTACCAGTCGCAGAAATCGAAGCAAGACCGGCTGCTCGATCCCAGACAGACTTAAGCAACAGGCCACAGTCTATGACTCTGACTTCAACCAGGCCCCTGGCGTCCACCTCAAGAAGCACCACTGACCCATCCGTGCCCCAAGCTGCTGAGTTACCTGCGCCGAGTTCAAGTCCTCGAACGTCACAATCTGCTCTCAACTCAAGCCCGAGAATAGGCTCAAGTGCTCGAATGGAGAATACTTCCCTACCAACCCATTCCGCAGAGCGACGAACTCGTGCTCCACCCCCAGCAGAGATATTTGTTCCCGCCTCTGCTCCGTCTGCCGCATCACAACCCCAAGCTGATCGAAGTTTGTTTCCAACACCGCTTTCGCCGCGAGAGCCGTCGCACACCACAGTCTCTGACAGAGCTAATGCCATAACAAGCGGTTCAAGACCGACATCTTCGTCTTCCATTGGGTCTAGGAGTCGTACACAGCTCTACCCTGAACCTTCGTTGACCTGCGCTAGATGTGCAAAGCCACATATCGAGTATGAACTCCATTACAACTGCAACATATGCTCAAAAGGAACTTACAACATCTGCCTCGATTGCTACAGACGAGGAAAAGGTTGCTTACACTGGTTCGGATTTGGTTATGCAGCATGGACGAAATGGGAAAGTTTGAATCAATCAGGAGACCTTGAGCCACCCCACATGCTTAAAGCCAGCCGTTACGTCCCGCCAAGAATAACTCCTGGTGGAGCTGAGGGCAGGAGAACCCTTACGACGGATGACCCAGAGAAGAGGTTGCAAAGTGGGACCTTCTGCGCAAACTGCTTGGCTTGGACAAATGAGTGCTACTGGAGATGCGAGCTCTGCAACGAAGGTGACTGGGGCTTCTGCAACATCTGCGTAAATCAAGGGAAATCATGCACACATCCGTTACTCCCGCTCAAGTATGAGCCGCCCGAATCAGCAGCTCCACCCCTATCACCAACCCATGACCAACAAACACCACCATCAGCCTCCATTCTCACAGGGCCGGGCGTCATGACCTTCGGCAACTTCAAACCACTCACCTTCTCCACAGCCTGCGACATCTGCCGCTATCCAATTCAACCATCCTCAGCCCGCTACCATTGCTTTTCCTGCACCAGCAAAGTTCCCAATACCCTCCCAGGCGACTACGATATCTGCGCGACCTGCTACCCCAAACTCGTCACTTCTCGCCGCATCTCTGCCGAAAACGGCTTCAATGGCTGGCGTCGCTGTCTCCAAGGGCACCGCATGGCAATTGTCGGTTTTGAAGACAGCCACGGTGGTCAACGCCGAGTCATAGTTCAAGATCTTGTTGGTGGGCAAGGTATAAATGAAGAGCCTTATACGAGCCCCGAGCATTCCGACACCACCCTCATGAAATGGAGTTGGGGAGATGGCGTGCATATTCGAGGCGATCACTCTCACGTTAGACTCGTCACTTCTGACGTGATGAAGACTGCACCTATTCATGCTCCTGATTTAGTCATTGACACTGGCTTTCCACCAGATGGCGGAGTAGGCATGTCAGGTGTGGTGGTTTGGGCTTGGTATCCATCTCCCGGAGCAGATGATGAATTGCTTTTCCCCAGGGGCGCCACCATCAAAGAATGCAAGGATGTCAATAAAGATTGGTTTCATGGGACGTACATGGGGAAACGGGGATTGTACCCTGCGCCATATGTGAAGATCTTGGATAGAGGCCATGCGTGAGCATCTTCCAGATCATTATTTATGGAATTAAATGCATGTTGGAGAAAAGATGAGAGGTGGATGATTAGTTACGATGATGAATTTGATGGCGATGTATGATTTAATGAATAAGATTCCCCTTTGTTGCTACTTGATCCGCATCGTAACCCCCATTTAAGCGAACTTCGGTTCCTAACCCCCTAAACACTCGGTGCCAAACCTTAACACTTTTCTTTCTAGAACCATCACCATGCCCTCGCTTCCACCCGCCGCCATCTTTCCCAGTATCTATTTCCCTACGGTCTGCTGTCCTTTCTCTTTCTTCATCTATAAATCAAAAAGTATTGGAACTCAGACCTTTAGCTCATCAATGACGAAATAATCGAGTGAAGTATTCTTGCCCACCGGTATCCTATCTGCCAGTGTGCTGAAACCAGTCTCGATATCCTGAAATGAGCTGTATCTGAGATAAAAGAAGCTTTCGGGGAGTGACCAATTACGTAATGCTTCAAAGCGTTCCTATCAATGAAGACACTCACATTCCATAGTTGGATGAAGATCTAATGCACAGCAGCATGTCTCATTTGAGATTTTACTCATGTCCGCTTCCTCTTTGGGGAGAGAGTGAATGTGAGCTCTCAAATTACTAGAATGCGATTTCTCATCTGGGGGGAAATGTCCTATCGATGAAGAAACAAAAAGACGAGAACATGGTGTTGTGCTAGCAGTTATATTAAGTAGCAGACCGTCGTGAGAGCTGCTAACACACTCTCCTCGTTCACCAAAACCTGAGATAGAAACGAGGCAGCCTGTACTATGCGGTTTCAGGCTTGCTGGGAGGGAGCCGGGATCGGGTCGCTCTTGCAAGTGCTATGTCAAGTTTTTGAATGTTCGGGATTTCTTGCAGGTGTCCGGAATATTTTGTACTTTGTGTTTTGTAGTTCCAATATAGTGCGTTTTTAAGAGGAATTTCTGGTTCTTCTGTAACGTTCTGGGTGTCTCGCTTGTCTACTTTCAGGGCGGGTCGATGATGATGCTTACTGGCGAGTGAATCGAACTCGAGCTGCAGGTACTAGGTTAGAGTATAGCCTGCGGTGAGGGGAGCGAACTCAGCTGGACCTGATACTGCTATTAACCATTCAAACTTTTCTTACGTTTTTGAGAGGAGTTGGGGAACTGGATTTTGTGTTTTCTGCTGCGGAATCCCAGTATAATGCGATATCATGTCACTGAGCTGACCGCTCTGAATGTGCTCCAAATATCAGCCTGTATCATTACCAGGCAGGCCGATGATGGTGTGGCTTGTGAGAAGCCAATCTCGTGCTGCAGGCAAGCTGACATATAAAATGGTCTGCAGTCGTTGGAACGAAAGCATTGCTAAGTTGAGGCCACGATTTATTTTCCCTCAAGATGGGGATATTGGAAGTATTTAAACGTTTGATGGCTTCTTCTTTTCAAAGGGGTTTCTTCAAATAATTAAAGTTGACTGCTTGCAGAGACAAAATTGTTTGCAGATGGCTCTGAAGAGGGTACTCAGTATCGTCTGAGGTCACTGCTGGTTGTGGCGGATCCGAATGCTGGCCAGAATAAGATGACGCAGCCGTCAAGTGGTCCAGCTGAGCAGAAGAATCCTGAATCGAATGCTGCGCAACAGTCAGGAGGTACGTAGCGTGAGAGAGGTAACAAACTGAGAAGGGCTTGTGACAGACACAGAAATGAACATTGCACAGCTGGGATACACTGGAAAGGTAGAACGAAGGGCATGCTGAGATAGAAGGATGGTCGGACAGCAGGCTCCTTCTGGAGATCCTCACAAAATAAATCAAGAATACGCCTCCGTCATCTCCTCACACCACCCCCAAAACCTCCACTCCTCACTAGTACTACCATCTTCTTCATGTGTCAGCGCACCCAAACGATCCTTCCTTACACTCACAACCCACTTCTCCCACGGCACCGCATACCTCCCCCCATCCTCTAGCCCCACCTCCCCAGACAAGCCCGTCCAAAACGCAGCATACGCCCCGTAAATAACCGGATGCATCGTTAGCCTCAGCATAATCTTCCCCCACTTCAACCCTTGGTCCCAAATCTTGGTCAAGGGATTCCCTGGATTCATGGCAACACTCACAATTCCAACACCTTTAATTCTCTTTGCGAACTCAGAGGCGAGAAACATGTTTCCTGCTTTCACGATCCCGTAGTTGAGGATTTGGTTATTTGTTGGGTTGTGAGATCTGAAGCCTGGACTCTGCCATGAGGAGCACTGCCTTCAATGATCGGGGAGCCGTAGGAAATCACTCTCACGCTGTCTTTTGGCTCGTTTTTCGCAGCTGGTTGAAGGTATGGTACAAGGAGCTTGGTGAGGAGGAAATGGCCAGCAGTATTGGTAGCTAGGATGAATTCAAGCCCTTGCTTCGTTCTTGCTCCTGCCGGTGCACCGCCTATACCAGCGTTATTCCATAGGACATCGAGTTTGCTTTCCTGGACCGCGAATGCTTCAACTGCAGGTTTGATGGTTGCGAGATCTGCGAGATCGAGAGGACTGAACTTGATGTCTCCTGATGTTAGGTTCGTTGACTGTTTAATGCTTTTGATTGCTGCTTTAGCTTTTTCCTAGGAGCGACATTAGATGTAGACTTTTGCTCCTTTGGTGAAGAGGATCTTGACGAGTTCGTACTAGCAGCCGGTATTGCCGCCTGTTACTATGAAGACTTTGCCGTTCTGAGGTGGGATGTCGGCGTTAGCGAATGTGGGCTTGCCTGGGAACCATTGAGACACTAGTGAACGGAAATTAGAAGTCATGATTGAAGAGTATAGTGCACAATAATGCGGACGATTAGAAAATAAAAAGGTCAAAATTGACACCAGGTAACTCTGGTTGCGGGCAAACGTATTTATACATGTCTGCTCATACAAATGTCACTCGGGGAACTATCCTATAGTATCGCATGAATCAATTCAAATTGCCAATTATTACAATTTTTTTCAAATTAGTTTTATAAAGACGTAGAATCAACTGTGGAATCAGCCCTAGGTGATTCCAAGTTCCAAATTCAATTAGTTAGTTAGTTAAGAAAACGACAAGGCCAATCACCAGCCTCTGTTCGCAATTGCTTCACGAGGGCGGTCCCTTTTTACTTTCCTGACTTCTCTTCATAAAGACACTTTGAGCTTTTACAAAATTCCGTGTCGCTTGAGTATTTGTGAGGAGAGTGTTAGATTTTTATTAGGAGCCGTACTTGTAGCACAGGTTTTGATAGCAGCGCTTGCTGCGCATTTCAAGTGTTAGGTGACTCTAGTTTTGAAAAAGTGTCTTGACATGAAATGTATTTCAATTCGTGTATATCTGCAGAATATCTCAAATTATTACGCAGATATCCATATCCAATTCTCATCAAGTACACCTTGGTATCAACCCGGAACATCACTCAGTATCGCCCAATCATTCTCCCAAACCACCGATTCCAGCTCATGCCGGAGATCATTAGACAATGGCTCCTCCCCCCTTGTTGGATCTGCTGAAGAAAGAAAGGATGACTGTTCCAACGAAGCAGATGAAGAGAATCCAAATAAACGCAGTGTCTGCCTGGACCTCTTGACATCGAGCCGTATAGGCAGCCTTTGCCTGGTCCTCCGACCAGTATGCCTGCTTGTATGGACTGACCACAATGACTTTGCCAATCGAATCCAGGTAGTCATCAGAAGAGCAGTCACCCGTCTTGACTTTCGCGACAAATGCCTGAGCGAGGAATCGTCAGCACAACTTACATTTAATGCGTTTATGAAATTCAAGTATCCTACCGCAGCTCCAGCGAGAAGAAAGAAAGATGCAATCCCATCCACAGCCAGGATAATTATTCCTTGTAGAGGTTCAAAGAAAATGGCAGCAAGGCCGGCGACTGCGAAGAGCAATGCTCCAGCACCGCAAAATACGCCGTAGTCGAGCAGCGAAGGCGCATGACCAGGCCCATAGCCATTGACTAGAACGACCGAGAGAGCTAGCACGACGGCTGCGAAGAGGAGCTGGTGATGGTTATATCAGTCAAGGTCATTTTAGCGACCAACTTGATAGCTGAACATACTTGGAGAGCGCGAAGAGCGAGTGTAATGATCATTGTGCCGGATTTTGCTTGGTGTGTTTATAATGTTCAGATTATATAGAGAAGGTGTATTGGACTGTTTGAGGACTTTAACACTTGTGATTTATGATATGGTTATGTTTGTGAGACAAAAAGAAATGTAGGGTCCTGTCTTCTATATAACAAACAGCGGGCAGCGGTGAAGTAACATGGGCAAATGAACCACTCAGAAACGGAGGAAAGTCCCACGAAGAGTTTGGCAATGCCAACACAGCCCTGAAGCAGAAAGGATTGCGGCACAGGGTCAAAATGGCACAGGGTTTCAGGACTTTCTGAAAAGCATTGGATCACGGAGCAAAAGCACGGCCATTATGTGACCGGGTTCTCAAACAGGCGCTTGCCATGAGTCTTTGCAACCTCTCAAATCCCCAGTGTTGCCTGTCAAGTGCCTATCTTTTGGGAATATGACTCCCCACACGAAGGCAGCCGAGCGGCGTGGAAAATTCTCCCCATATGAAAACCAGGCAGAAATGGTAACACAGGGTAACATCAGGCACCCTGGCAAATGATCACAAACAGCTTGCTTTGAGCCTTTGAGGATTTGCCTATCATCTCACGAAATTTTAATATTTGGTAATAATAATGGTTGGAGCTTGGAATCGGCTCAGGAACCGCTTGGGCCGGATCCTAAGGCTCACTCAGCCATGGAGCCCACCGCAGCCAATCCTTGTGCAATTGGCTCGCTGTGCATAGCCCCTCTCTGCAGAAACGTCCCAAATGCTGTATTTGTGGAGGGATCGGGGAAATTGTCATTGTGCAGGTTCCAGGACCTTGCGGGTGCTGGCAAGCGCGGGGAATCTCTGCGAATCATTGCAGCCGAGGTTTGGGGGCTGCCTCGACGCAGCACTACAGCACTGTACCGACCTTCCCGTAGCTATAAATCTGCATAGTATGCTTCCTCGATGAGCAAACCAGCCGGCTCTGCGCAGTCGCAAACAATCCAGGATGAGATCGCTGAGCTTGAACGACGTCTTGAAAACGCTAAAGCCCGTTTGAACGAGGGTCAGGTCAACCGTGAAGCACTTTCGACTCAGAACAGTGACGGTAAGAAGGATTTCCTTTACGTCCAGATTGCTTGTTGACTTCGATCAGGACCTCTCGCAGCATCGGCTCACCACTTCCTCCTTCTCCTGTCAGACTCAGCCCTTCCTCTAGGCTCGTTCGCATTCAGCAGCGGCCTAGAATCGTACCTCGCCCACACCCGTCCGAAATCGTCCTTTCCCACCTTTTTGACCTTCTCCCTCTCCTCATATGCCTCGACAACTCTTCCATTCGTTCTCGCGGCGCACCGGAAGCCAATTGATCTCATAGAACTCGATGATACCCTCGATGCGGCGATTATGTGTACAGTGGGTCGCCGGGCATCTGTGGCACAAGGCAGAGCTCTTCTTTCGATATGGGATCGATCATTCAGCTCCGCTCTCCCTGCTGGCGCTTCAGAAGCTGCTGTGGAAGCTCTGAAGGAATTCACCGTCCTCTTGCGTGCCACATCGTCGAACATCTCTAGCGATCTGCCCACTGCATCTGCTCATCTTGGACCGCTGTTTGGAGCAATTACGAGTATTTTAGGAATGAGCTTGCGGCAGACTGCATATGTATTCATGTTGAGCCATGTGAAGGCTTTGTTGTCTGCTGCTGTGCGAGCGAGTATGTTTGGGCCTTATCTTGCGCAGAAAATGCTTGCGAGTGTCGAGGTTCAAGAGAGTATTCAGAAAGTCATCGAGCAGGAGTGGAATACCCAAATCGAGGATGCGGGGCAGAGCGTGCCGGTGATGGATCTGTGGATTGGGAGACATGAGATGTTGTATTCGAGGATATTTAATAGTTGAAACGAACGTCTCGCTTCCCCTTAACAACATTCTAGTCAAGCAACTATCGTGTGAATTTTGAACATAAGGACTGT
>Ga0302325_10005030_pt1 | contig 30346 bp, 28 predicted proteins | sample Palsa_T0_2_FD_201948 | JGI IMG/M metagenome (GOLD analysis project Ga0302325, IMG submission 201948) | Peat permafrost microbial communities from Stordalen Mire near Abisko, Sweden - Palsa_T0_2 | ecosystem: Environmental > Terrestrial > Soil > Palsa > Peat permafrost | place: Sweden: Abisko... | reverse complement strand
CGCTGTTTCCAAATGCGGTTGTCCGTCAACAGCGATTCGTACTGGTCCACGTTGGCGGGAAAACGTTTGGTGAAATCCGCGATGAAATCAAGCAATCCGCCGGAGCGCCGCCCGTTCAGACGATCCACTTCTTTCTTGCTGCGCCATTGCGAATACGGATACTGCGGCATCGTCTCAGGCAGATCGCGGTACACACCGCCGGGACGATAGTAAGTCGCATGCATGCGCGTGCCGGAGACCGCCTCATAGCAATCCATGAGATCTTCGCGCTCGCGGAAGCAGTACAAGAAAACCGTCATGGCACCAATGTCGATGGCATGCGCGCCGAGCCACATCAAGTGATTCAAGATGCGCGTGATTTCATCGAACATCACGCGGATGTACTGCGCACGCAGCGGCGGCTCGAGCCCCAATAACTTCTCTATCGCCATGACGTAGGCGTGCTCGTTGCACATCATGGAGACATAGTCCAGCCGGTCCATGTAGCCGATCGACTGATTGAAGGGCTTGCTCTCCGCCAGCTTCTCGGTCGCTCGATGCAGCAGGCCCACATGCGGGTCGGCTTTCTGAATCACCTCGCCGTCCAGTTCCAGCACCAGGCGCAGCACCCCATGCGCAGCCGGGTGCTGAGGCCCGAAATTCATGGTGTAGTTGCGAATCTCAGCCATCGGATTTGGCAATGCTGGTGGTGTGGACCGGCGCGTTGGTAAGCGCAGGATCGTAGCGATTGTCGTGGCGAATCACCTTGGGCACGAGCACGCGCGGATCGATGGTCACGGGCTGATAGACCACGCGGCCTTTTTCCGGGTCGTAGCGCACCTCAACATGGCCCGACAGCGGAAAATCCTTGCGAAACGGGTGGCCGATGAAGCCGTAGTCGGTGAGCAGGCGGCGCAGATCCGGATGACCTTTGAACAGGATGCCGAACAGGTCGAAGGCTTCACGCTCAAACCAATTCGCACCCGCCCAAATATCGGTCACGGAGTCGACCATGGGAGCATCGTCGTCGGCGCAAAACACCCGCAGGCGCAGCCTTTGATTCAGCGATATCGACAGCAGGTGATAGACCGCCGCAAATCGGCGGCCCGGCGCCACCTTGGCCGCTCGCTGGGCGCCGCGCGCCACGCCGCGGCTGAAACCGGACGAAGTCGCGGTCTCGGTATTCCATTCATCGTGGCCGTGGAACAGATAGTCCACGCCGCAGACATCCATGCACATTTCAAATTTCAGCTCCGGCGCCTCGCGCAGGACTTGCGCAACCGCCAACAGCTCATTCGCCGCTACCTCGTAGGTCAACTCACCGGTGTGATTGGCAACCGCGGTGAGCTTGCCAGGCAACGCCGCCGTGATCGCTTGGGCCAGAGTTTCGAGGCGGGTCGGTGTTGCAACCGCCGCCGTAGTATCAGGGATCGCGCTCATCGGATAATCGCCTTGTTGCGGCGAATCTTATTCTGCAGCTGGATGATGCCGTACAGCAGCGCTTCTGCAGTTGGCGGACAGCCTGGCACGTATACATCGACCGGCACGATGCGATCGCAGCCGCGGACTACCGCGTAGGAATAATGATAGTAACCGCCGCCGTTGGCGCAGGATCCCATTGAGATCACCCAACGCGGCTCGGTCATCTGGTCGTACACCTTGCGCAGCGCCGGCGCCATTTTGTTCACCAAGGTGCCCGCCACGATCATGACGTCGGATTGCCGCGGGCTGGGTCTAAAAATGATGCCAAATCGATCCTGGTCGTAGCGCGCCGCGCCGGCGTGCATCATTTCCACGGCACAGCAGGCCAAGCCAAAGGTCATCGGCCAGAGCGAACCGGTGCGAGCCCAATTGATGAGCTTATCGACCGTGGTCACTTCGAAGCCGCGCGCGGTGTTGACGGCTTCTAGTCCCATTCCAAGGCCCCTTTCTTATAGTCATACGCCAGGGCCACCACCAGCACCAAGGCGAAAATCAGCATGGCCAGAAGGCCGAATGTGCCGGTGATTTTGAGCGAGACCGCCCAGGGGAAGAAAAACGCGATCTCCAAATCGAACACGATGAAAATGATGGCCACCAGGTAGTAGCGCACGTCGAAACGCATGCGCGAGTCTTCGAAGGCCTCGAAGCCGCATTCATACGGAGAAAGTTTTTCGGAATCCGGACGGCGCGGCCCCAAGATCCAACCGACGGTAAATAGCGCCAGGCCCAAAACCGTGGCCAAACCCAGAAAAATCAGAATCGGTAAGTACTGTCGCAACATTATCAACGCCGTTGACTGCACGGATTGACCATAATTGTATCAGGCGCACGTATGCTGCGTCGCGCGCAACAATTCATGCGCCTGAATCTACAACGATGGTGCCGACGGCCGGACTCGAACCGGCACAGGTTGCCCCACTAGCCCCTCAAACTAGCGCGTCTACCAATTTCGCCACGTCGGCAATATTCACTTTTGTTCAGGTGCGGGCTGTGTCGGCTGCGGTGCGGGCGCGGTCACAGGCTGCGGCGGCGGCGTGGGCGTCAGTGCCGGCGGCGGTGCTTTCGTCGGCGCAGCGGCCGCAGCTTGCGCGGCACGCTCTAGCACCGAGGTGGGCGCCACGGGTGCGTGCGAGCCGAGATACGCCAACGTCAAACTGGTGACAAAGAACAGTCCCGCAAACACGGCGGTCAACTTCGAAAACAACGTGCTCGTTCCGCGCGCGCCGAATACCGTCCCCGATGCGCCCGAACCGAATCCGGCGCCCGCTTCGGCGCCCTTGCCACGCTGCAGCAGCACCAGCGCGATAATCATCAGTGCAAGAAGTACGTGCACGCCCAAAATCAAACCACGCAACATAAAAAATCTCTTCTAGTGGCGAACGGCCGCAGCCGCGCAAATCTGTCGAAACTCATCGGCGCTCAATGAAGCACCGCCTACCAATCCACCATCCACATCGGGCATTGCGAAAAGCTCTGCGGCGTTGCCGGCCTTGACGCTGCCGCCGTACAGAATGCGTAAATGGCCCGCCATCTTAGCATCATGGCCCGCGATCCGAGCCCGCAGGAAGGCATGTACGGCTTGCGCCTGCTCCGGCGATGCGGTCCGTCCCGTTCCGATGGCCCACACCGGCTCATAAGCAAGCACTGCCTTCGCAAAGGCGCCCGCGCCGTGCATTGCAATCACCGCATCGACCTGGCGTCCCACCACGGCCTCAGTCTGCTTGGCCTCTCGTTCTTCCAGGGTTTCCCCGACGCAAAGCACCGGCGTCAGGCCCCCCGCCAAGGCGGCCGCAAACTTTCGCGCCACCAACGTATCGTCCTCGTGATACCAGCGCCGCCGCTCGGAATGCCCGACGATGACGTAGCTGCATCCCACGTCCTTGAGCATCGCAGCGCCCACTTGACCGGTAAAGGCGCCGCCGGATTCGGCACACACGTCCTGTGCGCCGACCAGGATGCGTCCCTCTTCTAGGACGCGCACCGCATCGGCTATGTAGACATAAGGCGGAAATACCACGACGTCGATCGGCCAGTCCGGCTTGATAAGGCCCTCTAGCTCGCCGAGCAACGCTCGATTCAGGGCTTGCGACCCGTGCATTTTCCAATTGCCCGCGACCATCGGACGACGCATAGCCAACCTTCGGGCATTTCGCCCTGCGGGAAAGGCGGCGAAGATTAGCCGCGCAGCCGCGTAACTGCAAGCCCCCGCTAGAGATTAGCGCTCGATATCGCCTCGACGGCCGCGGCAATGTCCTGGGCGCCCTTCCTAACGAGAACCGCATCCGAGCCCTCAACCATCACTCGAATAACAGGTTCCGTGCCCGAAGCACGCAGCACTATTCGACCGCGACCGTTGAGCCGTCGTTCCACCTCTTCGACCACCCGAATGACGTCTGGTTCGGCCTGCGGATCGAAGCGCTTCAGGACCCGCACATTGAGCAAAACCTGAGGATACTTCTGCATCGCCGCAGCGAGCTCCGCCAATCCCGATCCGGTCTGCTTCATGATGGCTAGAACCTGCAGGGCGCTGACCAACCCATCGCCGGTCGTGGTCTTATCCAGGCACAGAATGTGCCCGGAAGTCTCGCCCCCTAAGGTGCCGCGAGCCTGATTCAACATGGCAAGAACATTGCGATCACCCACCTGCGCGCGCATGAATTCGATGCTGCGCGACTCGAGCGCGTGCTGCAGTCCTAAATTGCTCATGACGGTGCCGACCACCGGTCCCTTCAATTCCCCGGCGAGGTGGCGCGCCGTGGCAAGAATGAACAACAGCTGATCACCGTCCACGCAACGCCCCAGCTCATCCACCATCACCACCCGATCGCCGTCGCCATCGAGCGCCAATCCGACTTGCGCGCGCACGCCCGGGACCGTGAGCTGCAGCAATTCCGGCGAGGTTGAACCGCAGCCATCATTGATGTTGCGGCCGTTGGGCGAGCAGCCGATCGGCACGATTTCCGCGCCGAGATCCGCAAGCACTCGCGGCGCCACCTTGTAGCCCGCGCCATTGGCACAGTCGATGACAATTTTGAAGCCCTTCAGGTTCATGCCCGCAGGGATCGTCGAGGCGCAAAATTCCTGATATTGCGTGCGGCTGCGATCGATGCGAATCGCTCGGCCTAAATGCTGCGATTCCTGCGTGATTACCGGATGATCCAGCAAGGCTTCAATTTCCTGCTCGACGCGGTCCGACAGCTTGCTGCCGGTGGCATCGAAGAATTTGATGCCGTTGTCCTCGTAAGGGTTGTGTGAGGCGCTGATGACAACGCCAAAACTGCAGCCTAGACGCTGAGTCATGTAGGCAATGCCCGGCGTCGGCAAAGGACCAATCAGCATCACATCGACACCGGCCGCGACAAATCCCGCCTCTAGCGCGGATTCGAACATATAGCCGGAGACGCGCGTGTCCTTACCGATGAGTACGCGACCGCCGCTCGGGCTCAGCACTCGCGCCGCGGAACTCGCCAGTCGCAACGCAAAATCGACCGTCATCGGCGCAGAGCCGACTCGGCCGCGAACACCGTCGGTGCCGAAATAGTGGCTCAAGGGGCTGATCCTTGCAGCACCGCGCTGACACTCTGCACCGCGTCCACCGTGGGACCGACATCATGGGTACGGATGATGCGTGCGCCGTTGGCCACGGCCAGGGCCGCCAGCCCCAAGCCGCCGTACAGCCGATCCTTTACGCCTTTACCCAAAATTTTGCCGACCACGCTCTTGCGCGACACGCCAATCAACAGCGGCCCGCGAAGTGCTGCGAAACGCGGCAATTCTCTCAATAGCGTCAAATTGTGCTCCAAGTTTTTGCCAAACCCAAATCCGGGATCGAGCGCAATGGCATCGCTCGCGACACCCGCCTCCAGGCATTCGCGGCGTTCGTGGGCCAAGAACTCCATTACCTCAGCCACCACATCATTATAGTGCGGACTGTCTTGCATCGTACGCGGCTCACCCTGCATATGCATGAGACACACGCCCGCTTGGGTCTCAGCCGCAATCGCACGCGCGTGCGGCTCGCGCAGGGCATAAACGTCGTTGATGATGCAAGCGCCGGCGGCCACCGCCGCGCTCATCACGCTGGGTTTGGAAGTATCGATGGAAATCGCCACATCGCAGCTTGCCGCAATTCCTTCGATGACCGGCACCACTCGCGCGATCTCCAACGACGCTTCCACCACAAGAGCACCGGGCCGGGTCGACTGACCGCCCACATCGATGATCGCCGCCCCCTCCGCGACGATCTCCCGCGCCCGCTCCAACGCCGCATCCAGCGCCGCATAGCGCCCACCGTCAGAGAAGGAATCCGGAGTGACATTGAGTATGCCCATGACCACGGGCCGCGTCAGATCAATGCTGCGATTTCGGCAACGCCAAAGCATGTGGAGACTTTAGGTGACTCTTACGGCCGGCCTTGATCGACTGTTCGTCGACAACGGCAACCGCATACGTAGTCAAAAATGGATATTCGCGTACATCTTGGCGGGGTTCGGGGGGATTTCCGGGAGCGTGAAAAACAGGAAGTTTTTCTCGCAGCCTCCATGGACGGATCTACGGCGGTCCGGGAAATCCCCCCGAACCCCGCCCTTAGTGTTGTCCTGCAGGATTTACCAGCGGCGTCGTCGGCTTCTCCGCAGACGGTGGCCGCGGTGTCGGCGTCGGCGTGTCGTCCCAGTCGCGCGGCGGCCGCGGTGCGCGCCCTTCCATGATGTCCTTGATCATTTCCTCGTCGATGGTCTCGTACTTGATCAAGGCTTCCGACATGGTCTGCAGCTTGTCCATGTTGGTCTGAAGAATCTTGTAGGCGCGTTGATAGTTGCTGTCGATCACACGGCGGACTTCTTCGTCGATCACGTGCGCCGTGACATCCGAGACTTGCTTGTGCTGCGTGACGCTGCGACCCAAGAACACTTCGCCGGATTCCTCGCTGTAAGTCTGCGGACCCAGGCGATCCGACAGTCCCCAGCGCGTGACCATGTTGCGCGCCAGTTCCGTGGCGCGTTCAATGTCGTTCGAGGCGCCGGTCGTGACGGCATCCGCGCCGAACACCAACTCCTCGGCAATGCGGCCGCCGAACAGCGTGGCGATGCGGCTCTCGAGCTGGCGCTTGCTGGTGCTGTAGCGATCGGCTTCGGGTAAGAACATTGTCACGCCCAATGCGCGGCCGCGTGGAATGATCGTCACCTTGTATACCGGATCATGCTCGGGGACGCTCAAGCCCACGATCGCATGGCCCGATTCGTGATACGCCGTATTGCGCTTCTCTTCTTCGGTCATGACCATGGAGCGGCGCTCCGCGCCCATCATGATCTTGTCCTTGGCGCGCTCGAACTCTTCCATCGTCACCGAACGCTTATTGCCGCGCGCCGCAAACAGCGCCGCTTCGTTGACGAGGTTCGCCAGATCCGCGCCCGAGAAACCGGGCGTGCCGCGCGCGATGACGGAGGGCTTGACGTTGTCGCCGAGCGGCACCTTGCGCATGTGAACTTTGAGAATTTGCTCGCGGCCGCGCACATCGGGCAGCGGCACCACCACTTGACGGTCGAATCGGCCCGGGCGTAGCAGCGCCGGATCCAGGACATCAGGGCGATTGGTCGCCGCAATGACAATGATGCCCTCATTGCCTTCGAAGCCGTCCATCTCGACCAGCAATTGGTTCAGGGTCTGCTCGCGCTCGTCGTGCCCGCCGCCCAAGCCAGCACCACGGTGGCGGCCAACGGCGTCGATTTCGTCGATAAAGATGATGCACGGCGCGTGCTTCTTCGCTTGCTCGAACATGTCGCGGACGCGCGATGCGCCCACGCCCACGAACATTTCGACGAAATCGGAGCCCGAAATCGTGAAAAAGGGCACTTTGGCCTCGCCGGCGATGGCCCGTGCCAGGAGGGTCTTGCCGGTGCCCGGCGAACCTACCATCAGCACACCTTTGGGGATCTTGCCGCCAAGTTTCTGGAACTTGCCCGGATCTTTCAGGAAATCGACGATTTCGACCACTTCCTGCTTGGCTTCCTCAACCCCCGCCACATCGGCGAAGGTGATATTGACCTGATCCTCGCCTAGGAGGCGCGCACGACTCTTACCAAAGGACATGGCCCCCCGGCCGCCGGAGGCGCCTTGCATCTGGCGCATGAAGTAGGCCCAGAAGCCAATGAGAATCAATATCGGAAAGGCCGAGATCAGCAATTGCAGGAACACCGACTGCTGCTTGGGCGCCTCTCCGCCGAACTTCACGCCTTGCTGCTGCAACAAACCGATCAAGGCGGCGTTGTTGGTCTCCGGATTAAATGTGACGAAGGACTCACCGGTGCGGCGTTTGCCCTCGATGATCTCGCCCTTCAGGGTCACCGACTCGACCGTGCCGCTCTTTACGTCGGTGAGGAACTGCGAGTAGATAACCTGTGACGGCTGGCCGGTGCGCATGCCGAATTGGCTGAAAATCGCGAGCAGAATGACCGCCAACGCGACCCATAGGAGAATTTGTTTCGTCAGATCGTTCAAGTTTCACCTGCAACCGTCATCACTATAGGACCAGCAAATCTGACGGCCGTTCTCAACTTACACCATCCTAAACTGTCGCGCCAACAGATAGACCTCAGGACTGCGAGTTCGTGACGCCTTCGGCTTTTTCGTCACCACGCGGCCGTAACGAGTGCGGGCATCCCTGATAATCTGCTCGAATCCGGCGCCTTGAAATAATTTCACAAGCAAATCGCCTCCGGGCGCCAAAACGCGATCTGCGAACTCGATAGCGAGCTCGGCCAAATACATCGAACGAGGCTGGTCCACCGCATCTATACCTGCCATGTTGGGGGCCATATCCGACAATACAAGCTCGATTTTGTCCGCCCCAACCCGCTGTAAAACCTGCTCCAGCACCGCCTCGTCCCTGAAGTCGCCCTGCACGAAATCAACACCCGGTATCGCATCCATGGGCAATATGTCCGTCGCCACGATGCGGCTCTTGCCGCCCACGATGCGCGCGGCGTACTGGCTCCAGCCGCCCGGGGCGGAGCCCAAATCGACCATACGAATTCCCGGCCGCAGCAGACGTTCGGTTTCTTGAATCTGCGCGAGCTTGAAGACGGCGCGCGAGCGCCAGCCTTCTTTCTGCGCGCGTTTCACGAACTCATCGTTGGCGTGTTCGGTGAGCCAGCGGGAACTGCTTTTGGAGCGCTTGGGCATTTTGGCTGCTTATAATGATCCGATGGCACTGTCCGAGAAACAAAAGAAACATTTGCGCCGCCTGGGCCACCCCTTGAGCCCCATCGTCATGCTGGGCAATGCCGGCTTGACCCCGAACGTCGTGAAGGAATTGGAGCGCGCCCTCGCCGATCACGAATTGGTCAAGGTGTCCGCCCGTGTCGGGGAGCGCAGCGCGCGCGACGCGGCGCTCGATGAGTTGGCCAAGCAGACGTCCAGCGAAATCGTGCAGCGGATCGGCAATGTGGGCGTTTTTTATCGGCGCAGCGCGCAGATACCCAAGATTCTCCTGCCGGACTGATGTCAGCGCGCCGCGTGCGCCGCCGATGCCAGGTATGCGTCCGCGTCCTTGACCAATGCCAGCTTCTGGGCCGCCATGTGGTGCGCCGTTTCCATGCCACGCGCCAGATTGTCGGATGCTCCTTTGGGAATATTCGCTCGTGCCCATGCCTCGAGCTGATCCAGCGGCAGCGCATCCCAATACGCGGCCGGTGTTTGCTCCGCGATCACCAGCGGTCGACCCTCGCTGGGTACTGACTTCATCAGCTGATCTTGATGGCCGATATAGCTGTCCCAGGAAAGCCGCGGATGTTCTCGCGCCAACGTAAGTATCAATTGAAGGCCGAGCGTGTTGGCCTGCGGCGGAATTTCATCGGACAGCGCGATTTGCACCACTTGGCGGGCGAGCTCCGGATCCCGCACCCGCGCGAGGGCCACGTAGCAGCGCTGCATGAACGTGTCGTCTTTTGCACCCTTCGCCAATGTATGCAGCTGCGCAAAAGTCGCGGCGTCCGCGTTTTGTCCGACTATCGCGAGCAAGGTCGCTTGCGCGTCCGCGCTCACACCGTCCGGATTCTGTACGAATGCGGCGAAGCGTCGGCGTGCCTCAGCGATTGTCGCTTGATCGTCCCAGCGGCTTAGGTCCCGCAACAGCGTACCGCGCAAGTCGCCCACATCCGGCGTTTCCGGAGGCGCTGCGTCCCACCCTAACTCATCGGCCACCGGCTTGATCAGTGCACGCGCATACGCCGCGAAGGCTTGATGTCCGGATGATCCGCGCTCGGCGTATTCGATGATCGCGAGCGCGTGGACGATCTGCTGCCAGGCCCGGGCGTCGCGGTCGGCGCCCATGGAGGATGCCAGCGCCAGGAAGTTCTGCAATGACGCCTGGCCGCTTCCCACCAACGCCCATTGATCGTCGAGCAGGGCAATGCGGTCCCCGTCAACCGCACCTTGGAAAGTCCTTGTGTTCACGGCCAGCGTGGCGGCGTCGTACTGGACGCGGTAATACCCCACCGCGTCTGCATTGACGGATAGCGCCTCGTCGCAGCGGCCCGCCGCGCTCTTCTGCTCCCGAGTGTCGAGCAACACGTTGCGCGGGGCGGCGGTGCCCGTGCGAATTCTCAAGGGCACCTGCCACTCGGCGGCATTTGCGCTGCCGCCGTTCAGCAGGAAGCGCTTCTGGCTCAGTGTCACGCTGCGATTGCCGGACGAATCGCAGGCTGCCACGACACTGACTAAGGGAAATCCCGGCTTCTCGATCCACGGCGCGGCGACTGCGGGAATGTTCTTGCCGCTGGCGAGGCCCAAAGCATTCCAGAGATCCGCCGCCGCCGCGTTCGAATAGGCTCCGTTCTTGATGTAGCTGCGGATCCCTTGGCGAAACACGTCTTCGCCGATGTAAGCCTCCAGCATGCGCAGCAGCGCTTCGCCTTTGCTATACGTAATGTCCGAATCAAAGGAATTCATCGCTTCCAACTCGTTGGTTACGTGCTGCTCGATGGCATGCGAAGTCGCTCGCGCATCCGCCGCCATCGCCGACTCCCGCGACTCGTCTTCCTGCTCCCACCAGCGCCACTTGGGATTGCGCGCCGCCGTCTCCTTGGCAGCGAGCCACGAGGCAAAGCTTTCATTCAGCCAGGTATCGTCCCACCATCCCATCGTGACCAAGTCGCCGAACCATTGATGTGCCATCTCGTGTGCTTGAATACTAAATGCCGTTTGCCGGTTCTGCATTGTGCTCGAGGCGCCGACCAGCAATATGCGATCGTTATAAGTAATCGCGCCCCAATTCTCCATGGCGCCGGAAAAACCGCCCGGCACGGCAATGGAATCGAGCTTAGGTAAGGGATACGGATAGTCAAAATAATCGTTGTAGTCGCCGAGAATATCCTGGGCGCTGGCGAGCGCCACCGCGCCATCTTGCTCGTGACCCGCGGCCGCCCAGACGCCGAATTGGGTGCCGCCGCGCGCCGCGGACACTTCGCGCAAGTCCCCGGCCGTGAATTCCACCAGGTAGGACGACATCTTCGGCGATCGCTGAAAGCTTACCGTCGCTGATTCGCCGTGGACGGTGCGGCGCTCGATCGGCATGTTTCCCACCGTGGCCCAGGACTTGGGTACCGTGACGGTCAGGTGAAAATAGGCACGAAATGCCGGTTCATCCCAGCAGGGGAACATGCGGCGCGCATCCGTGGCTTCAAATTGGGTCGACAGCAGAACGGCCTGACCACCGCCGGGCTTGGTGTAGTTCTGCGCGAACAAACCCTGCGGCTGCGTTTCGATTTTGCCGCTGTACTTGAAACTCAATGTGTGCGGGCCGGTTACCGGCTTCGTCAACGTCACCGTAGTGAGCTGCTGCTCATCGCTGGAGGTCACGCGCTCGACCGGCTTGCCGTCCAACAGCACCTGACTCAAGGTCTCGTTGAGCGAATTGAATTGCACCGTCGCGGTTGACTGGCGGAATTGCAACTGCACCGACTCGGTTCCCGTCAATTTCAAAGCGCCGGCATCGGGCACGAGGACAACGTCGTAACTGACCGGTACGACATTCTTTGGCAACCGGCCCGGCGCCGACTCGAATGAAAACGGCGCTCCACTCCACGCGGCGGGCGCCAGCGAGCAGCAGAGTGCGGCGACATAAAACCGGCTGCGGTTAAGCATGGCGATATTCATCCTGGTAGATCAAAACGACGACGCACACACACGCCAGCACGTAGAGTCCTGCCGAGACGCCGTGCCAGGCGCCGAAACCCAATCCCCATGCGCTGCCCTGCGCCTGCGCCAGACTCATCACGCGCTTCAAGATCCATTCGTTGAGGGCCAGCAGAGCCACGGCAACAAACCCTAGGCGAAATCGGCCGCGGTTCGGCAACAGCAAGGCGAGCGCCGCCACGGCGAGTCCCAGGTAAGTTTCGATGCTGAAGAGCCGCGCGGCGATGAGTCCCGCCGTGTGCCGGTCACTTAAAAATTGGAACAGGGCCGCTGCGATCCACAGCAGCGACCAGAGGCTCCCCGCCCACAGTGTGATCAGCACCCGAAAGGCGCGCGCCAGAATCTTCACGCTTCTTTACACGTAGCGGACGGAAACGATTTCGTAACTGCGTGTTCCGCCCGGCACGGTGACATCGACGACGTCGCCCTCGGATTTGCCGATGAGTGCGCGCGCGATCGGCGAGGACACCGACAGCAGCCCTTGCTTGATATTGGCCTCATCATCGCCGACGAGTTGGTACACCACTTTATTGCCGCCGTCCTGATCTTCGAGCTCGAGCGTCGATCCGAACACCACGCGGCCGTTGGCGGTGAGCTTGGTGACGTCGATCACTTCGGCATTGCTCAGGCGATTCTCGATCTGGTTGATGCGGCCTTCGATGAAGCTTTGCTGCTCGCGAGCCGCATGATATTCGGCGTTCTCGCTCAAGTCGCCGTGCGCGCGCGCCTCGGCGATGGCCTTGATGACGTTCGGCCGCGCCTCGCTCTTCAGCTGCTTCAGTTCCGTGCGCAGCCGTTCGGCGCCGCGCAACGTCATGGGAGTTCGTGTCACGCCATTTCCTTGTGCAAATCCTGTAATCGATTCACTTCGATGTCGCCTAGGTGATCCAGCGCGTCGCAAGTCGCGCGTGCGCCGGCCACGGTGGTGTAATAGGTTACTCGCCTCGCGACCGCCTCGCGACGGATGGAGCGCGATTCGCGCACCGCTTGCTTGCCCTCGGTGGTATTGACGATCAACGCCACCTCGTCATTTTTTATCATATCGACCACGTGCGGGCGACCCTCACGGACCTTATTGACCCGTCGACAGGTTATGCCGGCCTCTTCGAGTACTTTCGCAGTTCCCCCGGTAGCCGCGATCTCAAAGCCGCGTGCGATCAACATTTGCGCCAGGATCACGGCGCCCGGCTTATCGCGATCGCGCACGCTGACGAAACACAGTCCCCGGGTCGGCAGGATCACCCCGGAAGCCGCCTGCGCCTTCGCATAGGCCTCGCCAAAGGTATTGCCCGTGCCCATGACCTCGCCCGTCGATTTCATTTCCGGCCCGAGGATGGGATCGGCCTCCGGGAACTTGATGAAGGGAAACACCGCTTCCTTGACCGAAAAATAGGGCGGGATGCGTTCGAGGGTGCGCTCCTGCATGGCCAAGGTCTTGCCCGTCATGACCCGCGCCGCCACCTTGGCCAGCGCAATGCCGGTCGCCTTGGACACAAAAGGCACGGTACGCGAGGCGCGCGGATTGACCTCGAGGATGTAAATCACGCCGCTTTGAATCGCGAATTGAATATTCATCAATCCGATGACATTGAGCGCCTTGGCCAGCTTTCGCGTCTGCGCCCGCAACTCATCTTGAATCTCCGCCGAGAGGCCGTTCGGCGGCAGCGAGCAGCCCGAGTCCCCGGAATGCACACCCGCCTGTTCAATGTGCTCCATGATGCCGCCGATGAGCACATCGCTGCCGTCGCTCACCGCATCCACGTCCACCTCGATGGCCAGATCCAGGAATCGATCCAGCAGCACCGGACTGTCGTTCGATACCTTCACGGCATCGATCATGTATTGGCGCAGATCATCTTCGTTGAACACCACTTCCATGGCCCGGCCGCCGAGCACATAGCTCGGCCGCACCACCAACGGGAAGCCCACATCGCGCGCCATCACGATGGCTTGTTCCTCGGTGCGCGCCGAGGCATTCGCCGGCTGCTTGAGCTTTAAGCTCGTGACCAGCTTCTGAAAACGTTCGCGGTCCTCGGCCACATCGATGCTGTCGGGCGTCGTGCCGATGATGGGTGCGCCCGCGGCCGCGAGCGCGCGCGACAATTTCAGCGGCGTCTGTCCGCCGTACTGCACGATGACGCCCTCGGGCTTTTCCTTCTCGATGATTTCCATCACGTCTTCAAAGGTCAGCGGCTCGAAGTAAAGCCGATCCGACGTGTCGTAATCGGTGGAGACGGTCTCCGGATTACAGTTCACCATGATGGTCTCGAAGCCGTCTTCGCGCAGCGCCATCGCGGCGTGCACACAACAATAGTCGAATTCAATGCCCTGACCGATGCGATTCGGCCCACCGCCCAAGATCATGATTTTGCGCCGATCGGTCGGAGCCGCCTCGCATTCCTCTTCATACGTGGAATACAAATACGCCGTCGATGTGGCGAATTCGGCGGCGCAGGTATCGACGCGCTTGTAGACCGGATGCAGCGCGAGACGGCGCCGCTCCCGGCGGATGTCCGTCTCGTCGCGTCCGACCAGTTTGGCGATGCGCGAATCGGAGAAGCCCTTGCGCTTCAGGGCCCGTAGGCGCACCACGTTTAGGGATTCGAATCCATCCTTGGCGAGCACGGCTTCTTCGCGCAGCAAATCCTCAATCTGCGACAGAAACCAAGGATCGATCTTGGTGGCATCGAACACCTGTTGCAGCGTCCAGCCGGCGCGAAACGCATCCGCCACGTACAGAATCCGATCGGGTCCCGGCCAGCGCAGCTCGTACGCGAGCTTTTCCGCCGCCGCTTCGGTCAGCGGCAGCGTCAGCTGTTCGTTGAAGCCGTCGTAGCCGGTCTCCAAACTGCGCAGCGCCTTTTGCATGGATTCCTGAAACGTTCGCCCGATGGCCATCGCCTCGCCCACCGACTTCATCTGCGTCGTGAGGCGCGTGTTCGCACCGGGAAATTTCTCAAAGGTGAAGCGCGGAATTTTCGTGACCACGTAGTCAATGGTCGGCTCGAACGATGCCGGCGTCGCCCCGCCGGTGATCTCGTTCTTCAACTCGCTCAAGGTATAGCCGACGGCGAGTTTGGCGGCGATTTTGGCGATCGGAAATCCGGTCGCCTTGGAAGCAAGCGCGGAGGAGCGCGACACCCGCGGGTTCATTTCGATGACCAGCACCCGGCCGTCGTCGGGGTTGATGGCGAACTGCACGTTGGAACCGCCCGTGTCGACACCGATCTTGCGCAGCACGGCGATCGAGGCGTCGCGCAGCCGCTGGTATTCGCGATCGGTCAGAGTTTGCGCCGGCGCCACGGTGATTGAATCGCCGGTGTGCACGCCCATCGGGTCGATGTTCTCGATGGAGCAGACGATGATGCAGTTGTCATCGTGGTCGCGCACGACCTCCATCTCGAACTCTTTCCAGCCGAGCACCGATTCCTCGAGCAGCACCTCGTTGGTGGGTGAGGCGTCGAGTCCGCGCGCCACGATGGCTTCGAATTCCTCGCGGTTATAGGCGATGCCGCCGCCCGAGCCGCCCAAGGTAAACGAGGGCCGGATCACGGTGGGGAAGCCGATCTCCGCTTGCACCGCGAGCGCCTCTTCCATGCTGTGGGCGATGCGCGCGCGAGCGGTCTCCAAGCCGATGTCGGCCATGGCGCGGCGGAACAATTCGCGGTCCTCCGCCATGTCGATGGCGCGCTGCGAAGCGCCGATCATCTCGACGCCGAATTTCTCCAAAATCCCTTCGCGCACCAGATCCAAGGCGGTGTTCAGGGCCGTCTGGCCGCCCATGGTGGGCAGCAACGCGGTGGGCCGCTCCTTCTCGATAATGCGGGCGATGGTGCGCCAATTGATCGGCTCTATATAAATGGCGTCCGCCGTTTCCGGGTCGGTCATGATGGTGGCCGGATTGGAGTTCACCAGAATGACGCGATATCCCTCTTCTTTCAGGGCTTTACACGCTTGAGCTCCAGAATAGTCGAACTCGCAGGCCTGCCCGATGATGATGGGCCCTGCGCCGATGATGAGGATGCTGTCGAGGTCGGTACGCTTCGGCACTAGCCTTCCGCCGATTTTTGCTTCACCGGAGTGCGCCCGCGGGAATTCGCCTGCACGCGCTTCACCATCAAGTACATGAAGTGCTCGAAGAGCAGGCGCAGATCATGCGGACCGGGGCTCGCCTCCGGATGTCCCTGGAAGCTGAAAGCCGGCCGATCGGTCCGGCTGACGCCCTGCAGGGAGCCGTCGAACAGCGATCGATGCGTCGGGCGCAAGGTGTCGGGCAGCGTCGCTTCATCGACGGCGAAGCCATGGTTCTGGCTGGAGATCAGCACCCGGCCCGAATCGATCTCGAGCACCGGATGATTCGCGCCGTGGTGGCCGAACTTCATTTTGATGGTCTTCGCGCCGCTGGCGAGCCCGAGCAGTTGATGCCCTAAGCAAATGCCGAACACCGGGATGTCGGTTTCCAAGAACTTGGTGATCGCCTGGATGGCGTAGTCGCAGGGCTCAGGATCGCCCGGTCCGTTTGATAAGAAAATACCATCAGGATTCATCGCAAGTACTTGATCTGCAGGAGTTTGTGCAGGCACAACCGTCATGCGGCAACCATGTTCCGCCAGAATCCTCAGGATGCTGCGCTTCATGCCATAGTCGTATGCGACCACATGCAGTCGGCTCTGCGGACGCGGCGGCTTGGCCGCCGTCTTCCAGATCAGGCCATCATTCCACTGGTAGATTTTTTTGGTCGAGACCGCCTTGGCCAAGTCCATGCCCTTTAAGCCCGGAAATTTCTTGGCGGCGCGCACGGCGGCGCTCTGATCGATGTTCTCGCCCGTCATGATGCAGCCGGATTGCGCGCCCTTGTCGCGCAGCAGCCGGGTGAGCTTGCGGGTATCGATATCGGCGATCGCCACCACCTTGCAGCGAAGCAGGAAGCTCTGCAAAGACTCGGTGGCGCGCCAGTTCGAGTGCAGCAGCGGCAGGTCGCGAATGACGAGGCCCGCGGCGTAAACCGCGCCGGATTCGAGATCTTCAGGTGTGGTGCCGGTGTTGCCGATATGCGGATAGGTCAGGGTGACGATCTGCCGGCAGTACGAAGGATCGGTGAGGATCTCCTGGTAGCCGGTCATGGCCGTATTGAAAACTACTTCCCCTGTCGTGTTGCCTTTTGCGCCTACTGAGACGCCTCGGAACACGGTGCCATCTTCGAGAGCTAGCACTGCAGGGGTCGACACTCCGGTTCCTCGCTTTGCGCTACGGCGCGTTGACGCAGATGCGCAAAGCGGGAGGCGCTCTTAAGAACGTCCTCCCGCTTATGGGTTGAATCGCGATCAGTTTCCGGGCGCGAATATTAACGATGCCTGCGATCACTGTCCATGCTTCTTCTCAAAGTCTCAGCACATCTTTCATATCGTAGAGGCCGGGCTGGCGGCCTAGGAGCCAGGCGGCCGCCCGCAGGGCCCCTCGAGCAAAGGTGATCCGGTCCGTGGCTCGATGCGTGATTTCCAGCCTCTCGCCCGCGCCGGTGAATGTCACCGTGTGTTCGCCTACGATGTCGCCCGCCCGAACCACCGAAAAACCGATGCTGCCCGCGCGGCGCGCACTATCCATGCCATGGCGCTCAAAAACTGCGACTTCGCTTAAGGTCACGTCGCGCGATTTGGCAACGGTCTCGCCTAACTTCAAGGCCGTGCCCGAAGGTGCATCGCGCTTCTGCCGATGATGCGCCTCTGAGATATCCACATCGTAGAGGTTGCCCAGCGCCCGGGTCGCCGCGGCGGCCAATTCGTTCAACACCGCGACGCCGACGCTGGTGTTGGGTGCGACCAGCACGGCAATCGACTTCGCCGCAAGCTTGAGCTCTGCCTTCGCAGGCGCGTCGAACCCCGTGGCGCCGACGAGCAGGGGCACGGCGGCTTTGGCGCACGCCTGCGCATGCAGGGCGACTGCGCCGCCCACGCTGAAATCCAGCGCCACGGCGGCGTGTCGAAGGGCCGCGGCCGGATCCGCGGTGATCACAACACCCGTTGGCTGTCCATCCGCGGCGGCATCCAAGCCAAGCCGCGCGCTGCCGGCCGAGGCGGTTGCGCCGCACAGCTCAAACTCGGAAGCCTCGCGCAGCGCCCGAATCAACGACTGTCCCATGCGGCCGGTGATGCCGAACACGGTCAGTGGATGCCGCTGCACCTACTCGACCGCGCGCGTAAAGAATTTCTTCACGCCCTCGAAAAACGATTGTTCCTTGGGATGATGGCTGCCCTGCTCCAAGGAATCGGCGAATTTCTTCAACAATTCCTTTTGTTCGCCGCGCAAGCTCACCGGGGTTTCGACCACGACGCGGCAGAACAAATCGCCGGCGGCGCCGCCGCGCACCGGTCGCACACCTTTCTCGCGCATGCGAAATACCCGGCCTGATTGGGTCTCGGCGGGAATCTTGAGAATGACCTCGCCGTCGAGCGTGGGCACCTCGACCGTGCCGCCGAGCGCCGCCGTGACAAAGGTGATGGGCACTTCGCAGGACAGATGGCTGCCTTCGCGCTCGAAGATTGCATGCTCCTTCACGCGAATCTCGATATATAGGTCACCTGCCGGGCCGCCGTTGCGGCCCGCCTCGCCCTCGCCGTTCAAGCGAATGCGATCGCCGGTATCGACCCCGGCGGGCACTTTGACGGGCAGCGTCTTCTCCTGCCGGACTCGCCCCTGGCCGAAGCAGCTATCGCAGGGATTGGAAATGATTTTGCCGCGGCCTTTGCAGCGCGGACAGGGTTGCTGGATGGTGAAAATCGACTGCTGCACCCGGACCTGGCCCTGGCCATTGCAGGTGTCGCAGGTTTTCGGGGTGGATCCCTTGGCTGCGCCGGTGCCCTTGCAGGTTTTGCACTCGCCCATGGAGGGGATGTGAATCTCGGTCTCGGTGCCGAACACCGCCTTCTCCAGATCCAATTCGAGTTCGTAGCGCAGATCGGCGCCGCGGAAGACCTGCGATCGACCGCGCTGGCCGCCTGAAAAGATGTCGCCGAACATTTCGCCGAAAATATCGCCGAAGGCTTCTCCGGCGCTGAAACCGCCGCCGCGGTTGCCCTCCAGCCCCGCATGTCCAAACTGGTCGTAGACGGCGCGCTTATGCGAATCGCACAGCACCTCGTACGCCTCTTTGCACTCTTTGAAACGGTGTTCGGCTTCCGGGTCGTCGGGATTGCGATCCGGATGAAATTTCATCGCGAGGCGGCGGTAGGCCTTTTTAATGTCGGCTTCCGACGCATTCCGCGGCAAGTCGAGGAGCTTGTAGTAATCCTGCTTCGCCATTACGTACCCTTAAGGCCCGTCCCATAAAAACGAACCGCCGGCACTATGCATACCGGCGGTTCCTGTCAGCAATCTATCGCATCACAATCTATCGCATCACAAACGCCGTGAGGCACGGCCGGTTAGGCCTTTTTGCGGTCGCTATCCTTCACTTCCTCGAACTCCGCGTCCAGCACATCATCCTTAGGCGCATGCTGCCCAGCCGATCCAGCATCGGCACCGGGCCCTGGGGCGCCGCCACCGGCACCTGCCGCGGACTGCTCGTAAATCTTCTGCATGATGGCCGTCGAGGCCTGTTCCAGTGCCGTGGTCTTGCTATCGATGTCTTCACGATCATCGCTGCTCATCGCGCTCTTCAGCGCCGCCACCGCATCGGTAGCCGCTTTCTTCTGATCTTCCGAGACCTTATCGCCGGCATCCTTGAGTGCCTTCTCCACCGTGTGAATGGTGGCATCGGCCTTGTTGCGCGCGGTCACCAGCTCGCGGAACTTCTTGTCCTCGTCGGCATGCGCTTCGGCATCCGAAACCATGCGCTTGATCTCAGCCTCCGACAAACCGCTCGAAGCCTTGATCACGATGCGTTGTTCCTTGCCGGTTTTCACATCCTTCGCCGAAACATTCAAGATGCCGTTGGCATCGATGTCGAAGGCGACTTCGATTTGCGGCATGCCGCGCGGCGCCGGCGGAATATCCGTGAGGTCGAATCGGCCCAACGACTTGTTGTCGCTCGAACGCTCGCGCTCGCCCTGCAGCACGTGGATGGTCACGCCGGTCTGATTGTCGTCCGCGGTCGAGAAAGTCTGCGATGCCTTGGTGGGAATCGTGGTGTTCTTCTCGATCACTTTGGTCATGACGCCGCCCAGGGTCTCGATCCCCAAGGACAACGGGGTCACGTCGAGCAGCAATACGTCCTTCACATCGCCCGCGAGAACGCCGCCCTGGATCGCGGCGCCCACGGCCACGGCTTCATCCGGGTTCACATCCTTGCGCGGCTCCTTGCCAAACAAGTCCTTCACCGCTTTCTGCACCATGGGCATGCGGGTCTGGCCGCCGACCAGGATGACTTCGCCCACATCCTTCATGGACAGGCCTGCATCCTTGAGCGCGATGCGGCAGGGCTCCATGGTCTTTTGGACCAGGTCCTCGACCAGCGACTCGAGCTTCGCGCGGGTGAGTTTCATGTTCAGGTGCTTCGGTCCCGCCGCGTCCGCCGTGATGTACGGCAGGTTGATTTCGGTCTGCTGGCTCGAGGACAGCTCGATCTTGGCCTTCTCGGCAGTCTCCTTCAGGCGCTGCATGGCAAGGGGGTCCTTGCGCACGTCGATGCCGCTTTCCTTCTTGAACTCATCCGCCAAGTAGTTGACGACGCGAAGATCGAAGTCCTCGCCCCCGAGGAACGTATCGCCATTGGTCGAAAGCACTTCGAATTGCCGCTCGCCGTCGACTTCGGCGATCTCGATCACCGACACGTCGAAGGTACCGCCGCCCAAGTCGTACACGGCGATCTTGCGATCACCGCCGTCCTTGTCGAGGCCGTACGCCAATGCGGCCGCCGTCGGCTCATTGATGATGCGCTTGACGTTCAGGCCCGCAATGCGGCCGGCATCCTTGGTGGCCTGGCGCTGCGAGTCATTAAAGTAGGCCGGCACCGTGATGACGGCTTCCGTGACGGTCTCGCCCAGATAATCCTCGGCCGTCTTTTTCATCTTCATGAGAACGCGCGCCGAGATTTCCTGCGGCGCCATTTTCTTGCCCTGTACTTCGACCCAGGCATCGCCGTTGTCGGCCTTGACGATCTTGTAGGAGACCATGCCCATGTCTTTCTTCACCACCTCGTCGGTGAACTTGCGGCCGATGAGGCGCTTGACCGCGGCTACGGTGTTCGCCGGATTGGTGACGGCCTGGCGCTTGGCGGATTGTCCGACCAGCACCTCGCCATCCTTGGTGAAGGCAACGATAGACGGCGTGGTGCGATCACCCTCGCTGTTCTCGATGACTTTGGGCTTGCCGCCCTCCATGATCGCGACGCAAGAATTCGTCGTGCCGAGATCGATACCAATCATTTTACCCATTGTGGAAACCCTCTAAAAATCGAACGTTGTGACCGTACTTGGGGACATGCGGCGTACTTTTCAATTGGCGTCCCCGCCAGGTGCCTTGCTGACGACTACCCGTGCCGGGCGTAGCAACCGCCCATTCAGGGAGTAGCCTTTTTGAATAACTGACAAGACGGTGTTGGCGGGTGTATCGCGGCTCTCTTGTGCCACCATCGCCTCATGCCAGGCCGGATCGAAGGGCTGACCCATTGGGTCGATGACCTTGATGCCCGCCTTGTCGAAAGCCCGCAGCAATTGCTTCAAGGTTGCGGTCGATCCCTCGAGCAGAGCGGACCCGGAATTCACCGATCCGGCATTGATTCCCGCCTCCAACGAATCCGCGACGCTGACCAACTCCTGGGCAAAGCGCTCGATCGCATACTTGCGGGTGTTGTCCAACTCCCGATCCATACGCTTGCGGTAGTTCTCCATCTCCGCGACGGCGCGCAGGTAGCTGTTCCAGTTCTCATTCGCCTTGGCTTCGGCCGCCGCCAATGCTGCGCCGGCTTCGCCACGGAGCGGCGGGCCTGAATCGACCATGTCGGCCTCGGATAGCGGGTTGTTGTCATTCACGCGTTAAAGCCCTCAAGGACAGGCGGCTTCAGGAGCCGCTCGGAGCGATTATTTTGGGGGCTATTTGCGGGCGTTCAAGGTCGAACCCAAGAGCTTGGCCGTGATATCGACAATGGGGATGACACGCTCGTAGGCCATGCGGGTCGGTCCGATGATGCCGAGCACCCCGACCACTTGGTTATCGACCATGTAGGGGGCGGTAACGACGCTGATGTCGTCCAAAATCCGGTAGCCGGACTCCTGGCCAATAAAGATCTGGATGCCATCGGCCCTAAGGCAGCTATCCAAGAGCCTCAAGATGTCGTGCTTTTCGTTGAAGGCCTCGAATAGGCGCCGCAGGCGGTCGACATTGGACAACTCGGCGAACCCCATGAGATTGGTTTCGCCGGCGATGACATATTCCACGCCCTCCGCCGGGGCGGTATCGAAAACCTTCTGCGCCACTTGAATGGCGTCCCGCATGAGCTGGTCCATGTGCTGGCGCGTCTCCTGCAGCTGCGCCAGCAACAAGGCGCGCACATCCGGCAGCGAGCGGCCGGCAAAGGCCTCATTCAAGTAGTTGGCGGCGCGGCGCAGCTCCTCCGGCGAGTGGTACCGATCCAGCTGCACCACCCGGTTTTGCACTTCGCGGTTGCTCATGACCATGATGGCGAGCGCGCGATTCTCGGATAGGGCGACGAATTCGATATGCGACAGCGCGACGTAGTGCGGATTCGGCAATGTCACCAAACCCGCCATATGGGTAACGTTGGAAAGCATCTGCGAGACGGTCTGTACCAGGGATCGGCCGCTGGACGCCTCTGACCCCAAGCGCCGCTCGATGTCCTCAATTTCCTCGTGATGCAAGGGTTTGAGCTTCAGCAGCGTGTCGACAAAAAATCGATAACCCTTGTCAGTCGGAATGCGGCCGGCGGAGGTGTGAGGCGAGGCGACGAAGCCCAGGTCCTCCAAGTCGGCCATCACATTACGGATGGTCGCCGATGACAGGCTGAGTCCGGAATCGCGCGACAGTGTTCGCGATCCCACCGGCTGACCTTCGCGAATGTAATTCTCGATCAGGGCCTTGAGCAGCAGCTGCGCGCGCTCATTGAGTCCCTCGTCGGTACCTTCTGTCATAGTAGGTCCATATAACATGTTTGAAGCTACCTAGCGCATCCGGCCGAAGTCAAGGCCAGAGGGAGGGCTATAATCGATCATGCCTCAGGTATTTAAGTCCATCGCGCTGGTGGGCAACGCCAAGGATTTGCGCGTCGCCGAGTGCATGCTGGGCTTGGCCGCGCACTTTCAAGCTCGCGGCGTGCCGGTGCTGGTCGATCCCAGCGTGGGCCTGGCCTTCAAGGCAGGCAGCGTCGTGTTGTGCCCGGAACAATCCTTTGCCACCCGCGCCGATCTGATCGTTGCCATCGGCGGTGATGGCACACTCCTGTATGCGGCGCGGCTGGTGGCCGGCCATACGGTACCGCTGCTCGGCGTGAATCGCGGCCGGCTGGGATTTCTCACCGACGTCAGCCCCGCTTCCATGCTCGAGGATGTCGACACGGTCCTGGCCGGCGGCTATACCGAGGATCGCCGTTCGCTGCTCGCCGCGCGGCTGGAAAGCCATAACGGCACCGTCGCGCGCGCCCTGGCATTGAACGATGTGGTGGTCAACAAATGGGAGACCGGACGCACCATGGATTTCGAGACCTCCATCAACGGCCGATTCGTCAATTCGCACGGCGGCGATGGCATGGTGATCGCCACGGCAACCGGCTCAACCGCCTACGCCCTGTCCTGCGGCGGACCCATCGTCGAGCCCGATCTAGACGTGTGGGTGCTGGCGCCGATCTCGCCGCATACCTTGAGCGACCGGCCGATCGTGGTGCGCGCCGGCAGCAAGATTGCACTGCGCATGTCGGATCGATTCGAGGCGCGTGCGCAGGTGACCTGCGACGGCACCGCCATTGGCGATCTGGCGCAAGGCGATAATTTGTACGTCGAGGCCGCCGATGCGCAAATCACCCTGCTGCATCCCCCGGGATATGACTACTATCGACTGCTGCGCTCCAAGCTGCATTGGGGCCGCGGCGCTCAAAACGGACACCCCGACGCCTAGGAGCCTGTCTGAGTATTCAACGTGGCCGCGACCGTGGCAGATTTCGCTTCAGGCGAGGCGGAGCCGACGCGGTTGGGTTTGATCCCAATAAGGAGGCGACAACGAAGCATGAAGCGAAATCCGCCCGGTCCCGCAGGGTTGGCAGCGAGCGGGGCGTCTGCGTTGTTGCGCGGCTTGGCTGTGGGGCCCGCCACGGCCTGCGCCGCGCGCCTAGCATCCGCTCCCTCGCGCTGCCAACGCGGCTCACGCTGAATACTCAGACAGGCTCCCGGCCGTGCTGACGCATCTTCAATTGCGAGATTTCGTTCTCGTCGATCAAGCAGAGCTCGAGTTCAGCGGCGGCCTGACCGCCCTGACCGGAGAGACCGGCGCGGGCAAATCCATCGTGGTCGATGCCCTGCTGCTGATCGCCGGCGGCCGCGGGGCCGGTGACATTGCGCGCCAGGGCGCGGAGCGTGCCGAGGTCACCGCCAGCTTTTCGGCCCTGCCGCAGGCGGCGCTCGCCTGGCTGAAAGAGCAGTCGATCGATTTCGACGGGGAACTCGTGGTGCGGCGAGTCATTGGCGCCGATGGCCGCTCTCGCGCCTATGTGAATGGCCAGGTGGTCCCGCTGCAAGCTTTGCGGGAACTGGCCGAGTTTCTGATCGAAATCCACGGTCAACAAGAATTTCAGCATCTGGTGAGCCGCGCCGCGCAGCGCGAATTGCTCGATGAGCGCTTGGGCACGCCCGCTTTGAAGAGCAGTGTCGCTGAAATTTTCGAGCGCTACAGCGCAAGCCGCCGCGAATTCGAGGCGTTGAAAAGCGCCGCGGAAAATCGCGACTCGCGGCTTGACCTGCTGCGCTACCAATTGCGCGAACTCAAAGCGGAAGTATCGACCGCGGCGCAAATCGAGGAACTCTTCGCCGATCAAAAACGCGTTGCCGCGCGCGGCCGCTTGAGTGTCGCGGCCCGCACCGCCCTCACCGCTGCTTACGAGTCCGACAGCGACAGCGCTCATGATCTGCTGGGCAAAGCGACCGCGGCGCTGCGCGGCGTGTCGGACATCGACCCGACCCTAAGCGAGGCCGGCAAACTCTTGAGCGAAGCGGCCATCCTCACCCAGGAAGCGTCGGAGTCGCTGCGGCGCTACTTGGATGATCTGGATATCGATCCGGCCCGCCAGGACGAGATAGAACGCCGCGCGGCCGCGCTCGAGGCGCTGGCGAGAAAACATCGGGTCACCGTACTGGAGCTGCCCGAACAGCTCGCACGCGTCGAGCAAGAGGTGGTTGCGCTGGACAATGTCGGCGTCAGCCTCACGGCGCTCGAGAAGCAAGTGAGCGCGACGACAGATGAGTATCGCAACGCGGCGCAGCGCCTGAGTGATGCGCGGCGCACCGCCGCGCAATTGTTGGGAGTTCAGGTCACCCAGCTCATGCAAACCTTGGGGATGGCGGGCGGCGAGTTTGCGGTTCAGGTCACTCCTAGCGATTCGGAATTTTCCCCCTACGGCAGCGATGAAGTGGAATTTCTGGTGAGCGCCAATCCCGGCCAGCCGCTCAAGAGCTTGGCCAAGGTGGCCTCGGGTGGCGAGCTGTCGCGCATCAGTCTCGCGGTTCAAGTGGCCGGACGCGCAACCACCTCACCGCTTTGCATGGTGTTCGACGAAGTCGATGCGGGTATCGGCGGTGCAGTGGCCGAGATCGTCGGCCGGCAGCTGCGCGAGTTGGGTGAGCGCGCGCAAGTGCTGTGCGTGACGCACCTCGCACAGGTCGCCTCCCAAGCGCACAGTCAGTTCCGGGTGACCAAGCTCAGCGACGGCAAGATCACGCGCACGGCAGTCAAACCCTTAGGCTCCGCGGAGCGCACCGACGAGATTGCCCGCATGCTCGGTGGAATCGACATCAGCGAGCAGGCCCGCGCCCATGCGCGCGACATGCTTAGCAGAGCCGCGCCGGCGGAGTTGCCCAAGAAAAAGGGATCGCGGAACTCGCCGCGCTGAGGCCCTGGCTGTCGCCTTTACCGCGTCGCGGAGGAAGGTACCGCGTCGCCTAGGACGGCGCCTTGGTGCGTTTCTGATTGGGGCAGTTCGCCTTGCGGCAATGCCCGTACAAGATCAGCGCATGATCGCTGATCTCGAACCCCAGGCGTTTGGCCACGGCGTGCTGGCGCTCTTCGATGCCGCCATCCATGAACTCTTCAACTTTGCCGCAGTCAACACACACGATGTGATCGTGATGCGCGCCTTGGTTGAGCTCGAATACGGCCATGCCGCCTTCAAAATGATGGCGCGTGACAAGACCTGCGGCCTCGAATTGGGTGAGCACTCGATACACAGTGGCGAGGCCGATGTCCTCATTGGACACCAGCAGCTTTTTGTAGATGTCCTCCGCGCTCATATGGCGCGCGGACCCATCGGCGAGGATGTCCAAAATTTTCAGACGCGGCAGCGTTACTTTAAGACCGGCATTGCGCAGGTCATTGCTTTCGCTGGTCGAGTCAGGTTTTAGGCGCTGCGGCATGCTAGGCCTTCCGGTATGATAGGCGTCGATTATCAATCATTTGATGGCTGTTCACCACTTTCCATGAAAATAATTCAGTGCCTTGTTCTGGGATCCGCGGTGTCGTTGCTGGCGTCGGGCTGCGTCTACCGCATCAATATTCAGCAGGGTAATTTCCTCAATCAGGGCGCCGTCGATACTGTCAAAGAGGGCATGACGCGCAGCCAAGTCAGGTATCTGTTAGGAACCCCCATGGTGGCCGACAGCTTCAACAAGGAACGTTGGGACTATATCTACTATCTCAAGAAGGGCCGAACTCGGCACGTCGACTCGCGCCGCGTCACCGTGTACTTCGAGGGCGACAAGGTCGCTCGCTTAGATAAGCCCACGGATGCGGAAGCCGCGGCCCAAGACGCATCGGCCGCGAAAATCAAGAACGGCCGGATTTACTAACGCGTTTTCGGCGGGCGAGCTTCGGCTCCTCGAATAGCGGGCGGTATATTTCAATTCGATCGCCATCCTTCAGGGGCCGATCACGGCTCGCCACTTGGCCGAAGATGCCGACGGTCGCGTTCGCCAAGTCCACGTCCTGAAAGTCTTGCTCCAGCGCCGCCAACTTCAAGGCGTCCGCGATCAGCGCACCCGGCGGCATGGTCAGCGATTTGGCAATACAGCGCTGCGCCCGCGCATGAATGATCTCGATGCGGATCACGCTCGGGCTCCTAGCCGTACACCTTCTGCGCGCGCACCACGAATGCATCCACGATGCTGCCGCACAAGGTTTCAAACACCGCATTGAAAGCCGCGGACGTGATGCGATTCTTGAACTCGAATTCCACTTTGAAGTGCACCCGGCAGCCGCGCTCGCCGATGGCATCGAAGCGCCATGCGCCCGTGAGGTCGCGAAACGGCCCGTGCGTGAGTCGCATGTCAATCTGCGCGTCCGGAGCGAGCGTGTTGCGCGTCGTGAATTCCGTCTTTAAAACGCCATGCGCAATCTTCAGCATGGCGATGCGTTCGGTTGCCGAGACATCGTCGACGCGCACCCCGACGCACCATGGCAGGAACTCAGGATAGCGCGGCACATCATTCACCAAGGCAAACATTTGTGCGGGCGTAAAGGTGACCAAAGCACTGCGCTCAACTACCTGCATGCGCACATTGTCCGGCAAAAGCGCAGGCGCCGCCATCGGACTTGCCATGCGCTTCGCGCAACTATTCTCGGGGCCGAGGCGGCGCCGTCCTATAATGTCCTGAACTAAGATGAAAACCACCGAAAAACTGCCGCCCATTGCCGTGAACCGCAAAGCGCGCTTCGATTACTTTATCGAGGAGCGTCTCGAGGCGGGAATTTCCCTTATGGGTTGGGAGGTCAAGAGCATGCGCGCCGGCAAGGCGCAGATCGCCGAGGCCTACGTCTATGTCAAAAATGGCGAGGCGTTCCTGTTCGGCGCTCACTTGAGCCCCCTGACCTCAGCCTCGACTCACGTCGAGACCGATCCCACGCGCACACGCAAGCTGCTGCTCAACCGCCGCGAACTCGATCACTTGGTGGGCGCTGTGGAGCGGCGCGGCTACACGCTGGTGCCGCTCGAGCTGTATTGGAAGGCGGGACGCGCCAAGCTGGAGGTCGGTCTGGCGAAGGGTAAGAAGCAGCACGATAAGCGCCACACGGAAAAGGATCGAGATTGGCAGCGCGACAAGGGCCGGATCATGAAGGCGATGCGCCGCTAAGAGCCCGCCCGCGCGGCCGCGAGAGCGCTCTGACGCGATAGGCCAAAAAAGCGTAAACTAGGGCTTCGATTGGGGCCGACCGGTTTCGACATGGGTTGCGAAACTGCAGGTGCGTACCGAGGTGCAGGTTCCTCGTTAAACTATTTGCAAACTTATAGTTGCCAATCAAGACAACTACGCTCTAGCCGCCTAATCGCGGTTGAAACCCAGACGGCTCGTGCTGATGCGAACGTTTGGGTGTAGCGCTCATCAGATAGTGGAGCACACGTGCCTGGGGTGTGTTAAACGAAAAATTACCGGGCTGGCTGCGCGCTTTCCCTGCCCGTTGGGTAGTGTGTGGTGAGAACAATAGACGTGGCTACGTACGTAGATCTTGTAGCGTAGGACTTATGGACGGGGGTTCGATTCCCCCCGGCTCCACCATTTGACCTGATCCGATAACATCCGAAAGCATCCGATGACGTCCACAAAACCCGCTGAAATGCGGGTTTTTTATGTTTTTTGAGCTCCTGGGAGCGCCGGACCTTGCCATTGACTTCCGGCCGCCTTGGGGGCAACTTTGGGGGCAACCGGCCAGACCCGAACTGGAGTTGCCCCCAAATGCCGCTCACAGACAGCATCGCGCGAAACGCCAAGCCCGCTGCGAAAACCATCCGCATCTTCGACCACGATGGCCTGTATCTCGAGGTCTCGCCGCGCGGCGGCAAGTGGTGGCGCCTCAAATATCGCTACGCGGGAAAAGAAAAGCGCGTGTCGTTAGGCGTCTACCCGGAAGTCAATTTGAAGAGGGCCCGCGCGCGCACGATCGAGGCGCGTCAGCTGCTCGACTCCGGCGTCGATCCCAGCAAGAACCGCCGCGCGGCCAAAGCCGCACAGATGGAGGGCGCGGCGAACAGCTTCGAGGTGGTTACACGCGAGTGGATCGAGCAGCAGATGAAAACCTGGGTGCGCGGCCATGGCGAGCGAATACTGACCCGGTTCGAACGCGATATATTCCCCTGGATCGGAGCTCGTCCGATTGCGGATCTGACAGCGCCCGAATTGCTGACGACGGTTAGGCGCATCGAAAAACGCGGTGCGTTGGAGACTGCGCATCGAGCACTCGGCAACTGCGGCCAGGTATTGCGCTACGCCATCGCCACCGGCCGCGCCAAAGGCGATCCCAGCGCCGATCTGCGCGGTGCCCTCCCCGCGGTGAAGACTGAGCACTTTGCCGCCATAACAGAGCCTAAGCGGGTGGGCGCGCTAATGCGTGCCATCGAAGGTTACGAAGGATCGTTGACGGTGCGCTCTGCCCTGCGGCTTGCGCCGCTGGTCTTCGTTCGCCCGGGCGAGCTGCGGCATGCCGAGTGGGCGGCAATGGACCTGGATGTCAGCGAATGGCGCTACACGGTCACCAAGACGAAGACGCCGCACATCGTGCCGCTCTCAGCGCAAGCGGTTGCCATCTTGCGCGAACTGAAACCACTCACCGGCCGCGGCCGCTATGTCTTTTCCAGCGCCCGCAGCAGCCAGCGTCCGATGAGCGACAACGCCATCCTCGCCGCCATGCGCCGCATGGGCATTGCCAAGGATGAAATGAGCGGCCACGGATTTCGCGCCATGGCGCGGACGATCCTGGACGAAGTGCTCGGCTTTAGACCGGATTTCATTGAGCACCAGCTCGCGCATGCGGTGCGCGATCCGAATGGACGCGCTTACAACCGCACGGCGCATTTGGAGGAGCGCCGGAAAATGATGCAGGCCTGGGCGGATTACCTGGACACGCTCAAAAACGGCGCCGACGTGATTCCGATTCTGAAGGCTGGCTGAAAACGAGGCTCTGATCGTGGAAACGAAGTTGCAGCAATTGACCTTGCACGAGCGGATTAAGCTGGTCGAAGACCTCTGGGACAGCATTGCCGCAGATCAAGGCGCACTATCAATTACCGCCGATCAAAAATCCGAACTCGACCGCCGCCTGAACGCATGCGCGGTTGACAAGAATCGTGGACGACCGGCGACGGACGCCGTTCGCGACATTCGCCGCCAGTTGTGATCGTAGATGTCCGGCTCTTGGAAACCGGCAGCACCGGACCGGTTCGAATCCGACTGCCTTTTATGCGGCAATGATCTCACGCAGCACTTCGGGCCGACGTGCTGCAATCGCGAGGAGTGAGCGCGCCGCGCCCGAAGGTTGGCGTCTGCCTTGCTCCCACTCTTGCAGCGTTCGCGTTGAAACGCCGAGCACTGCAGCAAATTGTTTCTGCGAGAGGCCAGTCCGTGTGCGCGCTTCGGTTATCGCGGACACTGGAACGCGGTGCACGTGTCCTGCCTGACCTGCCTTCATTTCCCGCACCGACGCCAGAAGTTCCGCGCCGATATCGCGGGCCGCATCGCGTTTACGCAGCGCCTTTTCACTCAACCTAGCC
>Ga0302325_10005029_pt1 | contig 30351 bp, 29 predicted proteins | sample Palsa_T0_2_FD_201948 | JGI IMG/M metagenome (GOLD analysis project Ga0302325, IMG submission 201948) | Peat permafrost microbial communities from Stordalen Mire near Abisko, Sweden - Palsa_T0_2 | ecosystem: Environmental > Terrestrial > Soil > Palsa > Peat permafrost | place: Sweden: Abisko... | reverse complement strand
CTCGACATGCGTTGGAAATTGAACCGCATCCTCTTTACGCCGATAGGAGAGATCACGAAAAGGTAGTTGGCCGCTGAGTGCCTGATCCCAATCCACGTTTTGAATGAGCTGCTGGATCTCCTCCGGAGAACGGCCGGTGGCGTAAAATCCGCCGACCAGGCCCCCCATACTGGTGCCGGCGACCAGGTCTACCGGCACATGGTGCTGGTAGAGCCACTCGAGCACGCCAATGTGCGCCAGACCCAGCGCCCCGCCGCCTTCAAGTACCAGGCCGATCTTCTGCCGTGGCGGCGGGCCAGCCTCCTGAGGCGGAGGATTCTCGGCGGGCAGGGGAACCGTCACAAGAAGCAGGAGGAACAGCGCAGATGCCACCAGGCGCCGCGGCGCCGCGCAGCTTTTCCCATGCCCGCAGGATGCTTGATTCATTGAAGGTCCATCATCGCCCACAACTGTCTGCGCGGGATAGTACCATCCTTGGAGCACATCCTCGGTAAAACCAAGAAAGCCGCAGGCTTCATGGGGCGAACTGCACCACTACTTAAACGTTCATCAGGCCTTTAGCGAGCTTACCGGAGAAGCGACAGCAGGTTGCTCCTCCGGCTGAGTTTGCGGCGCCGGCCAGAAGTACCGCTCCTTCTTGACCGCTTCCACGTAAGCGGCGCGCGCCTCCTGCACTGCCTGGCTTTCGGATACCTCGGCGATGGGCACATCCCACCAGGAGTGATATCCGCCCACCCGGTCGTGGTAATCCGTCTCCACCACGACGACAGACGTACGAGGCTGCTTTCTCGCTTCCGCCAAAGCGCCGGCCAGCTGATCGTAGGTGCGCGCGTTCACGGTGTACGCACCCAGGCTTGCGGCATTGGCTGCGAAATCCGTGGCGATAACGGGTTCGGTGAGGCCTTCTTCGCGGTAACGATACTCGGTGCCAAATCCTCCACTGCCACAGGCACGGCTCAAGCCGCCGATGCTCGAAAAGCCGTGATTATCAAAGAGCACGATGTTGAGTTTGATGTTTTCCTGCAGGCTGGTGACGATTTCCTGAGCCATCATGAGGTACGAGCCGTCCCCAATCAGCACATAAACTTCGCGGCTTGGGTCCGCCATCTTGACTCCCAGACCCCCTGCAACTTCATAACCCATGCACGAATACCCATAGTCCATGTGGTAGCCCTTGGGATCTCGGGTGCGCCAGAGCTTATGCAGGTCTCCGGGCAAACTTCCCGCGGCGTTCACGATGATGTCGGTCGGGCCCAGGGTCGCGTTCAGTAGACCGATCACCTCGCCCTGGCTGAGCGGCGGCCCGTGGCGGCGAGCGAAGATCCTCTCGACCTCCTCGTCCCATGCAGTCCGCAGGCGGGCAACCTCGCGCTGGTAACCCTGCGGAATATGCCACGATGACAGTTCGCTCCCAAGCTCTTCGAGGGTAACCAGGGCATCTGCGGTCAGCGGCAACGCCGCGTGCTTGAACGCATCGAACTCGGCGACGTTGATGTTGATAAATCTAACCGCGCCATTCTGGAAGGAGGTTTTGGACGCGGTGGTGAAGTCGCCTAGCCGTGTCCCAATGGCAATGACCAGATCCGCATCGGCGGCCAGGAGATTAGCGGCAGAGGTACCGGTCGCTCCCATAGCCCCGGCCAACTGCGGATGATCGGCGTGAAGCGCGCCTTTGCCTGCTTGCGTTTCGGCCACCGGAATGCCGGTACGGCTGGCGAACCTCGCTAATTCACCGGTCGCTTCGCCATAGATAACCCCACCGCCGGCGATGATGAGCGGGCGTTGCGAGGACCGTATCCACTCGGTAGCCTGCTTCAGCAATCCACTATCGGCGCGCGGCCGGGCGATGGTCCAAACCCGGCGCTCGAACAATTCTTCCGGGTAGTCGTAAGCTTCGGTCTGTACGTCCTGCGGCAGGGCCAGGGTCACTGCGCCGGTTTCCGCCGGTGATGTCAGCACGCGCATGGCTTCCGGCAGGGCCGTCAGAATCTGTTCCGGCCTCTGGATGCGGTCCCAGTAGCGAGACACGGGACGGAAGCAATCATTCACCGAAACATCCTGGCTTCCGGTCGACTCCAGTTGCTGCAGGACCGGCGCTACGTTGCGTCGTGCGAAAATGTCGCCGGGCAGCAGCAGCACAGGGATCCGGTTGATGGTGGCCAGGGCGGCGCCGGTGATCATGTTTGTCGCTCCCGGACCGATCGACGAGGTACAGACCAGGGTGCGCAGGCGATTGCTCATTTTCGCGAAACCAGTTGCGGCATGCACCATGCCCTGCTCGTTGCGAAACAGGTAGTAGGGAAAATCGGGATTTTGTTGGAGTGCTTGGCCGATACCGGCGACGTTGCCATGTCCAAAAATACCCGCGCAACCGCCAAAGAATGCCTGCTCCTTCCCGTCGCGTCGCACAAATTGGGCTTTGAGAAACTGAATGGTGGCTTGCGCCATGGTCAGCCTGCGCGTCATATCCATCCCTCGCTTTTGATCCCTACCATCCTACTGCACAATAAGCGCTTAGCCAACGGCATACCACCTAACCGCGAAGTGCCTGATCCAGGTCTGCGATAAGATCCTCCGCCCCTTCCAGGCCCACGGAGAGCCGCAGCAGCGACTCCGGTGACCGCGAGAAGACGCCTTCAACAGATGCGCGATGTTCGATCAGGCTATGAGTGCCGCCCAGGCTCGTGGCACGCACGATCAGCTTCAGCCGCGAAGTCATCGCGAAGGCTTCATCGCGTCCGCCACGCACTTCAAAGGAGAGCATCCCCCCGAAGTCGCTCATCTGCCGGCTGGCGATGGCGTGGCCGGGATCGTTCGCTAACCCCGGATAATGAACTACCGCCACCGCAGGGTGGGTGGACAGGAATTCTGCGACCTTGCGTGCGTTCTCGCAGTGCAGACGCACGCGCGGAACCAGGGTTTGCAGCCCACGCAGAATGATCCAGCAATCGAAAGGCGAAAGTACCGCACCGCCGACCCTTTGAAAGTCTTTGATCCGGTCGGTGAAATCCGACTTGCGCCCGAATATCACGGCCCCTCCCAGCGCATCGCTGTGCCCGGACAGATATTTGGTCAGGGCATGCACCACCAGATCCGCCCCCAACTCGAGCGGCCGCTGCAGCACAGGAGTGGCAAAGGTATTCTCACAAGCCAGTGGAATCTGGAGACTGCGCGCGCACTCGGCTACCGGGCGTATTTCGACCACTTCAATAAGCGGGTTAGTAGGGGTTTCGAGCCACAAAAGCCTGGTCTGCGGGCGGCAAGCCTGGCGAAGTTCTTCGATGTTGCGCATGTCCACGAACGAATGCTCGAGTCCCCAGCGGCTGAAGAGTCCGGTGATGAGTTCCCGGACGCCAAAGTACAAATCCCGGTGAAGGACGACATGGTCGCCCGGTGCCAAAGCCTGAAAGACCGCCAGGCTTGCGGCCATCCCTGTGCTGAAGGCCACTGCCTCTACTCCACCCTCCAGATCTGCCAGGCATTGCTCGAGCGATTTTCGATTAGGATTATCGATCCGGCTATAGAAGAAGTGCCGGGAGAACGCTCCATCCGGGTCGCGCTCGAAGGTCGTCGAGGTATAGAGAGGCGTGGTGACGGCCCCGGTAGCCGGATCCACCTGGCGCCCGGAGTGGATGCTGAGGGTTTGAAGTTTCTGGTTCGGGTCAGGCAACTCTGTCATAGGCTGAGTTTATTACGGGGAGGCTTGCAGGCTGCCAGGACGAGCGACCGCGAGTTTTTTCGCGGGTCGACGCCCTGATACAAAACAAAACACCGAGCCCCAAAAAACACGGTTTCAACTCATTCCGACTGGACACGCGAAGGGTGCCCCAGGTCTCGCTTTTGAGACCTGGGATCCCCCTAGTAGGGCCAATCGATCCACATACCGGTTGTACATACAAAAGGCAGCGGCGATCAAAACCGTGTCGTGAATTTCAAGATCGGTCGCCCCTTGTTGGCGCGCACTCTCCACCCTTTCCGCGGTCACCTGCTTGCCGCCCTTCCGGACCTGACCGGCAATGACCAGCAGCGCCTTGAGTTTGTCGGAGACCTGCGGGCAGAGCAATGTGGGGCAGACGGAGGCTCCTGTATTAGACCGTCGCTGGTAAGTATTCTTTGCTAACGGTCACGTAGCCCTCGCGAGCAATCCACTTGCCGCGTTCACGATACATTGCTTCATCCCGCGGTTGCGTGGTGCCCAGGCCATCGACGTAGCGGTTGTACATGCAGAAGGCGGCAGCAATGAGCACGGTATCGTGAATCTCGATATCCGTAGCGCCAAGTGCTCGTGCCTTGGCCACAGCTTCAGCGGTAACGTGCTTACCGCCCTTCTGGACCTGTCCTGCGATGACCAGCAGCGCCTTCAACTTGGGCGTGATGTCTGCGTTCTCGAAGTCGTGTTTCACCTTCTTCACCAACGACTCATCATCATTGAGGCTGGCCGCCGCAATGGCGCCGTGGATAGTCTGACAGTAGTAACAATCGTTCTCTGAGGAGACATACGTCGCAATCAGCTCGCGCTCACCGGGAGTGAGCGAGTTGGGAGCGTGCAGTAAAATTTCGACCAATTCATTGAGCGGTTTCGCCGTCTCCGGACGGAATGCCATTGCACCGCGGATTCCGGGAAGACCATCAGGTAGTTGAATGTAAGCCATGGCGGGAGAAGTCCTTTCGAGGAAACATCCTACCCGTCCTACCCGTTCTCAGCATCCACCAAAGGGTGGAGGCGATGGCTTGTGCAGGCTGTGAAAAAACTCGGCTCTCTGAAGGGTGCGGCCTTTGGAGCGTGTGTGAGAACCAGGATTTTGGGAGTCAGTCCCGGAGGGACGGCTGAACTTAGCCCAGGACGCTAGTCCTGGGTCCATCATGAAACATGATTTAGTCCCGCAGGGACGGTTGAAGGCTGTCTAGGATGGCGTCGCGGCCTATTTCCAGTCGTCCCTACGGGACTGGTCGTCCGTTTAAAACCAACCCAGGACTAGCGTCATGGGCTAAGTTCAGCCGTCCCTCCGGGACTGAGTTTGGAAATGGAGTTTCGCTCTTTGGGACATGGGCCCACACTCAGCGGGTGAGAGCAACCAGCGATCGGCGAGCACTCGCAAGCTGGGCATGGAGCAGGTCAAACACCGCCTGCATCCCGTTTCCTGTTTTGGCGGAAACCTCGAAAATCTGCATGCCGGGCCGAACGCTCTCTATGTTGCGCCGGGCAGCGGGCAGATCGAACTCCGCCGCCTCAGCCAGGTCCATCTTGGTGATGATGGCAACATCGGAGGTATTGAAAATGGTGGGATACTTCAGCGGCTTATCCTCGCCCTCGGTTGCCGAGAGCAGAACGAACCGCAGCTCTTCTCCCAGGTCGTAGCTCGAGGGGCAAACCAGGTTCCCCACATTTTCTATGAACAGGAAATCGATCCGGTCCAGCCGCCACGATTCAAGCGATTTCTCTACCATCTGTGCATCCAGGTGGCACACCGTACCGGTGGTGATCTGTTTTACATTAGGGGTCGCACGCCGCAACCGCTCCGCATCGTTTTCTGTGGCCAGGTCACCAACCAGCGCAGCTACGCGAGAGTCGCGCGCAAGGTCAGCGAGCAGCTTCTCCAGCAAGGCTGTCTTCCCCGAGCCAGGGCTCGAGACCAGGCTCACGACACAGGTCCCCTCCTTGCGAAACCGCTCACGCAGAGCCCGAGCGAGCAGATCGTTCTGCTTCAGGACCTTGGCCCTGACTTCCACCATGCGGGTGCTCATGCGACTACCTCCAACGATGCAACCTCAATCTCGCGGCCGGTGACGATCTTCTGCCCCGGCGTTCCACAATCCGGACAACTCAGCTGATAGACCGACGGTGGAACCCGGTCTTTCTGGCAGGCAGCGCAGTAAATCACGAGAGGAATGGTCTCGATCACCAGCCGCGTTCCCTCCAGGCACGAACCTTCGCAGGCCAGCTCCCAGGAGAACAGCAGTGCGTCTTTGTCGACCCCGGAGAACACCCCGAGACGCAGGTGTACCGCCTCGACATCCAGCCCGCCACGGTTCGCTGATTCCTCCGTGATCTGGTCGATCATGCTGATCGCGATCGAAAGCTCGTGCATGCTTTTGCCTACATCGATCGGATTCTGATATAGCGTTTCAGGTCCGGAGCCACCGAAACTGCCAAGCCGATCAGCACCAACCCGAGCGCGCCAAGAATTAGTTTTGCATTCATCATGTCACCTCTCCACTATCTGTAACTGCACTGCATTCGCTTGCCTGCTTTCGCTCACCTTGGAAGCGACCAGGTCCAAAATCATGTCCGAGGCCGCTTCGACGACACCTTCTATCGGCGATGATAGCCCCATTCGTCCTTCGAGTTCATCGCCGAAGTCGTGTGGCTCACAACCTACGACCAGTACCTGCGCAGAAATCGTGCCCATGGAAGCAGCCAAGCTCAGCACCCGCACCGGATCCATCCCGTGCGGATTGAGAGCGGCCGATGCCGGCCCGTTAAGCTCGGGCTCAATCACATAGAGTGTGCCCGCAGCTTCGCCGCGCGGCAGCGCATCCGCGATGATGACCAGGTCCCACGGATCGAGCAGTGCATACGCCAGGTCGAATCCGCGAATACCGTAATCCTTGACCGACACGCCCTCCGGCAGTTGCCGCTTGCTGAGCGACCGCGCTACTTCCACCCCGAAGCCATCGTCTCCGAGGAAGATGTTGCCTACGCAAGCGACCAGAACTTTCATAGGGGCTCTACCTCATCTGGAGAAAAGAAGAAGCGGTGGCCCGGCTGGCGCATCATGCCGAACTCCCGTCCCGGGTCGTCATCGAGCACGACCGCGAGTTGAATGTGGTCCTCAAAATCCTGCTCGATGGCTTCCACGGAGGCAACCTTGCCCGCCAGAGCCAGGTCCATAATATCGGCTTGCTTGGTCGGACATAACCGAACCCGGTCGCCCACTCGCACTTCGACGCCGAAAATGCGCACGCTTTCCGGCGGTGCCTTCGCCTCTTCGAAAGGGTTCCACTCACCGATCATGTGCGTCACCTCGAATATCTCTCAGTTCACGGATGATCCCATGCGCTTTGAGCATCGCGTCATTCGTGAGCGCCTCGGTTCTTTCCAGAATTCTGCGTGCGCGCGGATCGCCGTTCTGCATCTCCTGCTTCTCCGCGTCGGTCAGCGTGAGCACGCGCAGGGTAAGCATCTCATCCATCTCCGTGCCATCGAAAAAGTCGCCGGCACTTTCCGGGGCGATCTTGGGATAGTCATAGAGGATGATGGGTGAGCAAAACATCATGCTGCGCTCTGGCTCTTCACCCACCAGTACCGGGAAAACTCCCAGTTGGGAGCAGGCCGCCACCGATGCGCGATAGGCCTCGGCGGGATCGAGAAGCGAAATGAATTCTCCTCCGGTGATACCCAGCAATAGGTGTGCGGAGACGAAGGACGCCGGCAACGCTTCGTCCCGCTTGGCCTCGGCGCCACTGGGCAGAGGGCTCGCATTCTGCACTTCGAGGCGAAGCTTGCATGCCCCATCCTCAAGCTTCTGCGCTGCGATTGTCAGCGCAATCTGCAGTTCTGGAGTCGCCGGCACCGTCAGCGAGAGTGGGGAAGTAAGCAATTCACTGAGGCGGAGGTCCGGATGCTCCGAAGTGCGCTCCACGGCTTCATCCCATGCCAGGGAAGGGTCGGTGAGCGGCGGTACACTCTGTTCCTGCCGGACGAGTTGAAGAAAACGAAGTCTCACGTCGAGGCTGGCCGTTTCATCGGCCACCACCAGGCATTCTGCTACCAGGCGGAACGGCTCCTCGGGTCGCTGCGCCTGCGCATACACCCGCGGGTAGAGCGTGCCAAAATTCCAGCGTTGCCGGTTCTTGATCGCAGTCGGCCGGTAGGGATAGAGGATGTACCCCTCGTAGAGAATCGCCGCCGCAATCTTTTCCGCGCCGTCGAAGTTCATGCCTTAACCTCACCCACACTCTCTGCCGCCAACGCCCGGCTGATCGCCTGTTCCCAGGTGGGAATACCGTGCCGCACCTTGTATTCGTACAGCTGCTCGAATACATCGCGCCGCAGGCACAGCCATGAGGTATTGGGAAAATGCATCTCCATCATTTCCTTCCAGACGGAGATGGGCAGGCGGAAGTTGGCTTCGCGGTCCCACGGCACTTGTGCCACCTGGAGAGCCCCATCGGGACCCTGATAAAAAACAGTCCCGCTGAACATCACGCATATGGGGATGTCGCCCGCATCGAGCGCATGAAAATACTTGGTGGCTGCGACATTAAAGTCGAAAGTGCAGGGAAGCTCCAGGTCGACCAGCACATTGTCGGTAAAGCCGGGGACCGCCACCGCGGTATTCATCCACAGGAGCGGCCTCACCGTGCGGCTCCATCGCTCCGGGGTGCCAAAAAGATCGAGCAGCTTCTCCTGCTCCTGGGCTACATAGCGTCTCTTCGCCGGCTCGATCTGAACCTGGCAACGCAGCGTCAGCGTGTGGATCGCCTCGTCCGCGGGCAGATTCGTGATTCGCAGTTTTAAAGCAATCAGGGGAGCCGCTGCATGAGGCACGGCTTCGGCCGCTTCGATTTGAAAATGAAGTTCAGGCATGGGCTGATTCTCTTACTTCTACGCTACGAGTCTTCAGGTCGGCAAAGAACTGGTGAATTTCCTTCCACACCTCAGCTCCGCCGGAGAGCCCGCGCCAGTGCATGCGGATCAAGCCTACCAGCCGGTAGCACTCATCGATGGGAACGATGTAGTACTGTGCCGGCGTGCCTACTCGGTTGACCAGAAAGGTCTCGACATCCGCCTCCATTTTCTTGAGTGCAGGATGCTCAGCCGCGATCTCTGACCAGGATTCCAGGGGGAGCAACGATTCAATGGCCCCGGCCGGGCTGGGATACATAGCCCTTACCTTGTCCGCTGCACTATCGCGATAGAAGAATGCAAGACTGATAGGAATCATGAGCGCTTCCCACTGCAGGTCAGCCATTTGAAAGTCCGGGAGCGAACGAATGCGGCGCGGCACGCGGAGGTAGTGTGCCCCAGCCTGGCCGCAGAAGAGAACCGCGCACCCATCGCACGAGCACACAATCTGCCGCGTGTTCGGGGCAAGCAGATGTTGGTGAACAGGCCCCAGCGCAGCGCTGCAAAGCTCGCACCGTTCCTCAGTCGGAGGCTTGCGGGCAATCCTGTTCAGAAAGGGAAGCGGTCCTTGCGTCATGGCCAATCAAACTCCCCGGGGTCTATTTTGTTAATGGGCCTGCGGCCCACCCAAGTTAATGAAAAACACCCTCGGTTCGCAGCCACTTTCCACCGAGCCTTCGCCCTTTCCTTTGTCATCCCGAGCGCAGCCGAGTCGCTGAAAAACGCCTTCGGTCCAGTAACCACTCTCTACCAAACCGTAGCCCTTTCCTTTGTCATCCCGAGCGTAGCCGAGGGATCTGCAGTTCCGCGGACCTCTCGTGGAAATGTTTTTCCAGAGAGCGCAGCGTAGTGGAAAAATCTGCGATTCTCGTCATCCGCGATCCTCCGTGACTACGCAGGCGGCATATGAGGCATACGCGAGTCAATGGGCGTGCGATCCTCAACATTAATCCCCGTTGCATCATCTTCCTTGCGATCGACCGGCTTGGCAAGAGGCTCGACCCTCAGAGACGGCCTGGTGCGTGTTGTGTCCATCGTGTCTCTCCTTGAAAATCTATTTGAGAACAACCAGGTTGGAAGGCGCAGCATGCTCTACCGCAGCATTCTCCGCGACAATTTCCAGGATATCGGGAGCCGCCTCGTAGAGCGCCTCTTCCACCGCATTCTTTAAAGTGAGGGAAGACGACGGACAACTGCCGCAAGTCCCGTGCAGCTCTAGCCGGACAATGCCGTCGCGCACGCTGACCAACTCGCAGTCTCCGCCGTGGGACTTGAGATAGGGTCTGACGTTCTCAAGACCGCGCACCACCCTGGTCTCTATAGGGTCCGGATGCAGAGAATGCAGCAGGAACATGCCGGCCACAAGATTATCCTCGAGCGCCGCCGTGAGCACCTGCTCGCCCGAGGCAGTTTCCAGGCACTTGTCGATCAATCGCTGCAACGCGGCGCCATGCAGTTCCACTACAGACTGAACCAGCTCCAGGGCGGCGGCCCGAACCTCCGGATCGCCCCCCTGGTCGAGCTTCGCTGCGAGCTTTTCTACATGTTCACTTTGCGCGCGGAACTCCCCGCGCCGCGGTGCGGCCATCGGTTGCTCAGCCTTGGCCGCCATTATTCGGGCCCCGCCGCCCCGAACATGGGTGAGTGCTTTACCTCGATCACCTTGCCGTCCCCAACGTACATGTGTACGCCGCAGGGCAGGCAAGGATCGAAGCTGCGAACCGTGCGCATGATGTCGATACCTTTGAAATTCTCTGGCCCGTTGTCTTCAAAGATCGGTGTGTTCTGCACCGCATCTTCATAAGGCCCAGGGGTTCCGTAGACATCGCGCGGGTTGGCATTCCAGGGTGTTGGCGGATAGGGATGGTAGTTGGCGATCTTACCTTCGCGAATGACAACATGGTGGGACAGTACGCCACGCACCGCCTCATGGAAGCCGCAGCCGATCGCTTCTTCCGGTACTTTGAAGTCGCTCCAGGTAGAAGTCCGGCCGGCGTGCAACTCGCCCAGCGCCTTTTCCACAAAGTACAACGCCGTGGCCGCCGCGTACGCCTGGAAGTAAGTACGCGCGCGGTCCCGCTCCAGCGTGTTGCTCCATTGCGGGATCTTCCACTCGAACTGGGTTTCCGGCAGCATCGCCGTTTTGGGCAAATTGATCTGGACGCTGTGTCCGGTAGCCTTCACGTAGCCAATATCAACCAGGCCGGAAAGCGCCGTCGACCAGAGCCGAGCAATCGGTCCGCCTCCAGTGTCGAGAGCCAGATGATCGCCAGTGCGCTGGTCATACCAGCGCGGTGACATGACCCAGGTGTAGTTACCGCCGAAGTCGCGCTTCTGCGGGCGGGGAAGCGTGGTCTGATTCCAGGGGTGATGCTTGTCCACTGGATTCCCCAGCGGATCGCGGGCGACAAAGGTCTCTGAACCCTGCCAGTCGTCGTAATAGGAACTGCCCAGCAGGATGCGGATGTTGAGATTGATGTCGACCAGGCTATTGGTGACCAGCTTTCCGTCCACCACTACGCCGGGCGTCACATACATCTTGCGGCCCCACTCCGCCATGTTTTTGTAGGTGTAGTCGCAGCTATCGGGGTCGTTATACGATCCCCAACACGCCAGCAAGGTACGCCGCAGGCCGACCTTTTCGTACCCGGGCATCGCTTGATAAAAGAAGTCGAAGAGGTCGTCGTGCAGGGGCACGACCCTTTTCATGAATTCGACATACTTCATCAGGCGAACCAGGTAGTCAGTGAACAACTGGATAGTGGCCACGGTGCCCACGCCGCCCGGATAGAGTGTAGAAGGATGCACATGGCGTCCTTCCATCAGGCAGAACATCTCGCGCGTCATCCGGCTCATAGCCAGCGTCTCGCGGTAGAAGGTCCCGGTAAAGGGATTGAGCGCGGTCATAATCTCGGCAATGGTCCGGAAACCGTGCTTGTCTCCATTCGGGCACGCAGTCGATTGCGCCTTCGCCCAAACCCCGGGATTGGTCTCCTTGACCATCTGCTCGCAAAAGTCAACGCCCACAAGGTTGTCCTGGAAGATGTTGTGATCGAACATGTACTCGGCCGCTTCGCCCAGGTTGATGATCCACTCCGCCAGGGGAGGAGGTTTCACGCCAAACGCCATGTTCTGCGCATAGACTGCGCAGGTAGCGTGGTTGTCGCCGCAGATGCCGCAGATACGGCTGGTGATGAAGTGGGCGTCGCGCGGGTCTTTGCCCTTCATGAAAATGCTGTAGCCGCGAAAGATGGAGGAGGTGCTGTGGCACTCGGCGACTTCCCGGTTGGCGAAGTCGATCTTGGTGAAGATGCCAAGGCTGCCCACGATCCGCGTAATCGGATCCCAGTTCATCTCGACCAGGTTGCGCTTCCTCTTATCGACCTCTTGTATCGTCTCGGGAAAAGTCGCCATCGGTGTGTCCTTTCGGTTCTGTTTATGCCCGGTCCAGGTTCGCTGGCCCCGTCGTTCCGTCTTAATGATCCGTTCCGTCTTAATAAGTGCTGGGACGATAGCCAGTGGTCAGTTGCCCCCCCGGATGGCGCCACTTCGGTTCCTTGTTCACCGTAGTGTTGGTAATACCGCGCATGGTGCGGATGAAACGGCCATAGGTGCCAATGATGCTGCTGGAGAGCTTGGCCCCCGGCGGTTCGTCCATGAACGGCATGAACTTATCCGGGAACCCAGGCATGGTGCAACCGATGCAGATGCCACCCACATTGGGGCAGCCGCCGATGCCGCGCATCCATCCGCGCTTGGTTACGTTGCAGTCGACCACCGGTCCCCAGCAGCCCAGTTTCACCAGGCACTTCGAAGATCCGTAGTGGGTGGCGAAGTCGCCCTGCTCGTAGTACGACCCGCGATCGCAACCTTCGTGCACCGTCTTGCCGAAAAGCCAGGTGGGCCGCAGCTGTTTGTCCAACGGAATCATCGGGGCCAGGCCAGCCACCTGGTACAGCAGGTAGAGAACAGTCTCCATGAAGTTATCCGGCTGTACTGGGCAGCCCGGTACATTCACAATCGGCAGGCCGGCCTTCGAGCGCCAGTCCCATCCGAGATAATCCGCAAGTCCCATGGCGCCGGTGGGATTGCCGGCCATGGCATGGATTCCGCCGTAGGTGGCGCAAGTGCCCGCACCAATGATGGCCAGCGCTTTAGGCGCCAGGCGATCGATCCACTCGCAGGTGGTGATCGGCTGCCCGGTATCAGGGTTGGTGCCCATCGCCGCCCAGTAGCCTTCTTTCTTGATCGTTTCGTTGGGGATGGAACCTTCTACGACCAGCACAAAGGGATCCAGCAAGCCCTTCTCTGCCTCATAGAAAAACTTCATGAATTCGTCGCCGTTCTCGTAAGCCAGAACCGGGTTGTGCAAATGAACCTTCGGCAACCCGGGAATTGCGCCCAGCAGCACATCTTCAATGCTTGGTTGTTCCGCTGCCGTTACCGAGACACTGTCGCCGTCGCAGCTGAGACCGGCCGTGATCCACAAAATGTGAACATCAGAAACGGCGGGAGCTTTGGTGATGCTGCTTACCTTTTCAGCCATGGAATTCTCCTCGAGCCTTAAGTCTTACGAAACGGCGCTGGGATCACGAAGTACCTGCGAAGCCCACACGAATGGACGCGCGATACACGCATAGTGTTTGGGATGTTGTGGTCGGTAGATCGGGTTGGTAGAAGCAGGACAAGCCTGTCACCTGGAAAGCGACATTTCACGCCACCACTTACCGTGAAACTGCCGACCGGTGAAAAGTACGCCAGGGATGGAACCCTGTCAAACTCGTCCATTCACGGCCTCAAGAGAACGATTCATCCGATCACCGCATCGGAAAATCAGCAAATCCGAGGCAACTGTTCACCGAACATTACATCTAGTACGCGGGTTCCACCGATCTGGGTCTTCATCAGCACCATGCCTGGATGATCGGCAACGACTTCTCCGATGATCACGGCGTCGCGCCCAAACTCGTGCTGCTGCATCTGACGCAACACAGCCTGCGCCATTTCCGGTGTGACCACGGCAAGCAGCTTTCCCTCGTTGGCCACGTAGAGCGGGTCCAGCCCAAGCACTTCGCAAGCGCCTTTTACCGAGTCGCGGACCGGAATAGAATTCTCTCGCAGAACCATGCCCACGCCGGCTCGTTTTGCGATCTCGTTCAACGTGGTGGCCGCCCCGCCGCGGGTAGGGTCCCTCAAACAATGAATGAACTCAGCCCCTCCGCTCGGCGGCGTGCTCAGCATAGTGGCCACCAGATCGTGCAGGGAAGCACAGTCGCTGGCGATCGCGCCTTCAAATTCAAGGCCTTCCCGCTGCGACATGATGGCCATGCCGTGGTCGCCGATATAGCCACTCAAAATGATCTGGTCGCCCGGCCGCGCTCGATCTGCGGAGATGTTCACGCCGTCTTCAATGACGCCGATGCCGGTAGTGGTAATAAATATCTGGTCACCCTTGCCGCGATTCACCACCTTGGTGTCGCCGGTCACAAACTGTACCCCGGCCTGCGCAGCCGCGGCACGCATGGATTCCACCACCCGCCGCAGGTCGTCGACCGCCAGGCCTTCTTCGAGGATGAAAGCAGCCGAGAGATACAGCGGGCGAGCACCGCTCATGGCCAGATCGTTCACCGTACCATGTACGGCCAGCCGGCCGATGTCGCCGCCAGGAAAAAAGATCGGGGTGACCACAAAGGAATCAGTGGTAAACGCCAGGCGAGTCCCGCCGATGCTAAGCACAGCCTGGTCATCGAGCTTGTCTAATACTGGATTATGGAACGCGGGCAGGAAGATCTGCTCGATCAGATCGGCAGTCAGCTTGCCCCCGCTGCCATGTCCGAGCACGATTTGCGCATGAGAAAAAATCGGTATCGGGCAAGACCCAAAGACGGCAGACGCCGGTTTTTCTCCGCTGGGCTTTTCTACTTCCCTGGTCGAAATTTCGGAGCTTGCCATGACTTAGGTGGTGACTCCATTCGCCGCAAGCGGCGCGGTCTGTGCGACGATCTGATGCAGCGGTTCGGGTTTGAGATGCCGCCCGTAGGCGTAGTACGCAGCGCAAGCGCCCTCCGCCGAAACCATGGTTGCTCCCAGCGGCCGCTGGGGGGTGCATAGAGTGCCGAACGCTGGGCAGTCATGCGGCTTCTTAATCCCCCGCAGTATCTCGCCGCTGATGCATATCTCCGGTTCGAGCGTGGCAATCTCCGCCACATCGAATAACTTCTCGGCATCCTGCTGGGCAAACTCATCCCGCAGGTGATATCCGCTCATCGGGATATTCCCGATGCCACGCCACTTGCGATCCCCTACCTCGAAGACGCGATGGACCAGCTTCTGTGCCGGAAGGTTGCCGTCACGGCCCAAAATGCGGGAGTACTGGTTTTCGACGACAGCCCGGCCTTGTTCCAGCTGCTGCACAGTCATCAACGTGCCGTGCAATATATCGATCGGTTCAAAGCCCGTGACCACAATCGGCACGTGATACCGGGCGCTGATGGGATCGTATTCGCGATACCCCATCACCGCGCATACGTGGCCCGGCCCGAGAAAGCCCTGCACCCGGTTATCGGGCGATTGCAGGATGGCCTCGAGCGCGGGTGGGACCAACACGTGCGAGACCAGCAGGGACACGTTGTTCACCTGCTCCTCGCGTGCGCGCCATGCCAGCATGGCGTTTGCCGGGGCCGTGGTCTCGAAGCCGATGGCGAAAAACACCACCTGCTTGCCCGGATTGGTACGTGCGATCTTCAGGCAGTCAAGTGGGGAATAGACAACACGCACGTCGCCCCCCAGTGACTTGATAGTGAACAGGTCGCCATCCGACCCGGGCACGCGCAACATGTCTCCAAACGAGCAGAAGATAACGTTGGGTTGACGTGCGATGGCATGGGCTTTGTCAATCATTTCCAGCGGGGTCACGCAAACCGGGCAGCCCGGACCATGCACCAGCTCCACGCCCTCAGGCAGTAGATGATCGATTCCGTGCTTGACGATGGAGTGCGTTTGCCCTCCGCAAACCTCCATCAACACCCAGGGGCGGGTCTGAACCCGCCGCATCTCGCCTACAATCTTTTTGGCTACGTCACCGTCACGGTATTCATCGAGATACTTCATTGTCGATACCCTCCCGGTTCAACCTCCTCGACCACAGGAGACTCAAGTTCGGTGAGCTGATCCAGCTCTCTCAACGCCTGGTAGGTGCGCTCGGCCTCTGCTTCGTCAATCCGGCTGATAGCAAAACCGACGTGCACCAGAACATACTCCCCGACCTGCGTCTCTGGAACGTATTCCAGGCAGGCCTCGCGCACAATGCCGCCGAACTGGACCTTGGCCATGCGCATTCCGCGCTGGTCGAATGTCTCTACCACTTTGCCAGGTATGGCCAGGCACATATCAATCTCCTTCGCGCATTCGCTGGTTCGCGATCACGGCCTGCCCCAGGGAAATACCTCCGTCGTTTGCAGGAACCTGGGCATGCAGGAAGACCCCAAAGCCGCGACGCCGCAACTCTACCACCGTTCGACCCAGAAGGTACAGGTTCTGGAAGCTGCCGCCGCTCAGGCAAACCCGGTTCACTCCATCGGCCGCACCGATCCTGCCGCACATTTCGCCGATCCCTGCACTCAGTGTGTTGTGAAAACGGGCCGAAATTTCTCCCGTCCCCTGGCCCCGGGAGAGATCCTTCACAATGGCCGCAATCACCGGCCGGAAGTCGAGGATCATGGTCTCGCCCTCTGCAATTTCAAAGTCATAGCGCTGTTCGATTCCACCATCGGCCATTGCCTCGAGCGCAATCGCTGCCTGGCCCTCGAAGGTCACCTCCGAAGCCACACCCAAAAGCGCAGCGACGGCATCGAAGAGCCGTCCACACGATGATGTTTCGACCGTTTGGATCCGCCGCTTGAGCATGGTATCCACCAGGGCAACCTGCTTCTCGTCGATCCCCTGAAAACACTCGAGTTCACCGGGTATTTGTTGCCCGAAAACATCGCGCAGGTAGCTGAGCGCCATACGCCACGGTTGCCGCACCGCCGCATCCCCCCCAGGCAACAGGACGTTGCGCAAGTGTGCCCGGCGGGTAAAGCCGGCAAAATCCGCCAGCAGAAATTCGCCTCCCCAGATCGTGCCGTCGGTCCCGAATCCAGTGCCATCCATGGCCACGCCAAGAACCCGCCCGCGGAGATGGTTCTCCGCCATACAACTCGCGATGTGCGCGTGGTGATGCTGCACCCCGATCTTGCGTTCGATTCCCGAGGCCAAAGCCATGCGTGTGCTCATATAGCCGGGGTGCAGATCGTAGACCGCGGCCTGCGGCACAACCCTGAAAATATGTTTAAGGTTGGTGAGTGTCTCCTCGAAGAACTGCATGGTTTCGTAGTTCTCCAGGTCGCCGATATGCTGGCTAAGAATCGCGTATCTGCCTTTGGTCAGACAGAAAGTGTTTTTCAGCTCCCCACCAAACGCCAGCACTTCCTCCAACTCGATTCCCAGGTCGATGGTCTGGGGCACAAACCCGCGAGATCGGCGCAGCACGCGTTCCCGTCCCTCGAAGCTGCGCACCACAGAGTCGTCGACTCGGGTGGCAATGTCACGATTGTGCAGCAGGAACCAGTCTGCCACCCCGCCCAGTTGCATCATGGCCTCGTGATTGCTGATCACGATGGGCTCCTCGCTCAGATTGCCGCTGGTCATGACCAGCGCTGACCACGCAGACTCTATCTGCGGCGAGTCGCTGAATAACAGGTAATGCAATGGCGTGTAAGGCAACATCACGCCGAGAGTGTTATCTCCGGGAGCAATGCCGGATGCGAGCCTGGCTTCATCCCGCCGGGGAAGGATGACGATGGGCCGCCGCGGAGACATCAGGCTGGCTTCATCTTCCGCTGATACCTCGCACCACCTCCTGGCTGCCTCGAGATCGCGGACCATCAGTGCGAACGGCTTATGCGGGCGCCGCTTTCGTCTTCGTAACTCCGATACCGCCGCTTCGTTGGTCGCATCGCAGGCGAGTAGAAATCCGCCCAGCCCTTTCACCGCCAGGATTTTGCCCTCGGCCAACAGCCCGCGTGCCTGGCGAACGATCGCCAGCGAATCATTATCCTGAAACCAGCAATTTCCCAAATATTGCACCGCGGCCGCCATCGACGCCGTTGCCACGCTCTTCACCAGCAACAGCGAGGGTCCGCAAACCGCGCAGGCATTCGGTTGGGCATGAAAGCGCCGGTCTCGGGGATCCTCATATTCCGCCTGGCAGTCAGCGCACATAGTAAAGACTGACATCGTGGTCTTCGCCCGGTCATACGGTATGTCGCGCAATATGGTGTAGCGTGGCCCGCAATGCGTGCAATTAGTGAACGGATAACCGTAGCGCCGGTTGGCCGGGTCCCCGAAATCGCTCCAACAAGCGTCGCAGGTGCCTGCGTCGGGCGAGACCAGCACAAATTCGCCAGCCTCCTCCCGGCTGCCCAGAATAGAAAACCCAGCGCTCCCCTCAACTGCCACTTCTGAGACCGTGATCTCGGCGATCTCCGCCAGCTGCGGGGGATCCTCTTTCAGATTGTTTAGAAACGCTTCGATCGCGGCTCCATCACCTTCGATTTCGATGGTTACGCCGGAGGATGAGTTGAAGACAAAGCCGGTCAGCCCCAAAGAGTGGGAGAGGTTATAAACGAACGGACGAAACCCCACGCCCTGCACAATGCCTCGTACCTGGATGTGCTTGCGCTGGTTAGGCATGAAAGGCTTTCTTATGGATATGTCACACGTTTGTTGCTAACGTCTCTAGGACAGATTCTTCATCCCGGTTCTGAAAGGAAAGACACGTGATCCTGGGCATGACGTTATCGACCTTCACTCTCTTCCACGTGGTAATAAGCCTGGTGGGCATCGCTACCGGACTCATCGTAGTGTATGGGCTGATGACCGGAAAGCGGCTCGACGGCTGGACTGCGACCTTTTTGTTGTTCACTGTGCTCACCAGCTTGACGGGATTCCTCTTCCCCTTCACTCACCTCTTGCCGTCCCATGTGGTCGGTATTCTTTCCTTGTTGATACTGGCAGTTGCCATCTTCGCGCGATATCCCCGGCGCCTGGAGGGTGCCTGGCGCCGCATATATGTAATCTGTGCCATGGTCGCTCTTTACCTCAACTGCTTTGTCCTTGTAGCGCAGATGTTCCTCAAGCTGCCTGCTCTGCATGCATTGGCTCCAAAAGGGAACGAGCCGCCATTTCTCATCGCGCAGCTTGCGCTCCTGGCTATTTTTGTCTGGCTCACCATTGTCGCGGCCAGGCGGTTTCACTGCGAGCCCCTTGCCAAAGTGGTTGGATGATGAATAGCCAACAACGCCGGGCTATACCTCTTCCATGAGAGCCGGCCGGCATGAAGATGAGTCCCGGAGGGACGGCTGAACTTAGCCCAGGACGCAGTCCTGGGTTAGCATGCGCCCTTGAAAAGTCCCGTAGGGACGACTGAAAGAGCTATCGGGTCGGGACTTCTCAATCGCGGAATAAGTAACTTCCAGTCGTCCCTACGGGACTCTTCCCGCGTCGAATTTCTACCCAGGACTACGTCCTGGGCTAAGTTCAGCCGTCCCTGCGGGACTCATTTTCATGACCGCCCGTTCTCACGCAGACACTTTAGCCCCTGTCCTTGGATCTGTCGTAACCACGGACCTCGGGTGCCACATACCCCGGATTTCCTGTCAATGTTGATGGCATTGGCAAGCTTCATGCGGCTTTCCTCGATGAAAGCCGCACACGTGGCCGTTGGTTGGGGCTGCTTACAGGAAATCCGGGTATCTCGCTCGTATTTCGCGAGATATGGGATTCCACTGCCTTTTCCTCGCGACTTATGAGTTTGCCCCCAACGTCGCCTGTAATGAGTATATACTCATTACAGGATGGCCAGATCCAAGAGCGAAGATAAACGCAACGCAATCCTCTCCGCCGCCACCCAGGTGTTCGCGGAGCGAGGCTTGGGCGCTCCCACCTCGGCCATCTCGCAAGCTGCCGGCGTGGCTGAGGGCACTCTCTTCACCTATTTCCCCACCAAAGACGAACTGATCAACGCCCTCTACCGCGAAATCAAACTCGAACTGGCGGATGCGATGATGTCGAATTTCCCCCGCCGGGCCGGTATTCGCAATCGTTTTCAGCACGTCTGGGATCGCTATGTCATCTGGGGCGTAAACAACCCCGGGCAGCAAAAGGTTCTGCAGCAGATGATGGTCTGGGGCGGTCTCAGCCAGGAATCCAGGCTCGCCGGCATCACGCCGTTTCTCGAAATAGAAAAAACAGCGGAAGCGGCCGTTGCCCAACGCCTGTTTCTCGACCGGCCGCTCGACTTCATCCGCGCCACCATGAGCGCCCTGGCCGACACCACCATGGAGTTCATGCGCCACCATCCGGACCAGGCCGAGCAGTATCGCAAGGACGGATTCGAAATGCTATGGTCCGCTGCGACCAGAAAGAAGTAGTTTTTTCTGCATCTAAATGAGCATGTACTCACTCATATCATTGTTCGAAAGGAGCTCACCCCATGAATCAGTGGTCAGTTGCAGACATCCCACCACAGCTCGGCCGGCGGGCAGTCATTACCGGAGCCACCGGAGGACTTGGATACGAGACAGCGCTCGCCTTGGCAGGAGCCGGCGCCGAAGTACTCGTGACCGGCAGAAACGCTGAGAGGGGGCGCATAGCCATCGAGCGCATCAAGCGTGCCGTGCCCTCCGCAAACGTACGATTCGAGTCTCTCGATTTGGCCAGTCTCGCTTCCATACGGGCATTTGCCGCCAGCATGACAGCGAACGGCCAGCCACTGGATCTACTAGTCAACAACGCAGGTGTCATGGACCTGCCCACACGGCGATTGACCGAAGACGGCTTCGAAATGCAATTCGGGACCAATCATCTTAGCCACTTCGCTCTCACGGGGTTGCTACTGCCGCTGTTGCGCAAAGCCCAGGCGCCACGAGTGGTAAACGTCAGCAGCCTGGCGCATCGCGGAGGCAAGATCGATTTCGACAACCTGCAAGGCGAGCGCAAATACAGGCCCTGGGCGGCTTACCAGCAGTCGAAGCTGGCCAATCTACTGTTCACCTTCGAGCTGCAGCGGCGCAGCGATGCCCATGGATGGGGATTGATGAGCAATGCCGCGCATCCCGGCTACGCGCGTACAGATCTCATTCCCAATGGACCTGGCGGCGGCGGCCTGAAAGGGCTGGGCGCCAAGATCGTGGGATCGTTTATGAGCCACTCGGCGGCTGCTGGAGCAGTGCCCACCCTCTTCGCAGCCACCTCTGCAGAGGCGGCCCCGTTAGGCTACTACGGCCCAAACGGCTTCTATGAATTGAAAGGTGACGTGGCCCCCGCCCAAATATTTCCGCAGGCGAAGGATGAAGCTGTGGCGGCAAAACTATGGAAGGTCTCAGAGCGTCTTACGGGCGTCAAGTGGCCGGTGACGGACGAATCCAACGACACTGTGCAGTCTGCCGCCAAACGGGAAGTACAGCACTTATGAACCATTCGAGCCGTCCTCAACCAGCCCGCCGGCTGATGTCCCGCTATCCGGGACACGGGACACCTTTTCGCACCTCCCCGCACGGCAAACGTTGACAACTGTGCCTTCGACCGAAAATCATGCTATCGGCGTGACTTTCCCCAGTGGAACATACCGCAAAGCGGGACCTGAGCCCGAAAAGCGGAACATCACCCGAGGGCCAATCGATGGAAGCTCCTATCACTGACCGCACTCTTTCAGAAAACGGGTCGCGATCCAGCGATCTATATCAGTTGCACAGTCTGGACAGGGCGGTAGCCGTACTGGAGATGCTTGGGGAAAGCGATACCGCCCTCAGTCTCGCGGAAGTGTGCCAGAAACTCAGTCTGCACAAAAGCACAGCCCACCGTTCCCTCATGGTGCTGGAACGCAGCGCTCTGATCGAGCGTACCCCGGAGAATCGCTACCGTCTCGGTTTGAAGCTATATGAGCTCGGCAACCGGGCCGTGGAGCAGGTAGACCTGCGGACCAGGGTCCATCCCTATTTCCGCCGGCTCGCGGCGCACGTGGGCGAAACCGTGCATCTGAGCGTGCTGCAGAAAACTTCGATTGTGTACCTCGATAAGGTCGAGCCAAACCGCCGAGTCTGCGTCAGCTCGAAAACAGGTACTTCCAATCCTGTCTATTGCACGTCCATGGGTAAAGCGATGCTCGCCTTTCAGCCTCCAGAGGTGATCGAGCAGATCGTGTCCAAGATTCGCTTCGTGCGCTACACCCACAAGACGCTCACCTCCAGAGAGGCTTTGATGAAAGCTTTGGAGCGAGTGCGCCGGCGAGGATACGCCATTGACGATCAGGAAATCGAACTGGGTGTTCGCTGTGTGGGTGCGCCCATCTTCGATGAAAACCATCAGGCCATCGCAGCGGTAAGTATCTCCGGGCCAACCTCGCGGATTACGGCGCCCAACATGCCTGAGATTGCCGAACACCTCCTGCGCTGCTGCCGCGACATCTCCCTCTCCCTGGGCCTTCACGCCAAGAAGAGGCCGCGGGTACTCTCCGCCTTCGAGCGCCACTACCACAGCTAAATCCCGCCACTACCGAAGGCCGGTGACCGCAGCCACATCCATGTCCGCGTAATCCTGATTCTCCCCACCCATGCCCCAGCAGAAGCTATAAGCTCGCGTGCCCACGCCGGCATGAATCGACCACCCGGGAGAAATCACCGCCTGCCGTTCTTTCATGATGATATGGCGCGTCTCCTCCGGCGGCCCCATCAGGTGAAACGCCACTGCATCCTGGACCAGATTGAAATAAAGGTAAACCTCGGAGCGCCGCATGTGGGTATGTGGCGGTATCGTATTCCAAACGCTGCCTGCATGCAGATGGGTCACACCCATCACCAGCTGGCAGCTCTGAACCCCGCCCTGATAGATGTACTTCGAAACCGTCCTCAGGTTGCACGTCTCGGCGCTGCCCAGCACGGTTGGACTGGCATCTTCCTTCTTCACCAATGCCACCGGATACGCGGTATGTGCGGGATAGCTGAGAAGATAAAAAATCGCCGGCGACGCAGAATTCTTAGATTCGAAGCTAATCTCCGCATTACCGCGCCCGATGTACAGGCAGTCCAGATTTTCGAGCGAGTGGCATTTGCCGTTCACCTGGATACACCCGCTCCCACCCACATTCAGTGCTCCCAACTCCCGTCGCTCGGTGAAGTACTGCGCGCGCAGAGCGGGGTCTGTTGGCAGGGAGAGCGGGCCCGCCGTTGGCGCGGCCATGCCGATCACCGTGCGGTCCAGGTCGACATAAACCAAATGGAGCGCCCCGGGCTCATACAACGAATCAATCAGGAATGTTTCCCGAAGCTGCGCTGTAGTCATCTGTGGATAGCGTACGGGGTCTGCTAAGAGATAGGTCTTCAAGTCGTTCTCCTTCACCAGGGTCAAATCATCCGAAGACCTACCGTCCTCTCCGGGTAAAACAGTTCATTGCGGGCATTGCTGTAAGACTGCGTAAGCGAGTGACAGAGTCTCAGGGGACCTGCTTCACCAGCCAATTCACCAGCTCGACGGCTCCGCCAAGGTTGTCGTATTCCGGGGGAAGGTTTTGCCCATTCGTGTATTCGTTGTAGATCCACGGGTCAGCCACGGCAAAAACCGTGCCTTTGCCGTATTTCGCCGACGCCATCAGGATGTCGCCTCTGTCCTCCAACAGCGAAGCAGCAGGATCCTTGATCGATATCGTGCAGGTGTCTTTCATGAACAAGGTGTGAGGAAAGTGAAACAGCGGCCCACCCCCTGCCACCGGAATCCGCCCCGTGTCATGAGCCTTTCCAATCACATGGTGGCTGAGCACCGGGTTGAAATGGATGCCAAACACATCGGCAAGCAGATCCAGATGTTCAATCTCTCCGTTAGCAGGATCGTTGGCCATCAAAACCAGCACGCCCCCCAACTTCACCCATGCAGCCACCTGCCGAGCATCCTCGGGCTGCAGGTAGTGAGGCTGCGGATTCTTCGACGGGATGTCAGGCGACACAATGATGTAGATCTGTGCCCCTTTCAGGTTGGCTGCAGTGGGCGCGCTGTACAGCGTATCCGTCGCCACACCGAATCCCCGGAAGATCTGCCCGAAAAGGAAAAAGCCACTGTTACTGACATCATCCCACTTGTAGTGGAAGTACTCCTGTTTTCCGGCCGCATTGGTCCGCTGCTGGCTGTTAAACCAGGCGTCCACCACCACCTTTTCGCTGCGGTCCACGGAGTAGCCGCGTGCCGTAGAAAACAAAATCAAAACCAACACCATTGCGCGCACAACGGACGAATGGAAACTTTGCACGGCGCTTCTCCCCGGGGCTCATGACTAGAAATTAATCTTCATACTCAATTGCAGAATTCTCGGCTGGTTGGCCGCATTGATCAGGCCAAAGGTGCTTGCGGTTAACGCCGTTGTACCGTTGCCGATAGCGCCATTGTTGTTGGACCAACCCGGATCCAGCAGATTGGTATGGTTCAGGCAGTTGAAACACTCCGCGCGCGCCTCAAGCTGCACCTCCTCGTGCAAGGGGATGAATTTACTGAGGGCCCCATCCACATCCGTGTAATGCGGTCCGTAGAACTGATACGGGCGCGTATTTCCATAGACTCCCGGAGTATTGAACGCGAAGGAGGCAGGGTTCAACCATTGCAGCCGGTTGGAGGTCTTCGCATAAGGACTCCCAATAAGATTCGGCCGGTCATTGTTAACCGCGGTCAAAGACTTATCCGTCCCGCTGGTGGTTGTAAATGGAACACCAGTAGTTGCCGTAATAATAGGGGCAAGCTGCCAGCCGCTCAACAACAGTGTTTTCGCGGAGCCGCCCTTAACGGAACTCCGGATGATAGCGGACGTGACAAAGTTTTGCCGCAGATCCGAGGCGCAATTGCTGTAGTCAAGATTTGGGTGATTGGGATCCTGGAATTGATCCCCTGCATTGTCTCCATTTTCGGGAGGCCCGGAGAGGCAATGAGAATAGGTGTAGTTTGTCAACAACGTGAAATAGTCAGAGAAACGATGCTGCACCGAAACCAGCAGGCCATTGTAACTTGAGCCTAATCCGGTGTAGGCCTCGGTTACCTGGGTGTAGTAAGTGCCCGTCGTGGGGTTGATTAAACTAAGTGTGCGACGGATGGTGCTGTTACCTGAAGTGGAGCAGGGAGTGCCTGCTTTGGGAACAGGCGTGAGCGCACCGCAGGAGCCCGCGGCACCCGTGGAGTTGCCCGGAATATAGACAGCAGGATTCTGCTCGTTGCCTGCCGAGTTATTTAAGACCCGGGTGCCCAGGTAGGACGCAGTGACTGACCAGTTCTTCAGGAACTGCTTTTCCACGCTGAGGTTCCAATTCTGCGAATAGGCCTGTTTCAAATTTGTGGGAACTACAAAATAGGAACCGGAAGTCGGGAAGTAGGCATTATTCGCGGTAGGCGGAAACGGCTTTGGATACGGGTTCCCACCGGGATAGGTAGCATACGGATTACTCAATCCGCCGCCGGGGTTAAATAGTGTGATGGAATCGCCCCACGGCGCCATGGCTTCATAGTGCGATTGGTAGTAAAGAGGCGGTTCCTGGAAGCCCAGTGTATAGGATGCGCGAATACTCTCCTGGCCGAGTCCGCGAGGGTCAAAGGCAAACCCGATCCTCGGTTCAAAGTTAGTGTACTTCGCATGATAGTAGCCGTGGGGCACACCGGGGTCGCCGTAGAAGAGAAGTCCCGCAGGGGCAGTCGGGTAAACGCGCGACACTACTCCGGCAGCATAGTTGGCGGGGGAGAAGCTGGCGCCCCGCCCGGTCGTTTCAAGCGCCGGCAGACCCGTCGACCAGCGGAGACCGGCATTGACCGTTAGCTTCGGACTCAACTGGATACTATCTTGAGCATAGATACCGGTGTAGTTCTTGCTGAAATCGACTCCCGTGTTGTTTCCCTGATAAATCGAATACAAGTTGCCGGTCATAAAATCGACCAGGCCATCGCCGGTGATGCTTCCGTTGAAACTGAACTGGCCGTTCGCATTGTTCGTGCCGTCGTATACAAGATAGTTGTGTATATAGTTGGCGCCGAACGACCAGTGATGCCTGCCTTTGGTCCAGAAAATATCTTCGATCAGATTCACTGAGTTGGTTGTGATGTCGGTGCTTTCGCAGGTTCCGCAAGCGACAGTAAAGGCGTTGGAGATGGCCATGTACAGGTAGTTCTTTACCGGAGCACTGACTGCAATGCCGACGGTGGTGGGGTTGATCAGGTCGGAAGCCGCGGCACGGGTGATAAAGTTCCTGGTCCCGCTAATACGTAGGGAATTCACCAGGCTGGAACTGATGGTGTAGGTGTGGCCGAGGGTAAACGATTGAGCCTGATCATTCAGCGCTGGATTTTGTGTGTACAGAAGATTGCCGCTGTAAAAACCGGGTTGAGTAAAGTGGGTAAGAAAGTACCTTCCGAAGAGGGTTTGTTTCTCGTTGATGGTCCAATCGATGCGGCCAATGAACTGATCCTCATTCTGCGGTTGCGGTATTCCGTAGACCAGCTTGCCGCACCCATTGGAAGTAGTTGGGACAAGTTTCAAAAGAGCGAGTGCGGAAGGATTGAGTTGCGACAGGGGTATCTGGTTGCTGGGGTACGGCTGGCCTGTCGCAGGGTTAACCAGCTTTTTGGCTACGTTAGTGGTTTGACAATTCGCCATCGCATAGGTGCTGAAATCTCCACTCAACATGGCCGCGGTGGGTACGTAGCTCGTGATCGCGTTGGTTTGTTGCCGCGTCCGGGTTCCCTGATAGCCGCCGAAAAAGAACAGCTTGTCGCGCCGGATGGGTCCACCCACAGCGCCGCCGAACTGGTTGCGTTTTAAGGAATCCTGCTTGGTCGAGAAGTAGTTTCTTGCGTTCATGTCTCCGTTGCGAAAAAAGTCGAACGCGGTACCGTGAAAGCCATTCGTTCCCGACCGGGTAACGATGTTCACCACCGCGCCCGGATGCAAACCATACTGCGCAGACAGCCCAGAAGTCTGCACGCTGAATTCCTGCAGAGCGTCAGGAAACGGAAAGGGTAGATTCACGTTGGTGAACGCATCGTTGTTGTCCGTCCCATCCATCAGATAGTTGATGTTGGTAGCCTGCGCACCCGCGACGGAAAGGGCAACCGAACTGGGGTAATTCTTGGTGCCGACGAGATCGCCCAGTGGAGCGGCCTGCGCTCCGGGTGTCAGCAGGATAAGCTGTGTGGCCTGTCGGCCATTCAACGGCAGATCGATGGTCCGTTGCCGGTCGATCACCTGGGAAATCGACTGATCCTCGGTTTGGACCATAGACGCGCCTGCAGTGACCTGTACGGTCTGCGTAATCCCGCCAACCGCAAGCTTGACCTCGATACGCAAATTGTTGCCCACCTGGATGGTGATCCCCGATTGTTGATATGCGCTGAATCCCGAGGCGCTGACATTCAGCTGGTAGGGTCCTACCGGGAGATCAGGCAGGTTATATCCGCCATCTCCGGAGCTGGTCACCGTGCGGTGCAGCCCGGATTCCTGTTGCACAGCTTCCACCGTGGCTCCCGAGACCACGGATCCGTTGGCGTCGGTGATGGTGCCTTGAATTTGCCCGCTGCCGATGGCCTGTCCATGAAGGAACTGGGTGCCCGGAACGAGGAGTAGAAGTAGGTACGCTAGCTTCCAGGTATTTCTTGTCTGCCTGGTAAACTCCGTCCGCCGCAACACATTGATACCAAATAACCGCATAAAGCCCCCAAAAAAGTCGACTGCTAGACCGGCCCAAGATGTATCAAATCGCATATTCGTTGAGCAATGGAAATCTAGGCATTGGCGTTTTAATGCATACCAGTGTTCCGCTCTCCGGGACGGGTATTGCATCGCCGGGAGTGCTAAAGTAGCGCCATGCCGATAGCCGAAGATCTAGCACGCATTGCACTGCAGGAACAGGAGCTCCAATTTGCCCGGTTTGACGAAGAGACAGCCTGGAGACTGGGTGGACACGTGCGTGCCTTGGCCGTCGCGCGCAAGCTGAGCCTGGTGGTCGACGTTCGGCGTTTTGGGCAGCCCCTGTTTTACAGTGCGCTCCCCGGCACGACCCCTGACAACGTGGAGTGGGTGCGCCGTAAAGGCAATGTGGTAGCGCGTTTTCATCGCAGTTCCTATGCCATCGGGCGGGAGATGGAGGAGAAGAAGTCCAACCTCTTCGACCGCTACGGACTGCCCATTGCGGACTACGCCAGCCATGGAGGGAGCTTCCCGCTGCGCGTACTGGGAGCCGGAGTCATTGGCTCCGTCACTGTGTCGGGACTGCCGGAGCGTGCCGATCATCAGTTGGCCATTGAAGCTCTTTGTGCAGAACTGGCCCGTCCCTTCGACACCCTCCGCCTCGAATAACACTCATTCACCGCCAACCACGAGAACCCCGCCCGCGTCCAAGCAAGCAGGGAGGGACCCAATGGCAAAACTGAATGAGGCAGCTCGCGATCAAATACCCGCGACCAAGTACGCATTTCCCAAGCAGCGCAAAGAACCCCTGGAAAACGCCTCGCACGTCCGCAACGCCGCCGCGCGTTTCAACCAGGTACAGGGCGTCACTGAGGCAGAGCGTCGCGCGGCCTGGAAGCGAATCGAGACCGCCGCCAAAAAGTACAAGGTGGAACTCAAGAGTTCCCAGATAGAGTAAAAGCATCCGTTTTCGGCCCATGTACGCTGCGGCACGATTCTTGGGGCTTCAGCCCGTACACGATCGTCTGAACGCGCCGTGTCGGAAAAACGCGAAGGGTGCCCCAGGTCTCGCTTTTGAGACCTGGGATCCCCGCAACCAATCCTCCATGGACACCCATGACGTGACCACAGGGTGTCAAGACTCCTGAAGCCATGCCCTGCGCAACCCTCCTCATCCCGTTCGCCCGAGCCACGCGAGCCCGGCGGTCGCCCCGGGAATCAGCAATCCGGATGCGATCAAGACCGGCGTGTAACCAAAATGATCCACGATCCATCCGGTGGAGAAGATGAAGATCATCGCTCCCACACCCGCACCTGTGCCGGCCAGCCCTGAAATGGAAGCGACCAATTCATTGGGAAAGAAGTCGCTGGCGAGCGTCTGTACGTTGTTTACCCAGAACTGGAACGCAAACAGGACCAGGCTGATCAGGGCGACTGCGCCCGCCTCGGATTTGGCTCCGGCAATCAGCATGCCGGCCGGAGTGAGGGTCGCCGCCAGTACGATCGCAGTCCCCCGGGCGCGCTCCGGCTTCCAGCCGCGGCGAATCAGCCATCCGGAAAACCATCCTCCGGCCAGCGCGCCCCCGTCGGCGCAAAGAAACGGGATCCAGGCCGTCGCCCCGATTGCTTTCAAACTCAACCCGCGTGCCCGGGCAAGATAGAGGGGCAACCAGACCAGGTAGAGCCACCACACAGGATCGCCGAGAAAACGGGCGAGAACGATGCCCTGCACCTGCCTGTTCTTGAGCAAAGCACGCCAGGTTGGAGCGAGCCTTGCGTGATCGAGTCGAGATGTGTCCTTTTGAATGAACTCCCGTTCGGCGATGCTCAACCAGGGGTGCTCTTGCGGGGACTGGTAGCAGCAAGTCCACAAGATCAGCCATGCGAATCCGAGCAAGCCGGTCACGATGAAGGTGGTTCGCCAACCGAAACTCAATTCGAGCCAGACGATGAGCGGCGGCGCAAGCGCAGAGCCAAGGGTTGCTCCGGTGTTTACGATGCCAATGCCGAGGGCCCGCTCTTCCTTCGGGAACCATTCGGCGACGCCTTTGATGGCTGCCGGCCAATGACCACCCTCTCCCAGGCCCAGAACGAAGCGGAATGCACACAGACTGAAGAGCCCGCGGGTCGCTGCCTGGGCCGTTTCGGCGATCGACCAGATAGCCATGGCAATCGAAAGCCCACGCTTCGTCCCGATGCGATCCTGCAACTTGCCAAAAACAGTTTGAGCGAACGAATAGGCGAGCAGGAACCAAACGCTGATACTGGCATATTGAAAGTTGGAGAGATGCAGATCGTTGCAGATGGTAGGGGCGAGCACCGAAAGCGTGAGCCGATCGATATAGCTGATCAGTGTGGCAAGAAACAGCAGAGTCGCAATCCACCAACGCAGGCCGGCTACTTGCTCTCCTCGAGCCATGCCTACTCTTCGCAGTCGACCAGAACGTGGATAGCATCGTTGTAACAATCGTCGCGCAGGGCGAAAGCTTCTCCAATACGGCTCAGGGGAATCCGGTGGGTCACAATCTCAGAAGTGTTGACCAGACCCTCCAACACCAACCGCGTGCCTTCGTCATAAAAGCGGCGCATATCGATGTCGCGCTTAGGCTCGGTAGAGAAAATGTCGATTCTTTTACGGTGGACCTTCAGAAAATCAAGGGGAGTGTTGCAGACGCCGATGCATCCGTACATCACGATCTTGCCGGCAAAGGCGGCACATTCAATCGCGTCCACCATGCCGTCTCCTTCGAGCAAGCACGGAATCACGACATCGAAGCCGTCGGGGAAGGCGTCGCCGACAACCTGCGATGCAGGCGTCTCCGGCGTGGGAAGTTTATAGGTGTGGGTGGCCCCGTATTTCTTCGCCAGGCTCAGATTGTGATCGTTCAGGTCGGTCACCACCAGAGCCTTTGGGCTGTGCAGGCGAACCACTTGTGTCAGCACCAGCCCACTTACGCCTTGGCCCACGATCAACACC